>JAABUQ010005827.1_pt1 | contig 19231 bp, 18 predicted proteins | sample 5560001 | NCBI WGS metagenome assembly JAABUQ01 (sample SAMN10711888, study PRJNA513371) | rock metagenome | isolation source: Antarctica rocks | place: Antarctica: Victoria Land, Finger Mt nord | collected 2015-12-18
TACGGCCAAGGAGAAGCCCCAGCGCGGCACCATCCTCGCGGTCGGCCCCGGCAAGGTCGGCGACAACGGCCAGCGCACGGCGCTCGAGGTCACCGAGGGTAGCGAGGTGCTCTACGCCAAGTATGCCGGCACCGAGGTCAAGGTCGACGGCGAGGACCTGCTCATCGTGAGCGAGAAGGACATTCTGGCGATTGTCTAAAGATAGCCATCAGCGGTCAGCCATCAGCCGTCAGCCTGTCGCGGGTGCGACGGCGGCGGCTACTAGCAAAAAGCTGATGGCTGACCGCTGATAGCTGAAAGCTAATTCTGGAGGAATTACGTGGCCAAACAGATCGAATTTTCCGAGCCGGCGCGCCGCTCATTGATGGAGGGCGTGGACAAGCTGGCCAACGCGGTCAAGGTGACGCTCGGCCCCAAGGGCCGCAACGTGGTACTCGATAAGAAGTACGGCGCGCCGACCGTGACCAACGACGGCGTGACCATCGCCCGCGAGATCGAACTCGACGACCCCTTCGAGAACATGGGCGCCCAGCTCGTCAAGGAGGTCGCCACCAAGACCAACGACGTGGCCGGCGACGGCACCACGACGGCGACGGTGCTGGCCCAGGCCATCGTCCACGAAGGCCTGCGCAACGTGGCCGCCGGGGCCAACCCCATGATTATTAAGCGCGGCATCGACAAGGGCGTCGAGGCCATCGTCGAGGAGCTCAAGAGCATCGCCCGCCCGGTCAACACGACCGAGGAGACGGCGCAGGTCGCCGCGGTCTCGAGCCAGGACGAGGGCGTCGGCCAGATGATCGCCGAGGTCATGAGCCGGGTCGGCAAGGACGGCGTCATCACCGTCGAGGAGTCGCAGGGACTCGGCCTCGAGCAGGACTATGTCGAGGGCATGCAGTTCGACCGCGGCTACGTGTCGCCCTACATGGTCACCAACGCCGACCGCATGGAGGCGGCGCTGGAGAACCCCCACATCCTGATCACCGATAAGAAGATCAGCGCCATCGCCGACATCCTGCCCGTGCTCGAGAAGCTCGTGCAGGTGTCCAAGACGCTGGTGATCATCGCCGAGGACGTCGACGGCGAGGCCCTGGCCACTCTGGTGGTCAACAAGCTGCGTGGCACGATTAGCGTGCTCGCGATCAAGGCCCCCGGCTTCGGCGACCGCCGCAAGGCTATGCTCGAAGACATCGCGACCCTCACGGGCGGCCAGGTTATCTCCGAGGAGGTTGGCCTGCGGCTCGAGAACGTGACCATCGATATGCTCGGCCAGGCCCGCCGTGTGACCTCCACTAAGGACAACACGACGATCGTCGAGGGCAAGGGCTCGCAGGAGGCCATCGAGGCCCGCACCAAGCAGATCCGCGCCCAGATCGAGGACACCACCAGTGACTTCGACAAGGAGAAGCTGCAGGAGCGCGTGGCCAAGCTGGCCGGCGGCGTGGCCGTGATCAAGGTCGGCGCCCCGACCGAGGTCGAGCTCAAGGAGAAGAAGCACCGCATCGAGGACGCCCTCTCGGCGACCCGCGCCGCGGTCGAGGAGGGCATCGTCGCCGGGGGCGGCACCGCCTTCATCAACGCGCTGCCCGCGCTCGACAAGCTGCAGCTGACCGGCGATGAGAAGACGGGTGTGGACATCCTGCGCCGCGCGCTGGAGGAGCCGCTGCGCCAGATCGCGTTCAACGCGGGGGCGGAGGGCTCGGTCATCGTCGCCGCCGTCAAGGGCTTCGAGCCCGGCAAGGGCTACAACGCCGCCAGCGGAGAGTACGTCGACATGTTCGGCGCCGGTGTGATCGACCCGGTCAAAGTGACGCGCTCGGCCCTGCAGAACGCCGCCTCGATCGCCGGCATGCTGCTGACCACCGAGACCATCGTCACCGACCTGCCCGAGAAGGGCAGCTCCGGCCCGGCTATGCCCGCGGGCGGCATGGGCGGCATGGACTACTAGGCTGGCCGGACGATCGGGCCTGACGCGGCCCCATCGGTTGACGCGAACAGACGAGGACGGTCCCCGGCGCATGCGCCAGGGACCGTCTTCGCACTATTGTCTCGGCGCGCCGCCCGGCCACCGCCGCGTGGAGTCCGACGGCTCTGTGTGGTTGTGGTTGGTCATGGCGGAGAACAGGCGCGGCAGGGAACGAGTGCTGAGACCCTGGGGGACAAGCGATGCGCTACCGGCAGATGCGCGTGATCGTGGATCGGATCGCGGAGTGGGACGGCCGCTTCAATGGCCTTGATGCCATGAGGGATACAGCGGGGCGGTGGTCCGTGGCGCTACACGATGTCACGCGGGCGCGCTTGCTCCCGATCGGGGACGACGGGGAGTTTGAGCGTGTAGCGCCGTACTTCCTCCATGCCCCCTTCGCGCCGCCCCTGCGGTACGTCGGCGCGCCCGACGCCGCGCTAGGGTGGAGCGACGTGCTCGGCTTGATCCGACACATGGAGCGGCGTTACCCATACTGGCAACTCGGCGCGATCGTCCACGGCTCGGCCGCCCGCTACGAAGTGCTGGCCCTCGACGCGCGTCGAGCGAGCGGGGTCTACATCATCCGTACACCAGATCAGGCCGACGCCCTGTTGGGGCGAGGGGCGTGAGAACACGGGCGACGGCCCGATCACTCAGGACAACGAGAGAAAGGGCTAGCGGCCCTGTTAAGCCTCGATCACGCTTGGCCGCCCACGCCATCACTGAGAGCGCGCTCGTGCGAGAGTCGGTCTGTTTCCGCCGCGCTCCGCACCGACGACGACGACATATCCGCGTTGCCGGCGACCGTATCTTCCACGCCCTCCTCGCCGGGGAACGGGGACGACTCAGCCTTGGGATCATCTCCCGTTAGGGCGCTGTAGGAATCCTTGTTTAGGTCGCGGGCCGTGCTCTCCGGCATATCGTGCATCGGTCGATCTCCTTCATGTCTACATACTCTTGCACCATACTGTGCAGGTCATGTGCCATGGGAAGGATCGAGTGTTCCGGGAAGACGTCGGCTTCAGTCCGTCGGGACGCTCTCGTCGACGATGGGGATAAAGATGGAGGCGCCGTCCCGCAGTTGGATCTCGCGATAGTGGATCTCGTGATAGTCCGGCGCGGCCTCGATCGTCCCCGTCGTCGCCGTGTCCCTGGGCGACGCAAGCGTCGTGTCGCGTCTCACTCCTGTGACATGCTGTAGCATCGGTCATTCTCCTCTTGGTCCTCGCCTCATTGCGAGCCTGCGGGTCTCCACGCTGTATCCCCGTGTGTCTACTATCATTGCATGACAAGGCCCATAATGTCTAATACCTATTTCCCATACCTTCTATACCGTTATGGCTATAGGCCCAACCTTATCAGGGCTGTTTGGGCGCTGACTCCGTAGGTGCGTCCCCTAATTATAGCGGCGAGCGCCGTGGGCTTGACCTTGAAAGGTCATGGCAGGGATCGGACCTTAAAAGGTCTGTGCGCGGGCGCTCCGCGCGCCCTGACCCCGGCGGCTACTGGCTAGCCAGACCCTTCGGGGTCCGTCTCCTGCCATGGTCCTTTAGGGCCAGGCTCCCCTCACCACCACAATCGCGTGACGCGCCATGATTGCGGTCGAGCCGAGCACTGAAAGCACTATAATGCTGGGGAGAGATCGGGCATGGGGGTGTACGCGCCTGCCGGAGCCGCATCTCGTTTCAAAGGGGAAAGGAGCGTGCGATGAATCTGTTCGGGGGCGGGAAGAACCCCTACATGCTCTTCCCCAAGCGCCTACCCAACTGGCCGCGCGACCTGCTGTCCGCGGCGAGCTACCAGATCGCGCCCGCCGAGCGCGGCGCGCCGCTAGCGCGGCTTGACCTGCGCTTCCAGCAATACCTGCCCCCTGTCGCCAACCCCGACATGGCCCTCGCCCTCCTGATCGATCGTAGCGGCTCCATGACCGAGACCTACAGAGACAGCCACGTCTACGACGCCGCCAACGCTATCTTGCAGCGCACCAACGGACCGGGCCTCCCTAACCCGGCCGCCGGCTTCGACATCGCCTTCTACGACACCAGGCCCACCTACGCCGGCCGCGTGTACAACGCGAACGATCTGTCCCGCATCATCACCCTGAACGCGCCCCGTGGCGGCGGGACCACGGTCTCCGAGGCCCTGCGCGGGACGATCGAGCGCTATCGCGGCAAGAAAAGCGGCATCTACGTCATCGTGATCACCGACGGCGAGTTCTCCGACAAGTACCAGGTCGAGCAACTCGTGCTCAACGAGTTGCTGCCCCAAGTCACGCCACAAAACCCCAACGCCATCCGCCTGCACTTCGTGGGGGCGGGCGAGGAGGTCGACCACGAGTTCCTCAAGCGGCTGGAGGATGAGTCGTCCGCGCGGGGCGTACCCCTGGTGCGCCAGCATCACCACGCTCACCTGCGCCACGCGCACGCCAGCATGATCGACGAGTTGGAGACCCTCTACATCGGCGTGGGGCGCGACGTCCGGCTCGAGGGGCTGCCGGGAGTCCTGAACGCCGTCGGCGATCTCACCGCGACCGCGCACGCCTGGCAGGAGGGTCCCGTCTACCAGGTCGCGTTCCTGCCGCACCGTGCCACGCTGGGCCTAGAGTACGCGACCTCGCACCCGCCAACGCTCGACGTGCGGCTGCGCTATACCGGCGGCGACGGCGCGGCGCGCGACCTGCCCTTCTCTATCCCGCTCCCCGCGACCGGCCGCGCGTCTAGCGCACCCGACGCATCTGGAGCGCCGGGCAAGCGCTCGGGCCTGTTCCACCTCCCGTGGGGGCACAGTTCGCCCGAGGAGCAGGAGAAACAGGCGGCGCGCGACGCGGCGGCGCGACACGCGCAGGAAACGCGCCAGGCCGAGTTGCAGCGTCAGGCCACTGACACGCAGGAACTCGCGCGCGGCGGTATCCCCGTGGGGGCGCGACAGCGCCTGCGCGAGCTCTCCGCGCACGAGGGTACGTTCACCAGCGATCTCGACCCCGACGAACTGGGGCTGCTGCGCGCGAAGGGCTACACGCCGCGCGGTCTCGTCACGGGCAGCGCCATGTACCACGTCGGCCAGGCCTACGCCTCGGGCGCGCGCGACAGCGAGGTCCACGAGCTCTCCGACGCCTACAATAAGGCGACGGCGCTGGCGGTGGGACGCATGGAACAGGAGGCCGCGCTGCTCGGCGCGCACGGAGCGGTCGGCGTACGCCTGACCATGGCGCGGCATGAGTGGGCCGAGGGGACAGTCGAGGTGCAAATCGTCGGGACGGCCGTGAGCGGGCCGGGTCCTATCCCCAAAACTCCCTGGCTCAGCGACCTCTCAGGGCAGGAGTGGTGGGCGCTCGAGCGCGCCGGCTACGAGCCCGCGGGCCTGGTCTACGGGCACTGCACCTGGTTCGTGCTGACCAACCAGAGCGACGAGTGGATCAAACAGTCGTTCGCCAACAAGGAGTTCCCGCACCGCGGCAACGGGCTATCGCAGGCGCGGCGCATCGCCCTGCGGCATCTGACGGGGCAAGCCAGGGCGGCCGGGGCACACGGCGTGACGGGCGTCACCTTGTCGCGCCGCATCGACGAAGTGCGCCTCACGGGGAGCGAGTACGAGCATCACACCATCGTGCTGAGCATCATCGGCACGGCGATACGGCTGCGCGCGGACGCGCCGAAGCGGGTCGTCGCCACCGCGTCGGTGCTCTCGCTGCGCGACGGAAGACTCACCCCCGCCGCGCGACATGAGCGGGATGTGGCGCTGGAATAGCCGTCAGCCGTCAGCCATCAGTCGTCAGCTGACGACAGATGGCTGACGAGTGGCGCGGCGGTGGCGTAAAAACGTGATGGGGAACGACAAGGCGGATTATTATCACACATCGAACCGTCAGCAAAAAGCTGACAGCTGACGGCTGATGGCCGACAGCTAAGGAGGCGCTATGACCAACATCGGAGACACGGAGAAAGAGTACGCCACGCTGCCACAACACGCGCAGGAGCGCCTGGTAGAGATGCACGGGCGCGGAGAGAGCAGGGAGTTGTTCACCAGCGACCTGTCGACGAGCGAGTTCCTGCTGGTCAAGGAGGCAGGCTTCGACCCGGTCGGCCTCGTGGTGGGCTCCTCAATCTACCACATCGGCTACCAGCAGTCCTTGTGGAACCAGAACCAGGAGATGACGACGCTCAGCCAGGCTATGTACCAGGCGCGCGAACTGGCCATGGACCGCATGGAGGAGGAGGCGCACCAGTTGGGGGCGGACGGTATCGTGGGCGTGCGCCTGGAGGTCAACCACAAGGAGTGGGGCGCTCATGTGGCCGAGTTCGTGGCCATCGGCACGGCGGTGGTACACCATGACGACCCACACCGCTTCCGCAACAAGCACGGCCGCCCCTTCACCTCCGACCTCTCGGGGCAGGACTTCTACGTGCTGCTGCGCTCGGGCTACCGTCCCCTGGGCATGGTGATGGGCAACTGCGTCTACCATGTGGCGCGCCAAAACTTCACCTCGTTCATGAAGAACATGGCCCAGAACGCCGAACTGACGCAATACACGCAGGCGCTCTACGACGCGCGCGAGTTGGCTATGGAGCGCATGCAGCGTGAGGCCGAAGACCTGCAGGCCAAGGGCATCGTCGGGGCCAACATCCACGAGCACTCGCACACCTGGGGCGCGCACGTCATCGAGTTTTTCGCCATCGGCACCGCCGTGCAGGAGATCTCGCGGAACCACGTCATCGAGGCGCCGACGCTGGTGCTGCCGCTGGTCGATTAGCGATCGGCGTGACCCCATCGGGGGATTGGCGGTGACGCTGCTATAGCCATATAGTAGTGGATATACGTTGCGCTATCCCCGGAGAGGCTCGGACCCCATGGTTTTACTGGAAACGCGGCGTCCGGCGCGCAAGCGCGCCGTGCCGCGCCGGCACGAGGCCCTCGCGGACGCGGTCGATCGGTTACGCGCGGTCCTCGAGGTGTCGCGCGCGCTCACCGCGCTCGACGACGAGGATGAGTTGCTCGATCTCATCGTGTCCTCGGCCTGCCGCTCCCTAGGCTATCGGGCCTGCGTCATCTCGGTGCGCGACGAACACGGCGTCTTCCACTACCGCGCGACGGCCGGCTGCTCCCCCGAGAACGACCGCCGCCTGCGGACGCTCTCGATGTCGTCCGACGCCTTCGAGATCCTGCGCGCCGCCGCGACGCCCCTCGGCTCGGTGCTGTACGTCCCGCCCGGCCACGCCGTCCGCGCGCACCCGGCGATGGTCTCATGCTTCATGCCCACGGAGGCCTCGCTACCCTCCGCGGAGTGGCGGACAGGCGCGCTGCTCTTCATCCCGCTGGTCGATCTCCACGGCGAGGTCATAGGGTTCCTCAACCCGGACGACCCTATCGACGGCACGCTCCCGACGCGCGGACAGATAGCCGTGCTAGAAGCCTTCGCGCACCAGGCCGTGATCGCTCTGCAGGTCGTCCGCGGGCGCGCCGCCGAGCGGGAACGGGCCCGTGGGGCCGAGGATCGGCGACGCCAGTTGGAGGGCCTCCTGCAGGCCAGCGCCAGCGTACGTGGTTCCCTGCAACTCGACGAGGTGCTCCAGCAGATCGTCGACGCCATGACCGGCGCGGCGGGGTTCGGCAGCGCCGTCGTCTACCTGCGCGACGCGGAGGACAATCTGCATGTGCGGGCGGCGGTCGGCGTGGACGCCGACGAGGAGGCGCGAATGCGCGCCACGCCTGTCTTGCTCGCTGTTTTCCGGCAGATCATGCAGCCGGAGATGCGCGTGAGCCGGTCGTATCTGTTCGACCACCGCAGACATCCGGCCACGCTGGAGCTCGATGAGTCCCTCAACATACCCCCGTTGCCGCCCAATTGGCAAGAAGGGCAGTGGCATCCGGAGGATGCGCTCACGGTCCCGCTGGAGAATCGGGACGGGCGCTACATCGGCCTGATCTCGGTGGACGAACCAACCGACCGCGGCTATCCCGACCTCGCGCGTATCCAGGCGCTGGAACTCTTCGCGGACCATTGCGTCGTCGCCGTCGAGCAGGCGCGGCTCTACGAAGAGATGCAAGCCCTCGCCATGACGGACGCGCTCACCGGCTTGCCGAACCGCACGCTACTGCACGACCGGCTGACACACGACCTGTTCGTGGCCCAGCGCGAGCGGGCGCCGCTGGCCCTGCTCCTGATGGACCTCGACCGCTTCAAAGAGGTGAACGACACACTCGGGCACCACTACGGCGACGCCCTGCTCCGGCAGGTCGGCGACAGGGTGCGCGCGACGCTGCGCGCCTCCGACACGGTTGCCCGGCTCGGCGGCGACGAGTTCGCCGTTGTGCTGCCCGCGACCGATGAAGACGGCGCCGCGACGGCGGCGCGCAGCATCCTGTCCGCGTTGGGGCAGCCGGTCACCGTCGACGGCCATGCGCTGGATATCGGCGCCAGCATCGGCATCGCCCTCTTCCCCCAGCACGGCGACGACGTACCAGCGTTGCTGCGCCGTGCCGATGTGGCCATGTATGTGGCCAAGCGCGCGCGTACCGGCGCCTCGGTGTATCACGAGGAGCAGGATCAGCATAGCGCGCAGCGCCTGGCCCTCATGACGGCGTTGCGCCAGGCGCTCGACGAGGATAGGCTGCGGCTGCACTACCAGCCCCTCGTCGACCTGGCCCATGGGCGGGTGACGGCCGTGGAGGCCCTGCTGCGCTGGCCTCATCCCACGCAGGGCTTTATCCCTCCGGACCAGTTCATCCCCCTCGCCGAGCACACGGATATCATCGCGCCGCTGACATACTGGGTTCTCGACACGGCGATTCGCCAGTGCCAGGCCTGGCGTCAGGCCGGCTTCCATCTGCGCGTGTCCATCAACCTGTCGGCGCGCGTGTTGCACGACACCACCTTGCCGGACACCGTGCGGCGCCTGTTACGCCACTATGGGACCGCGCCCGCGCAGCTCATGCTGGAGATTACGGAGAGCGCGCTGATGGTCGATCCTGCCCAGGCCCTGGCGGTACTGACGCGCCTGGATCGTATCGGCGTGCGCATGGCGATCGACGACTTCGGCGCCGGCTACTCCAGCCTGAGCTATCTCAAGCGCCTCCCGGTCCACGAAGTCAAAATCGACAAGTCTTTCGTGCTCAATCTCGACGCGACGACCAACCTCAAGGACAAAGCAATCGTGCGCTCGGTCATCGCCATGGCGCAGGCGTTGGGCCTGCAGGTCGTGGCGGAAGGCGTGGAGCGGCGGACGACCTGGGATGTCCTGCGCGTGCTGGGCTGCGACCTGGCGCAAGGCTACTATATGAGCCGCCCGCTCCCGCCGTCCGACCTGGAAGGGTGGTTGCGGTCGTCGCCGTGGCCCTACGCGCGTGATAGATACGCTCAGTTACACCCGACGCCGCGCTGACGACTGTAGGGGCAAGCGCACGGCGCGTCGCGGGGGCCGCGTTTGTCGCGGCCTTACACGCTCGCGAGGTTCATCATCTCCTCGATGCCCATGCGGTCGAGCACGAACCGCCGCCGCTCGGTCTTCTCGGCGCCCTTGCCACCCCTGTGCCCGCCCGACCGGCGGCCCGCGCGCGCGCCGGCGACCGTGTAGCACAGCACGAACCCGCTCGTGACCTCCAGGACCGACACGTAGCACGCGTCGTTGCGGTCGCAGAACACGCCGACCGCCTGCATGAAAAGCCCGTAGCCGTAGGGACAGTGCGGCGACCCATCGACCGCGACGGAGGAGGTCGTGAGCGGACTGTCGATCAGCGCCTGGACGTCGTCGAGGGGGAACGAGAAGCCCTCCGCGTACAGTTCAGCCGCCTCGTAGGCCGACCGCGCCTTGCCGATATAGCCGTCATCTATCTCGGCGACGAAGATGCCGCGGTAGGACTGCTGGTCGAAATAGTGGCCAATCGCCTGAAGGGCCTCGCGGTAGGCGGGCCGCGTAATCTGATCTCTGTCTTCCATCTTTATTCTCCGGAGCCTGGCCCTACAGGACCATGGCAGGGCACGGACCCTGAATGGTCTGGACGAGCGGCCGGCGTAACCGGCCACGGCAAACTGTGCCTCCACTATCAGCGCGCGCGGCGCGGCGCGGAATAGCAATTTAGTAGCGGGTGAACAGAGCCACCCCCGGTACTCTCGTACTGGTTACACTAGTACGGAAGGGAGTTGGAACCATGATGAAAACGAGAGATGCTCTGTGGCCGCTGCTCGGCGCGGCCGCGTTTACGACGCTCGCCACCCGCATCTTCGGCGCGCGCGGGGGGGAGGGGGGCAAGGGCCAGCAGTGGAGTAGCCCTCCCGAGATGACGATCGACCCGGCCAAACACTACACGGCCACCCTGCGCACCTCAGAGGGCGCCCTGACGATCGAGTTGCTGCCCGGCGAGGCCCCGGCCACCGTCAACAACTTCGTGTTTCTGGCGCGCCAGGGCTTCTACGGCGGCGTGACCTTCCACCGCATCATGAAAGGCTTCATGGTGCAGACGGGCGACCCCACGGGGACAGGCTCCGGCGGACCCGGCTATAAGTTCAAGGACGAGCCGGTGCGCCTGCCCTACACCAAGGGTACGGTAGCCATGGCCAACGCCGGCCCCAACACCAACGGCAGCCAATTCTTCATCGTGCATGGCGAGCAAGCCCCGCTGCCGCCCAACTACACGGTCTTCGGCCGCGTCACCGCGGGGCTCGACGTACTGGACAAGATCGCCAACACGCCCGTCGCCCTGGCCCGTGGCGAGCGCTCCAAGCCGACGCGCGAGGTGCGCATCGAGTCCGTAGACGTGAGCGAGGCGTAGGGTTGTAGTGATGTTTACCGCAACGACACGCGCGTCGCGCCTCCCTGCCGCCGCCCCTATCGTCCTCGGCGTCGCCCTGCTTACGAGCGCCTTTACCGTCGCGTTTCAGGGGCACAGGGGCGCCGCGGGGACGGCGCCCCTGCGCGGCGCGACCGCCGTGGCGCAACCCTCTGTCTGTAAGGGCTACAAGACGTACGGTGTCCCCAAGGTCGCGCCGCTCAACACGCGCAAGACCTATAAGGCCGTGGTCACGACGAACAAGGGCGCGTTCACGATCACGTTCTACCCCAAGCAGGCGCCCGTGACGGTGGAGAGCTTCGTCTTCCTGGCGCAACGCCGCTACTTCGACGGTGTCGTCTTCCACCGTGTCGTGCCCACCTTCGTCATCCAGGGCGGCGACCCTACCGGCACGGGCGAATGCGGACCAGGCTATCAGTTTGGCACTGAAAACACGGGCGGCGCGTACTACCGCGGCACTGTGGCCATGGCGCGCACCAACGACCCGCACAGCAACGGCAGTCAGTTCTTTGTCGTGCTCCAAGACAACGGGCCGCTCAACCAGGAGCCGAACTACTCAATCTTCGGCAAGGTGACGAGCGGCATGAACGTCGTGGACCGCATCGCCAGCGTACGCCTCGGCCCAGGCTCGGACGGTACCAATTCCAGTCCGCTCACTAAGATCTATATGAAGAGTGTGCGTATTACCGTAAGCTGATAGCCGGTCGCGAGTATGTAGATAGGCGCACGGTAGGGCCCTTGCATTATTAAAAGCCGGCCCCATGAGCGCGGGCGAAACGCCCGCGCTCATGGGGCCGGCTTTCCAAGACTCTTGTGCGCCACCGTATATCCGCATATCCACGCAGGGGAGGTCCCATTATGGTCGCACAACGAAACGCGCCGCGCACGATGACCGTCGACGAGTGGCGCGAACTGGAGCGCGCCAGCCACGACGCCAAGCACGAATACATCGACGGGCATGTGTACCTCATGGCGGGCGGCACGCGCGCCCATGCCCGCATCGCCAGCGATTGCCTCCGTGCCGTCGAGGACGCCCTGGCGGCGGAGGGCAGCCCCTGCAACGTCTACAACTCGGACGTGGCCGCGCGCCTCTCGCCGCGGCGCTATACATACCCCGACGTGACGGTTACGTGCGACGAGCGCGACCAGGCGACGACCGATGAAACAGAGGTGCAGGCCCCCCGCGTGATCGTCGAAGTGCTCTCGGACTCGACCGAGGCTTACGACCGTGGCGATAAGTTCGGCTACTACCGCGCGTGCCCGACGATCCACGAATACGTCTTGATCGCCACCGCCTACCAGGCCGTCGAAGTGTACCGCCGCACCGAGCGGGGCTGGACAACGTATCAGGCGTACGAACCCGGCGATGATATAACGCTGGAGAGCGTCGGGGTCCGCTTCCCGCTGGCGGCGCTGTACAAGCGCACAGACGTGCCGGAGAGGCAGCCCGATGTCGAGGGTAAAGTGTAACGCAGGGGCGCTCGAATGGCGGATAGCCCTTGGTAGATCGGTAAATTAGTAGATCAGGGGAGAAAACGGGAGTAAGGATGAGCAGCGAGCCGTTGACGATGCCGGATGATGAGGCGGACGCCGCGGCGCGCATAGACGCGTTGCGGCGCGAGATCGAGGGACACAACTACCGCTACTACGTGCTCGACGATCCTACGATGAGCGACGCCGAGTACGACGCGCTGCTGCGCGCGTTGCGCGCGCTCGAAGAGGCGCACCCCGAACTGCAGTCGTCCGACTCGCCGACAGCGCGCGTGGGCGCCGCCCCGGCCGAGCGCTTCGAGCAGCGCCGCCACCCCGTGCCCATGCTCTCGCTGGCCAACGCCCGCTCGGGCGAGGAGCTCGACGAGTGGATGCGGCGCGTCCACCGCTACATCACCGACGAAGAGGTCGCCTACGTCCAAGAACTCAAAATCGACGGCCTCGCCATCGCCCTCACCTACGAGGACGGCGCGCTGACCGTCGGGGCCACGCGCGGCGACGGCGTGACCGGCGAAGTCGTGACCGATAACCTGCGTACGATCCGCCAGATCCCCCCGCGCCTGCGCGGCGACGCCGACCGCGTCCCCCGGCGCGTGGAGGTGCGCGGGGAGGTTTACATGACCACCGCCGGCTTCGAAAAACTCAACGGGGAGCGCCTCGCGGCGGGCGAGGCGCCCTTCGCCAACCCGCGCAACGCCGCCGCCGGCTCCCTACGCCAGCTCGACTCGTCCATCACCGCGTCGCGGCCCCTCTCCATCTTCCTCTACCAGATCGGCTACATGGAGGGCGGGCCCGCCCTGGTCACCCACCACGAAACGTTGGAGCAGATCGAGGCCTGGGGCTTCCCGGTCAACCCGCACATCCGCCGCGCGACCGACGAGGCCGCGCTGCACGCCTACGCGCTGGAGTGGCAGGGCAAGCGCCCCACGCTGCCCTACGAGATCGACGGCGCCGTGTTCAAGGTCGACTCCCTGACGCAGCAGCGCCGCCTCGGGGCGGTCGGGCGCGACCCGCGCTGGGCCATAGCGTACAAGTTCCCGCCCGTCGAGGCCACCACGCGCCTGCGCGAGATCGTGCTCAACGTGGGGCGCACCGGCGCGATCATTCCCAACGGCCGCCTCGACCCCGTCAACATCGGCGGCGTCGTCGTGGAAAAGGCGACCCTGCATAACTTCGAGGACCTACAGCGGCGCGACCTGCGCGTGGACGACAAGGTGATCGTACACCGCGCCGGCGACGTGATCCCGCAGGTGGTCAAGCCGATCCTGGAGGAGCGCCCGCCCGACTCCGTGCCCTACGAGCCGCCCACACACTGCCCCTCCTGCGAGACCGAACTGGTCAAGGAGGAGGGCGGGGCCATCCTGCGCTGCCCGAACTCGTGGGCCGGCTGCCGCGCCCAGCGTCTGGAGTTGATCCGCCACTTCGTGTCGCGCGGCGCCATGGACATCGAGCGCGTGGGCTCACGCCTCTGCGAGCTCCTGCTCGACGCGGGCCTCATCTTCGACCCGGTCGACCTGTATGGCCTGACCAAGGAGCAACTGCTCACGGTCGAGCGCCTGGCCGAGAAGAGCGCCAGCAACGTGCTCGAGTCGATCGCGGGGAGCAAGCATCGCCCGCTGGCCAACGTCATGTTCGCCCTCGGCATCGACCGCGTAGGCGGCGAGAGCGCTGCTATCTTAGCCGAACGCTACCGCTCATTGGACGCCTTGCTGGCCGCGCCCGAGGAGGAGTTGGCGGCGATCCCGCGCATCGGCCCTGTGCGCGCCGAGGCCATCGCGCGCTGGCGCGAGCTGCCCGAGAATCTGGAGATGGCGCGCAAGCTGCCCCTGGCCGGCGTGGAGCCCGAGGCGCCGCGCGCGCCGGACGAGGGGCTGCTCCTGGCCGGGCAGACCTTCCTGATCACCGGCAAATTGGAGATGGGCTCGCGGGTCGAGGCCGAGAACCGCATCGAGGCGCTCGGAGGCAAGATCGCCTCGGCCGTAAGCAAGACGTTGGGCCACCTGGTCGTCGGCGATGAGCCCGGCTCCAAAGTCGCCAAGGCACAGAAGCTCGGCGTCCCGGTCCACGACGAGTCCTGGCTGGTCGAGACCCTGCGCGCGGCCGAGCGGGAACTGAACGATTAGACCCGCGCCGGCCCGTTATACTGGAAGGTACGGTTCACCGAAGGGAACACGCGCGGCGCCAGGACGAGAGGAACTCTATGTCTCTTACAGATACGTCAACAGCGGCGGAGACGATGGGCAAAATTACGACGCGGCTAACCATCACAAACCGGCTTGACCAAGGCCTCGCCGCACGAGGCGGCCTATCACCCGATGCTGTACGCTCGGTCACGCTCGACGATGTGCTCGTCGACACTGGCGCGACCACACTGTGTCTTCCTTCAGACATCATCGCTCGGCTTGGCCTCGCGGTGAATAGAGAAGTAACCATCTCCACGGCCACGAGCGTGGGCACGGCTCACCTCTTCGACGACGCCAGGATTGAGTTGCTCGGGCGCGAGGTGACGGTCGAAGCCCTGGAGATCCCGGAGGGACGGCAGCCACTGCTCGGAGTTATCCCAATGGAGGCCCTCGGCGTCGAGTTGGATCCGCACAAACAAGAGATTCGCCTCTTGCCATCTAGCGGAGTTGACACATACTACACAGCATAAGCGACACACGAAGGAGTATGCGCGCATGGCGATCTTGGTAGGCAGCGACACGCGGCTGATCGTGCAGGGTATCACCGGGCGCGAGGGCGGCTTCCACGCCGAGCAAATGAAGACGTACGGTACTAACCTTGTGGGCGGCGTGACCCCCGGCCGCGGCGGGCAGACCGCCGCCGGCGTACCCGTCTTCAACACGGTCGCGGAGGCGGCGCGCGAAACCGGCGCCAACACCAGCATCATCTTCGTGCCCCCTGCGGGCGGGGCCGACGCCATCATGGAGGCGGTCGCCGCCGGGCTCGAGTTGGTCGTCTGTACGACCGAGTTCATCCCGGTGCATGACATGGTGCGCGTGATCCGCTTCATGCAAGACTACGACGCGCGCCTGGTCGGCCCCAACTGCCCCGGCCTGATCACGCCGGGGGTAGCCAAGGTGGGCGTCGTGCCCGAGATCGCCTTCTCACCCGGCCGCGTCGGCGTCATGTCGCGCTCGGGCACCGTTATGTACGAGGTCTGCAACGAGTTGACCAGGCGCGGGATCGGGCAGTCCACCGCCGTGGGCATCGGAGGCGACCCCATTATCGGCACCGCCTTCGTGGACGCCCTGCGCCTGTTCATGGAGGACGACGGGACCGACCTGGTCGTGCTACTCGGCGAGATCGGCGGCAGCGACGAAGAGGACGCCGCGGCCTACATCGCCGCCCTGCCCGCCGAGCGCCGCAAGCCCGTCGTGTCGTTCATCTCCGGCCGCTCGGCCCCGCCCGGCAAGCGCATGGGCCACGCCGGCGCCATCATCTCGGGCAACGTCGGCGGCCCCGAGCACAAGGTTGAGGCTTTCCGCTCCATCGGCGTCCCCGTCGCCGACAACATTCCGCAGGTCGGCGAGTTCGTCGCGCGGGGGCTCGGAGTAGCAAGTAGCAGGTAGACTGAGCCTGCGACTGAAGTCGCATGGCAAACAGACGGCGACTGAAGTCGCACCAGGGCGACACCGCGCGCAAAGGGGTATTACACGTCCGGCAAGCGACCGAACCTGACGAGACACTTTAGTGTCCGTGGTTTGCCATGCGACTTTAGTCGCAGGTTCGACGGGAATGATGCGAGTGTTCGACAAATTACACCACGTTGGCATCGTGACGGACGACCTGGACGCGGCGATCGCGTTCTATGAGCGCGCGTTCGACGCCCGGTTCACGGTGCGGCAACGGTTGGACGAGCAGGGCGTCGAGGCCGCGCTGGCCGTGCTGCCGGACGGGGGCGAGATCGAGTTGCTCGCGCCCACACGCGAGGATACGGGCGTCGCGCGCTTCCTGGCCGAGCGCGGCCCCGGCCTGCACCATAGCGCCTATGCCGTGGCCGACCTGCCCGCCGCGCTGGCGCGATGCCGCGCGCGCGGCGTCGAACTCATCGACGCGGCGCCGCGCCTGGGAGTGGGTGGCCTGCACGTCGCCTTCCTGCACCCGCGCAGCACCGGGCGGGCGCTGATCGAGTTGGTAGAATCGAGTGACTAGTCACTAAACACTGGAGGTACGTATGCCCGAAGTCATCATCGAATTGGCCGAGGGGCGCAGCGTGGAGCAGAAGCGCGCGCTCGCGCAGGGGATCACGCGCGTCGTCGTCGAAACGTGCGACGTGCAGCCTGAGGCCGTAACCGTCATCATCCACGAGAACCCTAAGACCGACAAGGCCAAGGGCGGCGTCCTGTTCGCGGACCGCTAGGCTACTATGAGTCAGATGAGCAAACCGACCCGCCGCGCGCAGCTACTGCGCCTCGAACTCGCCGATCAGATCCGTCTGTTCCTCGACGGCGAGTTGCCCGGCGAGCGGCTGATGGATTGGGCCATGGACCACCCTTTCTATGACGACCGCGGCGAGCTCTCGCCCGATGACAACAAGATCATCGGGCTGGCCCTCGGCCGCATCCTCACCATGGGCCCCGAAGAGCCGCTCTATCAGCGCACCACCCGCGAGCAACTCGCCGAAACAGTACAGGAACTGGTCAATATGTAGACGGCCATCACGGGCTCCTGCACGATGGTGGGCTGCTGGACGGCGACGCTGTAGACGCGGCGCAGTCCGGGCTGGACGACGAGGCTCTGATAGGCGCGCGGGAAGACGATGAGGTAGCGCGCGCCGAGCCGCCTAATCTCCGCGTCGATGTCGGCGGCGCGACGGCTCGCCGGCTGCTCGCGCTTGAGGGCCAGGAAGCGCGGCGTGACCAGCCCCTCGATGTCGACGACCGGGTGGCCGGAGATATAGCCGATGGCCCCGATGTCGTGCGCGGCCACGGGTACCCCGGCGACGATGTGCGCCCGCGTCCAGTGCCCCAACGCGACCTGCATGCCGTCGATGTCTCGCACCGACATGGCGTAGCGTCGCGCCCATCCTCCCAACGCCAGCGCCGTCATCAACACGAGGGCAAGCGGCGGCAGCGCGGCGCGCCACCCGTCCCGCGCGGTGGACACGCGCGTCAAGCGTGCGACGGCGGCGACGACCCAGAGCAGGATAAAGGGCTGCAGCGGCATCACGTAGCGCCCGAAGTGGTAGAGCACGGGCGAGAGCAGGGCTTGCTCGGCGATCAGGAGCAGCGGCCAGGCGACGACGGCGCGCGCGGAGGTGTCCTGAACTCCATGTGACGTACCATTATGGCGACGGCCCGCGACCGATGTCGCGGGCGTCGCTCGCGGCAGGCGTGATCGCCATAGCGCCAACGCGCCGAGCGGCGCGAGGATCGTGATAACGTTGCCGCCGACCAGCAGGGACAGGAGTACCACGAGATAGGCGAGCGCGTGCGGCAGCGTGTCCACACCCAAGGGCACGCTCTTGGCGTAGAACGTCGTCGGCAGCGGATGCCCCGTCGTCAGCAGCGCGAACACGTTATATGGCGCCGCTAATAGCGCGTAGAGCGCGATAGGCGGCGCCAGGGCCGTGAGGGGGGGGCGAAAACGCGCGTAGAGGTCGACGGAGAGGACCGCGGCCAGCAGATAACCTTCGGGACGCGCCAGGGTCGCCAGCCCACACAGGGCCGCGACGAGGAGCAGGCGACGGCGCACGGCCGGTCCAGCCGCGCCTTGTAACGGGCGGGACAGGAAGGCGGCCACCGAGAGCGTGGTGAACAGGGTCACCTCCATGCCCGAAGGCGCGGCCCACAACAGCCGCCCATCGAGCGCCGTCAGGGCGCCGACCGCCCAGGCCGCCGTGGGGCCGGCGATGTACCGCGCGGCCAGTCGCCACGCCAGCAGGGCCGAAACGGCCAGGAACAGCACGCCGCAGGCTTTCGCGGCGAGCCAGATCGGTACGCCGCAGAGCGTGGGCAGGGCCAACAGCAGCACCCACAGGGGCGAGGTCGAGCCCGGTACCGGATGGTCGGGATTGAAAGCGAAGCCGTGCCCCGCCGCCAGGTTCCGCACGAAGCGGAAGTGGATGTAGGCGTCGTCGAGCGGCACACCCCACAGGTTGCCGGCCACTGTCTGCTGCGCATGCAGGAAGACCGCGACGCCGGCCAACGTCAGCGCGACAAGGCTCGCGGCGGCGGTGACGCGCGGTCTCTTCACAATGGGCCGAAGCGCCTCAACGGCAGGTTTTGACCGGCCGCCCTCGGGCGCTTCGATCGCTACAGTAGGGTGCGTGTCGAGTATCACACACTAACTATAGCCACGGCCGGCCGTTCCACACTATACGGCTAACGAGGCCGCGCCCCGGAACAACAAGGCGCGGCTTGCATGAATCCCTATCCTACAGAACCGCCGTCGTCCTCCCGCAGTCTCGTGTAATCCTCCCATGTGTCAATGTCGACAGCCAGGGCCGGCGGGACGAGCACGGTAGCGACCGCGTCGGGGTAGGCGCGCAGCAAGGCACGGGCGCCCTGGTCGCCGGTGACTCTCTCGGCCAGGGACCAAAGTGAGCGATGCAGCAGCAGCGGGGTACCCCGATGGTCGTCGTAGTCCGTGGCGACGATGGGCGCGCCCGTGCGCAGGTGGGTGTCGATCAGGGCGTCAATGAGGTCCGCCCCGAGCAACGGCTGGTCGCCGACCGTCAGCACGGCGGCGGTAATACTGTCTCCCAACGCGGCCAGACCGGCTCGCAACGACGCGCTCAGACCCTCGACGTAACGCTCGTTGTAGACGATGCGCGCGCCACGCAGGCTGACTTCGCGCTCGATGCGCGCCCGGTCGTGGCCGAGCACCACGACCGTTTCGTCAGCCCTGCTCCGCTCCATGCTCGCCAGGGCCCACTCCAAGAGCGGGCGGCCACGGTAGGGCAACAGTTGCTTGGACTGGCCCAGGCGCGACGAGCGTCCCGCCGCCAGCACGACGCCGGCGATCATGCCCCCGTCGCCGCGGCGCCGG
>JAABUQ010005828.1_pt1 | contig 19228 bp, 14 predicted proteins | sample 5560001 | NCBI WGS metagenome assembly JAABUQ01 (sample SAMN10711888, study PRJNA513371) | rock metagenome | isolation source: Antarctica rocks | place: Antarctica: Victoria Land, Finger Mt nord | collected 2015-12-18
GAATCCCCCACGTTGAGCGTTGCCGCGGGGCGATCCAGCGGCGACCGAAGGTGTACGGCCGTGCTCATCATCGCCTCCCATTCCGTCCCCCTTATTATAAGCCTTGTCCGGGGTACTGGTTAAAGTACTGGTGGTTCAGGGTGCGCCACTTTTCCGCGTTGGCCGACGAGACGGCGCTCCCGGTAGAGACGCCAGTTGCTTGCCCTTGAACATGCCTTTGTGAGGCGCGAACGTCCCGCCTACTTCCCGGCCGTGGTGGGACTCCTGCCTCATGACGGCGGGAACGCGGCGCGTTACGCTGGACCCATGGTGAGACGAGACTCGATCCACCGGACCAGTGTAGACAAGGAGAAGACGCCACCGTGCGCTACACCGTGCGGCGCGCCGGTCGCGTCCGCGATCTGGCCGTCCCGCTCTACCGGTGGGACACCCGCGTGCTCGGCGGGACCACGCTCACCGGACTCGTCGAGGTCGTGCCGCTGCTGGCGCTGACCGTGCTGGTTTACCTCAAGCGCCCGCGTAGCCGCGCCGCCCTACTCCTGTTCGCGTACGGGACGGCGAAGGGCATGGGCCTCCTCAACTGGTTCGATGGCCTCTCGCCGGGGCTAGAGACGCCCTTCGCCTCGACGCCGCTCTACTGGGTCGCCCGCGCGTTCACCGAGGACATCCCGCCCGACCTGCAGGCGCTGACCCTGTACCTGGCGCTGACCTTCCCGGTGCTCAGCCCGCCGGCGCGCGTCCACCCCCGCGCCACCGTCGCCGTCATGGTGCTCGTCCCGCTGTCCTGGTACCCGCTGTACATCCTGCGCATGGACGCTCTGGAACTGGTGGAGGGGCTCTGGTTCATCGTCACGCTCCTGGCCCCGTTCGCCGTGGTGCTCCACAATGCCCTGACGGTGCGCGACCCCGTCGTGCGCGCCCAGGTTCGCTGGGTCGACTTCGCCTACGCGTACAGCAGCAGTGCGTTCATGGTGACGTTCCTGGGCTTTTTCGGCGTCGTGCCGCGCTCCTGGAATGGCTGGCCTCCCGTGAGCGACCTCGTCTTAACGGTGGCGCTCGCGGTCGCCATCCTGCGCTACCGCCTCCTGTCCATCGATGTGATCCTCAACCGCGCGCTGGTGTACGGCGCGCTGACCGCCTTCGTCATCGGCGCGTACGTCGCCATCGTCGGCTACCTGAGCACATTGTTCCCAACCCGAAGTGGTCTCGTCCCGCCCCTCATAGCCACGGATGTGGTGGCCGTGCTGTTCCAGCCGCTGCGCGAGCGCGTGCAACGGCGCGTCAACCGGCTGCTCTACGGCGAGCGCGACGACCCCTACGCCGTGCTGGCGCGGCTGGGCCAGCGGCTGGAAGGATCGCTGGCGAGCGACGAGTTGCTGCCCACCATCGCCGAAACGGTCGCCCGGACGCTCAAGTTGCCCGGCGTGGCGATCCTGCTGAATCAGGACGGCGCCCTGACGCTCGCCGCGGAGTATCGCGCCGCGTACGGGCCGCCGCCCGCGGCGGGCGAGCGGGCCGCGCCGGCCAGCGTCGCCCTGCCCCTAATGGCACGGGGCGAGGCCGTCGGCGAACTGCGGCTGCTGCTGCGCCCGGGGGAGCGCGAGCTCGGCCCGGCCGACCGGCGCCTGCTGGACGACCTCTCGCGGCAGGAGGGCATCGCGGTGCAAGCCGCGCGCCTGACCACCGACCTGCGCGGGCTCACTGTGACGCTGCAACAGTCGCGCGAACGGCTCGTGACCACGCGCGAGGAGGAGCGGCGGCGGCTGCGCCGCGACCTGCACGATGGCCTGGGGCCTACGCTCGCCAGCGTGACCTTCAAGGTCGAGGCGGCGCGCAACCTGCTGCGCCGCGACCCGGCCAAAGCCGACGCGCTGCTGGCGAGCGTGGCGGAGCAGACACAGGGGACCATCGCCGACATCCGTCGCCTCGTCTACGACTTGTCCCCGCCCGCGCTCGACCAACTGGGCCTGGTGGCGGCGCTGCGCCAGTATGCCGCGCACATCGACACCGGCACACTGGTCAGTGTGGATGTGCCCGACGACCTTGGGCCGCTCCCGGCGGCGGTGGAGGTGGCGGCGTATCGCATTGCCCTGGAGGCGACCACCAACGCGCTGCGCCACGCGGCGGCGCGACACTGTGTGGTCCATCTGGCCGTCGACGACGCGGCCCTGTGCGTGGAGGTGTGCGACGACGGGCGCGGGCTACCGGAGCGCCCGCGCATGGGCGTTGGCCTGCACTCGATGCGCGAGCGCGCCGCAGAGTTGGGAGGCGTCTGCGCCGTCGAGCCGCGCGCGGGCGGGGGGACGGTGGTGCGCGCCCGCCTGCCGCTGGCGGTGGGCGCGCCCGCATCAACATGAGACAGGAGGACGAGCTATGATCCGCATCCTGATCGTCGACGACCACCCGTTTTTCCGCGACGGATTGCGCGCGCTCATTGAGTCGATCGACGATACCGTCGTGGTGGGCGAGGCGGGCACGGGCGACGAGGCCGCCGAGCTGGCGCTGTCGCTCGCCCCGGACGTGGCGCTGATGGACATCGCGATGCCGGGGCTCAACGGCATCGAGGCCACACGCCGCATCGCGCAGGCCGCCCCACAGGTCAACGTGCTGATGCTGACGATGTTCGAGGACGACGACTCGGTGTTCGCCGCCGTGCGTGCCGGGGCGCGCGGCTACCTGCTCAAGGGCGCGCGGCAGGACGAAACCTTGCGGGCGATCCGCGCCGTGGCCAACGGCGAAGTCATCTTCGGGCCCGGGGTGGCGCAGCGGGTGCTGCGCCTCTTTAGCAACCCGAAGCCCGCTACATTAGCGCCCGCATTCCCCGAGTTGACCGATCGCGAGCACGAGGTCCTGGAGTTGATCGCCCAACGCTGCTCGAACGCGGACATCGCGGCACGGCTGTTCTTGAGCCCCAAGACGGTCCGCAACTACGTGTCGTCGATCCTCGACAAGCTGCGGGTGGCCGACCGCGCGGAGGCGCGATCAGCGGCGCGCACAGCGGGCCTGGGCCAGGCATCGCCATAGTCTAGGACAGCTTGGCCGAGATAACTTTGCGATCGTTTCGGCGCCGCAGTGCCCGTACGCTGCCATGCGACCGCAGTCGCAGGCTCCCGCGTCCGTCAACTTATTTAAGCTAGGCTGTACCAGTCGGCTACGCGCAACGAAAATCCGTGCCGCGCGCGTTCATATAGTGAAGGGATGCGCGTGGTCGTGGGGCCGCCAACCGGCATGTCGAGCGTGACCAGAGAGTAAGGCGCGTGTACTGCACGCGACGTGGAGAACATACAGGCGTTCCGCTTCAGCTATCGGCTGGGGCGGGTGAACCCATTCGACGACCCCGAGGTGGCGGCGGCCGTCACGGGCCAGTCACAAAGCCAGGCGGGCGCGGTCGCCGGGTGACGGCGGGTGACGGCGACGGTGGTCGAGGTTCGAAGCGAGGAGCGAGGAGGTACCACGGCAATGGCGATGCACACTTTGGGCAGCATGCCCGGTCGGGTTGGAGCGGACAGCGTCCGCGGAGAGGACTATCCGCCGAGCGGCGCGCGCTACGATGGGCTATTCGCCCTGCTGTCCGCCGCCCTCGTCGGCGGCGCGTACCTGGCGAGTTGGGCGTCCAATCACAATGTCGCGGACGATAGTCCTCTGTCGCCGTGGCGCGCCGTCCTGTACGCCGGCGTCGTGCTTGTCGCCGGGTTCCTCGCGCTCTCGGCGGCGCGCAACCGTGCGCGCGGCTACCCCTGGCGGCGCGCCTTGCCGCGGGGGTACGATGTCGCGGCCCTGGGCGTGCTCGTCACCCTCCTGGGCCTCGTGGTGGCCGTGCCCTGGCAGGTATTTATCGGGGCCGGGAATGGTCTCGAGACGCTCGTCGGCCCGCCCGTCCTGCTCGCCGCGCTCGGCGCGCTGCTGATCGTCGCCGCGCCCCTGCACGCGGCCTAGCTGCGCCTCCCGCTCGGCGCGGCGCTCGGCTGGGTCACGGCTACGCCCCTCGTGCTCTCCGCCGCCTGGGTCCTCTCGATCGCCACGTTCGCGACGCAATTCGTCCATCCGCTCGTCCAGGCCGACGCGGCGCGCGTCGCCGCGGCCGTGACCCCAGCCCCCGACGTGTACACCATGCGGGCCGATGGGACGGGCCAGACGCGCGTGACGGTCGATCCGCGGGACCTCCACTTCGGGCCAGCGTGGTCGCCCGACGGACGCACCATCGTGTACATGTGTACACGCGCGCGCTCAACTCCGGCGTGGGCGGCGGCGCACTCTGGACCATGCGGCCGGACGGGAGCGGGCAGCGGCAGCTGACGCACCCCGCGGGCGGGGGCACGGACTACCTCGCGTCCTGGTCGCCCGACGGCATGCGCATCGCCTTCATCGCGCAACGGGGCGCCGACGTGAACGACGCGGCCATCGACACCGTGGACAGCGCCGACCAACACCGGCAGCAGTTGACGCCCGCGGGCGCCCGGCTTCTATCTATTATTCGCGGTCGCCGTGCCGGTCGTCTGGTCCGGGCTCTACTTTCTGGCTCTGTCCCTCACGCAAGGGGTCGGTTGGTCCCCCCACCTGTGGGCCGGCGCGATCGTGCTGAGCGGCCTCGTGGGGCTCGGACTGAGGGCGGGGCTCGACCTCCTGCCCGCGACGCCCGACGCGCCGAGCGAGGCGCGCGTTCGCGCCATCCCGTCTTAGAGGTGACGCTTTATGGCGACCGTGGGCGACAACTGATGTAGTATCTGTGTAGTAGCAGTCTCGACGCACAGCGACAAGGCCGGCGCTAAACGCTCCGCTCGCTCGGCGCCACGTTGGCCTGGGAGCGGGACGATGTCATGCCCCCCGTGCGGGCCTCAGCGACGGCCTGCTCCAGCGTCAAGGCCTCCCCCTCAGCCCAGGCCGCCGCGAATGTCGCCTCGTCGACCAGGGCGCGGGCGACCGGCAGGTACCGATCGCGCTCGACCCGATCGGCGGGCCACCAGGGCGCGCCGGAGCCCGCGCGCCAGCGCTCCGCGGCGCCCCACAGGCGCGCCGCTCGCGCCGCCTCCGTCCGTGTACAGGCCCGTACCGCGGAGACTGCCGCCAGACCCGCCAGCCCTTCGGCGATGCCTCGCTCTAGCCCGATCTCCTGGAAGAGTTCCAGACTCCGCCGGAACAGCGCCTCCGACCGCGCGAGATCATGCCCCCGCAGCGCGACATACCCGAGGTTGTGCAGCAGCCGGGGGACATCCTGCCGGTTCCCCAGCTTGCGAAACAACTCGAGGCTCTCGCCGTACAACGCGGCCGCCTCGGCGTCATCGCCCGCGCAGCGCGCCACCTCGCCGAGGCTGTTGAGCGCCGCCGCCAGGAGCGCCCGGTCCCCCAGCGCGCGCGCGAGCGCCACCCCCTCCTCGTGCCGGGCGCGCGCCTCGAGCCTATCGCCCCCGCCCAGCGCGATCAGGCCCAGATCGGTCAGGACCTGGGCGATGAACCAGGCATCCTCGAGCGCCCGGAACAGCCCCAGGCTCTCCTCCAGCGCGGGCCGCGACGCCGCGGCGTCGCCCCGCCAGAGCAGCGCGCGCGCGCGCCTGCCCGTCAGCGTGGGGGACAGGGCGGCGATTTCCTCCACCGCCGCGCGCGCTCCCGCGCCGTCCCCCAGGTGGTTGGCCGCCATCCCCAGGAACACGAGCGCGTCGACGAGCGCGGGCCCATCGTCGAGGGACCGATAGGCGGCGGCGCTCTCCCGGAGGAGCGGGCGCGCGGCGGCGTAGTCACCCTGGAAGAGCGCCAGGTGCCCCGCCGCGTATAGCGCCGCGGCCACGAGTAGGGACGGCGCTTCCTCGCCCCGGCCCCCGGCGCCCTCCACCCCGGCATGCGCCTCCAGCGCCCGTGCAAGCAGGCCCCGCCCCTCGGTCGCGTGGCCCCGCACGTACCAGAACCAGTGGAGCGCCGCCGCCAGCCCCAGGGCCACCTCCGCCTCTCCGGCGTCCAGAGCCCACGCGACTGCGGCGCGCAGGTTGTCGTGCTCCGTCTCCAGCCGGTCCAGCCACGCCGCCTGCCGCAGCCCATGCAGCTCCCGCTCCGCCTCGCGCGCCAGGCCCAGGTAGTAGACCGCGTGCCGTCGCCGCGGCGCCGTCCCCTCCCCGCCCGCGGCGAGCTTCTCGGCCGCATACTCCCGGATCGTCTCCAGCATACCGAACCTGGCCTCGCCGCCCGCTCCCTCGGCGCGTCGGAGCAGGCTCTGCTCGGCGAGCGCGCTCAGGCCCGCGAGCACGTCCACCCCGCCGGCGCCGCCGCAGACGGCCTCGGCCGCCTCCATACTCCATCCCCCCACGAACACGGCGAGGCGCCCGAAGAGCCTCCGCTCCCGCCCGCCCAGGAGACGATAGCTCCAGTCGATCATGGCCCGGAGCGTCCGCTGCCGCGGGGGCCGGTCGCGGGGGCCGCCGGTCAGGAGCGCCAGCCGCCCGCCCAGTCGCGCGAGCAGCGCCGGCGGGTCGAAGAGCCGCACCCAGGCGGCCGCGAGCTCGATGGCCAGCGGCAGCCCATCCAGCCGGTGGCAGATCTCCGCCACCGCGCGCGCATCCTCGTCCGCGACTTGGAAGTCGGGCCGGATGGCCCGGGCGCGCTCGACGAACAGCCGCACCGACTCACAGCGGGCGAGAGGCTCCGGCGCGGGCAGCGGCTCCAGGTCCGGGAGCCGGAGCGCCGGGACGGAGTATTCGCGCTCGGCGGCGAGCCTGAACGGGGCGCGGCCGGTGGCCAGGACCGTCAGGAGCGGCGCCGCCGTCAGCAACTCCGCCACCACGTTCCCCGCCCCGCGCAGATGCTCGACGTTATCCAGCACCAGCAGCGCCCGCTTCTCGCGCAGGTACTCGCCGAGACGGTCGGCGAGCAGGCGGCCGGCGGGCGCCTCCACACCGAGCGCCGTCGCGATCGCCGCGGCGACCAGGGCGGGGTCGGCGACGGGGGCAAGCCCGACGACGTACGCGCCATCGGCGAACTGGCCGGCGGCCTCCTCCGCCACCCGCAGGGCGAGCCTGGTTTTGCCGACGCCGCCGGGCCCGGTGAGGGTGAGGAGCCGCGCTTCCGGCTGGAGCAGGAGCCCCATCACGGTCGCCACCTCCGGCTCGCGGCCGATGAAGGGCGTGGGCTGCGCGGGGAGTACGGCGGGCCGGGGGCGTGTGGACAGCGTGTCTGGGCGGCCACGCGCCGCGTCCTCGAAAGCGGCACGCTCCAACCCGGACAGCCCAAGCGCCGTCGCCAGCAACTGGACCGTGTCCGCGCGCGGCGCGCGCCGCTCTCCAGCGCGGCCACGCCCCGCGCGCTCACGCCCGCGCGCTCGGCCAGGGCCTCCTGCGTGAGTCCCGCCGCCCCCCGGCGCCGCCTCAGGATCTCGCCGAAGCTCGGCGCATTATCCGCCATCGCCCGCGCCCTCCCGTGCCCGGTCTCGCCATCGCCCGGGCGCGGCCGGCCCTCCGACGGAATGGTAGCACATCACGCCTCCGTCCGGGTTGTGCGGGTGGTTGTGCTGGTTTGTGCATGGCAACGGGCCACCGCAGGCCCCAGACTGGATAGCGGAAGGCGGGGAGGCCGAGACGGTCTCCCGGCCCGGGGATGGGCGAGAGTGAAGATGCTCCCGGCCCGGTCGTCACCGCGCGGAGGGGGCGATGACGAGATTGAGGAGGAGTTGACATGTCCGCGGAAACGAACAAAGCTATCGTGCTACACCTGATCGAGGAGATGAATGCGGGGCATCCGGACGTGCTCGACGCGCATCCTGCTATGGCGCGGATGAAGCCTTTTTTCCAGCAGATGGGCGCCGCTTTCCCCGACGCCTCTATGGCGGTGCGGGAGGCGCTCGCCGAGGGTGAGTGGGTGGCGTGCCGCATGGTGACGCGCGGGACGCAGCGCGGCGACTGGATGGGCGTCCCTGCCACGGGTCGCGACGCCGAGTGGGAGGTGATCGCCACCTACCGCCTCGATGACGGCAAGATCGTGGAACAGCACGGCCAGGCCGACAACATCAGCCTGATGCGCCAGCTCGGCGTGCTGCCCGCGGGGGTCGGCGCCTGATGGAGGCGCCGTCGTACCAGTCGTTCCTGGTGCGGCTACCGCTGCCCCGTCCCGCATAATCTCGTTGGAAGTATGTAGTCGGCTGCGCGCAACGAAAAACTGTACCGCGCGTGTTTATAACCGCGCGTGTTTATATAGGTGTAGGGGGATGCGCGCGGTCGTGAGTCCGCCGACCGGCGCATCGAGCGTGGCTAGGGCGTAAGGTCCGGGCATTGAACGGGCGGGAGGAGTACGGCGAGCGATGGACCAGGTGCGTTTCGGTATCCTCGGCGCGGCGCGCATTGTGCCCTGGGCCGTGCTCGCCCCCGCCGCGGTTGTCTCCGAGGTGACGGTCGCGGCCATCGCCGCGCGCGACCGGCGGCGCGCGGAGGCGGTCGCCGCCAAGCGCCACATCCCGCGCGCCGTCCAGGACGGCGCGCCGGTGCTCACGTCGCCGGCCGATGCCGTCGCCAACATACGGGTGGTCGATGCGGTGTACGCGCAAGTCGGCTTACGCCCGCGCGGCGAGGGCGAGGAGCAGGCGCCACTGCGGTTGCGGTTTGACGGTTCAAGGGGACGCGGGCGCTCTCGGTCGGCGTTCACGCGCCGCGCGCGTGTTGCAGATGCGCTAGGCCGCACAACTCGGCCATGAACCTGGCGGCGGCCACGGCGGTGATCCCACTCGGGTCGTACTGCGGGCAGAGTTCCACTATATCGAACCCCCGGATCGGCGTGTCGCGCAGGGTGTACAGGCAGCGCAGCAGCTGGAGTGAGGAGAGCCCGCCCGCCTCCGGATTGGACACGCCGGGCGCGTAGGCAGGGTCGAGCCCATCCAGGTCGATCGTCACGTAGAGACCCTCGACGCCGTCCAGGGCGTCCTCCAGCCGCCGCGTCAAGTTATCCTCGCCGTCCGCGTCTATCTGGTCGGCGGTGATGATGGCAACGCCGGCCTCGGCAGCGAAGCGCCACTCCTCTTTGGTGGCGGCGCGCGCGCCGACATGCACGACGCGCAACCCCGGACGGCGCTCTATGAGGCGGCGCAGGTAGGTCGCGTGCATCTCTCGGAGGTCGTCGTACTCGTCGCGCAGGTCCAGGTGCGCGTCGAACACGAGTAGGGCGGTCCCCTCGGGCATAGCGCTGAACGTGCCGAGGGTGATCGAGTGCTCCCCCCCGAGGATAGCCGGCACGTAGCCGGCGTCGACGCTCTCGCGCACCGTCTCTTCGGCCATGGTCAGCATCGTGTCGACCCTGGCCGTATGCCGGATGTTCCCGCGGTCCTCGATGGAGAGGTCCTCGAGATCGACGTCGAGGGGCCGCGAGTACACCTCGATGTTCCAGAACGCGGCGCGCACGGCGTCGGGTCCGAAGCGCGACCCGGTGCGGTAGGTGGACGTGCCATCGAAGGGCACGCCGATCACCTGGACGTCGGCGTTTCGCCCCGGCGCGGAGAGCGTCACTAGCGGCGCCGCGCTCAGATGGCGGCCTTGTTGTCCCATCATATCCTTCCAAAAGCTAGCGGCGATCGGCCGCGATCAACCTTACTATCGGGGGCAGTTACCCCCACTAGCTTATCTGACGACGGATGAAAGATAACGCCGGGCCGTGTGGTCATGTCGAGCGCGCCCCACGATTGTGGAAAAGAGCCTGGCCCTATAAGGACCATGGCAGGAAACGGACCTTAAAAGGTCTGTGCGCGGACACTTCGTTCGCCCTGACGCAGGCGGCGACCGGCCAGCCCGGCCCTTCAGGGTCCGTGGCCTGCCATGGTCCTTTAGGGCTAGGCCGCGTTTCACGATTGTGGGGTACACCCGACCCGCCGCGTGCTCTTGTAGGTCCAGGACCCCACTTGGTATACTACAAAGGTTGTCACGGCGGAGTAGCTCAGTGGCAGAGCAGGGGACTCATAAGCCCTTGGCCGGCAGTTCAAATCTGCCCTCCGCCACCACACATAGCGTGCGAGGGACGCGGTAGCCCCTGCCGGCCCTCACCCCTCTCCACAAACACGCGCCCTCCTCCAGCAATACTCTCCTCACCCATACTCTCCTCACCCATCAATGCCTGACATCTTGGCCCGCCCTACGCGCCATCCGCCATGGTCCGTCGTGTGATCTAAGAGGTGCGCCGCTGCGTATGACTAGTGAGCATGATAGAGTCACGGTGGGGTGACGCGAGGAGACGAGCAATGTTCGCGCTGGCCAGCGGTACTATCGCCCCGGTATACCCGGTATACATACTGGGAGGCAGGTGGGATGATATACTGGTCCGCAGGATGAACAGTGCCGACGACACCAGCGATGGCGAGTTGCTCGACCGCGTCGTAACCGGCGATACGGCCGCGTTCGAGGCGTTGTACGACCGGCACAGCAAGGCCGCCTTCGGACTCGCGCAACGCATCCTCAACGAGCCGGGCATCGCCGAGGATGTCGTGCAGGACGCCTTCCTGACCCTTTGGCGCCAAGCCGCGACCTACGGGCAAGAGCGCGGATCGGTCCGCTCCTGGCTCCTCGCCGTCGTGCATCACCGCGCGATTGACTATGTGCGCCGCCGCCACGAGGACCGCCAGCAACCCCTCGAAGATATGACGCTCTTGCCGGGAGAGACCGACACATACGATCAGGCCCGCCAGGGCGTCGAGGGCGGCTACGTGCGCGCGGCCCTGCAGAGCTTGCCGCCCGACCAGCAGCGCTCGGTCATGCTGGCCTATTTCGGCGGCTATACGCACGATGAGATCGCGCGCCTGCTCGGCGTGCCCCTGGGCACGGTCAAGGGCCGGCTGCGCATCGGTCTGCAAAAAATGCGCGGCTATTTGCGCCCGCTCGGCTTAGAGATGGAGGAGGTACGGGAATGATGGACGAACAATACCACGTCCACGATCTCCTCGCCGCCTACGTCCTCGGGGCCGTCACGCCCGAGGAGGCATCCCTGGTCGAGCAGCACCTGGTCACCTGCGCCCTGTGCCGCGGCCAGGCGCGAGAGTTCCGCCAGGTCGAGCGCGCGCTGCCGCGGCTGGCCGGCGAACTCGCGCCGCCACCCGCGCTCAAGGCGCGTCTGATGTCCGTCGTCGAGGCCGAAGCGCGGACGCGCAACGCGCGGGGGACGGCGACGCTGAACGGCGCGTACGACCGCCCGAATGGCGAGGCTCCGGAGATGCTGGCGCCGATCCCTATCTCCAGTGCGCGAAACACCAAGGCAGGGGCGCGGACAGGGGTGGAGGGGCAGCCGGTCCAGGCGCGGAGACGCGGCGTGCTGCTTGGCCCCATCCTGGCCCTCGCGGCGGCCCTACTCCTTGTCGCGGTCGGCGTGGGCCTGTGGCGCGCTCTCGGGCTCGGCACGGCCCAACCGACGAACGTCTACGCCTTTATGGCCGCGGCCGGTACGGCTCCAAGCGGTACAAAGTACGGGACGCTGAAGTACTATAAGGACGGCAACCACTTGGCGCTGGACCTGCACGGACTCAAGAAAACGGACTCCGATCACGTCTACGAGTTGTGGCTGATCCGCTTACAGGGTAGCAAACCCGTGGCCGTCAAAGGCGTCCAGGTGTTCCATGCCTCCGATGGCACGGGCCATCTCGATGCCGGCGGTCAGGACATCCATGGCTACAACCTGGCCGGGCTCACGGTGGAGCGGCGCTTCAGCCCGGACAAGCCGACGTTGCCGATCGTCGCGACCGCCCCGATCACGACGTAGCTCCTACCGCTCTCGACCCTGGCTCGCAGGGTCTAACGCCAAAGCGGGGGTGACACGCACGCCTATTAGGTCGGCGTAGAGGCGCTTCTCGTGGGCGTCTTCCAACACGCGGCCAACTGTGCTGGGATACCACATATCCTTCGACCATGATGGCACGTTATATGCATATAGACACAGCGCCAGCGGAGTGGCCCAATCGCGCCGACGCACGATATACTACTTCTTAGGGAACAGGACAAATGGACTACAACACGATTCGGACGGCCGATGAGCGCGAAATGCGCCGCCTCGTGCGCCGGGGCGCTTTGATCATGGCCGAGTACGACTGGCGTACCAGCGGCGTCGCCGAGCTTGAGCAGCGCGGCCGCGAGTGGGTGCTCCAGGTCCCCAACACGGTCACGCTGCGCCGCGCGGCGTAATGCGCATCGTAGTCATCGGGAGCGGGTTCGGGGGGCTGGCCGCAGCCGTCCGCCTGCAGGCGCAAGGGCACGAGGTCACGGTTGTGGACAAGCGCGACAAGCCGGGCGGTCGCGCCTACGTCTACGCCCAGGACGGCTTCACCTTCGACGGCGGACCCACCGTGATCACCGCGCCCTGGATGATCCGCGAGCTCTTCGAACTGGCCGGCCGCGACCCCGCCGACTACGTGCGCCTCGTCCCCGTCGACCCCTTCTACCGCATCTTTTTCGACGACGGCACGGCCTTCGACTACTCCGGCGACTCCGAGCGCATGGCCGCGCAGGTCGGCGCGCTGCGCCCCGGCGACGTCGACGGCTATCGGGAGTTCGTGCGCCGCTCGGAGCGCATCTTCGCCAAGGGCTTCACGGAGCTCGCCGACAAGGCCTTCCTCTCGCCCTGGGACATGATCAAGATCGTGCCCGACATGGCGCGGCTGCAATCGTACCGCACCGTCTACGGCTTCGTGTCCCAGTTCGTGCAGGACCCGCGCCTGCGTCAGGTGCTCTCCTTCCACCCGCTGCTCGTCGGCGGCAACCCCTTCCAGACCACCAGCATCTATACCCTTATCCACTACCTGGAGCGCCAGTGGGGGGTGTGGTTCGCCATGGGCGGGACGGGCGCGGTCGTCGAGGCCCTGACGCGCCTCTTCGGCGAGATGGGCGGCGTGATGCGTCAGGGCGCCGAGGTCGGCGCGATCACGCTGGAGTATGGGGGCAGCGGCCGCGCCACCGGCGTGCGGCTGCACGACGGCACGGAGATCGCGGCCGACGCCGTGGTCAGCAACGGCGACGTGGCCCACACCTATCACCAGCTGTTGCCCGCCACGGCGCGCCGCTCGTTCGAGGCCCGCCGCCTGCCGCGCATGCGCTACAGCATGTCGCTCGTCGTGATCTACTTTGGGACCGACCGGCGCTACCGCGACGAGGGCCTCCTGGCCCACCACAACATCATCCTGGGACCGCGCTACGGCGAGTTGTTACACGACATCTTCACGCGCAAATGGCTCGCCGACGACTTCTCGCTCTACCTGCACATGCCCACGATCACCGACCCGAGCCTGGCCCCGCCCGGCTGCGAGAGCTTCTACGTGCTCTCTCCCGTGCCGCACCTCGGCGGATCGGCCGACTGGGCCGCGCGCGCGAAGCCCTACCGCGACGCCATCATGGCCGCGCTGGAGCAGCGCTTCCTGCCCGACCTCTCGCGGCACATCGTGACCGAGCACATGATCGACCCACGCCACTTCCGCGACACGCTCAACAGCTACCGCGGCAGCGCCTTCTCGGTCGAGCCGATTCTGACGCAGTCGGCCTACTTCCGCCCACACAACCGCAGCCAGGACGTGCCGAACCTTTATTTCGTTGGCGCGGGCACGCACCCCGGCGCGGGCCTCCCCGGTGTGCTCTCCAGCGCCAAAATCGTGGAGAAGCTCATCGCCGAAGAGGGCGTCCCTCGCCCGAAGGTCGCGAGCTACCACGCGGTCACACGATAATGTATCGAAGGCGTAGGTCGCCTCGCGGCGCCTCTTGCTAGCGTCGAGATGAGGCTAGCACGGGATCGGCAATGGAGAATGCGCAAGCGCGGCGCCGACCTCACCTGCCCACGTAGACAGAGATGTCCGATTCGTATCGATGGAAAACTCCATGCGTGTCCCGGCGTCGGCGTCCCGTACGCCGACCTCGACCCGTAGATGATCGGGCCGATCCAGCGTGAAGGTCAGCGACAGGGCCGCCTCGAGCAGCTGCCAGCGCACCCGCGCCGTGCGCCCGACACGGCTGTCGAGATCGCTGAGGATCTGATGCAAGGCGGCTAGCTCGGCCCACCAGATCGTCGTGGCGAGTTGCCCATAGAACTGGCCGGAGGCGATGTCCACCGTCGCCGTGACAACGTCAAGCTCAAAGGGGACGTCGTCGTCCAGAGGCCGATGGGCATGCACGTTGATGCGGATCCGCTGGTCGTCGGCCGCCATGTCGATGGATAGCTCCGTAGGAACTCCAACCGCGCGCGGGGCTACGTGAGGCGCGCTCCGCGTCACCTGCATGTACCCCAGAGGCTCGGGCGTCGCTCCGCTCCGGTATGAGTAGGCCCCGCGTTGGACAGGATTTGTGTCCTGATCGTAGGCCACGGAGGCGACAGCGGCCTCGGGCGCTAGCCGGCGGCTGACGCTCGCGATCGCTACAAGAGCCCGACGTAGCCGGACGGAACCGCCGATTCCAGCCGGCACGAGCGGTGGAACCGCGAACGCGGGGATGCGCGGACGCCAGTGGGTCTCCATCGGCCGCTCGGACCACCATCGCGCGACGCTCTCCACGTCGGCGTAGGCGACGACCGCGCACACCAGGCCTACCAACACGTCGACGACCCAGTGTTCGCCCATGTAGACGACGGCGAACCACATGAACGCCGCGTACGCGAGCATCAGCAGGCCCCAGCGTCCGCAAGCCTTGTAGAGGTAGAGCGCGCTGAGCACGGGGAAGGCGGCGTGCAGCGAGGGCATCGCCGCGACCCTGTTGTAGCTTACGTTGAGCAGGGTAAAGTATTGGTGGCCGAACAGTTTCTGCTGCACCGCGTAATTGAAGTCATCGAAGATTTTATAGACGTAGGGAGTGGCGCGGTATGTCTTGGCCGCCATCCATGGGGGCACAGCCGGGTAGATGATGTAGATCACGAAGGACATCGCCGCCAGCAGCAGGAAGGCCGCGGCGAAACGACGGAACAGGGCGCGGTCGCGCAGCCAGACTACGAAGCCGACCACGAGCGGCTCCGGGAAGTGCAGCCCGTACAGCACGGCCGACACGATGTCGTACCAACGCCACTGGGGTATGCGGTAAAACGTCCCCGGCACGGAGGCAGGATGGAATGAACCTTGGTGGTACAGGCGCTGCTGCAGCCACACCTGCGGCAGTTGCCCGTGCAAGAAGGGGGACGCGAGCCAGCGGTCGGCATTGATCAGGTCAGCCATATGTAGGGGGAAACCGGCCCACTGCGCGACCGGCCCCGTCTGTTGCCACAGTACGACCACAAGCAAGAAGACACCCCAGTCGCGCAGGAAGAGCCAGGGCCGGCCGACGATAAAGGCCGCCCCAATCATGACCGGGACCAGCACGTCGGGCACGAGGCCGACGTGGAGATACATCAGGGCGGCCGACGCGGCGACGAAATAGGCGAGGACGAGCGAGAAACGCGGCCGAGAGATCGTGAATCCAGTTTGGTCGCGCCCCTCGGTCATACGCACCCCTGCTCTCTCCTTGTCGTATACACCCATAGCCTCATCGCGTGACTACCTCTAGACCCAGCAGGGGACGCTTAATCTCCCACCAGTGTAGAGTTAAGAGCGTGTAAAGAAAAGGTTAACGGCATGTTAAAGAGGCGCGCGGCGTTTTCCCTGCCCGCGCTGGGCCTGTTGGCCGGGGCCTTGATCGCGCGTCTGGCCCTGCTGCCGCTGGCGGCGGGCAACGACTTCCTGGCGTACGCCAAACTGGCCGCGCACAGCCTGCGTGGCGATGACGTCTACGCCCTAGAACTGTCCCATCACCTGGACACCTTGTCTTGGAGCTACCTGCCGCTGCTCCTGCACATGTTCACCGCCATCCAGTGGCTGGCCGCGCATACGGGCTGGCCGTTCCGCGTCCTTGGCAAGCTGCCCATCGTCGCCGCCGACCTTGCGGTGGGCGCTCTTCTGTATGTGGCGCTGCGCCGTCAGGGGCGGCCGGAGCGCGTCGCCCTCCTCGGCATGGGTCTCTATCTCTTCAACCCGCTCGTGCTCTACAACGGCGCCTTCTACGGGCGCTTCGACGCCATCGCGCTCTCTTTCCTCATGCTGGCCCTGGAAGGCTACCGCACCCGCTTGTTCGCGCCGGCCTATGCCCTGGCGGTCTCCGCCAAGACATTTCCCCTCTTCCTGCTGCCGTCCCTGGCCCTGGGACGCGACCGGCCGCCCTTCCGCCGGCTCGCCCTGGCCTGCGCCCTCATCCCGCTGCTGGCCGTGCCCTACATCGCCACCGATCCGCGCGGTCTGCTCACCATCTTCACGTATAAGCGGTCCAATCTCGGACGGCTCTCCTGGTACTACATCCTGGACGCAGGGCACATCCTCTCCGCCTCACAGGTTCTCACGGTGGCCCGCGCCGGCACGCTGCTCTACCCCCTCCTCACGCTCCTCCTCGCGTTCGCGCCCGGCTCTCGTTATGTCAACGCGGCGCGCTGCCTGGGGCTCTACCTCGTGCTGAATCAGGTCGTCTACGAGCAGTACCTGCTGTGGCCGCTCCCATTCCTCATCGTCGTGGGTTTGCAGGGGCGCCTGGGGGACGCCGGGCGCGGCTACCTTGCCCTCTGGTTGGTCGTCCTCTTGTCGACGGCGGGCATGCTCGAGAACGAATTTACCTGGGCGCACCCCGAGTCTCCCCTGCACTATCACCCCGTCCCCACGCCGTGGGTACCGCTCAACGTGGCGCTGGCGGTCTCGATCGTGGTCTTCACGATAGTCGGGAGTCGGGAGTCGGGAGTCGGGAGTCGAGAGTTGGTAGGCGATACGGTGCGTCAACTTATGTCTACCTCGGACGTGACCATCGGGCAGCCCCCTCCCAGGCCCACGACTCCCGACTCTCGACTCTCGACTCCCGACTTCATGGGCGCTCTGCTCGTCGCGCTCGCCCTGGCCTATCGCCTGATCCTGTTGCGCACGACCATGGCCACGGTGGACAGCGACCAGGCGGTGGCCGGGATCATGGCGCGCCACGTCTTGTGGGGCGATCGCCCGATCTTCTTCTACGGCCAGTCTTACAACGGCGCTCTGGAGGCCTACCTCACCGCCGCCGTCTTCCGCCTGTTGGGTCAGAGCGACCTGACGCTGCGCCTCGCGCACACTCTCTTCTCGGCCGTTCTCGTGGCGCAACTCTATGTCCTGGCGCGCCGCCTCTATGGGCCGCGGGTCGCCCTGGCCGCGGGCCTGTGGCTGGCCGTCCCCGCGCCGATGCTGGTTTGGTGGGGCACGGCCGCGGGCGCCAGCTACATCGAGGCGGCCGTGCTCGGCACGGGCCTATTCATGGTCGCGATACGACGCTGGTGGCTGCGGGAGCCACGGAAATACGACCTGCCCGCCCTGGGGCTGCTGGCCGGTCTGGGAGTGTGGGTCCATCCCATGATCGCCTACTACCTGGCCGCGCTGGCCGTGGCCGCCGCCCCGCTGGCCTGGCGCGCGCGCGCGCGGCTCATCCGCGCGGTACCCCGGCAAGCCCCGCCGGTCGCGGCCGCCTTCGCGCTGGGCGCCGCGCCGTGGCTAGACTATACATTGCGCCACCGTGGGGCCGGCGTCGCCGTGCTGGTGGCCCGCGCCGCGCCCGTCGCGCTCCCGGACGTGCTGTGGCGGTTGCTGACGCAGGCGCTGCCCGTGTTCATCGGCGGCGCACACCTCTCCGGCCCGGCCGGCCAGTTCGCGCGCTACATCGCCGCCCACCCGGCGCCGTACGTCCTGTCCCTCTGCGCGATCCTATATCTCGCCGCGCGCCTAATCCTGTCTCCAGGCGGCCTGGCGGCGCAGGCCCGCGCTTGGCTGCGCGGTCACCCGCCGGCCGACGCCCCGCTGGCCGCGCTCCTGCTAACCGTGTTCGCGCTCTATCTGGGCAGCCGCTACAAAGCGCTCTCCTGGACGACGCGCGACCCGCGCTACCTCCTGCCCATCTACACCTGCGTGCCGTATCTGCTGGCGTGCGCCCTCGGCGAGTCGATAGGCGATAGGCGATGGTCGATAGAAAGACGCCGGATCAGGTGTGGGCAGCGATGGCCACGCATGCCACATGTCGGCAACCGACTATCGCCTATCACCTATCGCCTATCGACTTTGGTCGTCGCGTTGGCCGTCAACGTCTACGGCGCGGCGCACTTCGGAGAGTTGCCGAGCAGCACGTTCGCGGACGTAGCGCCCCTGGCCCGGACATTGGTGGCGCGGGGCGACGAGGCCGTCTACGGCGACTACTGGGTGGTGTGGCGCCTGGCCTTCGCGAGCGGCGAACGCCTCATACCTGTCGTCACGCTTGGCCTGACGGTCGACCACAACCCGCGTGGGGCGCGCTACCCGGCCTACCTGGCGCGGGCCGCGCACGCGCGCCGCTGGGCCTACATCCTGCCGGATCGCGACGTACCCATGTTCCTCGCGCGGCTGCGGCGACAGCACAGACCGTACCGGCGCTGGCGCTGGGGCGACTCCAGCACCTTCTACAACCACTGGAACTGGGGCAGGCCCAATCTGTTCGACGGACCGGGGCCGCCTCCGGCATAGTCGAAGTCGGAAGTCGGAAGAAAGGGGTACGAAAGCATACATACGCCCGTGCGAGATGCCTCACTGCCCAACTATTGGCCTACCTCCGACTTCCGACTTCCGACTCCCGACTCCGTTCCGTCAGGCCACCCACCCGCCGAGCGCGTAGTAGGCGGTCCAGAAGGCGAGGGCCATGGCCGAGGCGGTGAGCCAGGCCTGATAGGCGGCGGACCGGCGCAGCAGCAGCGCCAGCACGATAAAAGTGGGGAAGACGCTCAGGGCGAAGCGCGACGACGACATGATGGGCAGCCAATAGTTGTCGGCGATGGCCGGGCTAATTAGGGAAGCGAGCCACACCGCGGCGGCATAGACCGTGTACGACGGACGCACCCGCAGCCAGCCCACCGCGAGCAGCGGCAGGAACAGCGCCAGCGTGACGAATTCCACCACGATATGTACCTGATGCCCCGTCGCATCGGGCAGGTTCCAGCGCTGCGCCGTGGCGATAACCCCGGCCCAGGGCCAGTCCAGGTGGCGATGCCAGGCTCGCTGCACCGTCAAGAAAGCGTCCGCATGGCCCGTGAGGCGCCATAGCAACGCCAGGTGCCCGGCAACGGCCAAGGGCATCAGCAGCACCGGTAACAGTCGATAGTCGATAGTCGATAGTCGATAGATCGTACGCGCCTGCCCACGTAGCGTAGATGCGCTTCTAACCACTCCCTGTCGATTAGCGGCTGTCGACTCACTATCGCCTATCGACTGTCGACTATCGACTTTAGAGCCGTACCACTCCATCACGTACGGCAGCGC
>JAABUQ010005829.1_pt1 | contig 19226 bp, 23 predicted proteins | sample 5560001 | NCBI WGS metagenome assembly JAABUQ01 (sample SAMN10711888, study PRJNA513371) | rock metagenome | isolation source: Antarctica rocks | place: Antarctica: Victoria Land, Finger Mt nord | collected 2015-12-18
TCGAGCCGGCGGTCGAGCTTGAACGCTCGGCGGTCGAGCACCTCGACACGCTCAAGCGCCTGACCCGTCTGGTACACGCGATCGAACTCGAGCCGCTGCTCGTCATCGATGACTCAGACCGCTGGCTTCGCCGCGGCGAGCCGCGCGGGGAGATCGTGGGCGCCTTCTTCGCCAGGGTCGTGCGCGAGCTGGCCAAGCTCGAGATCGGTTTCGCGGTCGCCGTGCACGAGAACTACCTCGCACTGCCCGAGTACCAAGAGGCGACCCCCGGGGTGCTTAGCGCGCGGGTCGATGTGCCGAGGCTTTCTGCCGCCGAGCAGCTCGTGCAGATCGTCGAGCACCGCGTCGCCGCCTTTACCGGCGAGCAAGGCGGCAGCGAGATCCTCGCTGCCGAGGCGCTACAGCGACTGTGGGAGTTCTACGACGCCGAGGCCACCTACAGCCTGCGCACCACCCTTCAGATCCTGCACACGGCCGTAACCGAGGCCGCGCTCGACGAGCACGATCAGGTCACCGCGGGCCTGATCGAAGCGGCGATCGCCGCCTGGGTCCCACGCGCGACCTAAGTGGGCTTGCGCTGCTGGCTTCTAGTGCTTTCTAAGCACCCAAGTAGAACGCGTCAATCCCCTGCCGGGCCGGGCATCTGTGCCCAGCTGCCCGCGACCGGCGCCCCGAACGTAAACTCGGCACTGTCCCCCCGACGTCGAAGGGAGGTGAACAATGGCCAATCAGATGACGCATCCCGTGACGAACGAGCGGATCGTGCATCTGCTTGAGGAGGTCAAGGCGCAGCTGCCGAGTCAACCAGGCGCGAGCAGCAGATCGCCAAGGACCTCGCGCAGTTGGTCGCCCGCAAGTAGGGACGACAGCAGACCGACTCCGGTGGAGGTTGGGTGGAGGAGTCAGTCGAGCCGTGACTCCGCAGGCGGGATGGCGTGTCGGCTTGAAAGAGCCGGCGGTCGGACGGCGAACACCTCAGTTGGGCCGACGCTTGCGTTCGTGGTAGGCGTCGAGCAGGGCGGCGGCCTCGGCCTCGCCACCGGGGAGCAGGTGGCCGTAGCGGTCGATCGTGATCGTGATCGAGGCGTGGCCCATGAACTTGGAGACCTTGTCGATCGAGATGCCGGCGTCGAGCATCTGCGAGACGGCTGTGTGGCGGCACTCGTGCAGGCCGATCGGCCGGATCCGTTCCTCCTCGGGAAGAGCCGCTTCTTCGTCCTCGCGCGCGCGGGCGACCTCCCAGGCCCGACGTGCGCGCGTGTTGACGGAGGTGGAGACGAACGGGTCGCCGATGATGTCGCCGAAGACGCGGTCGCGGCCCGAGCGGCCGGTCCGCTCGAGGTGCTCTAGGAGCAGTTGTTTCAGTCGGGCGCTGACGCAGGTGGTGCGCTTCCCCGACTCCGACTTGGGTTCGATCTCGCCCTCGTACTGATCCCAGCCGCGACGGATGTGGATGCGGTCGTGGCCGAGATCAAGGTCCTCGCAGCGAAGCGCCTTGAGCTCGCCGTGGCGAAGCCCGGCGTCCATGGCTGCTGTCCACAGCGCCCGGTCACCGGCCTCGAGCGCTGCGATCAGCCGCCGCGCTTCGTCGGGTGAGGCGATCCGATCGCGCTTTCCGTCCGAGCGCGGAAGGCGCAGCCCGCGAGTCGGGTCGTTGATCAGCGGGTTGTCGGTGCCGGTGATCAGGTCGAAGTCGCGAAAGACGACACGGGCGGCGTTCACGGTCGCGCGCACCTTGCTCGGCGAGAGGCCTTGGGCGAGCCAGGCGCCGACGCGGCGCTGGAGGTCCGAGCGCGTGATCTCGGCGACGCGGTGAGCGCCGAGGTCGGGCACGAGCCGCAGGCGTAGGTCCTGCTCGACGTTTCGCAGCGCGCTCGGCTTGTAGCGGCGCCCGGAGCGGTTGGTGATCTCGCCGGCTTGGGCCATCTCGAGCCAGCGCTTGCCCGCCGCGGCGAGCGTCATCTGGGTCGGCTCACGAAGGCGGCCCTGGTCTGCGTAGTCGAGCATCCGCCGTCGCCACCCCTCGGCCTCGCGCCTCGTCGGGAAGGTCTTGCGCAGCTTCTTGCGGTCGGCGCGCGAGTAGACCCAGGCGGCCCAGCTCGGGGTGCAGTCGCAGGCCGCTCCAAGGTTCAATCGGCAGCGCTTGCGGTGGCGGGGCTCGATGCCCGGCGACTCGCCGGGGCCGCCACGGCGATCAGTCGCCGGCGAGAGAACCGCTTCGATGGCGGCGATTTCCCGGCTCAGGGCATCAACCTCGTCTGGCTCAAGCGCGGCGACGATCCGGTCGAGCGCAGTCCGCGGCTTGGGCCGTCGGCGCTTGCGCGCATGAGGACGCGGCGCTTGACGCCTACGGAAGCAGTCGCCGCACCTGGCGAAGCGCGGCGTGGGCCGGACTGAGCAGTCCCCCACCGCGTCCCGAGTTGGCGGAGACGACTTCCTCGCGACCCGAGACAGGCGAAGATCGCGGCCGCTCGGAGCCGGCGCGGGCATCGAGTTCGTCCGCGACCTTTCCCGCGGCCGGCAGGGAGCGGAGGTCGTTGGAGATCGTGCCCTGCGACACACCCAGTCGCTGAGCTATCTCACGTTGGGTCAGTCCTTGCTCGCGCAAGCGACGCGCCTCGGCGGGCCGACCGCCCGGGTACGTTTGACCCACGCGGGAGCGGGTAGCGCGCGACGTCATCAGGGCAAAGGCTACCGCGGTGTGTCGAATCGCGGGCGTCCCACCGGCGCTCTCATGTCTGCGTGAGCTTTGCGAAGTAGCCAAAGGGTGGACCGCTTCGCCGCTCAAGACGCAGCCCGGCGTGCTCAGCCTGCTGTTGGAGCGCCCGTGCGGAGACGAAGTGTGGGTCGCCGAGCACCTCGCCGACGACGAGCCGGCCGCCCGGCTTGAGCACGCGGCGCAGTTCGGTCAGCGCTCTGCGTTGGTCGGGGATCTCGCCGAGCACGGTGATGAGGTAGGCGCCGTCGAAGCTCGCGTCCGGGTAGGGGAGCGTGCGCGCGTCGCCCTGCGTCGCCGTGACGTTGCTCAGTCCGCGCCGGCGCGCGGCGCGCATGGTGTGATCGAGCATCTCTTGCTGGAGGTCACAGATCTCCAGCTGGCCGTCGGGTCCGAGCCATTGGGCGACCGGGAGGGTGTAGTAGCCGGTGCCCGGGCCGACTTCGAGCAACCGGTCGCCTGGCGCGGGAGCCAGGATCTCCCGCAGCCGCGCTCGGGTGATGAATGGGTGGGGCGCCTGGACCCAGAAACGCTGTCCGTACGGGCACGCCGAGGGATGCGTGCGCCACCACAGTGCCGCCGCGGCGATTCCCGCGGACGACGCCGCTGCAAGCTTGGCTGGAGCGCGCACGGGTCAGCCGTGACGAAGCAGGCGTCCGACGGCGCCCATCAGCTCGTCGGACTTGGCCATCCGCTCCTCGCCTTCGGCCTGCACCATGCAGTGACGGGCATGGTCGTCCAGGAGGCCGAGCGCGACTTTGTCCAGCGCGGCCTGTGCCGCAGTGATCTGGGTGAGGACCTCGATGCAGTACCGGTCCTCATCGACCATGCGCTGCACGCCGCGTACCTGGCCCTCCACGCGCCGCAGGCGCTTGAGTAGCTGCTCCTTGCTCGCGGTGTAGCCGCGCGCCGGCCCAGCTGGCATGCGCTCGCTCATGCCTGTCATTCTACACACCCCCTTGGGGTATTGTGCTAGCTTCGATGCAGACCGACCCGGAAGGGAACCATGATTGCTGTACTGACCGTCATCTGGCACGGACTCAAAGACTCCTTTCTGATGGCGTGGGAGGTCTGGTGGGCGCTGGTCTTCGGGTTCGCGATCTCCGCCGTCGTGCAGGCCTGGGTCCCGCGCGAGCGCATCGAGGCCGCCCTGTCCGGCAGCGGGCTGAAACCCATCGCCAAGGCCACCGGCCTCGGCGCGGCGTCGAGCTCCTGCTCCTACGCCGCGATCGCCATCGCCAAGAGCCTCTTCCAAAAGGGCGCCTCGGCCTCCTCGGCGCTCGCCTTCCAGTTCGCCTCGACCAACCTGGTGTGGGAGCTCGGCCTCGTGCTGTGGGTGCTCATCGGCTGGCAGTTCGCGCTCGCCGAGTACCTCGGCGGCCTCGTCATGATCGCCCTCATGGCCGTGCTGCTGCGGCTGTTCGTCTCCCGCAAGTTCGAAGCCCAGGCGCGTGAGCACGCCGGGGAAGCCGACACCGGCCACCAGCACCACATGGCCGGCGAGCGCATGACCTGGCGCCAGCGGCTGACGAGCGCCTCGGCGTGGTCAGACGTCGCGCACAACTTCCGCGGCGACTGGCAGATGCTCTACAAGGAGATCACCATCGGGTTCCTGCTCGCCGGCTTCGTCGCCCAGCTCGGCAACGGGTTCTTCAACGGCCTGTTCCTCCACGGCACCCCGACAATCGTCCAGACGATCTGGGGCGCGTTCATCGGCCCCGTCATCGCCGTCCTCTCATTCGTCTGCTCGGTCGGCAACGTGCCCCTCGCCGCCGTGCTGTGGTCCGGTGGCATCAGCTTCGCCGGCGTGATGGCCTTCATCTTCGCCGACCTCATCGTCCTGCCGATCCTCGCGATCTACCGCAAGTACTACGGCACCGGCTTCGCGCTGCGGATCACCGCGCTGATGTTCGTGACCATGGTTGCCGCGGCGCTGGTCATCGACGGGCTGTTCAGCGGCCTGAGCATCATTCCCCACGCGCGACCCACCCGCGCCAACATCTTCGGCTCCATCCAGGTCGATTACAAGCTGTTCCTCAACGTGCTCGGGGTGGCGATCTTCGCCGCCCTGTTCTGGCTGACCGCCCGCCGTGGGGTCACCGACCCCGTGTGCGGCATGAAGGTCGACCGCGCCAAGGCCGTCACCAAGGAGCTTGCCGGGCAGACCTTCTACTTCTGCTCGGAGCACTGCCTGCACGCCTACGAGACCGACCAAGACCACGAGGACGGCGACGACCGGCCCGTGGAGGCGAAGATCGCCGAACACGACGCCGGCCACGCTCACGCTGCCCACCAGGCCTGAAGCAACCGAGCCGCCATCTCTCATGTCGTCAGAGCAGACCGTCCGCCATCCACTGTTCGCACGGCTCTACGCGCGGATGGCCGCCAAGGAGACAGCCGAAGTTCTGGAGCACCGCCGGCAGCTCCTCGCCGGCCTCTCCGGCCGCGTACTCGAAGTAGGAGCGGGAAGCGGCGTCAACTTCGCCCACTACCCGCCCGAAGTGGACGAGGTGGTGGCCGTCGAACCGGAGCCCTACCTGCGCGCACGCGCGCACGACGCCGCGCACAGCGCCGCCGTGCGCGTGAGCATCATCGACGGCACCGCCGAGCACCTGCCGGTCGAGGACGAGTCGTGCGACGCGACGGTCGCCGCGTTGGTGCTGTGCTCGGTACCCGACCAACGGCGGGCGCTGACGGAACTGCGCCGGGTCCTCCGGCCCGGCGGCGAGCTGCGCTTCTACGAGCACGTTCGCTCACACCGACCAAGCATCGCCCGCAGTCAGGAGACCGTGGACCGCCTCTTCTGGCCACGCGCCTTCGGCAACTGCCACACCGCGCGCGACACCTCCGCGGCGATCGAGCGAGCGGGCTTCATCATCGAACGCCAGGAACGCCTGTGGGCGCCGCCCTGCCCGCTCGCGGTGCCGGTCGGGCCGCACACGCTGGGCGTCGCGCGGCGACCGTAGGCCACCGCAGCGCGCCGACGATGTCGGCCTGCGGGTTAGCTCATCCGCCTGGCGGAGTCGTTCGCTCGGCACCGGCCGCCGGGCGGTTCACGCCGGTCTCGTAGGCGAACATCACGGCTTGGACGCGGTCGCGCAGCGCTTCATCAGGATCCGCTTCACGTGGGTCCTGATCGTCGATTCCTCGACCACGAGCGCTGCGGCGATCTCGCGGTTCGAGAGGCCGCGGGCGATCAACTCGAGCACCTCGCGCTCGCGCGGGGTGAGCTCGTCGAGCTTGGCCTGGTCGGCGAGCTCGGGGGTCGGCTGCTGGGCCATGCGGTCGATCACGCGCCGGGTGACCGACGGCGAGAGCAGGGAGTCGCCGGCCGCGATCGTGTGCACGGCCGCGATCAGCTCCTCGGGTCGCGTTCGCTTGAGCAGGAAGCCCGAGGCGCCCGCGCGCAGGCCGCCGAAGATGTAGTCGTCCTGCTCGAAGGTGGTGAGGATCAGGACCCTCGTGCCACGGGCCGCGCTCGCGAGCTCGCGGGTGGCGGCGATCCCGTCGAGATCAGGCATGCGGACGTCCATCAGCACCACGTCCGGCGCGAGGCGGCGCGCTCGCTCAACCGCCTCGCGCCCCGTCGAGGCCTCGCCGACGATCTCGATCTCGGGGTCCGCGGAGAGGAGCTCTACGAGCCCGGCTCGCATCAGATCGTCATCGTCGGCGATCAGCACCCGCGTCACGCGCCGTGACCTCCGTAGGGAAGCTGAGCACGGAGCCGGAAGGTGCCATTGACGCGCTCCGCGTCGAGACTGCCACCGACCAGCGTCGCACGCTCGCGCATGCCGACGAGCCCGTGCCCGCCACTCGACCGAGGTGGGCCAGCGGCGAGCACGGGGTTGGCCACCGTCAGCTCGAGGGCCGCCTCGTCGAACGCGAGTCCGATCCCGGCCCTGCCGGTTCCGTGCCGAGCGGCGTTGGTGAGCGCCTCCTGGAGGATCCGGTAGACGGCCTGATCGATGGGAGCGCGAAGCGGTCGCGGGGCTCCCGCGGTGCTGACGCTCACGTCAAGCCCCGCCGAGGTGTGGCGCTCGACCAGGGCGTCGAGCGAGGCGAGCCCCGGTGGAGCCTCTACGGCTCCGCGCGGCGATCGGCCGTCGCGGAGCGTGCCGACGATCTCGTCGATCTCGGCGACCATCTGACGCGCCACCTGCTCGATCGCCTCGAGCGCCAGGCGGGAGCGCTCGGGATCCTCATCGTGCCGCAACCGAGCGGCGCCGGCCCGGACGGCGATCACGCTGATCGCGTGCCCCGCGGAGTCGTGAAGGTCGCGGGCGATCCGGGCGCGCTCCTCGGCGGCTGCGAGGCGGCGCTCCCGCTCTGCCTCGCGCTCGGCGCGCAGAGCGCGCTCCTCGAGCTCCGCGATGTGTTCGCGCCGCAGGCGGGTTCGCTCGCCGGCGAACCACGCGACGGCCCACGCGAGACCCGTGTGGAGGAGCTCGGTTCCAGGGAACGTGCCCTCGGCGGCGGCGGTCGTAGCCAGGTACGCGGCGAAGAGGACGACCACGGCGGCGGTGGTGTGCTGGGTCCACGGATTTGCCTGGTCCCGGCCTGCCGCGAGCAGGTAGAGCGCGGCGCTCGCGCCGAGAGGGACGCCAAGCGAGTAGCCAAGGCCGGTCGCCAGCGTGCCCGCCGCGGCCGTCAGGACTAAGACTCCGAACGGGGCGCGACGCCACGCGAGCAGCGGGACCGCCGCGCACGCGGCGAGCGTCCCGCCGAGCATGTCCAGCTCCGACCCGGGGCGCGAGGCGCCGATCCCTCCGTGGAAGAGGAGTGCCCACGAACCGGCCAGCGTGGCGACCGTGATCGTGATGTCGACCAGTGCTCCAGCTCTCGGCCGGGCGGCGAGGAGCCTGTGCGCCGGGGCCGTTGACTGCACGAACCAGCAGCGTAGCTCCGCGAGCGTGCCTCCGAGTCCTCCTGTCGGAGGATCTGTCTCCACTGGATGGGGACGGCGAAGTTCCCCCGAGGGGGCGTTTCGCTGAAGCCGCGGCCACCGTAGCTTGGCGACCGTGAAAGCGACCGACCACCTGCAGTGCCTCCGAGGCGCACATGGCTGACCCGCCCCACATGCCTGACCCGCACCCCTACCCCCACACCGACTCGGACGGCGACACCGGGGTGAGGCTCGACCGCGAGTCGACCACCAGCACGCCGCGTTGGATGACCGCGTTGGGGATCATCATCGCGATCCTCCTGGTCCTGGCGTTTGTCGTCTTGCACCTCACCGGCGCCCTCGGCCCTGGTCTCCATTCATGAGCGCGACCGGCGCCATGGCCACGACCACGGAACCGCCGCCCGATCCGGTGGTCAGCGTCAGCTCGCTGACCAAGCGCTACAGCGAACTCGTCGCGGTTGAGGATCTGACGTTCTCACTTGACCCCGGCACCGTCACCGGCTTCCTCGGCCCGAACGGCGCCGGCAAGTCGACAACGCTGCGGCTGCTGCTGGGGCTCGCCGAGCCCACGGCAGGTGAGGCACGCGTCTTCGGCCGCCGTTACCGCGAGCTCGACGAGCCGGCGCGGCGGGTCGGCGCGGTGCTTGAGTCAAACGACTTTCATCCCGGGCGCTCCGGGCGCGACCACCTGCGCGCGCTCGCGCTCGCGGCCGAGATCTCGCCGGGCCGCGTCGAGGAGGTGCTGGGGCTCGTCGAGCTCGCAGGAGCAGCCGACCGGCGGGTGGGAACCTACTCGCTTGGCATGCGCCAGCGGCTTGGCCTCGCCGGCGCCCTGCTCGGCGATCCCGAGTTGCTCGTCCTCGACGAACCGGCGAACGGGCTTGACCCTGCGGGCGTCCACTGGCTACGCGCGTTCTTGCGCTGGTTCGCCGACCAGGGGGGGACGGTGGTGATCTCGAGCCACGTGCTCGCCGAGGTCGCCCAGACGGTCGAACAGGTCGTGATCATCGACGGCGGGCGCCTCCTCGCGACCGCGCGGCTTGATGAGCTCACCGGTCGCGGCGAAACCCTCGAGGACACGTATCTCAAGCTGACCGCCAGGGAGGCAGCGTGACCGCTCAGGTTCGCGCCGAGCTCCTGAAGCAGCGCTCGACCCGAACCAACCTCGGCCTCTTCTCAGCGCTGCTCGGCCTCGTCCTGCTTGTCGTTCTGTTGCACGGGTTCAGTCTCCCCGCCAGGGACCTCAGCCGCCGCTCCGTTCAGCTGCCGGAGATGTTCGGGCGGGGGGCAATGCTCGGGGCGCTGTTCGCAGCCCTGCTCGGCGCGATGTCGATCACGGGCGAGTTTCGCCACGGCACTATCCGCCCGACCTTCCTCACGACGCCGCGACGCGGCCGCGTCGTGGCAGCGAAGGTGTGGGCGAGCATGCTGATCGGGATCGCGTTCGGGTTGAGCGCCGCGGCCGTCGCGGCCGGTGTGGGCAGCGCGGCGCTCGCAGCGCGCGGCGTGAAGATCCAGCTCGACGGGGGCGACTACGCCCTCCTGCTCGCCGGCGGCGCCGCGGCGGCGGCGCTATGGGCAGCAATCGGCGTCGGCCTCGGCGCCGTGGTGCGGAACCAGGTGCCGACCGTGGTCGGCATCTGCGCCTGGCTGCTGTTCGTCGAGGGTCTGCTCGTCGGCGACGCCGGCAGCATCGGCGACGTCGGCCGGTACCTGCCGGGCGCGCTGGGGAACGCGGCGAGCGGACAGGTCCCGCTGCTCGCACCCGGCCTCGGCGTCCTCCTGCTCGCGATCTACGCGGCGGCCGCAGCCGCCGCCGGATGGATGGCAACGAATCGCCGTGACGTCGCCTGAGAGGAAGCGCACATGTTCTATCTCCGCTACATCTCCGCCGAGCTTCGCCTCGCAAGGGCCGCACGACTCGGCATCTCCGCCGACCGGCGGCACGGTGGGAAACCGTGAGACTCTCGTCCGAGCGCAGCTTTCGTGTCGTCGCGCTCGCGGAGGCGACGAGCTTTCTCGCTCTGCTCGCCGCGACGTACCTCACGTACGGTCAGGACCAACCGATCGGGGTGCAGGTCCTCGGTCCGATCCACGGCCTGTTGTTCATCGCCTACGTGCTGCTGGCGCTCGACCTGGGCCAGCGGGGAGCATGGCGCGCGCGCACCGCGGGGCTCGTGCTGCTCGGCGCCGTCCTCCCCTTAGGTGGGTACGTCGTCGACCGCTGGCTCGCGCGCCGCCCGATCACTCCGACCGGATGACCACCACGTTTCCGCGCCGCCTGGAGGGAAGCTCGCCAAACGCCGCCGCCCATCGTCCAGCGCTCCGGAGCGGGGGCGCCACCTTGAAGTGACGAACCCGAAATAGACGACACGCCGGGAGGTGGTCGCGTGACACAGCACATGGTGCGATACACCATCAAGCCCGAGCAGGCAGCGCTCAACGAGGAGCTCATCCGGGCTGTGTTCGACGAGCTGGACCGAGTCCAGCCCGCCGGACTCCGATACGCCGCGTTCAAACTCGACGACGACGTGAGCTTCATCCATCTCGTCTGCCACGACAAGAACGGGCACGGTCCACTGCCGCAGCTGCCGGCGCTCAGAGCATTCCATGCGGGTATTCGCGAGCGGTGCGACGAAGGGCCGGTCCGAACCGAGCTCTCAGAGATAGGCTCGTTCCGGCTGTTCAGCGAGGTCTAGCACCGGGCAAATGTGAGCGGCGGAGGGCAAGCGATGAATTCTGCCTCGCGTTGCGCTCTAGCTACTTGCCTGAACCCCGGCCGCACGGCGTCAGAGGACGTTGTGGAGACGACCTTGGCTGCACAGCTCAGTGCGCTCGAGTCAAAATGTGGTCGATCACGTCAAATGATCGGTGCAGCAACCTTTTGTCGTATTCGACTTCTTTGAGCCGAGCGAGAATATAGTCGAGGAAATCGCCGAAGGCTTCATCCGCGGGAGCATCGTTTGACCCTCTTTGCCGCATAAGCTGACCCGTCGCCTTCTACCCGTCGGCGCGGGTTGGTGTCATATCCGCGGTACTCCGGTGGTTGTCCCGTATCACTAGGAGGGGCCTCCTAGTACCGACGTGGTACCGACCGCAGCGTTCCTTCCGTCGTTCGCTGGGGACGCGGGGGACGCGGGGCGGCGCCGGTGTCGAAGCGAGGTCGGCGGTCATCCTGATTTGAAGGTGATGCCGCTGCCCTCTTCCGTATGGTCGGACACGGTTGCTTTGGCTGGCTTCCGTCCGGTCGTACGAGAATCATTGCCTTCAATGGCGGACCCCGTCGCTCTCGCAGGCATCGCTTCAACAGCACTGGTCGGGGTCGTGACGCCGATACTCGGCGCGCGATACGAACGCGTGAAGCTCATCCACCAGACGAACATCGCGCGCTACGACGAGCTTCGGAGCGTGCTCGAACACGCGGCCGTCTTGGGAACAACTCGCCCCCCGACTCACCGAGCTGGCAATCGAGCAGCGAGCCCTCGGCGCGATGTACCTGGCGAGCGGCCGCACGCCGAGCTAAGACTCCACCGCCCGGCATCGCCGGCGAAGACTCGCGAGCCGCGTCCACCCCTCGCGGGCGGGCGTTTCAGATCCCGAGCGGCGTCTGCGGCAGCGCGCGCGCAAGGGCCGCGGTCAGTGACGAGATGAGTTCCTCGCCGCTCGGGGTTTCGTCGGGGTCGAGTAGCCATTGGAGGACCAGTCCGTCGCAGACGGCGATCAGGAACGAGGAGACGACGTTGGCTTCGATTCCGGCCTCGTCGGCACCGTCGCCGAGGCTCTTTCGGACCATGGCGGCGACCTGCTCGCGCGAGGTCCGGTAGTGGGCGGCCAACTCGTGGCGTAGGTCCTCCGACCAGGCGGACTGGCCGACGGCCTCGATCAGGCCGACCAGCACCGGGCGCAGCTGCTCGAACGAGTTCAGCATTGCGACCCAGGAGGCGGCTACCTGCCCCAGCGGCGACTCGTCGTCTTCCGCAAACGCCGCCTCCCCCAGGCGGTCGGTCCACTGCTCGCAGGTGTGGATGATCGCCTCGTTGAGCAGTGCCTCCTTGGAGCCGAAGTGGTAGCCGATCGAGGCGAGGTTGGCGTCGGCGGCGGCGGCGATGTCGCGCGCGGTGGTGCGTGCGTAGCCCTTGGTGCGCAGGCACTCGATGGCGCCCTGCAGGAGCTGCTCGCGGTGGCTGATCTGCGCCATGCCCGCCGATTGTAGCTTGACGGCAAGACGATCGTATGTATTGTACGATTGTATAGCTTGGCCCCGAGGGATGGAGAGGCAGATGACGACGTCACTGGCGGTCCCGCAGCACGACGAGGAGGCGATCGCCGACCAGCAGGTGCATTTCGACGTTGCGATCATCGGCAGCGGATTCGCAGGTCTTGGGATGGGCTACCGGCTCGGTCAGGCTGGCATCGAGGACTTCACGATCCTCGAGCGCGCCGACGGCGTCGGCGGGGCGTGGTGGTGGAACACGTATCCCGGCTGCCAGTGCGATATCCCCTCGCACCTGTACTCGTTTTCGTTCGCGCCCAACCCAGACTGGACCCGCACCTACCCGCTCGGAGAGGAGATCCAGGTCTACCTGCACCAGTGCGCAGAGGAGCTCGGGCTGGTGCCGCACATCCGGTTCGGCCATGAGGTGCAGCGTGCGAGTTGGGACGATCGCGCCTGCCGCTGGCAGATCCAGACCTCACGCGGCACGATCACCGCCCGCGTCCTCGTCGGCGGCCATGGCGGTCTCAGCGAGCCGCGCCTGCCCGACATCCCCGGACGTGACAGCTTTCGCGGGCGATCGTTTCACTCGGCGCAGTGGGACCACTCGGTGGAGCTTGCCGGCAAGCGGGTCGCGGTGCTCGGGACCGGGGCGTCGGCGATCCAGATCGTGCCCAGCATCCAGCCGAAAGTCGCGCGCCTGCACGTCTTTCAGCGCACACCGCCGTGGATCATGCCCCACACCGATCGCCCCATCACGAAGCTAGAGCGCCGCCTGTACCGACGCTTCCCGCAACTGCAACGCATACCTCGCGCGTTCGCCTACCTCCTGCGCGAAGGCGCGAGCCCGGCGTTCACCCGGAACATCAGCCTCCTCACTCCGCTGGAGCAACGCGCTCGTCTACACCTGAAGAAACAGGTGAAAGACCCAGAGCTTCGCGAGAAGCTAACACCCACCTACAGGATCGGCTGCAAGCGGATCCTCCCCAGCAACAAGTGGTATCCCGCGATCCAGCAAGACAACGTTGAGATCGTCACCGACGGAGTCGCGGCGATCACCCCCAGCGGGATTCGCACGACAGGCGGCGCGGAGCACGAGATCGACGTGATCGTCTACGCGACCGGGTTCCACGCCACCGACCTCCCGATCGCCCACCGTATCGTTGGCCGCGACGGCAAAACGCTCAACGACGCCTGGCGCGGAAGCCCGCTGGCGCACAAGAACTCGACCGTGCCGGGCTATCCGAACCTCTTCTTCGTGCACGGACTGAACACCGGCTACAGCTCAATGGTGTTCATGATCGAATCGCAGCTCAACTACGTCGACGACGCACTCCGGACGATGCGCGACCACGGTATCCAAACTGTCGACGTGAAGGAGGACGCGTTCCGCTCCTGGAACGACGCCATCCAGGACCGCATGCCGCCGACGGTCTGGAGCTCGGGCGGGTGCTCGAGCTGGTACATCGACCAGAACGGGCTCACCACCGCCGTCTGGCCAAACTTCACCTGGCGGTTCCGCTGGCTCACACGGCGCTTCGACCCTGAGGCGTACAGAGTGCAGCCCATCCCCACGGCAATACCCCTGGAGGGTATGCTGGAGACGTCATGTGCTCATGCCCACTCAGGTGCTGATGGCTAAAGAACGCTACGTCCCGGCCGCCGGCAGGCGCTTTCTGGCGCCGCTGTTTGACCCCGTGATGGCAGTCACGACGCGCGCGCAACGATGGCGTGGCAGGCTCGTCGCGGAGACCCTCGCGACCAATCCAACGACGATCCTCGACGTCGGGTGTGGCACCGGCACGCTGGCGGTGCTGCTCGCCCGGCGGGTGCCGCGCGCGAGAGTGATCGGCCTCGACGGTGACCCCGACATCCTGCAGCGCGCGGCCGCAAAGGCGGAGGCTGCCGAAGTCGAGGTAGAGCTGTTGGAGGCGACGGCCGACGCGATCCCACTCGCCGACGCTGCCGTCGACTGCGTCGTCAGCTCGCTCGTGTTCCACCACCTCGCTCCCGAGACCAAAGCACACACGCTTGCGGAGATCAGGCGGGTTCTGCGCCCGAGCGGCCGGTTGATCATCGCCGACTACGGTCGTCCGCAGGATCCGCTGACGCGGATCGCGTTCCTCTACGTCCAGCTGCTCGACGGGTTCGCGAACACCCGCCAGCATGCCGCCGGCGAGTTGCCCTGCCTGATCGCCAACGCTGGCTTCAACGTCAAGACGATCAACCGGCTGCGAACGGCCTCCGGCACGCTCGACCTGCTCGCAGCCACGCGCTAACACAACGTCGAGCGCGCAAGCCCGACGTCCACGCATACCGCAGTGGCATCATGACTCCGCCGTGCGCCAGTCGGTGCGCCAGTCCTATCTAAGTTCCTGCGGTCTCAGGCGGTATCAAGCGGCACAAGCCCAGCCGTAGCAGCCTGGCCTGCGCCGCGGCGTGTCCCCTGCAAAGACGGCAAAAAAACGCAAAAACGGCCCTCCTAAGCGGAGGGGGAGGGATTCGAACCCTCGAGGCGCCAAACGACGCCTAACGGTTTCCCGTTCGGGTCGGCATCGTATCCCTCATACGGGTTGCGGCCGTAGTCCCGGACGAATCCTGTGTCCCGGGAGAGGACCGTCCCGCGGGGGTAGGTGTGCTTGAAGTCGCGCCAGCTGAGCGTCTGGCTCGCGAGCATCCGCAGGCGTCTGCCGGTCAGCGTCCCGACGAGTGCGTCGCCGCTGAATTGCTGCCACCAGCTCTCGGTCTGGCGGTCCCACATCACGAGGTCCGAACGGCGCAGCTTCCCGGTGGTGCCGAACGTCAGGTCGCGTCCGTCGACTCGCCGGTCGAAGACGACGCCCGAGTTGCAGAGCGGGCAGTAGGTGACCGCGATCGGACGACCGGCGAGGCGATCGTTGACGATCTCGTGCCAGACGAGGATCTGGAGGGGGTAGGCGCGAGCCGCAGCCCCTTGCTCAACGACCATCACGGGTTCGCGGTCGTCGAGGAACCGATCTCCTTGCCGCTGCGTCGCGACGCGCGGGTGGTCGATCGGCGGGATGCCGTCACGAGGCGGCCCTCCGTCCTGGAACTGGTTCAGTGCGACCGAGTGGTGGGCGAAGTCGGTTCTCCAGCCCGGGTAGCGCGCGTCGGCGCGAGCCGCAGCGCGGGAGTCGCCCGGCGCGCGCACGGGAGCGCCTGCACACGCGCTGAACGTGGCGGCGGTCGCGACGAGGAGGATCGTCGTGAGGACCCGAGACACCATCCTCTGCGACCTGCGCGCGGTCAGAACGGTTCGGCGAATCGTCCGCGTGCCGGGTGGGTCGAACCTGCTATGGCGAGATCACGCACGCGCGCCGAGGGCGGGCATCCCGATCTGCGCGCGGAGTGGCGCCGCGTGCGTCGTGCGGCGCTGTTCTTCTGCGCCTGCGTCCTGCTCGTCTTCGTGCTTGCCGCCGTCGGCATCTATCACTGAGACGGCGCCCCGCCGGTGATTGGCATGATCGCGTCGTCCATGGACGTCGAGCACGCCAGCGACGGAACGGCGGCTGCTGCCGGCACCTGGGACGAACTCGCGACGAGGTACGCCGGCCAGGAGTGTCTTGAGGCGCGCGCCATCGAAGCGGCGCTGCGGCTTGCCGATCCGCGGCTTCAGGACCGGGTGGTCGATCTAGCGACCGGTACGGGCCTCCTGCTTCGCGCCCTCGCGGCGCGAGACCCGAGACCGGCGACCGTGACCGCCGTCGATCGCTCCGCTGGCATGCTCGCGCAGGTCGGCCGGCTTCCTGATCAGTGGCATGTCATCCGCGGCGACGCACGGTTGTGCCGCTGCCGGACGGAGCCGCCGACGTCGTGACGTGCGGCTTACCTGCTGCACCTCCTGGGCACGGACGATCGGGGCCGTGTGCTGCGTGAGGCGCGCCGTTTGCTCCGCAGTGCGCCGGGCTCTCGGTTGGTGATCGTGACGGTGTGGGCCGACCCCGACATCGTCGGCGGCCGGATGCTGAGTGGTGTCCTGTCTCGCCTCGCGGCCGCGAGTCCCCGCCGGTGGGGCGGGCTGATGCCGTTGGACCCGACGGCCGAGCTCGGGCCCGCCGGGCTGGCCGCGACCCATCGGGTTGTTCTGCGGCGCGGCGGCTACCCCTCGCTCGTCATCCGTGCGCGAGTCGCTTGAGCAGCCGGGCGGCGCTCAGTCGCGGGTGATGCCCGCCACGAGATCAGCGATCGCGGGCGCCTGGTCCTCCTGGAGGAAGTGCTTGCCTGGAAGGCGGTGGATCGTGTCGACGCCCGCGGCGCGGCGGGCTGCCTCGCCGTGGATGTCGACCTTCAGCGCGGGGTCCCGCGTGCCCCAGACGACCTGCACCGGATAGCGGTCGCTGGCGAGCACGGCGCGGTAGAGGTCGCGCTTGACGGCCGTGCGCTCGAAGCCGCGCATGATCCTCAGGAACGCGCGACCACCGTCCTCGCGCTTGAGCAGGTCGACATACGCGTCGAGTTCGGCGTTGGGGACTGCGGAGCGATCGGCGACCCCCTGCAGTCTCATGAGCATCCGGAAGGCCGGCTTGGAGAGCGCCCGCAGGTAGACCTCGCCGATCCCGCGTCGCGCGAACGGCTCCATCGACCACGGCCGCTTGAACGTGTCGACGTCGACGATGGTGTTGAGGACGGTCAATGACTTCACCCGGTCGAGCGCCGCGGCGGCCAGCTCGAATCCGACCGGACCGCCGAGGTCGTGGACGACAAGATGAAAGTGCTCCAGCTCGAGCGCCTCGATGGCGGTTGTGCAGTAGCCGCCGAGCCCGGTCCACGTGTAGTCGAAGTTTTCCGGCCGGTCGGCGAGCCCTAGGCCGGGCAGGTCGAACGCAACGCCGCGCACGTCGCGGGCGGCGAGCTCGTCGAGCACCTTGCGGTACAGGAAGGACGAGGTTGGGACGCCATGCATGCAGAGGACCGTCTCGCCTTCTCCGGCCTCTCGCACGAAGCCGGTCACACCGGCGGCGGTGAAGGCGCGGCCCGCGGCACGATGATCCGCGACGACGTCAGTGCTTGTCATCAACCGACCCTACCGTCGGCGCTGGCCCCGACCTCGCGCCTCGGCCGCTGAGCAGGCCGAGGTTCGACACGACGAAGGGGATCAGGAAGTTGGCCGCGCTGCGCACCCACGTCAGCGTCGATGCGTCCCCGCCGAGTATCACGGCGCCCTGGTTGACGGCAGTCAGCAGCAGGCCGACGACGAACGCGATGCGTGTCGTTCGGCGCAGGTGTTTGCGACGGAGGCAGTAGGCGAGCGCCTCGCGCGTGCCACCTTCGTATGGCGAACGAGCGGTCACCGCAGGGGATTGTGGCGCTTTGGCGGGAAGGTGCATCCGACGGGTGAGACATTCCCGCCGCCGACGAGACGGCCTGAGCCGCGAGTCCGTGGTCAGGAGGCTCGGCTGAGCTCGTCGTGGCTCATTGCGCGTGTTAGCGCATCCCGCGCGGACGTCTCGTCGCGACCCGCGGCGCGTCCCACGCGACGCCCGGTGGCATCGAACGCCTCGGCCACCCAGCACGACGCCGCGCGCCGCAGCCGCCGCTTGCGTACACGGATTGCCGGCAACGGGTCGCCGACGGCCAGAGCGGCGAGCACCCCGCGCCGGTCGAGGCGTGTCAGACGGTCGGCGCCCCCGATCGGACGGCCGTCGACGACGACCTGTGGGACTGTGGATCCACCGGTCAGCTCCTGCAGCCGGCGCCGGAACCCGGGGATCCCGTCGCCCGACACGGTCTCGTGCGTCATGCCGCGACGACCGAGCAGTGACGTCGCCCGCGTGCAGTGTGGACAGCCGCTGAGCACGTAGACGGTGATCGCCACGGTCTGCCGAGGGGGCTCCATCTCAGAACGTGATGACCTGAAAGCCATCGGCGACGAGCGCGCGCAGACTCGGGTGATCCTTGAAGTCTGAGACGAACCGCACCCCGGACTGCTCGATCGCATCCTTGACGCCGTAGGCCCGCGAGCAGTAGAGGCACGCGCCGCTCACCACTGGGCGCACCGTCTCGAACAGGCGGAAGTACTTCTCGTCGGAGTCCGTCAGTCTCGGCACCCAGGTGACCCCGGCGCCGTCGAACATGAGGCGGACATCATCGCCGGCCTCCTGGAACTCCTGTGTCGTTGTCAGGGCGTTGGCCATTCGCCCGGCGCCCTCCGGGGTGTCCTGCGCGGCGAGCAGGATGATCGCGATCTTGAGCACGGCTTCTCCTTCAGGGATTGGTCAGGTGACGGCACCGGGAGCGGTCGATCGTCTTCGTAGCGGCCTCATCGCCTCGGACCCACCCAAAGCCGAGTCGATTCACCAACATCGAACTCCGACGCTCGACGTTCGGTGCACCGTTTGGGGCCGTGGCGGGTCGGACGTCACGTGCCCGCGGCCGTGAACCCGCCTAACGTATGCCACGTCCTGGTGATCTACGACGGGTCAGCGGCCGCCCGTCGCACCCTCGCGGAGGCAGCGGCCTTGAGTGCGGAGCACGGTGCTGCGCTGACGGTCGTCACGCTGGTGATGCACGAGCGCCAAGCGGTCAGGGCCGGGTGACACGCCCGACGTGGGGCGGCGAACCGAGAACGTCCCACGAGGGTCACACGTCACATGCTCACCCGGACCCAGGGGAATCCCCGGACGTGACTGATCGCTACGACCTGGTGATCCTGGGGGGTGGCACCGCGGGGCTCGTCTCGGCATTCATCGCCGCTGGCGTCGGCGCGCGCGTGGCCCTGGTCGAACGCGACCGGACCGGCGGTGACTGTCTGTGGACGGGCTGTGTTCCCAGCAAGAGCCTGATCGCGGCCGCGCGCGCGGCGCACCGCATGCGTCATGCCGACGCGGTCGGGCTTGCTCCGGTCGAGCCGGCCGTCGACTTCGCCCGGGTCATGGACCGGGTGCACGCCGTGATCGCCGAGATAGAGCCGCACGACTCCCCGGCTCGTTTGCGCGACGCCGGCGTGGAGGTCGTCATCGGCGAAGGGCAGTTCGTCGATGGATCGACCATCCGAGCGGACGGCCACCGGCTGCGATTCGCCTCGGCGATCGTGGCAACCGGCTCAGAGCCCGCCCTCCCGCCGGTCAGCGGGCTGACCGGCGCCGACGTCCTGACGACCGAGAGCGTGTGGGCGCTGTGTGAGCTCCCCGGTCGCCTGGTGGTGCTCGGCGGCGGGCCGATCGGGTGTGAGCTCGGGCAGGCGTTCGCGCGCCTCGGGGCCAGCGTGACGCTCGTCGAGCTCGCCGATCGTCTGCTGCTCAAGGAGGAGCCCGATGCGGGCGCGCTGATCGCCAGGCGTCTGGCTGCAGACGGCGTCGACCTTCGCCTGGGGACCCGTGCGGTCGAAGTGCTGCGTCCGGAGGGCGCCCCCGGCCAACTGGTCCTCGACGTCG
>JAABUQ010005830.1_pt1 | contig 19222 bp, 22 predicted proteins | sample 5560001 | NCBI WGS metagenome assembly JAABUQ01 (sample SAMN10711888, study PRJNA513371) | rock metagenome | isolation source: Antarctica rocks | place: Antarctica: Victoria Land, Finger Mt nord | collected 2015-12-18
GATGAGCGGCGTGAGCGCCCGTCGATCAATGGCGGTCAATCGCTCGCGCCAATGGGGTCGCGCCAGAATCTGCTGCAGCATCAGCGTGTTGATGTAGACCATGCAGTTCTGCAGGAGGTGGAGCGCGAGCATACTGAGCTCGTTATCTTCGCGCTCGTTGCTCGCTAGCTCGCCGTGTTTGCCGAAGAAGACGAAATCGTTGGCACCGTTCCATTGTTCCATGACGTTGAGCCCCTCGTGGATCTCGCGCCGAAGAGCCGGCTCGTGCAGATACCGGCACGGGAAGACGGTCTTGACGACTTTACCGAGTTCGGTGAGCGCTTTGTAGGTAGGGTGCTGAACATTGCTGCGGGTGAAGCGCCGAAGGATTGCCTCGGAGTGCGCGGTTCCCAGGCGCAGCGCCGTCGCGTATTTGACCATTTCATCGTACTGCTGGCGAATGAGCTCCCAATCGATGGGACGCGATAGGAGGGGATTCGGATGCTTATAGGCGCCCCACGTGCCGCCTTCCGGGCGATAGAGGCGCTGGACATGGATCGGCTTGAGTCGCGGCAGCAACTGGAATCCTAAGAGGCGACAGAACGCGAAGGCTACCTCGCTCTGACCATGGCTGTCGACGTATTGTCGGTCGATTTGCATCTCCGTGCAATGGCGCAGGACGCCTTCGATCATCGCAGCGGCCTCGGACGACGCCGGCGACTTCAGCTGCGAGTAGATGCAGAGCGACTTACGCTCGACATGCCAATAGATCATGATCCCGGGGCCGCCATAACGCAGATGCCACTGCGTCATCAGGTTTTGATCCCACGCGCCGAAGTGCTTGGAATCCGCCGCGCAGGCGGCCGTCCCCTCACCCCAAATCGCGGAGTTGCGCACGCGCAGCGTTGCGTTCGTGACGATGCCGATCGCCGCGCGCAGCTGGTCCACCGTGATGTAGCGCCGACGCGTGTAGATCAGATCCTTAAATGTTGCGCCGTGCGCGGCTGGGTTCATGCGCTGCAAACCAGCATTCGTACCGATGGCATGCAAGCAGAGTAAGAGCCGCGGGCGCAAGATGTCGCGATCGAGGATCTCGTGCGCGGTGGCGCTGCGCAGCGCGTCGGTAAAATTCAATCGCCGGTCAGTTTCTTTAAGGATGTCGAGTAAGCTCGTCATCGGCCAGACCGAGCCGACCTCCGCTTTCAGCGACGCGAGGTTCTCGGGTTCGGGCTGGGGCTCGAGCGGCGAGAGCGCGATCCAACCGCCGGCCTTGCTGGTAATCGCCACACTTGGATTCGCCGGCAGGTTGTCGTTCAGCGTCCGCAGCGTCGCGCGCATCTCGCTGCACAAGCCATCGACAAAGATGTCGGCATCGCGAGGAAGCGGAAGCCAGTATCGGCGAAAGCATCGTGATGGTGATGCGGGCGCACGCCGTAGACGATCGCCGTGCCGTGCTCCGAGACTGCGGTCATTACGTCCCAGAAGAACGCCCAGAGAGACTTGTCGAACAGATGCTGACGTTCTTGGTGGAGGAACCCGCATGATGCGTGAGCGATTACCGAGGGAGATCGACCGGCGAGTCGCGGTCGTCACGGGCGGCAGCCGAGGAATAGGGACGGCGATTGCGCTGGCACTGGCACGCGAGAAGTTCGACGTTGCGGTCGGCTATAGCGGATCGCCGTCGAGTGCCGAAGCGTGTGTCCAAGAGATTGAACGGATCGGGCGACACGCCGTAGCGGTGCATGCTGACCTCATCGATCCCTCCGGCGCCGAAGCCGTGATGGCACAAACGCTCGAGACGTTCTCGCAGGTAGACGTCCTGATCAATAATGCCGGGGTCGGCGTAGTTCAAGACTTCGCCGACCTGTCAATTGCCGATTGGGATCGAACAATGAACATAAACGCGCGATCGGCTTTCCGACTCTCGCAATTGTTAATCCCGCCGATGGCAAAACGAGGATGGGGCCGCGTCGTCTTCATTTCATCGATCGTGGCGTTTACCGGAGGGATCGTGGGCGCCGATTATGCTGCATCCAAGGCGGCGCTGCTTGGATTGACCCGATATCTCGCGGCAACGTTCGCGTCCGCCGGCGTTACAGTCAACGCCGTGGCGCCAGGGTTTATCGAGACTGACATGCTCCCTGGTGGCGAAGCGGCGCGTACGCAGCTCATTGAACGTGTCCCACTGCGACGCCTCGGAACCGCTCAGGAAGTCGCTGACCTCGTCGTGATGCTCGTGAATAATGCATACATCACCGGCCAAACCGTGGTAATCGACGGTGGGCGCTACTTTCACTGACCATGGCGTTCACCAACGTCGAGAGGCAACTGTAAGAATGAATAGTGATTGGAAACTAATAGCGCATGATGCTGCCCCCGCGATGTTATTGACGCATGGCGCTCCCGATAGCCTCATAGAGTTCTCGGCAATTGGCATCCTGTCGCTCGAACGCGGCGCGTTGAACCAAGCCGGAAACATGTTGATCTCAACCTAATAGCTATAGACGTAGCGACCGTACCCGAGCGCAAGTACGATTCGGGCACGCGAAGGGAGTAGTGCATGTCTAAGGTAGGTTTCGTGTCGACGCCGACGTTTGAGGAATACAAAGAGCGCTTCAAAGCGCACTACGAGATGGAGCGTCGAGACGATGGTGTGATTCTCGTTAAGGCGCACACGCTCGGCGGCTCAGTTCAGCTGAGTGTCGAGAATCATCGTTCGCTCGGGCAAATGTTCAAAACTGTCGGCGCCGATCAGGAGAATGAAGTCATGATCTTCACCGGCAGCGGCGAGGACTTCATGATGGAAGCGGACCCCGAGGGTTTCAAGCTCGAAGAAGACGATCTTCAACACTGGGCGTACGAGCACGCCTACAAAGATGGACGAATCAATGTCAGTTCGCTCATAAACGACCTCGAGATTCCGACCATCGGAATTCTCAACGGTCCGGGCTTTCATACCGAGATTGCGCTGATGTGCGATATCACGCTTTGCAGCGACGACGCCATCATCTTCGATCTGCACTATGCCATCGGCTCCGTTCCCGGTGACGGCATTCACAGTTGCTTTCAGGAGCTGCTCGGCGTCAAACGTGCGGCGTATGCGCTGCTGACAGGCCAGGCAATCGATGCGCGCAAAGCCTTAGATTGGGGGATGGTGAACGAGATCGTGCCCAAGGACAACCTGCTGAATCGCGCGTGGACGATCGCCGACCACATTATGTCACAGCCGCGCGTTATGCGACGCCTTACGACGCAGATCGTGCGTCGGCCATGGCGCAAGCGAATCACGGACGATCTCGACGGCGGCTTCGGCATCCAGATGTTCGGCCATCTGGCCAAGAAGAAAGCGATGCACAGCCGCGATCACATCGGCTCGTCCATCGCCTATGTGAAGAAAGGGCGAGAGACCCCGTTCAGCTAGGTGCAGTGATGTTCGTCAAGCATTTCGTTGACCGGTTCGAAGGGCCGGTTCACGGCGAGCTCGCTGCGGATTTTACCGAGATCCGCAGCGAGGCGGGAAAAGCTACGTCGCGGCGTTCACGTTCGGAATATTCGAGTATCGTGTGCGCACAGCGTCCCAATCGTTCTCAAATCGGAATGCGTGCATCGCGGGAGGCTGCGGTGCCTGCGTCTCGATCCAGCGTACCGGGACCGAACCCCTGGTGAAGAATGTATGCGTCGAGCCAACGCCACTCCATACACAGTCGCCTGCGCGGACGGTGAGCGGCTCGCCGTCGAGCCGACACTCGGCCTCGCCACTTAGGAAAAAGTACGACTCCTCGAACGGGTGGCTGTGGGTCTTCGCGCCACCACCAACCGCGAACTCGACGACGAAAAGCGTTAGCTGGTGTGCGCCGAAGTTTCGATCGATTAACATCTTGAGGCGGATGCCCTCGACGTTTCCGCCACTATAGCCGTCCATCTGCAACTGCGATGGGGGTGGGAGCTGCGAGTCTTCGAAGCGCCCGATAAAGCGGGTGCGTGGGTCGCCGAGGTCAGGGGCGTCGACTGATGCGGGCCATGCGAATGGCTCCACGAACAGCGTATCGTCACCGACTCCGCCGTCGCGAGGCTGCGGCGCGAGCATCTCCACCCAGCGCGCGCCAAGTTCGCTTCGAAACGCGTGCGCTACGGCAACCGGAACCAGCGCAAAGTAACCGGCACCAAGGCGATACACGCGTCCGTCGAGAGCGAGATCGAGCTCGCCGTCGAGGACGTACAGTGCTTTTTCGAACCCGTGGATTAGCTGGTCGACGTGGCCGCCGCGGCTGAGGTCAGCGATCCTATGGCCCATGTGAACCGACCCATTGCTCGCGCCGACCATCGCGGCGCAGCGAAAACCGGCACCATTGCGGCCGTAGCCAGCGGGCACGTGCAAGACCGAATTCTCAAAGTGGTCCACGGCATGTAGTGGCACAACGGTTCCCCCGAGTATGGAATCGATTGCAGAGTTCAACCCTATTATGTTATGCTTTCGCGGACCGGTCAAGGGAGTCTAAGCATCGCTACCATTCGTGACGTTGCGGAACAGGTCGGCGTCGCATCTTCCACCGTTTCGCGGGCCCTGTCCGGTCATCCGTACGTCGACGAAGCGCTGCGAGCACGGATCGTGTACGCCGCGCGCAAGCTCGGATATCGCCCCAACGCGTTGGCACGCGCACTGCGCATGCAATCCACGCGCACGCTCGGCCTGATTATCCCCGACATTCGGAACGACTTCTTCGCGGAGTGCGCGACGGTGTTGCAAGGTGCGCTAGAGGAGCGAGACTTCCGCCTCATCCTGTGCATCTCCGGAAACAATCCGACAAGCGATCGCAGCTACGTGCGTACGCTTGTCGAGCATCGCGTAGACGGAATTGTGCACGTGCCATCGGCACCGACGTCGGTGCAAGAGCTCGATGCGGACGGCCAGCACACCCCGCTGGTCGAATTTCTGCGCCACACTCCGGGCTCGCCCTTCGACGCGGTGGTCACCGACGATCGGGAAGGTGCGGCGGCATTGACGCGGCATTTGGTGGCGCTGGGCCATCGCCGCATCGCGATGATCACGGGACCGGAGGCGTTCAGTACGACGCGTTACCGGGTCCAAGGTTTCCGCGACGCGCTGGCGGGTGTTGTCGGCGCCGAAGGTAGTGTGTTATACGGTACGTACTACCCTCCGTACGGTTATCAGGCGACGTGCGAAATCGCCGCCGGCGCGTCGCGCCCGACCGCAATCTTTTCGAGCGGGAGCCCGCTTACGGTCGGCGTATTGCGCGCACTCAGCGAGGCGAAATTGCGCGTGCCCAACGATTTAAGTTTGGTCGCATACGAAGATCCCGAATGGTATGCCGGCGCCAATCCGCCGCTGACGTGCTATACGTTGCCGCTACGTCAGATGGGGCGTGTCGCCGCCGAGCTGATTCTCTCTCGGCTTGGTGACGCCGCGACGGTGAACGGAAAGCAGCCGACGACGCTCCGCTTTTCGGGCCATATGATCGTCCGGGCATCGACGGCCCCACCCCCCGCCGCCTAATCCCTTGCGCAAATGGTTTGAGGGGGAGTAACATCAGCAAACTTCTGCAATCGATTCCAGATCCTAGAGGCTGAAGATGGACGCCGTTACCGCACCGGAGCTCCCCCGCCCCATCGCTGCGCCAGGCACGATGGGGGTCGACACGGAGCGCAGGGTGGACTACGATCGCCTCCGCCGTTACCGGCTCGGGCGCGCTCGCCAAGCGCTCAACGCAAGCGACCTCGGAGCGCTGCTACTTTTTGACGTCAACAACATCCGTTACGTGAGCTCAACGGCGACGGCGAGTGGTCCCGTGACAAGATGACGCGATACTGTCTTCTAACCCGCACCGGCGAGCCGATCGTTTGGGACTTCGGGTCGGCGGCGAAGCATCACCGGCTGTACTGCGACTGGCTCAACGCCGACGACTGCAAGGCCGGCCTCCTCGGATTGCGCGGCGCGATCTCTCCCGACGCGGGACTTTTCGAGCGCGCGGCCGCCGAATTGCACGACCTGCTGCGTCAGGCCGGCGTCGATACGATGCCGATCGGTATCGATATCGTCGAGCTGCCGCTCATCTTTGCGTTGCAGCGGCTTGGGATCACCGTACGCGACGGCCAGCAAACGATGCACGACGCGCGCGAGATCAAATGCGAAGATGAGATCGTGCTGCTCAGCACCTCAGCCGCGCTGGTGGATGGAGCGTATCAAGACATCGTCGAGGCGCTCAAGCCCGGCATCCGCGAGAACCAGATCGTAGCGCTTGCGACGAAGAAACTTTATGAATTAGGAGCCGACGACGTTGAGTCGATCAACGCGGTCTCGGGCGAACGCTGCAACCCTCATCCGCACAACTTCTCCGACCGGCTCGTGCGTCCGGGGGATCAAGCCTTCTTCGATATCATGTCGGCATTCAACGGCTATCGCACGTGCTACTACCGGACGTTCTCGGTCGGGTACGCGACGCAGTCGCAAAAGGACGCCTACGAGCGTTGCCGCGAGTGGATCGACGCCTCGATCGACCTGATCCGCCCCGCGTGACGACCGACGTTGTGGCCCGCGCGTGGCCGAAAGCCGAAGATTTCGGTTTCGCCAGCGAGATGGAAGCGTTCGGCCTGCAGTTCGGGCACGGCCTCGGCCTCGCGCTGCACGAACGGCCGGTAATCTCGCGGCTTAACTCGCTCGACCACCCCATGAAGATTAAAACCGGAATGGTGTTTGCACTCGAGACGTATTGTCCGGCGTCCGATGGTTTTTCCGCCGCGCGCATTGAGGAGGAAATCGTCGTGGGTGAGCGCGGCCCGAGCGTCATCACGCGTTTCCCTGCGCAAGAGCTCTTCGTGACGAACGCCTACGACTTCGGGAGCCGCCCGCGATGAGTGGCATTCTCGAGCTTCCAGCCGCGGGCACCCTCGATACGGACACGCAGTTGGCTCTTTACGAGCAGATGATGCAGCTGCGCGCGTTTGAGAAGCGTGCGTACGACCTCTTCCTCCAGAACCTCGTTAAAGGGACCTCGCATCTCGGCCTCGGGCAAGAGGCGATTGCCGCCGGCTTTTCCCGCGCAATGCGATCCGACGACTGGACGTTTGCGACGTACCGCGGGCACAATCACACGCTCGCACGCGGCGCCGACCCCGGTGCAACGATGGCTGAGTTGCTCGGACGCGCGAACGGGTTATTGCACGGCAAGGGCGGCTCGATGCACCTTACCGATGCGCAGCACGGCGTGATGGGATCGTACGCGATCATCGGGGCGCACCTCACGATCGCCGCCGGTGCGGCGTGGTCAGCCAAGATCCGCAACTCGGCGCAAGTCGCGGTGTGCTTCTTTGGTGATGGGGCGACGAACATCGGCGCATTTCATGAAGCGCTGAACTTAGCGGCAGTCTGGAAGCTCCCCGTCGTCTTCGTGTGCGAGAACAATCTCTACATGGAGTATACGCCGATCGCGAACGTTACCGCGGTCGAACATCCCGCGGCGGATCGCGCGTCCGCGTACGGGTTGCCCTCGATCGCGATCGACGGCAACGACGTCGAGTTGTGCTATGCGACCGCGAGGGCGGCCTACGACCGCGCCCGCGCCGGCGATGGACCGTCGCTGATCGAGGCGAAGACGTATCGGCACGGCGGCCACTCGCGCGCCGATCCGGCGACCTATCGGCCCAAGGAAGAGGTCGAGAAGTGGTTGCGCAGAGACCCACTGGAGACTTATAAGCCGCGCCTGCTCGAAAACGGCGCGACGCAGGCGCAGCTCGATGCGATCGGCGCGCGCACGCGTGTGTGGATCGATCGGGCGACGGAGGACGCGAAGCAGGGCGCTGTGCCCGGGCCTGAACTGCTGATGACCAACGTGTGGGCTGACGGAGGCTCGCAATGGCGCAACTAACCTACCGCGATGCGGTCGCGGCCGGAATAGCGCAGGAGATGGAGCGCGACGCGAGCGTTGTCATGCTGGGGGAAGACATCGGTGACGCGGGCGGCGTGTTCAAGACGACCGTAGGATTGTTGGACCGCTTCGGCCCGGAACGCGTATGGGATACGCCAATCTCCGAGCAGGCCATTCTCGGCGCGGCGATGGGAGCCGCGATGACGGGACTGCGTCCGATCGCCGAAATTATGTTTGCCGATTTCCTCGCAGTCTGCTGGGACATCATCGCAAACCAGATCGCGAAGTCCCGCTACATGACGGACGGTCAGGTTTCGTTTCCGCTTGTCATTAAGACGGGGAACGGCGGCGGACTGCGCTTCGGCGCGCAGCATTCACAAGCTCTGGAGAACTGGGCGATGGCTGTACCCGGACTCAAGGTCGTCGCGCCGGCGACGCCGGCCGACGTGAAGGGAATGCTGGCGGCGGCGATCCGCGATCCCGATCCGGTGATGTTCTTCGAGGCTAAAGGAATCTATGCCAACACCGGGGAGGTTCCCGATGCAGAACACGTCGTGCCGCTTGGTGTTGCCAACATCGTTCGTCCCGGCAAGGATTGCACCGTGATCGCGCTCGGCGCGATGGTTCCGCGCGCGCTCGAAGCCGCGGAGCGCCTCGCTTCCGGTGGTATCGACGCGCAGGTCGTCGACGTGCGTAGTCTGGTCCCGCTCGACACTCACACGATCCTGACCGCCGTATCGACGACGAGCCGAGCGTTTACCGTCGAGGAGAATCCGCGCTTGTGCGGATGGGGCGCGGAGATCGCCTCGCTGATCGCAGAGGAGTGCTTCTACGATCTGGATGGCCCGGTCGTGCGCATCACCACGCCCCACATCCCGCTTCCAAGCGCCGACGCGCTCGAAGATCTCGCGCGCCCGTCCGTTGAGCGCATCTACGAGACGATCGAAAAGGAAATGGCAATGTGAGCGCGCTCGGAGCGCATCAGTACGAGACCGACCGTATGCGCGTTGGCATTATCGGACTCGGTGATATGGGTGGCGGGATGGCGGACCGCCTTCTCCATGCCGGCTTCGAGCTTCACGGTTACAACCGGATGCGCACGAAGTGCGAGCCTTTCGCTGCCAAGGGGATGCAGACATCGGAGTCGCCGCGGGAAGTCGCGGAGGTGAGCGACGTAGTCATCACGATGGTAACGAACACGGAGGCTTTGCAGGCCGTCATCGACGGGCCCGACGGAATCCTCGCGGGCATTCGCCCCGGCGCAATTTTAGCCGACATGAGCACGACGGCGCCAACGTTCATGCGCGACCTCGCCGCGCGAGTCGCCGAACGCGGCGCTCACTTGCTCGACGCGCCGGTGCTCGGGAGCATCTTGACACTGCGCCAAGGACAGCTGTTGATCATGGTCGGTGGTGACCGTGCGGCGTACGATCGAGCGGAAGCGGTCTTTCTCGCGATTGCTTCAAATGTAAGGCACGTCGGCGCTGTCGGGCAAGCGAAGGCGCTCAAAGTCGCGGCGAATCTGAATCTCGTAATTCAGATGATCGGCTTCTCCGAGGGGATTCTGCTCGCCGAGAAGATGGGCGTCGAGCGGCGGCTTGCGATCGAGACGCTCTTGAGCGGCGTCATCGCGTCTGCGCACATGAAGTACCGCGTTCCGTTTGTTCTCGATCCGCCCGATCACGCATGGTTCGACTGCGACACGATCCAGAAGGACGTGCAGCTCGCACTTGATCTCGGCAAGTCGCAAGGCGTGACGATGCCGACGACCGCCGTCGCACAGCAGCTCCTCACCGCTGCGCGTGGATTCGGCTATGCGAAAGAAGATTTTGCCGTCGTGTTTCATGCGCTTGCGAAGATGGCAGGCATCGAGCGCGATCCGTCCTCGATCCCGCTGTACGCTCGCGAAACCGTCGGTACCCGGCAATGATCGACGTCACGATGCCGCAGCTCGGCGAAAGCGTGGACAGTGGTACGATTTCGCGCTGGTTTAAAGCGGCCGGCGACACGGTCGCAATCGATGAGCCGCTGTTAGAAGTAAGTTCCGACAAGGTGACGATGGAAATCCCGTCCCTGGCTGCAGGCCGGCTTAGCGAGATCATCGTGCGTGAGGGCGATGAGGTTCCGGTCGGATCGATCGTCGCGAGGATTGCAGACACTGAAGAGTACGCGTCGAGCGTTGCGGCGTCGAACAGTGGTCACCGTGAGGCGACGGCCGGCACGACGAAGCGCGCAGGACGCAACGCATTCTCACCCGTCGTGCGGCGACTGGCATGCGAACATAAGATCGACTTGGCCCGCATTACGGGCAGCGCGCGGAACGAACGCGTCACGAAGCGCGACGTCCTCGCGTACGTGGCGTCGGCAACGCCCACTCCACCGGCGCCCACCCCGACGCTCCCGCCGGCGCAGCCGACGGGCCCAGCTTTGCCTGAGGAACATCGGACCTCCGACGGTCGCCGCGAGACATTCTCGCCCGCACGGCGGACCGCGATCGCGCGGCTTTCAGCCGCGCAAAAGAACGCAGTGAACGTGTTCTCCGTGATCGAGATCGACATGGAACGGGTTTCCGACGTACGCAAGATGCGACGCCTGACGTATCTGCCGTTCATCGCGCGCGCGGTCGTCGATGCGCTTCGAGCGTGCCCTTCACTCAACGCGTCGCTCGACGAAAACGAACCGGCGCTTATCCATCACGAAGCGGTCCACCTCGGCATCGCCGTCAATCACGACGAACACGTCTTGGTCGTGCCGGTCGTGCGGAACGCGCAGGATCTCACGGTCGATGCCTTGGCGCGTGAGATCGCGCGGCTTGCCGACGCCGCCCGCGCACGAAGGCTGGGACCCGACGCGTATGCTGGCGCGACGTTCGCCATCACGAACAACGGCGTGTTCGGCTCTCTCATGACCGCGCCTGTGATCAACGCGCCCAACGTCGCGATCGTCTCGACCGACGCGGTTGAGGAACGGCCGGTCGTCATCAATCGGATGATCGCAATTCGGCGGCGCATGTATTTTTGCATGACGTGGGATCACCGGGCCTTCGACGGATCGACGGCCTCGCGGTTCCTTCAGCACGTAAAGCACGCGCTCGAAACGTGGGACTGGAGCATCCAATGAAAGAGTCCGTTGCCTTTCCGGCACGTGCTGACCACCGACCGGCGACCGCGTCAGGGAATTCACTTGATCGCCCTCGCTGCACGGTTGTCCACTCTCGAAGGGGGTCTTAATGAATCGTCAATCCTTCGGCTTCGGTGCGCTCACCGCAGCTACGGCCGCTTCACTGTCGATTGCGAACACAACGTCGGCGCGTTCCGCACCGAGTGGAAAACCGATCGTGATTGGCGCCGCCGCGTCATTGACTGGACGCTTCGCCGACGGCGGAAACTACACGCTGCAAGGCTATCAGCTGTGGGTGAAGCAGCAGAACACCAGGGGCGGGCTGCTCGGCCGTCCCGTTGCGCTTAAGTACTACGACGATCAGAGCGAACCGTCGACCGGGGTCCGGCTCTATGAAAAGCTCGTGACTGAAGATCACGTGGATCTGCTCGCCGGTCCCTATGGGACCGCGCTCACGGCGCCGGCATCAAACGTCGCCGCGCGTTACAAGATGGTGATGTTTTGCGCGATCGACGCGGCTCCCGATACATTTGAGCGGGGCAACCACTATATCTTCCAAGGGCTGCCGCAGGCAGCGCACTATGTGGATGGCGTGATGGCCATGGCGAAAGCGCGCGGCTTGAAAACCATCGTCCTCATCGGCGACGACTCGGCCTTCCCGCACGCGATCGGAAGCGTGGTACCCGAGCTCGCGAAGAACGATGGCCTCACCATCGCATACACCGAGTATTATCCGCACAGTTCGAGCGACTATTCGTCGACGGTGCTCAAAGTCAAGGGCGCAAATCCTGACGTTATCCTCGCCGCTTCGATGGTTCCCGACTCAATAGGCCTCGTGCGACAGCTCAAAACATCGAACGTCGTTCCGAAAATGCTGTACATGGCGGTCGGCGGCAGCGACCCGGTGTTCGGCAAAGACGTCGGCAAGGACGCGGACGGAGTGCTCGCAACCACATCGTGGAGCTCAGAGCTTAAGACGCAGGGCAATGCCGACTTCATCAAGGCATTTCGGGCCGAGTTCGGTCGCGATCCGGAGTACCACTCAGCGGGCAGCTTTGCCGGGCTAACGGTTCTCGGCGAGGCGGTCCAACGCGTGAAGGCGATCGACCAGGAGAAAGTGCGCGACCAGCTCGCCTCGATGAAGCTGCGAACGGTCCTCGGCACGTACGCGGTCGATCCAGCTACGGGCAAGCAGATCGGTTACCAAGCCTACGTACAGCAGTGGCAAGGCGGTCGACAGGTCATCGTCTATCCGCCAAGCGAGGCTCAGGCGAAGCTCAAGTATCCGCTGCTCGCCTGGAACGACCGGCACTAAAGGCGGTGAGCGCGGCGATCCTCCTGCAGCTGCTCGTCGATGGCATACTCCTAGGCGGGGTGTTGGCGCTTTCCGCCCTCGGCTTCAACGTCATCTTCGGCGTCATGCGCGTGGTGAATCTCGCACACGGCGACTTCGTGGTCATTGCCGCACTGATCTGCTCGTTCGCTTACGTGAAATGGGGAACCAATCCGCTGATACTGCTTCCGGTGACGATCGCGTTTGGATTCGCACTGGGAGCTCTGGTGCAGCACTTCCTGTTGCGGCGTTTACCAACGGAACTGGCGTCTTCGGAAGCGTCCTCGCTGACGTTGACCTTCGGACTTTCGTATTTTCTGGCCGGTGCTGGACTGGCGATCTTCGGAGGAGAATTTCGCAGCGTGCCGGCGTTGACCGGCGCCTTTCAGGCCGGCCCCATTTCTATCTCGCAGGCGCGTCTGCTCGCATTCGTCGCTGCACTCGTGATCGCGCTACTTCTCGGAGCGCTGATGCGATGGACGACTCTGGGCCGGGCGATCCGCGCGACGAGTCAAAATCCTGAGGGAGCGTTGGCGTGCGGCGTCGACACGGAGCGCGTCAAGACGTTGTCGTTCGCGCTGGGCAGCGCAGTCGCATGCGCCGCGGGAACGTTGCTATCGTTGATCTACACGCTCAATCCGCAAATGGGCGTGGGCTTTACCATTAGCGCGTTCGCCGTGGTCGCAATCGGTGGCCTCGGGAACTACACCGGAGCGATTGTCGGCGCGCTGTTGCTCGGCTGCGTCAGCTCGTTCTCGTCGTACTTTGCGGGCGCGAAGCTCGCGGAGGCAGCGCCGTACGTCGCGTTCATCGCAGTTTTGCTGTTCCTTCCTGCCGGAATCATGGGCGGCCGGCGCTTTTCGTGACGGCGCGCTTTCTCGTGCTCGTGGCTATCGTGACGGCGCTGCTCGCGTGCGCGCCGCTCGTACTCAGCGGTTACTATCTCAACGTTTGCTACATAACGATCCTGTACGTGGGTCTCGCGTACGGGTGGAATGTGATCTCCGGCTACGCCGGCTATTTTTCGTTCGGTCAGGTCGCGTTCTTCGGAAGCGGCGCCTACGTCATGGGCTTGCTGGTGTTGAACCTTCATTGGAATTGGCTCGCGGCAACGGTGGCGGGTGGCCTCGCGGGGGTCGTCATCGCGATCCCGGCGGGATATGTCATGCTGCGGCTGCGTGGTCCGTTTTTCTCTCTGGGCATGTTCGGCCTCGCTCAGACGGCTAAAGTTCTTTTCAGCGCGTCCGACAAGACGGGCGGCGGCGCGGGCTTGTACCTGCCGCCGGGTTCGGACTTGAAACCGGTGTATTGGTGGACGCTCGCGGTCGCGCTCGCCGCGTTTATTACGACCGCTTGGCTGGACCGCAGCGCGTTCGGATTGCGGTTGCGGGCGATGCGCGAGGACGAACGCGTTGCCGGCACGCTCGGCGTCGACGTGACGCGCGCGAAGACCGTCGCATTCGCGATCAGTGCGCTCATCCCGGCGCTACTCGGCGGCGGGTACGCCTGGTTTCTGACGACGGTCGATCCCGAAGCAGTATTCTCGCCGCGTCTCGACCTGCAGGCGATCGTCATGGCGATTTTTGGCGGCATCGGCACCCTCTGGGGTCCGCTCGTCGGCGCGGTGTTTATGACGCAGATCTCGGAGGCACTGTGGGCGCGCTTTCCCCAGGCATACTTGATGATTTTCGGCGGGCTACTCGTCGCGCTGCTTATCTTTATGCCACGTGGTCTCGTTCCGGCGATCGCGGCGCATTTCGGTAAACGCGATGCCGGAGGGGGACCTCTTTCGACGACGACTCCGTCACCTCACGAGCAAGAGCGCGGGTCGCGCCTTCCGGAATCCGTCGCGTGAGCGCTGCATTGTTGGAGGTGCGCAATGTCAGCGTTCGTTTCGGCGGCGTCGCGGCGCTAATCGGCGTGACCCTCGACGTCCGCGAAGGCGAGATCTTTGCGTTGATCGGCCCAAATGGCGCCGGCAAGACGACGCTCTTCAATGTCATCAGCGGAGCCGTGCGCCCGACGAGCGGCGACGTCTTGTTTCGAGACTCCTCGATTCTCGGTACGCCCGCGCATCGAATCGCGCGCGCCGGTATCGCGCGGACCTATCAAATCGTTCGGCCGTTCGCACGCCTGACCGTGCTCGACAACATCGCCGTCGGTGCACTCGCCCGACACAATGATCTCGCTGCCGCGCGTGATGCTGCGCGGGAGATCGCGCAGTTCGTCGGTCTCGGCACGCTCTCCAGCCGGCTCGCCTCATCCCTAACGCTAACGCAGCGGAAACGACTCGAGGTCGCGCGCGCCCTCGCGCTCGAGCCGACGTTGTTGCTGCTCGATGAGGTCATGGCGGGGTTGACGCCAACGGAGATGGACGAGATGGCAGAGTTCATCCTTGCGTTGCGCGATCGCGGCATCGCCGCCGTTGCGGGAATCGAGCATGTCATGCGGCTGATCATGCGTATCAGCGATCGTATCGTCGTACTCGACGCCGGGCAAAAAATTGCCGAAGGCAGCCCGGAAAGCATTCGTAACGATCCGCAGGTCATCGAGGCCTACCTGGGTGCGCCCTTGGAAGCGGTTTGATGCTCGACGTGCGCGATCTCGTCGCGGGATATGGGCACTTTCAGGCGCTCCACGGTGTGTCGTTCACGGTCGGCAAAGGCGAAATCGTGAGCATCGTGGGATCGAACGGTGCGGGCAAGTCGACTACCCTGAAATCGCTAATGGGCATCGTGCGGCCGCGCGGCGGTACGATCGAGCTCGACGGCAAGCGCGTCGTGCACGCTGTTCCCTCTGAGGTCGTCGCTCGAGGGATCGCGCTCGTCCCGGAAGGCCGCAATCTATTCTACGACATGAGCGTTGAGGACAATCTTCTCGTTGGCGCTCACGTTCCGCGCGCCCGTGCCGCGGCTCGCGAGCGCATCGACGAGATGCTCGAACGATTTCCCTTGCTCCGCGAGATCCGCCATCGCGCGGCCGGAGCGCTTTCCGGCGGCCAACAGCAGATCGTCGCAATTGCCCGGGCGCTGATGTCACAGCCGCGCCTTCTTCTCATGGACGAGCCGTCGCTCGGGCTTTCGCCTAAGATCACCCGCGATATTTTCGCGATGGTGCGACAGATCAACGGCGATGGCGTCGCGGTCGTCCTCGTGGAACAGAACGTGGTGCAAGCGCTCGAGCTCGCACATCGCGCATACGTCATCGTGGAAGGGCGCAGCGTGATGGAAGGGCGCGCGGAGGACATCCGTGGACATGCCGACGTGCGACGGCGCTTCCTCGGAGAGTTGTAGCGTGACGATCGTCGCCCCAACCCCGACGATGCGCGCCGCCGTCTTTCACGGACGGCGCGACATACGAATCGAACGCGTCGCCATCCCCGAGCCCGGTCCTGGTGAACTGCGGCTGCGCGTTAGCGGCGTGGGGATCTGAGGAACCGACATCGCCGAATTCGTCGCCGGTCCGTCGATGTTTCCGATCGACGCGGCGCATCCCCGTCAGCGGCCATATCGGCCCGATGATCCCGGGTCACGAGTTTGCAGGCGTCGTCGACGCGCTCGGTGAGGGCGTCGACAGGTTTTCACTTGGCGATCGCGTATTTAGTCCCGGCGCGATCACGTGTGAAGAATGCCCGATGTGCCGGCTCGGACGCACCAACCTGTGCGAGCGCGCCATAACGGCCGGTCTGCATCGTGACGGCGCGTTGGCAGAATTCGTCGTGGTTCCGGGACGCTGGTGCTACGATCTTCCGGCTGAGATTGGCGACCGGGTCGCGCCGCTCGCACAACCGATGGCGATTGCGGTGCATGCGCTACGAAGAGGTCGCAGCAACGAGGAGCGCGAGGCGATCGTCATCGGTTGCGGCGGCATCGGCGCCTTTCTCGTGTACGCGCTCACGCGGGCTGACGTTCGCGTCGTCGCCGCCGACCCCGTAGAAGAGCGGCGCGAGATCGCCGTACGGCTTGGAGCCGCACGCGCGGTTGAGGCACCGAGCCACGAGCAATCTGCACTCGTCTTCGAAGTCAGCGGAACCCAAGGCGGACTGGATGCAGCACTGCGCACCGCAAAGAGCGGCGGCTGGGTCGTGACGGTCGGACTTTTGAAGGGCATTTCCCAGTACGACGCGCGTCATGCGACCCTACGTGAGATCGACATCATAGGGACGAACGCGCTGGTCGCGGATCGGGACGTTCCAGAAGCGTTGCGGCTGCTCGTTCGCGAGCCAACGCTCTGGACACTGGTCGCTCCACATGCGATCGCGCTCGAGCGGGTTGTGGACGCTGGTTTTATCGCGATGGCGGAGCGTCGCACGACGTCGATCAAAACACTGATCGATCCTCGTCTGTGACCGACTCGCGGAATTACCAGAGGTATCTGACGCGCCTTGGTCCATCAGCTGATCGACGCAGGAATGACGAGCTAGCGCTGATGCGTAGCAAATGCACTCTGCCTAGGCCGCAACGGGAAACTGCGTCACGCCAAGGAGCAATCGCGTTAAGGCTAAGCTTATGCAGTTTTTGTGGTTTATAAACGCCCTCCGCCGTCGACTTGGAAACAACTCGCAGCAAGAAGACGCTCGGCAAGTACCGGTGCTTCGCGCAAAGGACGAAATGCGTCATGCTTTAGATCGTGCAGCGAGCGTCATGGAAGCCAAACTCGATATTGCGATAAGCAAACGGGCACGAGACTTTCTCATGCGAGGAATAAGCTTACACGAAGAACACCGATGCGACAAATATATGGTACAGGAACCAAGGATGATTGAGGGCCTGGGCGAGATATTTATGCAGCAGATTGAGGATGCGTGGGCAGGGTCACGAGACCGTTCGGCAATGCTCTTGTTCCAATGTCCGCCTCGTTACACGCTCTCAGCGAGAGATGTACGTGCGTCGTTTGAGCGTAAGCACGCCCATTACTCCGGACGTGAGGCTTTCTATTAAGGCGAGTGGCGCGAGGGAATCCCACCCTTCGCGCTCTCTCAAACCGTACGTGAACCTCTCGACTCATACGGCTCCCATTATCCAGCCGCTCCTCCAAACGCCGACCAATGTGCAAAGCGGAGCAGCTCTAATATGAAGTGCGGGCCGTCATGCTGCTTCCTTTCACGGTAGCAGCAGCTAAGCGTGCGCTCCAGTCGGCATTGAGTAAGCGACGCGCGGCGTTATTCCGGTGGCGGCCGGCGCCCCGCCCGGGCCTCCTCAAAGATGGCGGCGAGATCGATTGCGGCGTCTGGGTACGCCGACGGCGCCGGTGCGTCTCCGGCCCGAAGAGATCGTCGGCTTTGGAGCGCCTGCAGGCAAATAGCGCTCGAGCATTTCGCCGTTGACGTCGAGCACCCAATACTCCCGAATCTTCGCTTTGGCATACCGGCGGCGTTTCTCGCCACGGTCGTAATTCAGCGACGAATCCGCGACCTCAACGACGAGCTCGGCGGCGGCCGAAGACACGCGTTTGCCGCGAGGCGTCACGAGAATGTCCGGCATCGGCGCATTCGCGTCGTCTAGTTGCAACGTCGGTCCCGGACCCGCGACGTAACGACCCCGATCGGCGTGAATAAGCTGACGCTGCAGCGCGAAGGCCGCGAAGTAGTGCGGCTCGCCTTTCGGGCGCAAGTCGAACACCTCGCCGTCGACGAGCTCGCTCCGCGTCGGCAGCAGACCGATTTCCCCCAGGCGTACAAAATCGTCGAACGTGAAGCGGTGCGGCGTCCCGTCCGGACCCTCGACGTTGCGAGTGCGCTCCGTTGCGGTAGCCATAACGCTCCTTCCTCCGGTCCGCGCGCCAGGAGCTCCTTCTCGGTCGCCTTGCTTGGCGCGATCTGCGACGCCTGCATCACCTGACCTCCACGGCAGCGCCAAAGCTCCACGTACGTCGTCGTGCAAACCTAACCCCCGTGGGAGGCGGAACGACGTCCGCGCGCCGCGCCGGCGCGAGCACGCTGATCGAAAGCGGTATCACGCAGCTGCTCGTCTTCGCACGTGCGATCGCTGACGCCGTCCTCGAGCGGGTGCACCCCGAGCACCCGGCGGCCCGCATACCCGGCTGCGAGCAAACGTTGCGCTTCGGCGTAGTCGAGCGCGTCGACGTCGAGGCCATCCGCCAGCGGATCGAAATTCCATGCCGCGGTCGCCGTACCGTCCGCGATCATCTCATGTAGCGTTTCCCGCATGGCGATCGAACCACGCGTTGCGCGATAGAGATCGCACAGCGCATTCGCACAGTCGGCCGCGTCCCCGAACATCCAGGCTTTCATAACCGGATTCCAGGCGCCATCATGGGCGAGCATACGGGTCCTACAGTAGACCGTGGGGCGTCGTCGATTGTGTAAACCTGCGCCATCGTCGTTGCTCCTTGCCGGCCGAGCCGGCATCTGCTGATAGGTCCGTGAAAGCCGTGGTCGGCGACGGGCGCAAGGACGGCGCATCGCGCCGAGGCGTGGACCGGAGCCCGGCGAGGACCGGAAGCCGTTCCTTGCGCCCGTCGCCGACCACGGCTAGGATCTATCCCTAAGCGGCGGTGCCGGCTCGGCCGGCAAGGAGCAACCACGATGACCGTCAACGCGGCCGCCTTGGACCTCGCAATGCTGCAAGCGAACGCAGCTCGCACGCAAGCAGCAAAGACCGCAAAAACGGACCACTCGATTTTCACTTCGCAAACGCGCTCCAAGCCCGGCGTGCTGCGCTCCCTCGCGATAATCGCCAACGCACCATCATCGGCGAGAAGTCGAATTGTCTTTGATCGCCAGGGGCGTAGCTGGCGCGAATGAAGGCCTCCTTTGGTACGGAAGTTTTCAGTTTGGATGAAACCACGTATCGCACGTAATTAGTGTGCGCTATGATGATGTTACGCGCGAATGATTTAGTTGTCAAGCACTGAGTTGTAGGTTGTCTATTGTCGCGTCGCATTC
>JAABUQ010005832.1_pt1 | contig 19222 bp, 2 predicted proteins | sample 5560001 | NCBI WGS metagenome assembly JAABUQ01 (sample SAMN10711888, study PRJNA513371) | rock metagenome | isolation source: Antarctica rocks | place: Antarctica: Victoria Land, Finger Mt nord | collected 2015-12-18
GATTTTGAATTTATTCAATAAATTGTTTAATAAAATTATTATTAAAATTATATAATTAATATTATAAATTAAAAAAAGGTTAAAATATATTTTATATTCAAATAAATTATTAATTATAAAGTTAAAATTTTATTATATATTAATATTTAATAATTTAATTTAATATTATAATAATATTAAATATTTTATTTAAAAAGTTTTATTTAATTATTTATATAAATAAACTTTTAAATTAATATTAATTTAAAAATAAAATAGTTTAATAATAATAAAAATTAATTTTTATTAAATATATATAATATATTATTTAATTAATTATTATATACAAAATAGAATTATTTATAAATACCAAAGTACTAGGCCGGATTGGGCTTAACAACAAAATATATTTATATAATTATTTTAATTATTTAATATTACTATTTTATTATAACTATATTGCAAACTAAAAAAAATTAAACTAAAATTCCCAAAATATTTAAATATTTAAATTAGTAATTCTAATTATTTTAATATTATTGTTTTAATAATAATAAAATATTTTTAAATTAAATATAATATTTTTAAATTAAATATAATATTTTTAAATTAAATATAATATTTTTTAAACTTTTTCTATATATATATTAATATTAAGCAAATAAAAAATAATAAAAAAATAAAAAATATATATTAATTTTAAATAATTATTAAAAACTTTGTTAAATATAAATATAGAATATAAATAGAATATTTTATTATTAAACCTAATTAAAATTAACAATTTAATATTTTTTAATAATTAATTTTTTTTAATTATAATAATTAAAATAAATATTATTATTTATTAATTTTTGTAAATTATAAGTTTGAATTATTAGAATTATTTTTAAAAATATATTATTAAAATACCGTCCAAGCTTTCTAAAGTATTTTTTAATAATTAAAATTAAAATTTTATTTAAACTTTATTTGGATAATTATTATTTAATAAAGGCGATTGAAATATATTAAAGTTTGGTTTAAATATAAGCCGGAAATAATCTCGGGTTTAATAAAAATATAATATATAAATAAAATATTATTTATTATCAAAATTTGACTTTTATAATCTTTTTAATTTCTTGTCCGGTTTGTAATTAGTTCCGAACCGATCCTTAATAAATAGCTTTTTATAAATTTGAACCTAATATATATTTAATATTAAATAAATATATATAAGATACCTAATTAAATATAAACTATATAATCGATAAAACCTTTAAGAATCTAAAATAATAAAAGGAATAAAAGAAGCCTTATTATTATATAAAATTATATTTAATATTTAATTAAATAAATATTTAATAAAAACAAATTCGATAAAGGTCTAAAATATAAGGCTTTATAAGGTATTAAAATAATATAAGGCTATAAAAGCAAAGCAATATAAAATACATATAATAATATTAATATTAATATTAATACCAATATTTATATTAATATTAAATAATATTAATATTAGTATTAATAATAGCAATAATATTAATATTAATAACAAGAAATTTGGCTTCCAAAGTCCTGCCTCTTATAATATCAATTATCCTCTTCTCCGAGCAATATATCGGAATCTTGATTAAAATCGATCTTTATATAATTTTTATATTAAAGCGTTAATATATATTTTAAGAATAATATAATATTGATATTAACAAATTCGTCCTTATTATAAAGGGCGTTATAGGAATCCAATTAATAGTTATATATATACTTATATAAAAATAGGGATATAAAGTCTTAATAATATAACTTTAATAATTATATATAAATAATTATTTAAATAAAAGCCCTTAAGAATAAATTAATATATCGAAGTTTTTAATAATTTATTATATTTATATTTTAATTATTATATTTTAATTTTATTAATTTTATTAAAATCGATATATGTAACTATAAACCGGAACCTATTTTCAAATTATATATTATTAAAATTTTACTAAAGCTTATATTTTAGTTTTTTGAAATTCGTAATAATAATTAGCTCCTATTTATTTATAGCCCTATTAATTAATTAATTTATTTATAATATTATATATTTTAATACCCTCGTCTTCTAGGACTTATATATCTTTATAACTTACGTATATATAATCTTGTAAAAATTTTTTTTATAATCGATATTAAGAAAAATTATCTAAATAACCTTGTTAATAATAATAATTAAAAATATAATAATATAATAATACCGAGTTAATATATTCAGTTGCTTTTATACGTCTTCTTCTGATTTAAATAAGTAATTTTAAAGTAATAATATAATTACCTTTTCTTTGCTTTTGAATAAGGGCTTCGAAAATAATAATATCTTCGATTTGCCTTTTGATAAAAACTTCGATAATAATAATTTAAATAGCAAAATCGGCTTAAATAAAGCTTTTAACAAAGACCTAAAAAGGGGTTCTTAATAATATTTTTATAAAATTTCTTAATTAATATTAATTTATAAGATTATCGAAAATATAAATATATAAGATAATATAATAGCAGAACTATATTCCTTTTCTTATTTTAATTCCGCTTCTTTGTTGTTTAAGATAATTACCGTAATATTAAAAGGATAGCAAGGTTAAGCTAATTATTATATAAATTCAGGAATAATAATTATAATTATAAGTTTCAAAGGCTTCTAAGGCTTAAAGGGTTTATATATAATCTTAGGGATTAATAATTATTTTAAAGCTAGCTTTATAAAAGGCTTTATAAAAGGCTTTATAAAAGATTTTATTAAGCTAAATAGCTTCTATATACAAGTTAATAATAAAGATATATTATTGATTTTATAAATATATAACTTTTTTAATAAATTTATAAAATAATAAATTTATATTATTATTATTTTCTTCCTCTTTATTATTATTATTATTTATAATTTACCTCTTGTATTTATACCTAATCGATAAAATATTAAGCTTATCCCGAAATATAATAGATATTTTATTTAATTAATTAAAGGTAATAGCTTAATTATATAAAAATTTAAGTTTTTTAGAATTTTATAAAATTATAATTTAATTAATCAATAAAATTTATATATAATAAATAATTATTAAGGTAATAAATATAGGGAGGTAATAAATATAAATAAATATAATAAAGGGCTATAATTTCCCTAATCTTATAAGATTCGAATATAAATAAGGGCTTATTAAAGCTAAACTGTATTAAGTAATATATTAATAGCTTTATAATATTCTTATTAAACTATTTTAATTCTCGAAATACTTTATTAATATAATTTATATTTAAGGCTAATAAAACTTTCAAAATATTATAAGTTATAATAATATACATAATAATAATTTTATTATTAATTTACGGTTTTTATAATAATAATATTCCTATTTACTTTATTTTCTTATTTTAATTCCTTATTTTATTGGCTTTTAATATAAGCTATTTTTATATTATATTAATTCTATTTTATATTTTTCCTTTTCTTCTTTTAACAAGCAACCTTATATATTATTTATTTACCTTTTATATTAAATATCTCTTTAATACTTTATTAATCAAATTTTGTTCAAATTCCTCCTTCTATTAATATAAGCTATTTTAATCTTTTTATTTAATAAAACTTTAATTTAAAAAACTTTAATTATACCGATTAAACTTTAACTTTAATAAAGGATTTATCGATAAAGCCTTTATTACTCGAATAAATTATAAATATTATTTAAATATTATATTTAATATTATTAATTTATCGAAGCCTTTATTAGACTTTACCTTTTATACTTCTTATATTTATTTTATTAATTATAATTATAGCCTTAATAATATAAAATAGATTTAGGGTCTAATTTAATAAAGAGATATTAAAGAAAGATTTCGAATTTAATTTTGTAAATAAAATAAAAGAATTTTTTAAAAAACCTTTATTTAAACTATTTTTTAATAAAATTATAAAATATATATTAAAACCTATATAAAATACCGCTCTTTATAAATATAAATAAAAAAGCTAAGGCCCGAAACTATATTCTATCGAAACAAGAATTTCTATTAAAAAAAACAAAATATTATAAAGTATTTAATAACAATTCTAAAAAAAGAAATATAGAATTAAATTAATTATTATATATATTTTTTATGCCGATATAACAAAGAAAATACGGATAATTAAATAAGCTTTTTCTTTAAGAAAAATCTTTAATAATCCGAAATATATTCAAAGATTTAGGCGTTAAAATTAAAAAAAGAGTATACCTTAATACCTTTATGCTAACCTAAGATAAGGAAATTAAAAGAAACCTAAGACTAGGTTTTGGAATCAGATTCTATAAACAAAATAAGTATTTATATAATAAATTTTAAAATAAAAAGGAAAACCTTTTCCTAAGATTTCGACTTAATATAAGAAATCAAATTCGAAGACTTTAATAATATATAATAATTATTATTAATTAAATACCTTAATAATCTAGACCTTATTAAGATTAATCTAAACTTTATTAAAAGAATAGAACTTAAATATATATCTTCGATTATAAATTTCAACTATTATTAATAATAAACGAAATTAATTAATATAATAATATTTTATTATCAAGATATCAGAGCTTTCCGAAAAGAAATTCTGATTATATATAATATTAAAATAATAAATAATATTAAAAATAAATAATAATATAAGATATTATCAGAATTTATTATAAATAAGTATATTTTTATAGAACCTTTTAATATTATAACTGTAATTAAGTTTGATAAAACTTAAGAATATTTTGATAATATTCTTTATTAATAAAGTAATTTTGAATTAATATATTATAAGTTATTTATTCTTAACAATAGGCAAAATACCAATTTGCGATTATTTAATATATTTATAAGTTAATATTTACAATTCTGGCAAATAACTAAAATATATATTCTAATTGAATTTGAAAAAGATAAGCTTATTAGGGGATATATCTTAATAAATTATATCGGGTTAGGGAAAATATAAATACTCTTAAGATAGCTATTATATATAAATATTACTTTATACCTATTTTAATAAAGGCTTTACTACCTTGCCTTTTTACTTTTTACCTGCTTTAATAAAGGCTTTATAACCCTATTTATTTAATTGAAGCTTATATCAGACTGCTAACTTATAATTTTAATTTTAATATTAATTATAAAATATATAAAATATTATACCGTAAATATAATAATTACTAACAAAACCAATATTAATTATAATACTTATAATTATTATCGAGTAATAAATTAAAGATATCGAGTATATTACGCCTATACGATTTATATTATTTAAATACTATAATAATTATAAAACTAAAAATAAGGCTATTATAAAAGAAACGATTATTAATATAAAATTAATAAGAAAGAATTCTCTTTTTAATATTTCGATTCCTAATAATATCAATATTATTATTATTATATTTTATTAGATTTTTATTACTCGATATAATCTTTCTCTTCAATATATTTAACAGAAGAATTTATTGAAATAAGAGAATAAAAATAATTATTTTTAATTAAATCCGGAATAGGATAATTCGCTATAAGGGTATTTTAATCGAATTATATTAAATAAGGTATATATTATAAAAGCAGAAAAGTATAATATAATAATAACTATTTAATAATTATAATTAAATTTTATAATTCTTATAATAATTATACTTTTACCGAACTTTATTATAGATTTTATAAGTTATATACCTTTAATTTAATATCGCGATATAGACGTATAATAGAACAAAGATAGCTTAGAAGAACTTGATATTAATAATAATATAATTTCCTTTAATTTATTAATTATTTACTTTATAATAAAAATTATATATATTTAATATATTATTAGTTAATTTATCTTCCCTAATAATATCGATAGGCTTTTAATAAGTATTAGAATAGCAAAATTACTTTAACAATTTCTATTATAATAGATTTATATATTAAAGTACCCCTTCGATAATGAGATTATTATCGGAAACTCTATCCCTCGTATTAATATTTATATAATATAATATATATTTAACGATACCGAGCAAGTACTCTATTAATAGATTATTAATAAAATAGAAGGTAGATTGATTATATTAGGGAGTAGGGTAAAAAAACCTCGCTAATCTTTTACTATTTACCGAAAAATAATAATAACCTTTATTTAATTAAAATTTATATTTATCGAAACTTCTTTAGATCTCAAATTTATATTTATAAAAAAATAATTAAATAATTATTATTTCTTTTATAAGTAATTGAAAATATTAGGTTAAGAACTCTTATATAATAGAAAAGATTATCCCGGTATTTTATTCCTGATATTCGAAGGATTTCCGAAAGTAAAGGTTTTATTCAAAATTTTACGGTTTTAAGTAAATTATTAGCCTGATAAAGGCTTCGTTAATAAAAATATTATTAAATTAATAAATTATATTAATAAGTAATTTAGGTAATTAAAGATAAAAAGAAAGCAATTATTTAAATTATAAATCCTATTATCCAACTTTTATTTTATAATATATATTGTTTGCTAAGACTCAAACTTATATTATTTATAATAATTATATCGGCTAAGGATAGGCAATTAGCGATCCTTAACTTTAACAAAGCTAATAACGATATAATAATAATAATAAAGTCTTATAATTATAGTTCTGCCGGTTTGAATTTATAAAAATTATATTTTAAAGTTTATATTTTCGAGTAGGCCCTAAATAAAGGGACTTATATATAGGCAATCGGCCGTATTAGACGCTTTAGCTCGCCGAAAGAAGTAATTTATATTTATAAGTATTCCGTTATTAATATTTTTAATAATAAATTAATTCATAATAATATTAAAAAGGCTATTTTAAATATAATAATAAAGTTGAATCGGTCAATCTTCAGCGGTAGTATAAAGAGTAAAAATAATAATATAAATCTAAATCTTAGAAAATAAGTTTTAAATAAAAATAAAATATTATAATTAGCAGAAATATTATTATATAAAAAAATAGGATTGAAACTCCTACGTCCTAAAGAAATTATTTATACTATTTTTATAAATAAGAAAGGTAAATAGGTATAAATATAAAATATAGCAAAGGTAATAGATTAGGAGTAAAAATAGCTTAATATATCCGAATAAAGGCTTTATAAATATTAATATTAATATTAATAATAAAAGTATAATAAAAGTAGCAAATTGAAAGTAGGAATAACTTATTATTATTAACTTACTAATATAAAAGGGTCCGAAAAAAGGTTTTAATAATATAATTATTAATATTAAGGACAGGATTAAAGCAGAAAAAGGAATAGAATAATTAAAAGGGTATAAAAGGTAGGGAGGAGGTAAGGTATTATATTATTTAAATATAAATTATTAAGGTAAATAGAATTATATCTGCCTAGTTTCTCCCTTTTATTAAAATATTATACCCTCCTTTAATACTAAACTATTAAATACCGTATTTTCCTATTAAAATATTTACCTATATTTCAAGATATTTATAAATTGAAATTATATATTAAAATAGTTAGTAAAACTATTATTTTTATTTATATAAGTATTCCCCAAGTTTATAAGTTTATATTAATTATATTTATATAAATACTCCGGATAATTTCCCCCTTTTTTAATATCGCCTTCAAATAAGCGATTTGGTAGTTTTCGAATATCGTATATTCGATATAAACAATATAATAGGAATTACTATAGTTAACAAATTAGGAAAAGTATTCTCTAGCTAGGTAAGGGAAAAGCAAAAAAAGTAAATAACCGATTATATAAAATAAGTTAACAGGGTCCTCTATAAGAAGATATTTATTATCAAGAAAACGGAATAGTAAAATTATAAAAGGGGGTTATATATATAAAATATTATTAAAGTTCTATAGCTTTTGCTATACCCGAGAGCCTTTAAATTATTTACCTTATAAACTTATTAAATCTAATTTATTTAATAGAAATATAATTATAATAGCTTAAGATAATATTTAATTTATATAGATTCAATATTTTAGGGATTATTATATAAAGTAATAATACCGAAGAAATAGCCCCTGCTCAAATATTTAATTAACGAAAGCCTTTTCTTTATTAACTTTTTTAATATCCTAATATAGAATTTCTATATCCTTAATCGTTATAATTACCTTTTAATCTAATAACGGAAAAAAATAATAATATTAAATAAATATAAGCAAATAAAGGTTTCGATAATAATATTAAATAAATATAAGCAAATAAAGGTTTCGATAATAATAATAAATAATATAATAAGGAAAAATTATATAATATAAATACAAATAAAGGTTTTAACGGAGTAAATAATAATAAGGATTTATTTATTATATTTATCCTTAACTACCAAATACAACGAGAACTTGATTCGTTATAAGTATTAAATAAAGCTGAAACTATATTACGAAAATTATAAGCCTTAATATTGCTTTAATATCTAGAGGACCTTTATCCTAAAAATAATAATAATTTATTTAATTTTCCTTCCTTTATTTTATTTTTTCTTAATTAGAAATATCTTCTTCAACCTAAGCTCCGATATAACTCTTATATAAATAATTTCCCTCCCCTATTCTATTATATAAAGAGGTAATCCAATTTAAAGGCAAAGATATTATATTATTTATATTATATTTAACTTTAAGCTTATAATTTGAGAAATCTAAAGCTTTTCGTTAAGATTATATTCGAATAAGGGAAGTTATATAATTAACAAAGCTTTTATTAAATAATATTAATAAAAAGGATATAATAAGCTCGCTCTTAAAGAAATTGGATATATTAAAATAATAAATTCGCCGTTATATCCTGCTCTTATATATTAAAAAAAAGCCTTTAACAGTTATAATAAAAAAACAAACTATATTACCAGAGGGCAAAAAAGAGGTTATAAAATAATAATATTAATTTAATTATTATTATATTAGCCGCTTTTTTATTATAAAAGAAAATATATTTTGATATAATTAGGTATATAAATAACCCTACCGAATTATAATATTCGTAAATATAAGGGTTATTTATTCGAATTATATTAAACAAAATTATTTTTATATTATAAAATTGCCTCCTTATTTTTAGGGATATCGTCCAAATTAATAATAATATATTTAATATAAATTGAATAATATTTATCGGTAAAGACTTCCGTAATAACGTATTTAAAGAAGGGGAAATTATTATATAAATATAAGTTATTATTAATAATAAATATAAATAGACTAATAAGTTTGAACTCGCTCGTAATAATAATCGAAAATATTATATTTTCGAAGATATTTAATTGGAGTTTCCTATTTAATATATAATATAATATATAATAATTTATATTAATAAAGATTTCAATAATAATATTAAAATCGAAATTAATTTTTCTAATAAATATATTTTCGTATATAGAGTATTTATTAGGGCTATATTTTATATATATTTAATATACTAATTATATTAAACGTATAATAAGCTCGAAGTATTATACTTTAGGCGTTCCTATTTGGAAGAAACCTTTATTAAGGCTTATATTTTTCTCCCTTTTTCTCGGATAATATACCGTATAATCAAGGTTTTTTATCTTATCCCTGCTTATTTGTTATATAAAAAAAGAAAAAGGATTTCGAATTTATTTATATTATCGCTTAGGCCTTATAAAGTTAATATATTTAATATTATTAAAGCTTTCGCTTATCTTATCCGATAGTTTGATCGTAAATTGGAGATTGATATTACTAATATATTAATTATAATTTATATATTTATTATAGCTTTTTTAAAGGATATACCTTAATAAGCTAATAATATAGGCTTCCTTAGATATAATATTATTATTAATTACTATATTTATTTCTGCCCCAAATCGAGGAAATATAAGTTAAGGCTTGATATTATCAAGTTAGGGAAATATTATTTTGAGACGGTATAATAAAAAGAGATAATAGAAGATTTGGAAGGTATTAAGCAATATATATATTTAAAAGAATATAATATACGATTAGAAAGCTTAACGATTATTAAGTTTATATTAATATTTAACCTAATATAAAGCCGATTATATAATATTTTATATTCCGAGTAGCGAGGTTTAGGATATGTTTTACAAAATCTCTTATTTTCTATTATCCTAAGCAAGAAGGGTATACTGTTTATTTGAAATACTTTTAAATATTTAAGTTTCCCCCCTATTAGCCTAGGATATAAAGTTTAATATTTTATATTTAATCCTAATCCTTTTCCGAAGCAAAATATATAATTATTTTTATTTTTCTTATTTTATATAATTATACCGAAGTTAACTGGTTTCGGCTCCCTTATATACAAGCTATTAAGGAAATTTTTATTATCGAAATATTATTTATATATATTATTATTAAAGCTTTTGCTAAAATCGTTTATTCGAATACTTTAATAGGAATATAAGTATTTATAAATCTTAATTAGTTTTATATTTATATTATCAAAAGACGGCGTAAATATTAAAGATTAATATATTATATAATAAAAGTTAATAAAAGTTTCGTTATATTAATAGGCAATAAAGCTTTATTCGGATTAAATAAGTTAATTATTATCGATTAAGTACTTATTAATATTATAAAGAGCTCGGATTTAGATAACCTAAACTAGGATATAATTGCTGCCTCGATAACGCAATTAAAGAAAAAGAAATTTGAGAAGCTTTTAAGCTTATTTAATATATATATAAGCTTTTATTTTACGGATAATACCCGGGAGTATATTATTATAATAAACTTTAATATTTTTATAAGAGAGATTAAATATAAATAATTCTTTAAAACCTTTGCCGATATATTTAATATTAATATCGAATAAAGTATTTAAAAATATAATTAATTTTATAAGTTATTTTTTTATTAAAGATATATTTAAGCAGTTGCTCCAATTAGAATTAATAAGAGTATAAGGTTTATATTCAGAATTAATAGAGGTATTATCGATATTATAAACCGAATACTTAAATCTTATTAATAACTTTCTGCTTATAAACAAATATAAAAATAAGGAAAATAAGGAAGATAAAGGTAAATTAAAAACTAATACAGAGTATAAATATTTATTATTATTATTAATTAAATTTATTAATATTTAATATTTTTATATTAATATAATAATATTTTTATCAAAGTTTGATCCGTAGTATATATTTATTTAACAATTAATACGAATATACCGGACCGATTATAGCCTATATATAATAAATTTCGGGCTCTCCAAATTAAAATAGTATTAGCGTATATTATATATATTTTTATTAATAAAATCTTTATTAAAACAAATTGCCGATATATCTTCAAAATCAAGGACTTTATTACTGCCGGAGATATAAGATATATAAAAATTATATAATATTTTTCCTATCTCTATTACCGCCGCAAATATACTTTTGTTATTATCTACCTCTTCCAGCGATAATTTGATAATAATAGGGAATTTCTAATAAATTTAATATTCGATTTTTTTATTTATAATAAATAAAGGGTTCAGAGGATATTTAGCCTCCTTATATTGCTATATAATATACTTTATTTAATTTTAGTTAGATCTATATAAGATATAAAGGATAAAAAAGAATATTTCCTCGATTATAATTAAAATATAATATATTTGTAATTTAAATAAAAATATTATAGAAATAGGGTTTAACCTAATAGGGTATATTATTAATTTGATATAATTAAAACCGGTTCGTATTTATCAAAAATTAACTTGGTTCTAATAAAAATAAACTTCTAACGAATTAATTTAAACTAGTTATTAACCCAATATAAATTATATTAAATTAGGGATATAGTCTTGATTGCAATCGAGTTTATATTTAAGCAATATTATATATTTATATTGTTTTCCAACTAATTTAATACTATTTATAAACTTATAAATTAAGCTAGACGGTATATATAAATTATTTAATAATTATTATTAATAATTATTATTATATATAATAGTTTTTTTAATTATTGAATTATATAATATTAAATAAATATTTTAAAATAATAATTATTTAAATATTAAAAACTTTCAAATTATAATAATATATTTATAATACGAAAATTAGTAAGGTAGTAATACTCATTTGATTGTTATAGTAAAAAGGTAAACTATTAAAGAATGCCAAGCCGCTAGTCCCGATTAGGCATAGTAGTAAAACTATTTCCTTTTAATATTCTTATTTTAATATATTAATATTGCAAATAAATAAATATAAATAGTTAAATTAGAATTCCCAAAACAATTAAATTAATTATTTTAATAATAACGAGATTATTTTTAAACCAAATATAATATTTTAAATTTTTTTTTTATATATATATTAATATTAGGCAAATTAGGGTTAAGAGGAAGCAAGAGGATTTATAAAGATAAAATATAAATATATAAAGAATATAAAATAACTTTAGAAAACTTTATAAACCTTTAGGAGAATATAAGCAATTAAGTAAATAATAACGAAGTCTTAAATAATAGTCCTAAGGTTGATTTAAATTATCCTTAAGCTTAATATTATTTTTAAAATAAGGCTTTAAGGCAGTTATTAATATAAGGTTATAAGGTAATATACGGTCGATTAAATATATTTAAATTCGGTAAAAAGCTTGTTTATAAGGTATATAAGGGTTTTAAAGAGTTTAATAATATTTAATATAATAATATTAAAATAATTAATAATAAAAGAATATATATATATATAATTATTAAGGACTTAAATATAAATTTATATAATTTATATAATTATATATATAATTAATTATATTATATTATATATATATTTTAATATAAAAAACTCCTATTAAAATATATTTATATATTATTTATAAATAATATTATTTTATTATTCTTATATAATATTTAAAATTTTTATTTAATAATAAATATTATAACCTTCTCTTTTAAACTTAATATTATTTTAAAAATTAAGAATTTGTCCTTTAAAAGTACCTTAATAAGCCTATTAACTATTTACTTATTAATAAGGTAGAATTTTAAATTTATCTATTTAAATTTTATTATTTCCCGAATAAAGTATTAATTAATATTAATATATTTAATCCTAGAATAGAACTTAAGGTTCTTGGCTAATATAATAGCTTTTATATTATTATAATAAAAAATAATTACTTTAAGGGCTAAGGCTAATTTATTTATAAAATTAAGTTAATTTAATAGCTTATTAAACTAAATAACTTTTTTAATAACTTATATTTAATTTATATATTTGGCTTTGTAAATAGAAAAAATTATAATATATTAATATTTTAAGCTTTAATTAAATATTATATTATTAATATAGAATACGAACTTAAAAGTAAAATATTTAATATTAATATTTATAACCTAATTAAAATTGATATAATTAAAAAAAAATTTTAAATTATCGCAGAAGATTAATTTGTAATTGATTATCTCCCTTAAATAATAAAAAATATATTATATAATAATCTAATAAACTTTGGAATTATATGAATTAATAATAAATATAATATAAGCGATATTAAGGCAGGTATTAAATATAATATATATTAAAGAACTTATAGTAAATTAGTATTATATATAAAATTCTTTATTTATTATATAATTATTAAAGGCCTTTTCTAGCTTATTAATATTTATAAAAGTAATATTTGGCTTCAACTCCTATATCTGGAAGTCTTTAATTACTTTTTTAATATAATTAAATTAGCCTAAATAGAGAATATAATTAAAGCGGTTTTAAATAATAAATATTTTTAAATAAAAAGAATATATATTAAAAATTAAAAATTTAAACTTCTTATTTAATTTAGTTTTAAACTTATTAATAATTAATATATTAAGCTTGATAATTAATAAATTATTAATATATATAATTATAATAATTTGGGATTCGTTATTAATTATAATATTATCATTTATAATAAAAGTTATAAAATTGAAATAAAACTTTATATTAAATCCAAAGGGATTATTTAAAATTATAAAAAATTTTCTTTAAATAATAAATAAAATTATATTAATTATATTTTTTAAACGTTTTATAATAAGGACCTTCTTCGAAACCTTTAAGCTATTTTATATAAATTTCTTTTTCTATATTTTTAATATTTATTTATTCGAGCTTTTAGTTTAAGGCTATTATAATAGCGAAAATAACTTTATAACTTATAAACTTTATAATAAAGGCGAATATTTTATTAAAGTTTAAACTTTTATATTATTCGAATCTTCGTATTATTTAATATATTTTATAATAATATATTAAGTTATTTGGGCTTTTCTTTAATTTATAAATTTATTTATTACTTAAGATATAACAATTTTTAAATATAAGGATTAAAATCCAAATATTATTCTTTATTAAGAATTCGAATTCTTTTTATATATTTAGCTATTAATTTATTTTATAATAATTATTAATTATAACTTCAGTATATATTTTTAATTTATAAGGTTTAATTATTTTTATATAAATAAGGAATACTTAAATTAATTATAATATAATTAGATTTAAAGATTTAAAATTTTATAATTCGAAGTATTTAATAAAAATTTTAATAAGTTTATAATAATAATTATAATTAATATTTTCTTATACTTATAAAGTTAGGAATATAAAAAATTCTTTATTATTATTAATTTTTATAAACCTCTTCTTTATAAAAATAACTTAATATTTAAATATAATATCTTCGGCTTTTAATATATTATTAGATTTCTCTTTTATAATAAGAAGTATAAATATTTATATAAATATTACTAAAAGAATAAAGCCTATAATCCTTTTTCTAGATATTAAAGGCTCTTTATTATTATTATTATTGCTTTTATCTACCTCCTTAATATTATATTTTTCTTAAAAGAAGATATTAAAAAAGCATATAGTTTTACTAGCGGGGTTGATAAGGTAATAAATTCGATACCTTTTATATTTTATAAGTTAATATTTCTTTTTATATTCGTAAAATTTAAATAACTTTTTAACGGTACCGCTAGTATATATTTAATTTATAAAGCTAAATATATAAAGAATTACCGTATATCTTTTTGAAAAAGATAATATTTATAAAAGAAATAAAATAATAATCATAAATATAATTTGTAATATATATAAATTCCGGTTATTATTTAAAATTTATCCTACTTTTAATAAATATTAAATAAGCTCTTTTTATAAAAGTTTAACCTAAACGTTTATTCTAACTGTTTTATTAAAAATTATTAAAAATAATAAAAATATGAATAATATTATATTTTTTATAAAAGATATTAAATATCCTTAATTTAAATTTTCTTTTATTATTAATATAATAATATTTGATAAATTATTTATAGACTTTCGAAGTAATTGCTTTTAAGGCGGATATAATATACTTCGGAGAATATTATAAATATATATAAATATATAATTATATAAACGGAGTTATTATAAATTATTAAGAGATTATTATAATATTTTAATAATTTTATAAAATTACCTACTTATAATATTTTCGTAAAAGTATATACCCTTTTTAATAACTTTTATATAAAAAGAAACTTAAAATTTAATATAAATATATAATTTATAATTTATGTATAATATTAAAAATAAAGAGGCTATTATAATAAAAGAAATTAATAATAGATTTTGCTTCTATAATAAATATATAGCTTTTGAGGTTAATATCGACTTTACAATTTTTTAATAAAAAATAAAAAATAAAGATATAGTTAATTATGGCTCTAAAGATATAAAATATATTAATTAAGAAAATATTTAAAAGATTATTATTATTATTAATATACGAAATAATAATAGTATTTTTGCCTTAAGGAATTAAACTTATATTTAATATAATACTTTAAATAACCTAATTATTATTGAAAAGGTAATAATTATCTGCAAAATAACTATAATCCGGCGTTAATAGTTAAATATAATTAATATTTATTATTTAAATATATATTAAATTAAGCAATCTATTAATAATAATTATAAGGCTTATTTAAAATATATTATTAATTTTAATTTTAAACTTTTTCGAATTAAACCTGCTTAAAATAGTATTTTTGCAAGTATTTAGCCTTAAATAATAAATATAATTAAAATATTTATAATAAGTATAGAATAAGATTTTATATTTATTAATATTATTAATTTATTTAGTTTATTTCAATAGGTTCGGAATATACTTCTAATAAGGTTTATTCTTTTATAAAATTATAACTATTATAATAAAGGCTTAATGCTTTTCTTTATTTATAATAATTAAAATTAGCTTATTAAATAAAATAATTTTAATTAAATCTTTAACCGAAATTATATATATTTAGGTAAAGGTATTTTAAAATATATTATATATAGAATTAAGGTTCTAAAAATATATATTAATTACAAATATATTTAATAGTTTATAGCCGAATTTAATAAAAATATTTTAAACCTTATAAAACTTCCTAATATATTTATTTACAATATTAATATATTATAAACAATTGAATTTACGGATAATCTCGTTAAGAATACTGGCTCCCTAAAGCTTTATAATTATTCGAAAAGATATTTTAAATATCTTTATTAATATCTTTTTCCTTAATAATAATATAAATATTAATATTATAACGAGATTTGATAACTTTATAAATATATTCTTATTTATTATTTTATTATTCTTTAATAAAGAGATTTTTCTTATTATTAATTATTCCAAATAAACCTATTAATATAAGGTACGTTTTTATATAATACTTGAATAAAAGCTAGTTTTTATTTATATCGAAGATAAAGATTAAAGTTAATAGGAAATTACTTTTAACGGTATTTTGAATAAGCTTTGTTTTAATAATTATTAATATTTAAAATATAATAAAATTGCTTATAATTAATGGTTTACAAAATATTCGTAAATAAAAAAAAGGTATAAATATAAATTCGTCCGAGGAAAATAAAAAATTATTATTATTATTATTAAAGATAACTAAAAGTTTATAAATTAAATAGAATCAAGATTTTAATTCTAAGTCAAAAAGATAGCTCGGTATTAAAAGTAAAATATAAAGGTTTAAGATTACTTTATAATCGGGAGTAAAAATCCTATTATAAATATTTAAACTTTATATAAATATATTATATTTATTATTGATAGAAGGAATAATAAATATAGGATTATTTTTGTAAAATATTTCTTTATATACGTTTTTGAAATCTATTTCGTTATATATATAATAATAATTTATAAGGGCTTTAAATCATTATATATTAAAGGGTATTAAACTTGAATATTTATTTTATATCGAAATAAAAATCCTTTATTAAATAATATTAAAAGTTTTAAATATAATACTATTCCGAATACCAGGGCTTTCGTATATTAATATAATTTATAAACAATTTATAATTAAAAAGGCTAAAAAGGTTAAGAATATAAAATATAAGATAATATAAATATCGCTTTGCAGACTTTTCTAACGTAATGAATATTAATAAATAATAATATAAAAAGTTAGCTAATTTAAATAAAAAGCTAAATATATATTTATTAAATTAAATATTAATATATTATTTAATATAATTAATATTCTATTTTTTGGAAACTAAAAACGGTTAAGGGATATAATTAATTAGCTTAAAGTTCTAATAAAATATAAAAAGTATTTGTTATATTAATAATAATATATTAAATTATAAATATATTAATTTAAAGGCTCTTAATATTTAAAAAATTATTATTTTAAAATATTTAATATTATATAATTTAATAATTAAGAAAGTTATTATATATTGTTATTATTATTAATATATATTATTAAAAAGCTTAAATAATTTATATAGAAAATATATATTCTAATAATATATATTTAAAAGTAATCCCAGCAATCCGGGTTTATAACCTATAAAAATTGATAAAATAATAATATTTATTTGATTGTTATATAGAAAATTAGACTATCAAGGAATGCCAAGCCGCTAGTCCCGATTAAGCATAGTGGCAAAATCATTCCCTTTCAACAAGAGCTTTTATATATTAATATAATTTATAAATAATATATAATTAAAAAGGTTAAAAAGGTTAAATATATGAATTAATAAATATTAATAAATTTAAAGATTTTTGTTTTATAAACTTTTTTAATATAATAAATAATAATATAAGAAGTTAATTAATTTAAATAAAAAGTTAAATATTAATATATTATTTAATATAATTAATATTTTACTTTTTAAAAGTTAGGAATAGTTAAAGGATATAACTAATTAATTTAAAACTTTAATAAAATATAAAAAATATTTACTATATTAATAATAATATATTAATTTATAAATATATTAATTTAAAAAGTTTTAATATATAAAGAATTATTATTATTAATATATATTATTATATTATTAAAAATCCTAAATAATTTATATAAAAAGTATATATTTTAATAATATATATTTAAAAGTGATTCTAATAATCCAGGTTTATAACTTATAAAAATTGATAAGGTAGTAATATTTATTTAATTATTATAGTAAAAAGGTAAACTATCAAGGAATACCAAGCCGCTAGTCCTAATTGGGTATAGTAGCAAAACCATTCCTTTTCAATATATAATTTAATATATTATTATTAATATAATAAATATTTTTTATATTTTATTAAAGTTTTATATTAATTAATTATATTAAATAATATTTTAATATTTTAATTTAATAAATTTATTTTATATTTTTTATTATTAATTATATTAAAAAAGTTTATATAAATTTTAATTTTATTAATATTTATTAATTTATATATTTATATTTTTTTATATTTTTAATTTTCTTAACCTTTTTAATTATAAATTATATTAATATATAAAAGCTTTAATATTATTTAATAAAAGATTTTTATTTTAATATAAAATAAATATTTAAATTTAATATTTTTTAATATATAATAAGTTAAAACCTTTATAAAATATTATTATATATATAATAAAATTAATTCCGAAAATATATATAAAATATTTATATAAAAGTTAAAATTTTATAATAAGATTTTTATTTTTAATTATAAAATAATTTTTAATTTTGTTTTTAATTTTTAATTTTTAATTTTTAGTTTTTAGTTTTTAATTTTTAATTTTTAATTTTTAATTTTTAATTTTTAATTATTTAATTATTTATAATTATTTTAAATATTATTAATTATAAATAACTTTATTATATATTAAATATTATTAATTATTAAAATAAATTTATTTGAAATATTATTAAAAATTTATTTTTATTTAAAT
>JAABUQ010005833.1_pt1 | contig 19222 bp, 14 predicted proteins | sample 5560001 | NCBI WGS metagenome assembly JAABUQ01 (sample SAMN10711888, study PRJNA513371) | rock metagenome | isolation source: Antarctica rocks | place: Antarctica: Victoria Land, Finger Mt nord | collected 2015-12-18
CGGCGGCGTGCGCAAGAAGCGCATCACGCGCCGCGTTGGCTACGCGCGCGCGGCGGATGACGAGGACGCGGGTCCAGCACCCGCAGCCGCGCCGGGAGCAGGCGCGGGGCTGCTCAGCAGGGCGACATTGCCAAGGAGGCAGCGGCGGGATGTCCAGTGCACTCTGCGCGCCTGCAAACAAACCTGCAGCCCTGCGCTCTGCCTGCGCCACGCCGCCGGCGGCCCTGCTGTGCGGTGCGGAGCTCTTGTGGCTGGCCAGATGGGCAAGCGCGAGATGCGTGTCCTGGGTGCGCCGAGAGAGTCTGCGTGTGCGCGCACGCAGGGCTGCCCGCGTCAGGTGGGCAGGCGACGTGGGCGGGCAGCCCTGTGCCCGCGCCGGCGCAGGCAGCCGCCGGCCTGCCGCTGCCGGGCGCAGCCGCAGGGCCTGCACTGGGGCGGCCCTCTGGTCCAGAGGGCTCAGAGGGCTCGGGCGCGCCGGGCGACGCCGCCGCTGCCGCGCCGCCCGGCGCTTCCGCAGGCCCGGGGGCGCCCGTGCGGTGGGCCGCTGCCGGGGGCCTTCACGCAGAGCCCGGGGCCTCGCTCCTGGGAGGTCCGGCAGAGGACGCGGCTGTCCCGCCTGGCGACCTGTGTGGCGGCTCTGCCGGGGCGACATCAGGCGGGCACGCGCCCGGCCCGCTTCCCGCCGGCGGCGGCGGCGGCAGCGCTGCGACGTCCGAGCAGCAGCCTGGGCCGGCCGCAGGCCGGGGCCTGGGCCAGCACCGCGCCGGCGGCGAGCGCCCGGGCGCCGGCGGGGCCGCGCAGGCGGGGCCGGGCGCCGGATCCGGCGCCCCGCATGGCCCCGCCGCCGCGCGCGCCGGCCCCCAGGACGCAACGGACGCCCGAGCGGGCCGGCCCGCCCGTGACGCCGCGCGGGCGACCGCCGGCGGCGACGCTCGGCGCGCCGCCGCCGAGCCCGCGGCGGGCACCGACTTTGCGGAGCGTGTGGAGACGCTGCGGTGCAGCGGCGAGGCAGCGGCGGCGGAGGCCGCGGCCGCGGCCGCGGCGGCGGCCGGCGACGAGCGCGCGGCGCGCCAGCGGCGGCACGCGCTGCTGGCGGACGCGGCGGCGGCGGCGCGCGGCCGCGAGCGCGCCGCGGCCGACGAGGCGGTCGCTGCGGCGGCCGAAGACTTTGAGGCGGCCAGCGCGGCCGGCACCGCCGCCGACGCCGCGGCCGCGGCGCAGGCGCGCCCGATCGCGCATCGTACCACAGCAGGAGTCTGCTAATCTCGTACCTGTTGGGCCGCCCTGCGCCAGGCGTGCCACGCATGACCGTACATCTCATGCCAGCCAACTTGCTGTGCCGCTGGTCCAAAGCCAGCTCCTAGCAGTGCGCAGACCCCGACGCTCGCGCGGCCGGGCGGCACAGACGGACCTGCTGGCGGCGGCGCGGCGTGCGGAAACTGAGGCCGAGGATGCGGCCGCGGCGCGGCTGGCCGCCACGGGCGCCCAGGCCGCGGCATGGCAGGTTGCGCCTGCGGGTCCCTGCTTCAGAACCCAAGAGCCCACTGAGCCCTGGCCACCAAGCCCGGCAGCCCAGGGTGTAGGGCAGTGGGCATACTGAGGTGCAGCGGTGGGCGGGGCTCCCGGTGGAAGCTATGCACGCAAGATTTGGGTGATTAGACGTGTTGTCGAGCACAGGCCAGGGCACGTCAGGCATGTGCGCTGCCGGGGGAGGTCTGTGCTGGCACCGAGGCCGCCGCCGACCCCGGCCCCGCCGTGACGCGGGGCGGCCCGCGCAACAGGAGGCCGCCACCTCGCTGGCGGCGCTACGCGAGGACCGCGAGGCCGCCGCGGCCGCGGTCGGCGCGGCCGCCGAGACGGTGGCGGCCGCGGCGGCGTCCGAGGCGGCGGCCGGCGCGGAGGCCGCGCGGGAGCTGGGCGCGCGCATCGGCGCGCGCGCGCGCTGGCTGGACGCCGAGCGCGCCGCGCTGGCGGCGTCGGCCGCAGAGGCGGCCGCGCCGCTGGCCACCGCGGAGGGCGCGGCGGCCGCGGCGGCCGCCGCGCTGCGCACTGAGGTCGACCAGCTGAGGCGCGCGGCCTGCCTGTTGCCGTTTGATTTCACAAGCCAACATGCTTTCATTTGCGGTGATAGGTAGGGCGTGCTGCGCCGCATGCCAGCGAGGCTTGCAGCCAAGAGTGCGTCGCTACCAATGGGCTCGAGGAGCAGGGGCGCGACACCCCGCGCACCCCAGTGCGCAGGGCGGCGCTGGCGACCAAGGAGGCCCCGCTGGCGGGCGCGGAGACTGAGCTGCTTAGGGTCAGGGTTAGGGTCCCTACCTGCGCGCTCCTGCTCGCAGGGCGGCGCTGGCGGCCAAGGAGACCGCGCTGGCAGGCGCGGAGGCTGAGCTGGTTAGGGTCAGGGTTAGGGACCCTACCTGCGCGCTCTTGTGCGCAGGGCGGCGCTGGCGGCCAAGGAGGCTGAGCTGGCGAGCGCAGAGTCTGAGCTGGCGAGCGCGACCGCGCGCGGTGCAGCGGCGGCGGCGCGCGCAGCAAAAGCGCGCGAGCGGCTGCAGGACGACGAGGCCGCGCTGGCGGCGCTGCACGCGGAGGCCAACAACGCCGCGCGCGCCGCGGCCGCCGCGCAGGTGCGGGGCCTGCGCAGCGTGCCGGCGCCGGCGCGGGTCGTTCCCGGCTGCACGATCGGGCCGCATGCAGCTGTAGGCCAGGCAGCCCTGCTGCGCGCGCACAACGATGTGCTGCGTGCTGTTGGTCCGCCCCTGTCGGCGCTCATGTCGCGCATGATGCTGCGCATGATCCCGCCGGGCGTGATGCCGGCGCGCGGAGCAGCCGGGGCCGCGACGCGCACCCAGGCGCAGGCCGCTGGAGGCGCTGCAGCGCCAGTCGGTCTGGCCGCGCCTCCTGCGTGTGCAGGGAATGGCTTGTGCAGGGAAAGGCACCGTTGGACTGCTGTGCGGCGCGCCGGCCACGCTCCGCGCTCCCTGAAGCGGCTCGCTACGGCGGAGCTCTGCCGCCGCTTGAAGCAGGCAACGTGCCGCCGCTGCGTGACGATGGGGGAACCTCCCATGCAGGCGCGCGGCGCGGCGACGGCCGCGGAGGCCGCACAGGCGCGAGACGCGGCGCGCGGCCAGGCGGCCGCCGCCGGCGCGGCGGCGGACGCGCTGGCGGCGGCAGCAACGCGCGCGCGTGCGCGCCTGGCCGCGGGCGAGCGCGAGCGCGCCGCGCTGCGCGGCCTGCGCGAGGAGGAGGCGGCGGCCGCCGCCAGGCTCACGGTGGGGTTGCTGAGCCGCGCGGTAGAAATGGTCTGGCATGTTCCCAGGTGTTGGGTCTCCGTAGCATCTAGCGAAGACTCGTCCGTAACACCCAGGCAAAGACTCGACGTGCTCCTCCCTGTCACTGTATACTAACATACAGCTATGCATTCTCTTTGTTGGCGCGCGCGCCCACACGCATAGGAACACCATCATGCTGTTGCTGCGCTTCCTGCGCCCTCTTCAGTACGTTATATAGCTGTGTGAGATGGCCCACCACTGTTACACGGCGAGCTCCATCAGGTGGCACAAGTCGGTGAGCAGAAGCGCGGTGACAAAGCCGGGGGCGGCTGCTGCAGCCGCCCTGTCTCTGTCACCGCGCTTCTGCTCACCAGCTGCCCTGCTGCGTCGGCGCCCGCGGCAGGCAGCAGTTCTGCACTATAACAAAGAACTCTGTATAGCACATGCGCGTCATGAATTTTTATTGGTAAGCGCGGTTGCTGCGCTCGACCGCAGGAGCTGGAGGCGGACGCTGCGGCGGCGGACGCACAGGCGCGCGACCTGGCCGGCGAGGAGCGCGCGTGCGGCGAGGCTGCGGCTGCCGCAGATGACGCGGCCGCGGCCGCGCGCGCGCGCGGCGCCGAGCTGGACCGCGGCAAGGCGGCCGCGGCGGCCGCGCGAGACTTCCGGGAGGCGGCGCGGCTGGCGGGCGAGGCGCGCGGCTGCGCCGAGGCCGCGGCCGCCGCGGCCGCGCGCGCGGCCGAGCGGCGCGCCGCCGCGGCAGCGGTGCGGCGCCGCCGCGGAGTCGGCAATCAGCGTTGGTTGGAAATTGGTAGCATGGTCGGCTTTGGTTGGCTTGTCGTCTCTCTGTTGGTGGCAAGCCTGCCCGCGACGGCCAGGGCGAGGATGCCGTGGCTCCCAATGGGAGGGCCCCCTACTCTGGCTCGCCGGCGTGGCTCGAATGGCACATGTGTCACAGCTTATGGCATCACAGCGCCCAGCGATACGCAGGTGGCCGGCCGGGAGACCGCCGCGCGCGAGGCGGCGCTGACGGCGCATCGCCGAGCGGCCGACGCGGGCCGCGACGCCGCGGCCGCGCGCTGGCGCGCGCTCTGCGCCGCTGCGGCGGCCGCGCGCGCCGCCGCCGCAGCAGCCGCCGCTGCCGGCGGCGCCGACGAGGCAGCGGCCGCGACGGCCGAGGCCGCTGCGGCGGAGGCTGAGCCCGCCGCGCTCGCGGCCGAGCTCGGCGGCGCGGTGGGCAGGGCAGCTGGGGGCGGCACGGCACAGACGCCGACTAAGGGCGAGGACCCCGCGGGCCCCGCAGAGGCGACGCCCGCGCGGCCCATTGCGGCAGTGGATCCGGCGCGCTCGCCGCAGAAGCAGACCCCGGATGTGAGCATCGACACGGATCCAGCTGCGCCCGCCGCGGCGCCGCGCGTCGTGCGCGAGCTCCTGCCGCCGAGCGCGCCCGCGCCGCCGACCGAGCTGGATGCACGGCTGGCGGGCGGGCTGCCCGAGCGCGCGGGGGCGGGTTTGCAGGATGACCCTGACCCTGACCCTGACCTTGACCCTGACCCTGCCGCTGGGGGCGAGGAGGTCGCGCCGCCGCCGCTGCCGCCGCCGACCGCCGAGCGCCGCGTGGGCGGCGCCGCCGAGCGGCCGCCCGCAGCTGCAAGCACATCCCTCCAGGGCTCTGATCCGGCCCCAGACGCCGGCAACCCCGGCGGCGGCGAGGCTGGCGCTGCGCGGCCCAGCGCGGCGCAGCAGCCCGCGACCGCGCGCTCCCCGGCGAAAGCCGGGCAGGCGCTGGGCGCGCCGGCGGGCACGGGGGCGCCTCGCGAGCCGTCGGGGGCCGTGGCGAGCGCGTTTGCCAACGGTGCGCTGGCGGCAGCTGGCCGCCCCGGCGGGGGCGCGCAGCATGCGGAGCAGCGCGCGCCAGCCTGGGTCGGGCGGCCGGAGCGGCGGGGCGCCGTGCTGCACGCGGCGCCCAGCGACGTGTCCGACAGTGAGGTGCGGTCGGGCGTAAACCTAACACTACCCTGTGATAGTGGGGCCCAGCGTCAGAGCAGCTGTGGCCTGGTGGTGGGATGAAGACCCCCAGTGAGTGCGTGACTGTCATGTGCGTCCTCTGGCAAGGCGCGGCCCGAGGCTCCTGCCCTGTGCGCCTTCTCTGACCGGCGTGCCCTGCTGAGCGGGTGCAGCGCTCTGGCAGACATTCGTGCTGCCAGGTCAGAGCCAAGCGAGCGCGTTTGAGCACAGGGGCACCGCTGTGCGGGCGGTGCAGGTCGAGCCAGGCGACAGCCTGGCATGTGCCAGGTCATGACACCTGTTCCGACAAGCGTTAGTGTACTGACCGCACTGCTCACAGGCGTGCCAGCAGCTCACATGCGGCCCTCGCGCGGGAGCGCAGGTGAGGCGCGCGGGGTTTGCCGCGGCCGCCGGCGACCCGGGTTACGCGGCGGACTCGGACTCCGCCTCAGCGCTGGCCGGGATGGACCCAGACGACGCGCGCCCGCTGCATGCGCGCCCCGCCGCCGCCGCGCAGCCGGGCGCCGGCCCGGCGCCCGGCCTCTCGGCGCGGCTCGAGGACGTGCTGCCGGGCGCCGCCGCCGCGCCGCAGGCCGGCCGCGGCGCCGCCTTGCCGGCCGCAACCCCTGCGGGCGGCGCGGGCGTGGGCGAGCTGCCGGGCGCAGGCGCGGACGCGGGTGCCGCGGCAGACAGCGGCGGCGGGCCCGCAGCGCCGGTGGTGGGCCAGCCGCATGGGACGCGAGGCTCGCTGCTGGGCACGGCCGCGGCGGCGGGAGGCGGCGAGCCCGGGGCCGCGGGGGGCCGGCCGGGCGAGCAGGCGGAGCTCGCGCATGACCTGTTCGCGGGGCTGAGCTTCAGCGGCGTGTGAGCGTGCTCTGTGTGTGGGGGTGTTATTTAACCTAGGTAGGGTTTGGTCAGGGCAGAGCGTGGCCGGGGTCGCAGCTGATGCGCATCGGTCACAGGTGGCGGGGCGCGCGCGGGCTCAGTCGTCGCTCCCGGCAGAAGGGCCACCCGCTGTTGACGCCACTGAGCGCTGAGCTGCTTTACTGCAGACCAGAGGCCTTGTCGCTTGCGCTTGGTCGCACGCCCGATGTACTGCAATTCAGACGCTTTAGAGCACCCAGACCACTCAGTCATGTCTGATTGTCGTGAACAAGTATGAGTGTTAGATAGTGGGAGTGATGAGGGCTTGGCACCCTGTCTCGAGGTGGTCATTAGGACCCGGCTCAATTGTCAACTTGTGCATCACACTCTGGCGCGTGGTGCGTCAAGCACACACATGGTGCGCTTGCACTCGATGCAAGAGTGTACACAACGAACTTGCAAGCTCCTTCACAAGCTTTACGCGCGGCCGATCCCAGGCGGTTCGAGTGTCATAATGTGCAAGAAGCAATGGCCTCTCCCTGCAACAGCAAAACAGTTTGCAGCCCTGCCCTGTAGAGCAGGGCGCCCCATCAATGTCCCAGACACACAGGCAATATAAACATCCAAGCTCAGGCAGCAGACATACATGAGACAGGCGCCAAAGGTAAAAACCCTGCCATGTGCGTTGTTGAGCCATGCGGTGGACGCAGAAGCCACAAATCGTGACATCCCAGACCACCTGCTCGCGTCGTCTCGCAGGACGGGCACGCATGCATGGTGGCTCTAAGTAACAGTCTGCAGCTTAACCCTAAGAAGCTAGGGCCAGACATGGGGCGCGCTTGCAAAGCTCCCCACGGTTGTTTCGCGCACGAGTTTAACATGTAAAGCAGCGGTGCCCTGCACAGCGTGCGCACCCCGCTTCCCTCCCTGCGGCTGCCCAGCACATCTTGAGCTTGTGCCGCATGCTGGCGGCCTGCCTGTCAGTGCCTGTGACACTGCGAGCAGCACGCACGCTGTGTCTGCCTCGTACAAGGGGCAGCCTGCATGCATGCGAACCCAGACTCGAATGGCTGCCCATCTCCACGCCCGCGCCCGCGCCTGTACCCTCCCCACCAGACACCGCGAACCCTGCTCTGATGGGCAATGGCAATCCTTACCAAGACCTGCAGCACGGCCGGCGCACATGCAGAGTGCGGACCCTTGCGCTTCCCCAGGGCGCGCCTGGACACCCACGTGCACAGAGGTGTCCTCAAGCAGATGCACGACATCGCCCAAGCCCGCGCTCGTCGCACGCAGTCGGTGCTCAGGCCTTAGCAGCACCACCCTGGCAAGCCGTGCAGCTGCGGAGTGAACGCAGGGAGTTAATAAACAATTCCCCTAGCCGACCCACCCAGCAGCTGAACATGGGGGCGCCAGGATGACCGCATGCCACGTGCGCAGCAGCGATGTGCCGCCAGGCGCCGCCTCGGGCGGACCGGCTCGCTGACGAAACCCACAACCCAGCGCCACAGCTGCTCACACCACGCTCGCAGACTGCGAGCAGGCAGCCAGCTAAAATTTGAGCTCGCGGAAGGGGCCGTGCCCGCGCCGGGCCCCGACGCCCGCACCGGGCCGCAAGCTCGGACCCCGCGCGGCGCCCGCGCAGCGCACGCAGCCGGCGATGCGCCGCCGCCCTAAAGCTACCCTTCCCTAACCCTACGCCAACCCCGGGCCCCTGCGCTGCGGGCCTAGTCCAGCAGCTCGGTGTCCAGGATGCGGCGCCGCAGCGTGAGCAGGCGGAACGCGCCGCCGGGCGCGGCCGCGGTGCGCACGCGCACTAGCGCGCTCTCCGCCTCGGCCCACGGCTCCGCGGCCGGCGCGGGCCGGAACAGGCCGTCCGCGCCCTCCGCCAGCAGCCGCACGCGGCAGCGCCCGCCCTTGCTGCTGCCCGCCAGGCGCTGCGCGCGCCGCGCCGCGCCACGCTCAGGGCCGCCGACGCCAGGCCTCAAGTGAAGCCCTCCGCAAGCGTGGGGGGGGCGTGAGATCGTCTTGCGCTACAGCTGCCGGCCATTGGTCCCCTCTGCGTGCCTCCAAACCGTGCGCAAACGGCGCCTGTCAGGCGTGCGGCCGGAGCCGGCCACTGCACCATGCCCGCCAACAACGCGGTTGCAGTGTCGCCCAGGCGCACCCTGGGCCAGGTGGAAGGGTTGGGGTGGGTCGGGCGCACCTGGACCAGGTGGAAGAACTTGGCCCGGGCGGGCCCGCGCTCGCCCACGATGGCGAGCGGCTCGTCGTCAACCGCCTCCGCGGCGCCGCGCGCCGCCCCGCCCGCCGCCCCCGCCTGGCGCGCATCGCCCCCAGCCGTTCGAGCTGCTGCCAAGACTCGCCCCAAAACCATGTGTGTACGCCTGCATGCGCGCAGTGTCCTGGCGGAGGGGACAGCAACACAAGCGCTTGGAACTTGTTTGGCATCGTGTACGGTTTGCATTATCTCCAGCTCCTGCTCCTGCCATGTTTTGCGGCAGCTAAAGACCCTGGGTGTAAACGCCTGCCCACACAGCGACCTGAAGAAACGTGGACTTTCGCTTGGGCTTGCATCACCACCGCGCCTCATATCTCACGGCCGCCACCACGAGTAAGGTACAAGTGCGCGAGGCGAGGGCTGTCACAGAACTTATTACTGCGGACAGGGCAGGCCGCGGTTTGAGCGCCGCGAGGACGCACCCCAGGCTCCGGCCCTGGCCGGCGCCGCTTCGTGGGGCTCGGCTCGTCGCCCGGGCAGGGCCGCTTCAGCCGCCTCCGCGCGCCGCTATCCCTGCGCGCAGTCCGGCGCGCACAGCCTCAGACGCCCGCGCGCCGCCCTACATCTGAGCCGGGCATACCTCCCTCCCCTCTTGCGCCTCCTCCACCTTGCCCAAAGGGGGACGCGCCTGCATGCCTCGGCCGCCGCCGCCGCCCGCTTGCCGTTCGCTGCAGGCCCGCCCCGCTGCGCCGCGCCGCGCCTGCCCGCTCCCCGCCGCGTCTGGTCTGCGCCGCTGCAGCTCGCGGCGCCGCTCCGCCATGCGCGCTGGGTCTGCTCTTGTTCTTCTTCTTCTTCGCTCTCCCCGTCGGTCGCGCTGCCGCTGCTGCAGGCCTCGGCCGCGGCCGTGCTGCGCGTGCGGCGCTCAAACAGGCGCATGTCCAGCCTGCGGCGCCAGCGCCTCGGGCATCACTGGGTCTGTGCAACTACCCCGATGCTGCCCGCAGCCACCCGCGCTCACGGCGCTCATGCCGGCGCCGCAGGCCCGCAGAGCCCGCCTCCCGGGCCGGGCTGCGGCCACCCGCGGGGCGCGCACCGCACGGCGTCGTCGCCCAGGCAGGAGCAGCTGCAGCGGCTGGCGGCCGCGCCGTCGCGCAGCCAGGCGCGCGTCGCAAAGTTGACCGCCTCCGCGCAGTTGAAGCCCAGGTTGAAGCCCAAGTGGTACGCGCCCGCGTTGAGCACCACAAACTCGCCCGCCGCCTGGCGCACCTGGCGCGCGCGTCGCGGGCCGGGCGGCGTCAGTGGGTCTAGGGCACAAGTGCAGGGTAGAGTAGGGTGTGGTACGCGCCCGCGCTGAGCACCACGACCTGGCCCGCCGCCTGGCGCACCTGGCGCGCGCGCCGCGAGGCGGGCGGCTTTAGCGGGCCCAGGACGAGTGTAGAGTGGGGTAGGGTAGGGTAGGGTATGGTGCTGGAGGCCGGAGCGCTGCGCAAAGCCCCGTGCGGCTCAGAGAAGCAAGGGCACCTGCAGGGTTGGACGCGCATGCGCAGCAGCCCCCGCGCGGTCTCCCTCCCCGCCACCGTAAGTCACTCGCACAGCGGCGGCAGGGTGCCAGCACGCTATGCGACGCGCGCCGTTGCCCAGCCACCAGTCTCCGCATCCTGCGGCTGCATGACACGGCGCCCAGGCCATGCCCTGGCAGCGCAGCTTCTGTATTCTGTGACTGCTACACTGTTGGCCAATTCAAGCGGCGGCCCGCGCGCCTGCACAAAGTCGATGTTGTGCGCGCGCAGCAGGCGCGGCGAGAAGAGCAGGTCCTTGTGCCGCAGGAAGGCCGGGCACACGGCCGCAAGCTCCGGGAACAGCGCGCGCGCCATGGCCTCCAGCCGCGGCCGGTCGCGCGGCGCCACGCAGTACCACACCTGCGCGGCCCGCCCGCCCGGCCTCGCGCCTGCGGCGCGCGGCAGCCTGCCGCGCGCGCGCGGCCGGGCAGAGCAATGCGCAGCGGCAGCCTTCCAGCAGGCTTTAATCAAAAGTCACAGGCAATCCAGACATTGCCGACTGTGCGGAAGTGGCTTTCACTGGCCGGCGGGCGACACGGCAGGGGCCGCGCGCGCGGGGCCCGCTGCGTCGCGGCCGCGCGCCTTGGGGGCGCCGAAATGCAGGTAGTTGATGCTGCACAGGTCCACGTCCTCCACGTGGCAGCAGAAGAACGACTGCGCGCGCGCGCCGCGTCATTGAGTTGAGGACTACCCTAGCCCCACTCTGCATACCAGACTGCACATGCCTGAACTGCACAATTCCACTGCTCTTGCCCATCAGGCACGTATCTGTCTCAAGCATGGCGCGCCGTCGCGTACAACCAGCGCAGTGCCCCGGGACTGCGCGCAGGTCTGCGGCTGGCGTATTTATGCAGGTGTTAAAACGCGGCGGCATGTGTGCGCGCAGGGCGACCCCGCCCGGTGCCGCGCACGCGCCTTCCACATGCCGATGTACGTCATGGGCGACGTCACGCCCGGGATCGCCGGCACGTTGTGCTCCTTCAGCAGGTCCTGCGCGGCTCCCGGGCGGCGCGTCTGTCGACTGAAACGCGGAAGCTGCCGGGCGCCAGCACTGCAGCCCACTGATTCTTGCTCGGACAGTCGAAACCGCCACTGCCTCATGCAGCGCGTGCCAAGGCGCGCATCTCCCCCCACCCACCCTATGCGGCGACACAGCCGCAACACTTAATATTGCTATTAGTTTCTAAGAAAGGCGTGGGAGGGCGGCGCCGCGCCTGCAGGTCGCGCAGGTTTCAGCCCCACGGCAGAGTGTGCACAGCCGGGAGGGAGCGCGCTTAGGGTAAAGTTAGGGTTAGGGAAGGGCGGCGCCGCGCCTGCAGGTCGCGCAGGTTCCAGCCCCACGGCAGCGCGCCGTCGAAGAACGACGTCGGCGTGTCCGCGCCGTACAGCGGCGCGTTGGTCGTCACCGCGCTCCAGAACGCGCGCTCCGGCACGCGCTCCTCGCACTGCCCTGGACGCAAGGGGCGCGGGCGGTCAGGGCGGAGCGGCGGGCGGGTCATGGGTAGTTTGGGGCGAGGCGGCAGGTTCGGAGGGCATGCATAATACGGCTCGCGCTCCAGGATGCTGCACGGGCACCCTGCGCCGCCCCGCGCGCACCGCCCGCCATCCCGCACCGGCCAGGGGAACGCAGTGCCGCCTCGGGCGCTGCAGTGCTCGTGGTGCACGCATGGCGTGAGTGACATCCTTGACTTTCACGGCCATGAGCCCTCGAGCGGGGTTGCCGTCATGCAGCACAGCTCAGCGCCTTCCCAGGCGAAACCTAGGGTTTCCAGGCAACATCACCGCCCCCGCATGAGCGCCTCCTGCGTCCGCCGCAGCGCACTGCCACACTGGCTGCGGTCCAGCCAGCGAGCGGGCGCCCCACAGTGCGGCGCAGCCCGCGCCGGGGCGCGCTCTGTGCGACAGGGCGGCCGCGCGCACCACGCCCGCTGGGCGGCCGGTGCGCCTTGCTGTACGCCAGCGCCTTGAAGTCCGCCACCGACAGCGCCTGCCGTGCACCAAAAAAAAAAAGAAAATAAATCAGCCTGTATGTAAGAGCGCGCGGGTGGCTCTTCTGACACCCTTCACCGCCGCAGCTAGCGCAGCACGAGCCTGCTCCTCGCAAGTCGGCGTCCAGCCACACCCTTGAAAGCCCACAGCTGCTAGCAGACAACAGGCTGCCCGCCCGCGTATGAACGGGCGTGCCCTCGGGGGCACAGAGCGCGCTTTGTACCCCACTGCCGGGGGCTGGTTGCGGACACGGCCCGGCGACCGGGCTTTGCCGGCCACAGGACTGGTAAGGCGCTTAGCCGGGGCAACCACGCGCCCCCACCAGCCCCGACAGCCCGCACGTTGAATAATCCACCCGCGCGCGCCGGCCCGCGCACCTTCTGCTCCTCAAAGAAGCACCGGAACGCGCCATTGCTGCCCAGCGCCTGCGCGCGCGGCCGCCCCAGGCGTCGGCGCCGCCCACGGGGAGCCGGGCGGGCTGCCGGCGTCGGAGCCCACCCGACGCGCATGCGCGGGCTCGGGCCGGCACGCGCGCGGGCGCCCGCCCGTGTGAAGCGGACACAATGAGCGGCAGCAAGGCCGCTAATGGGCGCCCCGTGCAGGAGGGCGCCGGCCACGGCGCAGGCCCGCGGGCACAGGGCCGCCTGGGCGGGAACGCCGCCGCGGGGGGCCCGCGCACGTGCTGCTTGATCGGCACGCCGATGGTCACGTCCTCCAGCGGCGGGTACGCGGCCGACCGCGGCGCGTAGCCGCGCGGCGGCACGACCTTGAAGACCGGCACGCCCGGGTGCGCCGCCAGCACGTCGCTCACGAACTTGCAGAAGGGCTGGCTGAAGGCCTTGCGACTGGGCCGCAGGACCAGCACATCACCGGGCTCCGCGCCCATCCTAGCGGCGCAGCCACGCCGCTGTGCGATGCCGCTGCAGGGCCGACCGGGGTCTATGGACCGGCTTGCGCTAGCGCTTGGGTGCAGCAGGCTGGGCCTGTGAAAAGCGCCTCAGTCGTATGCGCGCCAAGCAGGCTCTCGCCCTAGCCCTATCGTGCTTTTCCACACTTTAACTCATTGAGCAGATGAAAAAACGGAGGACGAGGCTGATGCTTGTACAGGCGTCGAAAGTGGCACGCATCTGTGCGAGAGGCGCTAGCACACTCACGCGCCAGTGCCCAGTCAGCCGCGCAAGGCCCTGCCTTTCTAGGCGCTTGCAGCCTGTGAGGGCAATGGCAAGTGAAGTGGAGGCTGCACAAAAGGCCGCAGCTGCTCAGCAGTGCGCCCAAGACTTTCTCTTGTTGATGAGTGCTGTGCGATGCAAACCTGTTTCTGGAGCTACGCCATGCATATGTTTGCACTCCTACGTTCCTGAGGACCCAGGCATGCTGATGGTGGATCACCCACGCTCTTTGACAAGATTATCAACAAGCAAATACCTGCAGACATCATATTCGAGGATGACACCGCCCTCGCCTTCAGGTGCTGGGGCTCACTCTTTCACTGCTAAGGTTCTGTTTGTCATAGAGATGAGCCCACCCACACCTTGCACCTAAAGCTCTGTGCCTGTTTCGTGCAGGGACATCAACCCACAGGTGCCAACTCAGTTCACCGCTTGGTCGATATGCACTTTCAGCTGCATGTTGCAAACGCCCCCAGCACTTGGAGCTTACATCTATGCTGAAGCCAAGTGGCTGCACGTGCAGGCCCCCACGCACTTCCTTGTCATTCCAAAGGCGCGCGACGGCCTGACCCAGCTGTCCAAGGCCACGGAGAGCCAGGAGCAGCTGCTGGGCCACCTGCTGCTTGTTGCCAGCAAGGTCGCCAAGCAGGGTAAGCGGCCCAAAGGGAATGCCCTGCTGCGCCTTTCGAGTGCAGACAGAGGGGCGACGTCTCTGCAATAGACAGAGGCTGACAAGTTTGTTGGGTGTGGCCCTTCACTGACATTGGTGAAATCATCGAGACCCTGCACCTGTGCACTTCATACTCGGCCGAGTCTGAATCAATGTGTTAGTGCCGTTCTATGTGCAAGGAAGGCGTTACCTGGGGCCGTGTGCGTGGAGGCAAATGACGCGCTTGTTAAGATAATGCAAAAGCACCGCCGACGATGACATTGTCAGTGTGCTGCAGAGGGTTGCTTCTAGGAGGCTTGGTCTGAGTTTTCGGGCGGCATGCAGAGGGCTTGGATCAGGGCTTTCGAGTGGTCATCAACGACGGCCGCCATGGCAGCCAGTCGGTGTACCACCTGGTGCGTGACTGTGCATGATTGAAGCACATCAGTCCTTTTTGCATTATGACTGTGCAATGCGCGTCTGTCTGTTTTGACGAAAGAGTGCAGTGCTGCGCCCAGCTTAGTCCAAAGCTGAAGAACAGTCCAGCTCCAGGTTTGTTATCCATATCGAGTGGATCGCGCATGTTGGATATTTCTTTAAGCCTGCTTTTGGCATGACGTTCTTCTCCGCTGTGTCATACTAAACATTGCTGGCTTGCACCTCATCATAGCATGCTGACGTTATGCGCCGCGACGCAGCACTTGCACATCTTGGGCGGGCGCCAGCTGGGCTGGCCGCCAGGCTGAACAGCAAGTCGGTGGGGAGCGGCTGCCCGCATGTGAAGCTCTTAGCGAGCATGCCTAGTCTATAGTATAGAAGGCGTGGAAGGTCGTGTACTCTTATGGTGAAGCTGCTGCGTCATATTGGGGACAAGTACGGAGATGCATGTAAAGACTATCCCAGGTGCTGCCAATTGCCGCACAGCTAATGGTCTGCTACCGAGATGGAGGTGCCGCCGTGCCGTTCATTGAATACTTGTGACGCAACTTTGCACGAGCGGCGTTGACGCATATCAAGCGCCGCTGCTTACCCTACAAACATTTGCTATACACATACGAGCAGCTCATTCAGCCTGCATTGCTGCAAAGCGCACACACCTCACCTGACCTGGTGCACATACCATTAAGGCCCTCAGCACTCGACAGCAGTCTCACTGAGGCACGTCGCCGGCGCGCGCTTTGCGCTCGTCCGCAGCGGCGCGCTCGGCCGCCACCTCCGCCGCCAGGCGCTCCTTCTCAGTCTCCGGCATCTCCTCCAGCCGCTTGGCCATCACAGCATTCTCATAGTCCTTCAGCTGCTTCACGTACGTCATATCCTGCGGCGCACGAGGAGACAAGTACGAGGTCGCATCCTTCCCACTGAGCAGCACGCTGAGGGTCGTACAAGCAGTGAAAGCCACAACAGCGGCGGGTTGAGCACCTTGTTGGCTACACGGATAAAGTATGTAGAGATGTAACCGAGGCAGATGCCGAGGATGATAAAAAGCTGCACAAAGTTGCCAGCGACCAGTGCGTCTACGCCGCCTGCCTGCAGGCCATAGTACAGCGCAAAGCCAAAGCCTATCAAGCCGCCGCCAATCAGGATGATGTCCTTGCGCGTGTAGCCAAACTCAGGCTTGCCCTGCGCGTCACAACAACTTCCGAGTGTCGCGAGCACAAGAGACAAGGTTAAGCATAGGTACCTGTCAGCTCGAACGCACTACTTGTTGACAGCTACAGACAGAGCAAAGCTGCAGTTTTTTTACCTGCGAGTCTGGTCCCGCCCCATTGCTCTCCGTTGCGCGCACACGCAAGCACCTGCCTGTGCTAATGTGCGTCTTTCTGCAACGGCCAGTGAAGCTGTGTGCTCCACACGCAGCGCTGCCTTGCCGTAGCGATGGCGCGTATGCACATGGTGCACTGCGGCCTGTTGTGGAACACACGCACTGTGGTCAAGCAGTGGGTGCTCAAGAGCAGGCACGAGCAGGCACGAAAGGGGAAGCTGATAGTGAAACACACGTGATAGGGAAGGCACGCCAACGCGCTGGCTATGACATGCCGGCGCAGTGCGAGCTGCCGCCGAGCATGGCCGCTCGCAGGCCGAAGCGTACGAACAGCTTGCGACGCACTGCATAATTAACAGCGTCTGAGTGTCGGCAAAGCAGCAAAGAGGGGCACTGTTGTTGCCTGTATGTAGCCAAGTTAGGAAGCGGCAGGAACCCAGGTCAGGCTCCCTGCGCTACAGTGAGAACCTTGAATAGCCGTTGATGCCAGGCGGGCAGTGCTGCAATCACTTTTGTCGGAAAGGGACTTGAGAGCCTGACCACCCAGCCAGTCTCCAGCCTCAATCAGTTTGCCTCATAAGATGTGCGGTGGTTGCCAATGACAGAAGTTGTCGCTGAAAGCCAAGGTTTCAGTGTTTCTTTCTTGCAGGTGGTTCCCGGCAAACAAACTCCTGCTGATTAGCTGGGGGTAGCGGGTGTGCAAGCGTGTGTGCGTCTTCACAGGTGCAGAACACATACAGATATGCAAGCCAACAGGAGACGTGCTGCTGACTGTAAAGGGGCCGGTGAGCAGCGGGTTGTGCCCTGGTTTGTCGACCCCTGCCGTGCATGGTATTATGTAGACATTAAGAGTGCGTGCAGTGTCGGCGCAGGTGGAGAGGGCGAGGTGATGCAGAGGGATGGGTCGCCCGGAAGAAAGGCTGGCAGCAGTTTGCGAAGCCCCTTGTGCGCCCTCGGCAAGCGCATGCATCCTGTGACCTTGCCTCCGCGCAGTGCCTGTGCTAAGGGCGGACGCTCTGCGTCAGCAAGGGGTGCCAATTTCAGCAGCAAGGCTGCTCTGCGCACGCAGACGGGGCGCACCAAGGGAGACATCGCTGGACGTATTAGCAAGCGCGGAGGCGCCCCTCGAAACAATGCCAGGCTCGCCGAAGGGCCGCAGGAGCCAGCATGCACAGGCCGCACGGCACCTTGCGCAGAAGATAGCTGGGCTGAGTACGCTGTATGCTCTCAACAAGGCGCTCGCGATTGCGGTTGCCGACGCTGGCATACACGCGCCCAGCGCGCTCATAGGTGTGCCACACCCCATCTCTGTGTGCCGCTCAGGTGTGAGGTGCCTGTGCACAGTGTCAGGCGAGCGGCGCCTGCAAAGGGGGCAGCGGGCTCCCCAGCGACGCTTGCATAAGCGCGCCCGTTAGTACGACGTATGGTGTCTGCGAGCGGGTCGCCTGTGGCGGTGCAGGCATGTTTGGCGTCGTGGCTGGGCTGGCAGCGCTTGCGCGGGCGTCGCACGAGCGGGCGGACGCGGTCATGGCCTTCTTTGCGCCAGCCCTGGACTGGATCCAGCGGTGGCTGCCTCTGTTTTATGTGCCTTCGCTCATCATGCTGCCGCTCGCGCTTCGGGACATCGCAGGCGCGGCGCCCTGCCCTGCATTATGATTTTATGCCTCTGCTGCGCGCGGTTGCTACGCTGCTGTGTGTAAGCAAGTACTGGGTACCTGAAGTGTCACAACCTGGGCGTGCCACCGCGCGCTGTGTGAGAGCACTCTTGAGGTTCTAGCTAATGTGTGCTGGCGATTGCTTCATTACATGCTGCGTATGCACGGCTCTGATTTGGGTTGGCCACGTTCACAATCTGCAAAGTAGCTTGACCCTCCAAGGCCTTGATCCTACATCACCTGGTCCCGGTATGCTGGGCAGCCCACCCTGCATGCGTGGGGGCTCGCAGCCGCCGGGCACGCCGCAGTGAACGCGGTCGGCGCATTGCGCACACACGTGCCCCTCCCGGCACCCGCGCAGGCCGCGACATGGTCAAAATCCTGGCGATCATCGGCCTGGGCATGCCGGCGTCGCTGCTGTTCACGGCGCAGGTCGCCGTGGGCATCCGCAGCCTGTGCCGGACGCAGGTCGAGCCGCAGCCGCCGCTGCAGGCGCAGGCGCCCTTCTCGCGCGCGCACTACCTGGCGTGGGGTGCGCCCGCGCGCCTGTGGCCCAGGGCCCGCCGCCGGCCCGCCTTGTGTCACGCTTGCATCCAGAGCCCGTGCAGAGTGTCAGACGGCCGCAGGTGCCGTGGCCGCGCCCATGAGTCGGGGCGTGTACAGGCGGGTCAGTGGTCAGTGATTGTGTGTACTGCCCACGCATACAAGGCTCTTCATCCTACACTCAGCGCCTGCTAGTGATCGGGAGCCTTCACACGGGGCCTCGTCAGCCTACACACACGCGCCCGCAGGCGGCGTCGCTGCAGGGGCCGCAGCGGCGGCCGCGGCCGGGCCCGCGGACGTGGCGGCCGCGGGCCGCGCGGGGTTCCTGCTGGCGGCCACCGTGCTAGGGTTCCTGGCGGGGTCTGCGCTGCCGCCGTCCGCGACGCGGCTGGCGCACCCGCTGGTCGTGTGCGCGGCGGTTGCAAACGTGGGTGTCGCGGCGCTCGGCGCCGTCACAGGCACCGGGTACCTGGCCACGCTGCGCACGTTCCTGACCAAGGCGCGCGCGGCGGCCGCCGCCGGCCCCTCGCGCGCCGACCCTTGCTCACGCGTGCGGCAGGTGGCGGATGATGCGATATTGCCAAGGCGTGGCGTGTTTCGCTGCATGGACCGCATTCACTTTTCTGCCGCGGCTGGCTTTTGTTGGCTGAAGCAGAGCCAGCGACTTACACCCATGAAATGCTGTAAGATGTCGCAGTAAATCATACATATCAACGTGGGACGTGACATGTGCCGCATGGACACCCCATGGACACCATGGCACCAGCCGCGGCACGTGGGGCCTGCGGCAGGGCGCGGGCGGCGCGCCGTGGGGCCCGGGCGACCTGCTGATGAGCTTCCTGGGCGTGGTCATCCTGCACTTTGGGTTCCGCATCCACGCGCAGCGCCGCCTCATGATGCGCCACGGGCCGGAGATCCTGGGCTCGACCGCCGCGTCCGCTCTGTTCTCGCTGTTCGCGACGGCCGTTGCCGCGCGCGCGGCCGGCCTCGTGCCCGGTGCGCGGCGCGGCCCCCCCTGCCGCCTCATTCCCGACCCGCGCGATCGCGGGGCCCGCGAGGGCGGACCGCGTGACTGTGGGGCACCAGGTCGGGCGCTGCGACGCAGACACGTCCTGCGACGCGCTCGCCTTGCTGGTCTGCTGCGTGTGCCAGCGACCCTGCAAGACCCTGCCGCCCTTCCGCGCCTGTGCGGGCGCGTGCGTGACAGTGGGTCAACGGCGATGGCAGGCCCTCAGCGCTGACACGGTGCACATCGTGGCCGAGACCAGCAGAGCTTGTAGTGCCACGTGTTGGCAAACACCTGCACAGTGGCTAGGACAGGCTCTGCTTGCTTGGATGTCGAGGCAGCGCCGAGCGCACGCGGGCGCCGGCAGGCCTGGCGCGCGCGCTGGTGCCGCGCTCGGTGACAGTCGCGCTGGCGCTGCCGATCGCCGAGCGCCTGGGCGCGCCCGCGCCGGTTGTGGCCGCGTGCGTGGTCCTCACCGGGCTGCTGGGCGCGAACGTGGCGCAGGCGCGCGGCGCGCCTGACAGTTGCA
>JAABUQ010005835.1_pt1 | contig 19216 bp, 21 predicted proteins | sample 5560001 | NCBI WGS metagenome assembly JAABUQ01 (sample SAMN10711888, study PRJNA513371) | rock metagenome | isolation source: Antarctica rocks | place: Antarctica: Victoria Land, Finger Mt nord | collected 2015-12-18
TTCCCAAACCTATTCAATTGGGTAATGGAACAGATAGGTGAGTTACCTCGACCCAGAATCTCCAAAAAATCAGCAATGGCTAGAACCCTGACGCTGCAAAGTGTCCCGTGTTAAGTTGGTAGCCCACCTCGACGCATCCGGTACCAGCTCATGTAGAACATTGTTAATATTCTTTTGATTGTGCGAGTACTGATTTCGATTCCCCACTCTTCTTTTACCTTGTGTACGACCTTTTTCAATTGTCTTGGCTCCTGAGCCGCCCATTCTCTAATTTTTGATTTCTGCTCGGAATTAAATGTGGGTTTACGGCCCCTTCCTGGTTGGTTGTACAATCCCACCATTCCCTCTGATTCCCAGCGCTCAAACCAATTATAAATTGTCTTATAGCTGACTTGAAAAGTCTTCATTAATTCTTCGACTTTTACTCCTTGCGAAGCTAAAATTAGACAATGCGCTCTTTGCCGCACTTGATGATGCCTGCTAGAGCGATAAATGCGCTCTAGCAATTTAGCCGAAACCGGATTGATTTCTCTGAAAAATATCACTTTCTAGTCTAATTAGTCCACTTTTTTCTCTAGATATATTATACAATAATCATGTAATTAATTTTGTCAGACTACTTATTGTTCGCCTCTTGCAGCCCTTTAGACCGGAGCGATGCGGTTCTCAGGAGTACGCTTTCGCAATTGTGGCTGGGGTAGTCAGAGATGACTCCAAAAGAAGCTGGAAGTACCAATCTACTTCAGACTCTCAAGAAACAGCACAAGAGCAGTCAGGATTGGATGAGGTAATCGTCTATCTCTATGAGCCAGATAGTTCAACCACCTATGTCGATCGATGTGGTGCCCAGGCTTTATTCAGTTTTGACTCTGATGAAGTGGCGCTAGACAAGGCAATTCAAGCACCCAAGCTGCCTGGCGTGATCCAAATCCCTCTAGGATCGTAGAAATCGCCACACTGCTTGAGTTCATACTGTTGTCCTTGTTAGCAGCCCCAGCCAGACCTCAACCATCGGCAGCTCCAGCCCTTGCTGGAGTTCTACCAAAGAGACGGACTGGGAGCGACAGTGTTGCTGCATCCAGAGAGCGATCGCCCTTACCCACTCAGAGATTGGTTCTGAGTGAGCCACATCAAGAGTATTGGGTGGTGGGTCAAATGCAATTAAGGGAACCCCCTCTAGTAACTTGAGCAAAGCGGCGCGATCTACGAAATTCACCACCGAGCCATCATCAGCAACAGTTTGATCGAGGTTTTCAGACTGAATGTACTTGTGTTCCGGTATCTGGACAAGTTCGCTCAGGTCCAGCCGTAGTGATTGGCGCACCAGCAAGTCAGCTAGTCCCTCAGCAGTAAGTATTGGTGCAACTGTTTTCCCAGACCGTTCCCAACCACTGAGAAGTGCATTGGCGCGAGCGGCATACACCTTGGCGAGTTGTAGGAAAGCATCCCCAGCGACTTGAAACCTTACTTGCGGAGGAAGCAGAGCGATCACCTGGTCAAGCAACTGGCACAAATTCGGCAGGTCAGCCTCTTCCGGCAAGTCCGCTGCGTCCTCAAGTTCTTGCCATAGGATTTGTTGGACAAGTGCCTCTCGCGTCTGCTCCATCATCGCCCTTCCGGTTTCCATTCAGGATGTAGAGGGCATGGCCTTAGACAGCAGACCATCGGGTCAATCGATACTTGTGAGCCATAAGCGCTCAACTCAATACCGTGGTGTTCCGACAACACACGCAGGACGCGCCGCAGATGAGCTTTGACCTGTCCCTCGGTCAACCCTAAGCAGTGAACGGGTTCAACCCTGGAAGCGAGTTGACCGCCGAGCCACAACTGTGCGCCAACAGCATGAACGTCGGAGCTAGCGTTGTCGCGGTACATCTGAATGACTGCTACCGGATAATCAGGCAGGGGAACGGTCACATCTACAGACTGTGCCTCAGATGGTGCTGCGGACGCCAGTCGAGATTGACCCGGATGCCGCTGTTGCCAACGGGTGGCGATGTAGCGTTGCTGATTGCGGTAATAGCTGCGGCGAAAGTGACAAACTTGTGGATTCCAGCAGCCATCACCACCTACCCCGTGCAGTGCCTGAGCCTCGGTAGCAGAAAGACCAGAGCAACTGATGCATTTTTTCGGTGCTGTCCTGGGCATGATGAGTCTTGCCAAACCTGCTGTTAGCCTACCAAAATCAAGGTTGCTTGCACTAGAACATTTGTACTAACATGGTTTAGTCAAAGTTTAGTCAAATAAAAGATATATATTGGCTACATATCTTATACCAAGCAGGTGCTATCATACAGTAACACTCTAAAACAGTGATGCTATGGCTGCGATCATCACGAAACCATATGTCGAGCAAAGAGAAGCAAGCTACTGGATTATAGGCACTCGTATTTCCCTGGATTCGGTAGTGTACGCCTTCCTTGACGGCAAATCCCCTGAAAGCATTGTTCAATCCTTTCCCCTGCTGACCCTAGAACAGGTCTATGGAGCAATTGCTTTTTATTTGGCAAATCGTCCTCTGGTCGATGACTACTTAGCTGGAGAGGACGCAGAGTTTTCTCAACTCCAGCAATCTCTGGAAGCTGCCAACCCAGGGCTTTATCAAAGGTTGCGGGTAATGACCGAGCGCGTTTCTCCAAAGGTTGATGAGCGTTAGATTTCAGGCAGATGCAGATCTCGATCAAGATATCGTTAGAGGCATTCTCCGCCGACAACCTGAAATTGATTTTCAAACTGCTGCGGCTGCTAGGCTGGAAGGGCTATCTGATTTAGAAGTATTAGCATTGGCAGCTAATCAGGGGAGAATTCTTGTAACTCATGACCGCAAGACAATGCCTCGGTACTTTGCAGAGTTTGTTTTAGCTCACAACATTAGTCCAGGGGTTCTAATTGTTTCCCGCAAACTGTCGGTCAAAAACGCTATCGAATCTCTAATCGAGATCTGGGCAGCTTCAGATGAGAGTGAGTGGGTCAACTGCATTGCTACCATTCCGCTTTAAACATCAAATTCGACTTGTGGAAGATGATTAATTTCTCCCCTGATGTCCTACCCGCGATTAAAGTCATTCCTTTTCCAACTGATACGGCAGAACCGACTACCCGTTCTCCCAGAAAACCAGGTAGAGCCTCCAGGATTCAAACTCCCTCCGATCTCCGCTGGCTCAAAATCCAAGAGTTTCTCCGCAGCAGTGGTCTTTCCCCGAACACTCGTAGGGCTTACGAACGAGAGTTGAAGCGGTTTCTCAACTGGACGGAGCTGCATTGGCAAGAACTGCGATCGCGCCACATCGGGCAATATAAAGAATACCTGATGGAGCAGGTAGAGACAGACCAGAAGAAACCACTGTCAAAAAACAGCATTAATACTGCTCTCACCGCGCTTAAGAGCTTCTTCAATTGGCTGAGCCTGACCTACCCGGAAATCCTGAGCGCTAACCCAACAGTCGGGGTAAAGTTTGAGAAGGTGCCTATACCTCCAGCCCAGAGCTTGACTCCAGAACAAGTGCAGCAAGTGTGGAAAGCGCTGGAGTTTTTGGGTGAAACTAAGCAGCGGGACACAGTGCTGGTTCACATCCTTAACCACGGTCTACGGGCAGGGGAGATTGTCAGTCTCAATCTGGCAGCCTTTGATGGCAAGTTGCTGTTCCTGGCAGATACCAAAACTAACGAGCCACGTCTGGTGCCACTGCGCCGGGAGAGTTGTGAGGTTGTCAAGGACTATCTTCAGTGGCGAGAGTCACAGGGAGAAGTGCTGACGGGCGATCGCCCGTTAATTTTGTCTCACCACAAGGTTCGTCGTGGAGAGCGATTGAGCTATCACGGCATCTATTTTGCGGTCGAGAGGATTGGAAAATTGGCGGGAATTCCTGAACTCCATCCGCACTCCTTTCGGCACAGCTATGCCACAAATTTGCTGCTCCAAGGACTCGACCCAAGTCATGCTAAGCGATTGACCGGACATCAGAGTGAAAAGGCGTTTCGCCGCTATACCTTGCGCAGTGAACAGGCAGCGGCGATCGCGGCTTACTATCGGGCAATTGGAGAGGAGCCAGATGGAAGTTATGATTAACCGGCTGGAATTTGCCGATTTCATGATTCTCCAGGAAGCGGCTCTGGAGGTGGCTAACCGCAATCCCTTGTTGATATCCCTATCGCCAGCAAATTCAGCTTGTGGTTAGCTTGGTGAGGGAAGATTACTCAACCAACCAGTTGACACAAGAGATCTATGACGGGTTGGTTAAGTACCTGAGAGGATGCGTCAACTCTTCCCTGGCTCGGGGTTGTAGCTGCTAGCCCAGAGTCTCTAGATAGTCCAGGACTCGTTTGCGGCACTTAGGTTGGCGCAACTTCTGTAAAGCTTTAGCTTCAATTTGACGGACCCGTTCCCGCGATAGCTGTAGCACTCGCCCAATTTCTGCTAAGGAATAAGGGTGGTCATCTACAAAACCAAACCGCATCCGAATCACCTCCTGCTCCCGGTTGGTTAATTCTGCCAACAGGTGTTGTAAGTCGTAACCGTTCAGGGGGGATCAAAAAAATGTCCGATATGAAATCACACATAATCAGTACGAAAACCAGTCTAGATTTGATTTCTCCCGGATAATTGTGAGTAGTTAAAAGTGCTATACGGGTCTGCCAATTGTCTAATAGACATTTTAGGGACGATGGTTTTATGCGCATACACTCCAAAGCTTTTGCTTAGCAAGGCTTTGAACTTTATGCGCATGATGTACCCCCCCCGTGAACGGTTACCAATTTTATATCACCAGTCTCGCCAGTGATGCTAACAAGATTGGCAGCGCGATTCGACAACATTGGGGTATTGAAAACTCTGTTCATTGGACATTGGATGTCACCTTCGGTGAAGATGAATGTCGGATTCGTTCTCTACACAGCCCACAAAATTTTGCTTTACTACGTCGCATTGCACTCAATGCCTTAGAAAAAGAAACATCTTTTCGCCGCAGTATTCGCCAAAAGACACGGCGAGCCGCTATGAACGATCAGTATATGCTTTCTGTGTTGGCGGCGGCTGTCTCAAACTCGAACTCCATACTATGATCCGCCTGTCAATAGGGTTTGAGACGCGCTAACCCTGCTCCATTAGCCTATTTCTAGGTAGAGATAGGCTGGAGCGTTTTGCTGTGTACCATCGAGCAGCTAATAATACTCCCAGTAATAGCACTCCGCCAAAAAAGTAATTGGAGATTAGCCACTTGGAATACAAAAATCTGAGGACTGAATTGGTGGGGCTAAGCACGATCACAGGCAGGGATGTCAATAAGATGCTCGTCCCTACCAGGCTAGACCAGAGCCAACCCTCTGGCACCCCGATTCTATTACCCAGATAGAGGGCGAAAGGTAGTAGTAAGAACAGATAGTAGTGAGCCCAAGAAATTGGACTAATAACCAGTGCTAAGCAAAGGACAATAGAGAATTCCAAGTTCTCTTCTACTAATGTAGTAGGTGATTTTGAGCGCCAACAGATCCAGATAGTTGGACCTACCAATAGTGAAATCAAGGCATAGCGAATTAATTTGTATTTCCAGCCCACTGCTATCGGAGCCCAACTTTCTAGAGCGCCATCGGGATCGAGCAGCAGGCGAGATAAAAAACCGTCTACCGACTGAACGCTGTAACCGCTAATTGGCTGACCAGAAATTTGCTGAATATAGGGGTTTGCGTAGCATTGGACCCGATAGTAACGCTAAACTGTCCAGTTTTGTGAACAGTTGAAGTCAATCGCTTTCATCATCGGGATTTCCTGGCGTCTTTGGGGGTTGAGTAGTTGCTCAGTGGGCTTTATGTGCTTCCCGTTTCGACCTATCCGCTGTAAGGGGGCAGTCCTGCGGCTGCTCGTAAGGCATTCCGTTCTTCACGCTGACTTCGTCGTGGCGGTTCTGGTTCTGGCACCGCTAGTCGTCGTCGGTGTTGAGTGGATGCCGCTTCCCCCGCTATTGATTTCACCTCGTTAGGAAGGTGGGTCAGGGCGTCTAGATCAGCAGCAATCCGGGAGAGGACACGCAGAACCTGTGAATGCTCAAATCTCACAAACTCAGTTTTGCTGTCCGAGTCTGGGCGCAGGTTGACCACCACTTCTTCTCCGCGAGCGAGTCGCTCCAGCCAGTTAATACACCAGCGCAGCGCTTCCACCTCGGCTGTAAGCAGAGCGTCGATGGGGGCTTGGACAGGGATAGGGGCACATTCCTCCACTGGCCAAGTGGGTTCGTGGAATTGACTGAGCCACACGGGGATGTTCTTGGATTCAGGCGCTTGAAGTAACTGATGGATTCGGCTTGGACTCAAACCAGTCGCGACGGCAATTTGGCGAATTGACAGCCCTGCTTCATTGGCAGCCACGATCGCCCAGATACGTTCTTGCTGAGCGGCTTCTAAACGCGCGCTTGCCATCTGGAGTCTGGCAGCCAGTTGTTTTTCACGCTGCACTCGCTGCTTGAGTTCCTCAAGAGTTTCCATCGGCTTTAGATGCCTCAAACTGAAGTGTTCAGTAAACTGTACACCTTAGCGTTACTTCTGGGTCGATTGCTACGCAAACCCCTAGTACACCTGCACTCAGCTCTGGCACGAACCCCAAGGGAAACACCATTAAATAAAGCCACTCTCTGCGGACAAACGTTTGGTGGTGGACTCCTCAAAGTCGTTTAAAGTCTTCTGGCTTGAGCTGCTGGTATCGCGAGTAGGTCATGGATTCAGCCTCAATGGACCTACTATTCTTACCATACCCACAATTATGCAAGAACTCTATTAAAATCATTAGCTACTTACTCACCCATACCACAAGAAGTTGCACGAGTATATGCAAGCGCAATCTCTGAAGCTAACGGCATGCTGATTTTGCCATTGAATCTAATGGTAACTGAAGTTCAGTACTACAGTTGTAGATAAAATCTAGGGAGCCTATACTAGAGTTGTAGATAAATTCAAACTAAAGATTCCTATCAATTGCGAAAAGATTCTAGATATCTACTAAAACGTTCATCAATAAAATAGCTTTGTGTTAACTCGCTAGATAAAGAAATTTGTTGGAAGTGATAATCAAGCTTTAACAAGTTATAAACGAGTCTTATAAAGTAGTCATCAATCCAAAAATCGACATCGAATTTTGAAATCCCGTACATGCCTTCTAATCGGCGGTTGAGGGTTTTCAGTAGATAAGACCATTGAGGTTTTAAGGTAGGATCAATTTTACTACCATTAACTGGGTGGTAAAATTCTATCACACTACTCCGCTCAAAAAAAGCCCAGGTTGATAAGATATTCGCAGCTTCTAGAGGATTGGCAAGGAACCAACGATTTGCTAATACCAAACTATGCAAGTAGGCTATTATAGATTTTGGGTAATCTTTAATAAACTGAGAGCGACAAACTATTCCTCTAATAGAGGGAATTCGAGTAGCAGATGTTTGTTCAACTTCTTTTGCAAAATTGTGGCCTACCAAGAGAGGAGTAAATGTTGCGTAACACACATGTGCATCTATACTCCCGTTTATCAAACTAATACTCGCTGTGCGAGAGTCTTCATCCACTAAAATACATTCTGAATTTACACCACAAGTAGCTAGTGATGTTAAAAGAAATCTGTGCGCACAGGTACCAAAAGGTACAGAAATACGCTTTCTTCTTAGTTCAGATATAGAGGATATAGAAGAATGTTTCGGAACAACTACATTGATATCATTACCAGAAACATTATAAGAAGCAATGCCTATAAGCTTTGAGCCAAAGCTAAGGTCATTAAAGAAACTTGAGCCATTGTTGAGGAGTGAAATATCATCTAGTACACAAATGTCAATTTCATCTCTTTGCATTTGTCTATTCATTAGTTCACCCGATGCAAACATACTAACTTGGAAATCAAAATTTTCCTCAACTCCAATATTTATAAAGTCAGAGTTATTACAATGTGAAGACAAAAGCACATCAGAAACATATTTCACACCATATCCTGCCAGCACTTGACCTAGAGAATCTTGCTGAATACCTATTCTCACTATGTTCTTATCAAGAGTGTGATAATTTTTTTGAACTATTTTGGGTTTTGGAAACTCATAAAAATTCTCTTCTAAGTTAAAACTTCTAACTAAGCCTTCTGCTAGAATTAAAAATTCACTGAGGCGAGGTACGTGTATATAAATTCCATAGTCAGTTGTATTTGAAATCGCCATAGAAGATAATTCAAATTTGTTCCTCAATTCAGCTTGGCAAAAGCTGGGAAGTATTGTGGATTTATACTCATTTGATATCAAATCTATAACTTCCCTATAATTATTCAGCACTAAAGCATGGTCTAATACTTTTTTATTGAAGGACTGCTCTCTTGTTAAATAATTGTAAATCTCATCTAAAATAACAACATTTTCAAAATTAATCTCATTAATACTAATAGTGCTTTGATCATATCGAATGTTTGGATCGAAATCAACGAAATTCATCGTATGAGTTTGCAATCTATTGCAGTGGTGCTCCTCTTCATAGGCTGATAAACTATCGAGTAGTAAATCTAATTCTATGTTTGTATTGGAGAAAAAGCTACCACTTGGTACTTTCTCCCATTGTATTTCTCTACCTGGAAAACACAAAGAGAATCTATGCGTGTAGTGCTTGCTCCAGGTCTCTAATATTAATGATGTAGTTCCTACAACTATCTTAGTCCGATCGAGAAAATTGGACAACTCAAATTCTTCCTTGATTTTTTCTATATTAGCTAATAGATTGCTTAACCTCGATAAAACTATCCTTCCGTTATTCGTAAGCTTAACTGAGCCTGGAGTCCGAGTAAGCAATTGAGTTCCAAGTGAGACTTCTAATTGCTTGATTTTTTTACTAATTAATGCCTGACTATATCCTAATTTAGTTGCTGCTTTCGAGAAGCTTCCACATTCACTTACTTCTTTCAAGATTTTGATGTGGTTGGGCGTAATATCCATAGTTTTAAATCCAATACTAAACTCTTAGTAATCTTCAAGTATTAACAATGATAGAGGCTAAAGTACGAGTCGCAGGACTACAACGAACGCTGAATGTGCAGCGTTTAGTGCATAAGTGGGTCCGGCCTCACTGGGGACTAGCTCAAGGTCCCACTCCAGGCATGCCAATCGGGTTCTACCATCGTCCTGTCAAAATGGAGAAATTCCTTCGGTGGCAAGGCTCTCCATCTATCACCCTTTAGCAGACCTGACTTTTCCCGACAAGTCTTGAAGCTCTTTAATAGCAAGGGTTTCAAGATAAGTCTTTATTCTCATTAATCTAAGCTTATTGAGAATCTGCTACGAGCTTATGCGGCTTCCAGAGGACGAAATTTAGGTAGGATTTTTCTCTCAAAAAGATAACGGGAAAAGTCAGTTTAGCAGACTAGTACCAATGGCGCCACCTTTGTCCTCTCCGATTGCCCCGATCATCCCTGCTTCAACGACTATTCGGGCGTTCGTCTCACAACCCGATTGCCATTTCCACAACCCAGCTGGAGCAGTTAGTCGAACTGGACATGTGTTAAGTTCAGCATTATTCCAAATCGTGATAGAAGATGGCATTTAATGTAATTTCAGACACTATATTTAACAAAAGCAGTAGAGTAACATAACAAAAATGATTGAGGTGCTATTACGATTTGCTAGTCAAGCACTATAAACCTACTAACTTGAATTAGGTTGGAATTAATTGCCTGCCGGTAGGGAGCCTATTAATCTTCTACATTTCTTTGGAAGGCACGCTCTGGAATCTGTGGGAGTGATTCTTCAAGCGCAGAAACGCGGTGACTGATGAAAGACTAGGTTTCATTTCACACAACAGAATACTTTTGGGTAGTAATCGCCAATTTTTCAAGGACTGCTGTAATGTTTGCCACCTGCCAAAATAATCTTCATTTGATAGAGGCAATCCTTTGTCATAATGTTAACTTAGTTTTGCCAGTAATCTTGCCGATATACTACCTGCACTGCTGAATTTTATCTGGAGAGCCTTCCTTGAGGTGACGCTTCAACTAGTTTAGGTAGTTAGCCGGAATGAATGAAACGAGCAGTTTGAGGATTTGAACTGTCTAATTGGGGAAAGTTTCCTGCTATATATTTGAGGAACAAAATATGGAGAAAATCGAACTAACTAAGGCTGCTTTAGGTCCGATAGAAGGAATGACAACGATGGTGGTACTTGGCGTGATTATGCTTTTACTAGCATATTACGTGAGAGCTACATTGGTAAGAAATACTCATGACTTTGTGATTGCCGGGCGTAGGTTAGGGTTTGGTTTCGGAGTTGCAGGTTTAATTTCAGTTTGGACGTGGGCAATGGCAGTGATGATGTCGTCAGCCATGACATACAAGTACGGATTATCAGGATTATTCTGGTTTACTGTACCAAATGGTTTTGCTGTTATTGCAATCATTCCATTTGCCAGAAGGCTTAGAACACTCATGCCCCACGGCTACACAATGAGTGAGTTTGTAGGTGTTAGATTTAGTCAATCCAAATTTGCTCGAATAGTTGTAACGATTGGTCTAATATTTGGCGCTTTAATCGCGATTATTATTAACTTGAAAGGTACAGCACTAGTAATTTCGACAATATTTGGAGTAGATCAAGGAAAAGTAGCAATTGCTGCTGCAATAATTGTGCTGATCTACTCAGCATTGGGAGGTCTTTGGGTGTCAATGTCAACCTCAACACTTGCAACGCTGATTCATACTGTACCAGCAGCAATCGTAGTAGTAGCAGTATTAAGTCAACTCGGCGGAGCCCCGGTAATTTGGGAAGCAGTAGCTCATAAAGGAAATGAACTACTATCAGTCACTAGATCGGATGCGATGAGTGAGTTTGGGATAACTTTAGCGCTAGGTCTGTTGACTGCTACATTAGCGGGACAAGATTTCTGGCAAGTTGTTTGGGGCTTAAAGAAAAGCGAGGTAAGCCGAACATTTCTGTGGGCAGGAACATGGTTTTATCCAATTCCTATCTGCTTGGGAGTATTGGGCCTAACTGGGATTGCTTTGAATGTTGACTTAGCTTCAGATCTTGCTAATGATGCAGCAGCAGTGGGTCCATTTGTAATATCGCACATTGGATTACCCAACTGGTTGATTTATATCTATGCCGCTATAATTGTGACAGCATGTTACTCGGTAATTGACAGCTCCTTAACTGCAATCAGTGGAATTACTGCTATAGACATCATTAACCCTCTTAACCCTAGAGTAACAGAAAAAAATCTGTTCGCTTTGACGAAACTATCGATGATAGTTCCAACAGCTTTGGCTACTTTAGTAGTGCTATCTGGAGCAGACTTTGTATCAATTGTTTTGACAACTTATGCTATTAGAACTGCTATCTTGATTCCATTGATGCTGTCAATATTTTGGGATAAAATGACTGCAAGTGGATTTATTTGGGGAACAATCTTGGCCATTGTGATTGGTATGCCTTGTCGAATGATATATGGAGAACTACCTGGCACTCTATTAATTTTACTTGTCAGTGCTGTAGTTCCAGTTGCATTAAGCTTGAGAAATTCACAAAAGTTTGACTTTTCATCTTTGGTGAACGCTGAAGATCTTAAACCTACTTCACAAGTAGTGGAACAAGCTAGATAAAAATCGAGCGACAGAGTTCTAATATTGATAGACAATCAAGCTCATACGTCATGCAAATGCTTTTAGCAATCAGTTAAAGTGTGACCAAAGTAAAAAAACGAGGTGCATTGAATGTCACGAATCCTCACCATAATTTTCTATTTACTAGTTGCCATTTCAACTTTTTTTATAACTGTCATGGCACAAGCTGGGACCAATCAGCCTTCAGCAACTAGTAATCCCAGGCTAGGTACCTATCTTTCACTAGGAACAATAATCTTCCTGATCGTAGGTGTAGTTATTTCCGCTATTTACTTGCAAAAAATGTTTGCAGTCCTACGCAGTTCTGCTAAAACCTATGAGTCGGATCAACAAGATGAGTCAAAAGATACGTTTAATTATAGCCTTTTGGGAACAATTATCTCTGTTACGCTTTCAGCAGTGGTCATCTGGATTTACGGTATCGGAGCCTTCTTTCTCTATTTAGGACCGATTTTGTGCATGTTGACTCCCATTGCATTAATCTATTGTATGAATCAAGATCTAATTCGGTTTAAAAAAATTACTCAACCCAAATAAAAATCAGAGTAATGTCAACTGGACAAAGACAGGACATCGATAGTTTTCACCCTTTCAGTCTGAATTTGAGTTGTGTTGCAGAAGTAATTTTTTAGTCGCATGAGTTTCATCTTATTGTTCGTTCACTTTCATACATTATGGGTGAGGTTTATGCTTCCGCAGTTTACACATTATCTAGGTTTATAGGAAAGCCATTATGTCAGATAAAAAGAAAGCTCACCTGCTGGGTTTCATTCAGCATGGAGTGAACAGTCACGCCACAGGTATGTGGCGCCATCCCAAAGATAAGATTAATTGGGATTGGAGCCGTCCACCTTATTGGCAGCACATGGCCCGCACTATGGAGCGTGGACTTTTTGACGCCATGTTTATTGCGGATGAGCTTGCCCCATACAACAACTACGAGCAAAGCTCTGATGCCTGTGTGAAGTGGGCCGTTCAATGCCCGACCCACGAACCGTCAACCATTGTTCCAATCATCACAACAGCAACAAAGCATCTTGGGGTTGGCGTCACGCTCTCTACCGCCTTTGAACACCCCTATTCCATGGTTCGGCGCCTCTCCAGCTTGGATCACCTCTCCGACGGGCGCATCGCCTGGAACATCGTGAGTTCCTACTCCAAGAGCGAATGGGACGCATACGGAGCCAAGATGAGCGATCGCTCCAAGCGTTATGAGCTGATGGAAGAGTACATGGAGATTTGTTACCAACTTTGGGACTCCTGGGAACCGGACGCGGTTGTAGCTGACAAGCAGAGCGGTATTTTTGCCGACCCAGCCAAGGTCCACGAGGTGGATTATCACGGCGAATTCTTCAGTTGCAAGGGGCGCTCGTTTTGCTATCGCTCTCCCCAGGGGAGGCCAGTGCTCTGGCAAGCAGGGTCTTCCGACCGAGGTCGAGATTTCGCTGCTAAGCATGCTGAAGCTATTTTCGCCGTCCACCCGACAGTTGAGCGGATGCGTCAGTATACCGACGACTTGAACGACAGGCTCGAAAACAGATTCCATCGTTCTCGGGGAAGTGTAAAACTCATCTACGGTATGCAGTGTATTATCGGTGAATCACGGGACCATGCCCAGGAGAAATACGAGCGAATTCGTGACTCTATCCCCCTGGAAGGGGCATTAGCTTGGATTTCTGGACACTTTGGTCCCGATTTCTCAAAGTACGATCTGGATGACTACGTACAGAATATTGAGATTCCGGGGATTCAGGGGCTTTTCGACAGCATTATTTACGCCAAAGGTGGCGAGCCGCTTACGGTCAAGGAGGCAGCGTTGTATTATGCCATGGGTATGGGAATGCCAATTACGGTTGGGACGCCGGTTGACATTGCCGACACCATGGAACACTACATGGATAAGGGTGGAGCTGATGGGTTTATGCTTGTCGCTACCTACACACCTGGTTGTTTTGAGGAATTTGTCGATCTGGTCGTGCCCGAGCTACAGCGCCGAGGACATTATCGTACCGCATACAGGGGACAAACGCTACGCGATAATCTCCTATCCGATTAAAGGTGGCTCTCTACGTTTGACTATCTACAATTGTAGGGGTACAAGTAGTATCCGACCAGAAAACACTGTTAAGGTGTTCAATTTGTTGAACAATCTAGCTAGAAGTAGCTCTAGATAAAGCTTTTGACGATGATGTCCTGCCTGTCTAGCATTGCCGCTGACTGGCGAAACTAGAACCACAACCACAACAACGGAGGCAACGTAAGGAACGTGGTGCTTGGCGAGAAGTGCTGGAACTACCGCCCTACAGGGCTCCTGAAAGCAATCGACTTGTGCTGTTCACAGAATGAACATCTTAACGGTGTTTTCTGGTCGGATGCTGCTTATACCTCATACTTAGAAGACAAAAAGCGGTTTACTCCTGTCAGTAGTCTAAATAGTGAACTAAAAAGTAAACTAATGGTGTGGCTAGAAGAGCCTATAATAGACGATACTTCTTCAAAAGACTTGGAAAATTAGTTTACAAGTAAACTACTAGTAGACCAATCGAAGAAAAGTAGTCTATAAATAGACTAATAGTAGTTTACTTAAGCCAGTCATAGCGCAGCGGTGCTGACAGCCTAAAAGGTCTTTCCAGCCTATAGATAACTGATATGGCTGTCGGCAATGACTGGCTGTGGGGGAGTCCTGAGGGGGCTGAGCCGCCCCCTCGCGCCCCGTTAGCTTTCAGCAGGTCAAATATAGAAGTAGAGTCATTTTTGTCAGGATGAGCTATGTTTCCTCTTTGGGCTAATAACTGGTACTGTGGTCAACCCATTTCTCGCAAATCTCAATTAGAAGACAAACTTAGATTCCTCAAATCGATGCGGGATGATTTGGAAACTAGGTTAGCTGGAGTCAACGCTGCTATTGAGCAAGTTGAGAGGCAGTCGAGCCGGGAAGATAGAGCAGCTTAATTTTCTTCTCCGCCTTCACTTGAACCGCAGCGCTTCAAAGTCGAAATGGAACTGAGCTCCATAGAAGCGATAAAAAACGCGGAGCAACAGTGAGGAGAACAGCTAGAGGGAAAATCTTTGTTTCAGCCATAATTTCTAATCAGGCAAACTTTCTAAACCAAATAGAAGTGCTTGAAGCAAACGAAGGAAGTCAACAAGAAAAAGGAGATTAGCGCTAGCTTGCACTAACATGCGCGTCCCACTTAAGTAATTCCATTCACCTTGATCAAGTAATTCACAAATTTGATAGGATCTCTTTATATACCAGACTGTTAGAATCAATTTAATTATATCAGGTATCCAGGAAACAGCTTTCAAACTCCCGATCGGCAGCAAGATCGCTCTGTAATGATACCTGCCCAACACAGAAAGAACTATATCAATTGTAATAGCTAAAGCAAACGCTACTACTAATTTGGGAGGAAATAAACTTGAAACTACAGATTGAACTGTCAGAGGTACTTCTTCTAAATGCTGGTGGATCGGAACGGGTAAGGGCATGACAGCTCCTCTGACTTTTCCCGACAAGTCTTGAAGCTCTTTAATAGCAAGGGTTTCAAGATAAGTCTTTATTCTCATTAATCTAAGCTTATTGAGAATCTGCTACGAGCTTATGCGGCTTCCAGAGGACGAAATTTAGGTAGGATTTTTCTCTCAAAAAGATAACGGGAAAAGTCAGGACAGCTCCTGGGGGAAAGGCATGAAATATCCCCTCTTGTTTAAACAAGTCAGACCAACCATTAACCGCACACCACAATTGGACGCTTTCGTAGCCAGAATCTTTTCCATTTTTCACCATCTTTATAACGCTAAAAAAACTTATTATGAAGCTAAATAATGTTGCATGAACTCAGCAGAATTGGTGGCTATCTCGCTGAGTTTAATCAAGAAAATGTCTTTTGATCTATTGTAGTGCTGCTGCATTCAGATGGCGATCGCCCTCGCCCACTCAGAGATGCATTTCTGTTCAGGGCAGCCAAACCCAAATCCCCCTTGTGTTGTAGAAATCTTCAGTACTCTGCTCCAGCCTAAACCCACCCAATAGCAATGCTAACCAGGTTTTGATCAAGGGCGATCGCTCTTTCTCCTCTTCCTCAACAACCGGATACCGCACTTCCTGCATTAGCTCAACCAGGGGGAGAGATTCCACCTGCCTGCTATTGAAGTAGTGAGAGATCACCTCCACCCAACTAGAAATATCTTCAGGATGAGCTACTGCCAGGGCTTTAGCTTTAGCCACCTCGTCATCTGGCTCAGGCTCTAAGGCTTTCAAGAGGGCAGCCTTGTCAATCACTCCGACTACAGAGCGCCCGTCCTTCGGGAACCCCCGCTTTTGGCATTGGGGTGGATTGCGCGGGAATGGCAGAGGCGGCTCAATGAACTGGGAAAAGTCCACATGCATCGATTGCCGGACAAACTTATCAAAGAAATCGACAGGCACAATTGGTCCATCTTCTTGCGTCAGGCTGTCAATTTCCTCCAGGGTTAGGAGCGATCGCTCTTGAACGATGCCAGCAAACTGAGCAATAGCATCTCCCGCCACCTGAAGTTGTTCATGAGTTTTGAGAGGAACTAAAGCTTGTTCTAAAAAATCCCAAAGTTGCTGTAGATCGGCAAGTTCTGGTACCTCTTTAGCCGACTTCAGCGTGTCCCATAGTGGAAGTTCCAGCTGTTGCATTATTTCCCGCTATAATCACATGAATTACCCTGCCATATAGACGAACGGGGTTTCTAAATCCCCACCATCTACACTTTGCGGCTTCTGTCGCTTCTTCTGTCCGAGTTGCTTCATGGAGCCGGTGTGCTTACGCTTTCCAGTCTTTGAAGTAGAGCTAAGACATCCACGATTATCGAGGCTCATTCCAAAACCCGGCTGCCGATCCAGCAACGCTTGATACATCACAACTGTTGAAGTTTTATCCCTTGGCATTTCAAAACCGCATTCACAAATATGGTAGCGGTTACTTAGTTCTGCCCATTCTTTATGAACAACTCCGCAGTTAGGACAACGTTGTGATGGCTTGAGTTTGCGGGTTGGCAGAAAGAAAACTAATCCACCCTTCCCTTCTACTTTGTAGGTAATCATCTGATTGAGAGTGCCAAAACCTACATCAAGGATAGACTTATTTAGTCCCGCTTTCTGCTTCTTGCGTTTCTTTCCCTTACGGGTCATCTTCTTAGTTTCTAGTTTTTCAGTTACAACGATGTCGTGACGACGTGCAATATCTGTTGTAACTTTGTGTTGCCAATCTTTACGTTGTGCAGCAACTTGGTGCTGTAGTCTAGAAACTTGTTTACGTGCCTTTTTCCAGCGTTTTGACGCTTTTACTTGCTTTTTCCTGTTAGGCGCTCTCTTCCTTTTTAGCTTTTTAGATGCTTGTTTTACCCTCTTCTCGGCTTGACGGATAAAACGAGGATTGGTGACTTCTTCAAACTCTTGACCGTTATACAGGGTTAGAGCTGTTTCTGTCCCCAGGTCAATTGCTGCAATTGACTCATACTCAAGACTGGATTGAGAACCAAACCTTGGCTCCAATGACGGAATTTCTAGGGTGAAGGATGCAAACCATTGACCAAGATGAGGTTTGTAGACAATTGTCAGGGTTTTTGGCATTCCCCACTCCTTGGCCTTGCCATGCATCCTTAAAGTCATACCCAAATCATTTAGGGTAACCGTGCCGTGAGTTCCCTCCGTATTTGTCTTCCAACCACTTGTGGACGAATAAGTCCAGCCAGAATAATCACGAATTGACTTGAACTTGGGAGGCTTACGCAACCCCTGGAAAAAAGAGTTATACGCTAAATCAACCCGTTTTACTGTCGCTTGAAGCGCTTGTGAATGTAGTTCTTTGTATTCAGGCCAGCAATCTTTGAACGCTGGCAAACAGTTCTGCTGGTCAAAATAGGACACCGACCTGCCAAAGTGCTTGTACTCAGTTTGACGATGCGCTATGCAAGCGTTGTATAAATAGGCGTGTAACCTTCTAGCTCCAAATAGAGCCGTCGTTTGAGTCTGATTTGGGTACAGTCGAAATGTCTGTCTTCTAATCAACAAGGAATGTCACCTCCCTTAGATTGCTTGACTCGCTTATGAATTACAGTCATAATAGCACAGATTCTGACGTGACAAGAAAATTTGATGACTAAGTTGAGAAGCGGAGCACACGTTGTTTTTTCGATTCACCTGCATATAGTTTTCGTCACTAAGTATCGGCGGAAAGTCCTAACAAATGCAATGATTGCGGACATGAAGCAAGTCTTTGATAGAGTCTTAGGAGCCAACAACTCCGAACTTGAAGAATGCAATGGAGAGCCTGACCATGTTCACTTACTAATCGACCTGCACCCAGACAACAATATCTCCGACTTGATCGCCTCCCTCAAATCTACTAGTAGTCGAATACTAAGAGAAAAGTACTCTTCACAGATAGATCAATACTATTGGGGCAAGGCTAAACTATGGCACGATTCAAAATGTATTGTTTCCTGTGGAGGTGCGCCACTAGAAACAGTGAAAAAGTACATTCAGGAGCAATCAGGCGGAAGATTGGAAAAATTAGAGCCCTCAAACTCCTAATTTTTCTCGCTATCCATCCCCACCGTGTAAGACGGTAGGGAATTCCGCGATTTCGTTAAGGGGAAGAGCGTAGGATGTAATTCTTCCTTACTGGCAAACTTGCGAATCCCGTAAACTTCATGCAGCTTCTTGAGTAACCGTTCTAGGTATACCTCAACTTGCCTGGGTGTCAGCTTCAGACAATGGATTGGGGTGATGTCAGCTAACTTGTGCAATCCCAGCCAAATCTCACCGCCCACAGCATAAAGTGGGGCATCTACTGATTGGCGATACACTTGCAGCACAGCTGAATAAACCACATCCGACAACTGGGCATCAAACTGGAGCTGTTGAGGAATGACGGCAGAGACTGTTGCTTGTCCCTGATGAGGAGTTATCTCTGATTCCCCTAAGGGAATAGTAATGCCTCCTTGCTCCTGCCATCGTTTGAGATTGCGTGCGTGGTTGCGACGATCGTGGTGTCGAGCGTGAGAGCGTCTACTGGGACAAACAGCAGAATTCCAACAGCCATCACCCTCTGGAGCCGGACCGTGAATTTGCTTAGCCTGCTGTGCAGGTAGCTTAGAACATAACCGACACTTATCGGGAATTGCTCTCGCTCTTTTAACCGGCTCCTGACGATTGACTTTTCTGTGCTTAACTGGAACGGTCGGCATAGACATTTATCGGCACTGGCAAAGTTGCGTCTCAAACAGTGGGCAGGGAGAGTGTTAACTGGGGTAACCTCGCCACAAGCGAACAGCTGTAGATGGAGTTATTTGGTCACTCAGGTTTTCCCACTCCGAAATTAAATACTCGTCATCAATCATCAGATTCGGGTCGTACTGCTCATCTTTAAGGATCGCAAACAGATGGAGACCCGTCTTGAGTTCTAAGTATCGTAGCTGTGGCTCGTACCCTAGTAGACATCTCCACAATAGAAACGTTTTGTGGTAAAAGAGTATAAAATTAGCTTTTTCCTTACTAGAACATGAAGGAAATATTAAGTTACATTAAAAGCCACCCTGAAAAAACTCAGCGATTG
>JAABUQ010005836.1_pt1 | contig 19213 bp, 20 predicted proteins | sample 5560001 | NCBI WGS metagenome assembly JAABUQ01 (sample SAMN10711888, study PRJNA513371) | rock metagenome | isolation source: Antarctica rocks | place: Antarctica: Victoria Land, Finger Mt nord | collected 2015-12-18
CGACCTGCAAGCCCTCCACGTCCGCAACGGACGCCGAAAAGGCCTGCGAATACTCGCCCCACAGGCCGAAAACGCCCTGTTCGACACCACCCCCATCAACGGAAAGGCAGTGTGACGATGGCTCCAAAGAATGAGTGCGGCGTGGCGCGATCCGCGGCTCGATCGGCCTGTGCGTTCCACCTTGCCAGCCTAAACGCTAGCCCCGGGTCCCGCGGGCGACCACCGAAGCTCGCGCCTGCTCATAGACCTGTACCGCATGCTCGGCGTAGGCTGCATCGGTCAGGTGGCCCACCGATTGAGCCGCCCGGTGTCTCATGTCCGCCAGCAGTCAGGTCGGTCCACCAGCTCGGCCGCTGCCCGAGCCCAAGGTTTCTGCGTCGTGCGGAGGGAGCAGACGCCCGTTGACCCCATCCTGCACCATCTCGCGCGGGCCGCCTTCGCTGGTGACCAGCGGAACCGTGCCGCAGGCCATGGCCTCCGCGACGACCGTTCCGAGGGGTTCTTCCCAGGAAGGGAGCAAGAACAGATCCAGAGCGGCCATGATCGCCGGCACGTCCTCACGGCGTCCGAGGAAGTGCACGCTGTCCTCGAGACCAAGCTCGGCCACCCGCTGGCGCAGCTTGCGTGCGTACGCCGCGTTGTCATACCGCACCGACGGACCGGCGAAAGCGACGTCGCCGACGAGCAGCAACTGCGCGCGCGGATGCCGCTCGTGCAGCAGTGCAAGGGAATCGATAGCCACCAACTGCCCCTTCCAAGGTGTGATCTGAGCGACCTCCCCGAGCGGGGGCGCATCGTCGGCGACGCCCAACGCGGCGAGTGTCGCTCTGCTGATGGCCGTCAACGCGAAAACGGCTCTGGTCGAAGCTGATGCGCAGCGTCCTCGTCACCGGCGCGGTCAGGTGCTCATCGAAGGCGTGTGCCCCTGCGCCGCTGACCGCGACTATGCAGTCGGCGTTAGCCGCGAGGACGCGAGCGACGGCAGAGCCACGAGCGGATGTCGTGGACCTGCACCACCAGGGCCGGAGTGCGGTGGGGACGCAGCCGCGTCAGCAGCAGGCCCGCGCGGGTGCCGTTGGCGTGGATGACGTCGGGGTGCCAGCGGCGTATATGAGCGTTCAAGGCTCGGACTGAGCGCACCATGTCGCGCAGCCCGACGAGCGTCCAGCGCGGATGCAGCCTAAGCTGACCTCGGTGCCGGGAATCGGCAGGTGCTCGATGCGCTCGCGCGCGAGGGTCTGCGCCAGGGAGCCTCGGGCGGACAGGCCACCGCACACTGACAGGACGGTGGAAGGGCGGGCAGCAGCCGCAGCATCGCGGCCTCGGCACCACTACGCCGCTCGTGTGGTTGACAAACAGAACCCGCAGCGACGCTACTGTACCGCCTCGCCGTGGTGATGAATTTAGTTCGTTGCTGTGCCTGCGGTACGTCCGGCACCCTGCATCGCCATCTGCGCGTGGCGGGTACGGTCGACGACCAGGGACTCATCCCGACCACCGACCAGTTCGGGACGGCGTTGGCCGACATCGTGCGTTGCGGCGCCTGCGGGCACTCGCAGCTTGAGTGTTTCCCGCCGAACGCAGTCCTAGAGACCGCCTACGGCGACGCGACTTCCGAGGACTACATCCGCGAGGAACATGGGCAGCGTGAGACGGCCCGGCGCTTGCTCGTCCGCCTCGAGGCATGGTGCGCACGTGGCCCGCTGCTTGATGTGGGTTGCTGGACGGGGTTTCTCATGGCCGAAGCGCAAGCCCGTGGGTGGGAGCCCCTGGGTCTTGAGCTCAGCGCGTTTGCTTCCACCTACGCGCGCGAGCGGCTCGGGCTCGATGTGCGAACCACCGGTCTGCGTGACGTCGAGCTGCCGGCCGAGCACTTTCAGGCCGTCGTTATGGCCGACGTGCTCGAGCACCTAACCGACCCCGGCGACGCCCTGGCACGTGTCGCGCGCGGCAGCATGTCCGGCGGCGCTCTTTGCCTGGCCGTTCCGGATGCGGGCAGCCGCCTAGCTCGAGCGATGGGGAGGCGCTGGTGGTCGATCTTGCCTACCCACATGCAGTACTTCACGCGCGGCAGTCTCACAACCCTCCTGCACCGTCAAGGATGGGAGGTGGTCGAGGTCACTACCGCGCCCAAGGCGTTCACGGTCCGCTACTACGTGGGCCGGTTGGAAGGCTACTCTCCGCCGTTGGCGCGATCGCTGGAGTCCGCAGCACGTGCCCTGGGAGCGGCCGAGCGACTGTGGGCACCCGACTTCCGCGACCGTATGCTGGTCATCGCACGAAAGGCTCCCGCAACCGTTGCCGAGCGTCAGAGCCGCCCATGACCGACAGCAGCATTCGCGGCGAGAGTAGCGAGCGGGCCCTGGAAGAGGCCCTGCCGAGTGTCTCGGTAGTGGCTCCGACCTACAGACGCCGTCACGGTTTGGCGAGTTTCGTGGAGCCGTTGCTTACCGAGCCGGGTCTGACCGAACTCGTAATCGCCGTCGACGGATCGCACGATGGGTCCGTCGAGTGGCTCACGGAGCGGCAACGCACTGACGACAGACTGATCATTCTCAACCTTCCGAATCGAGGTGCCGGAGCTGCTCGTCAAGCTGGTATCGAAGCGGCGACCGGGGACGTCGTGCTGCTCATGGATGACGACGTGATCGCCTCGCCCGGTTTGGTGCGCGGTCACGCTCGCCATCACCTCGACTTGACAGCCAAACTCGTGCTGGGCTACATGCCCAACGAATGGCGCTCGCTGCCCGACGGTCGACGCGGTATCGCCTGGGTCTATAGAGAGGCGTACCAGCGGCACTGCCGCCGCTACCTCCAGGACCCACGGTTCGTGCTACACGGCCTCTGGGGGGGAATCTCTCCATGCCGCGCGAACACGTACTGCGCATAGGCATCAAAAAGCTCGCGGTCAAACGCGGTCAAGACGACCGTGAGTTTGGCCTGCGTTGCCTGAAGGCGGGCGTGACCGGAGCCTTCGATTCGGCATTGCACAGCCTTCACCGGTTCGACCGCGACCTTGCGGCATATCGTCGTGACTGTCGGGTGCAGGGCGCATCGAGAGTGTTGATTTATGAGATCCACAGCGACCTGCTCGGGCGACAGCTAGCGGATGATCCCACGGGCTCGGAGGTCGCCGACGGCGTCGGGCTCGGACTTCCTCGCCCGTTGCGACGTCTGTGGCCGTGGCTGGCTCGCGATCCCCTCTTCGCCCCAGGGAGTGCGGAGCTCGAGCTGGCCTTTGAGAGCGGCGTGCAGGCGCAACATCTGGGACTTCAGATCCTCGGCGCACGCGCCTTGGGGTCGCTGGAAACCATGCGGGGAGTGATCATCGGCGAGTGATGACCTCCACCACACGGGACCATGGATCTTCTGACAGCGTCGCGTGCATCGTGGTAACGCGCGATCGCAAGGACCTTCTGCGTGAGTGCCTCAGAGCAGTGGCCGGGCAGACTCACAGGCCGCACCATGTCGTAATGGTTGACAATGCGAGCTCAGACGGCACGCGCGGCATGGTGCGTGCCGAGTTTCCAGCTTTTCAGATCATAGAACTCGCGCGGAACGTGGGCGGTGCCGGCGCCTTCTACGCCGGGATGACGGCGGCCAGGGAGCCCGCGACCCGTTGGCTGGTTGCTCGACGATGACTCCATTGCCGAACCGGATGCGCTCCAACGGCTTGTCGAGGCCCCGTGGCGGCAGGCCGGCCTGCCGGAGCCAGCGCTGCTTGCGAGTCGCGTGAACTGGACGAATGGTGCGCCACATCCGATGAACACGCCGATCCTACGACGCCGCGACCCGGACATGCTGGTGCAGGCGGCGCGAGCCGGACTGCTTCCACTTCGCGCGACGACTTTCGTTTCGTTGCTGGTAGCGGCTACCGCCGTCGAGCGTCACGGCCTACCCCGGCCGGAATTCTTCATGCAGGCAGACGACATCGAGTTCACTGCACGCCTCCTACGCAACGGTTACGGCTATCTCGTGCCCGAGAGCATCGTCGAACACCGCATCCAGACCCCCCACACTTTTCTAACTGACCCTTTCAAATTCTCCTTTCACCTCCGTAACACGCTGTTGATGATCCGGGGCGCCTCTTGGAGCAACGCCGCGAAGGCTGCACTGGGATGGCTGGTCGTCGAGTCGACCGTGAGCTTCTTGACCCAGCACGGCATGAACGCTGCGACCGTCAGTACGGTCAAGAACGCCGTTCGCGACGGACTTCGAAGTTCACGGTCAAGTCGCCCGGAACCCGATCGCACGTTCGCAGATCTCGGGCACAACACGTAGGCGTTCTTTGACCCGTCGCCCGGGTCCAAGCGCCAGCCTCGAGGCGAGGACTGCCTGCTCCAAACGCGGATGTGCGGCTGGACGCGCGCGCGCGACGCTGCTGGGAACTAAGAATCCACCTCCTTCACGCAGCCGTCGAGCCGTCCATGTGACCACCGGGGCCATTCCGGGTCGTGGACGTTCGATGAATCGCTGTGGCCGAATCAGCAACGACCCACCGGTAGCAGCCCGGATGGGTAGCACGCGCAACGATGCCGTTTGGACGGCTACAGCGGTTCTGCCCTGGGTCGCGAGTGCTACATGCTCCGGGGCCAAGCGTCCGTCCCTTCCGACGATGATGCTGGCCAAGATGATCGGTGGCGCGGCCGCTTCCAAGCGACGTGCGGCGGCGAGGAGAGTTGCGAGCGCACCCGGGCAGGGGAGGGCCGTTCCGTCGAGAAGCCAGATCCAGTCGGCGTCGGCACTGGGTCGGTCTGATATTCGGGCATTGAAGTCGGCACGGCGCTCTTGGCTCGTCACCGCGCTGAGGAGCTCGGCGTCATTTTCACGCAGGACGGCGCAGACGGTGGTTGGGTCCTCTTTCAGTGTCACTGCTGGCCGCGACGCGCGGATCGCCGCAACCGAACCGTCAGCAGCACCCACACGGCAATGATTCCGTCGCGCCAGGTGATGTTCTTGCCCTCGCTGTAGGTCCGCCCGTAGTAAGCGATCGGCATCTCGTAGACGCGCATTCCGCGTCGGCACACCTCACCCGTTATCTCCGGTTCGATACCGAAGTCGTCACGCGTCAGATGCAACTGGCGAAGGCAATCCGCGCGAAACGCCTTGTAGCCCGTCTCCATGTCGCTCAGCGTCGTGTTGAATAGCATGCCGCACAGGAGAGACAGGAAGCGGTTTCCGACCAGATGCCAGAACAGGTACGCGCGCTGTGGCTGTCCGCCTGACAGCCGTGACCCGTACACGACGTCAGCGACGCCTCGTTGAATGGGCTCGATGAGTCGCGGAACATCGGCCGGGTCGTACTCCATATCCGCATCTTGGATCACCACGATGTCCCCGGTCATAGAGCCGATGGCTTTCCGGACCGCCGCGCCCTTGCCTCTGTTTGGCTGCTGAATCAGGGCAACCCAGCCGGGATGCTCCGCCGCCCAGGCTTCGACCACCGCGGCCGTGTCGTCGGTCGAACCGTCATCAACCACCACAAGCTGGGATTCCAGATTGAGCGAGCGCACCGCTTCGAGAACCTGGCGTATCCTCTTGCCTTCGTTGAAGGCGGGGATCAGGAAAGACACGCTCATGGGCGGGCGCCGAGACTAGCGGAAGCTGAACGCGCTAAACGGGCCGCCGTGCCCAGTACATGGCGGTCACCTCCGACCAAGCGGGCTGCCACCCTTGCTCTTGTGGGCCGGCACCGAACTGCTTAGTCCGCGGCGAAACTTGACCGACTCATACAGGGCCAGTAAGGAGAAGCGGACAAGTCGTAGAGGCACCGGTGACCAGGCGCCGCGGCCCCAAGTCACCCCCTCAAAAGATTCGCCCCGTCGCACGCGGTGACTGACGTCGACCTCCAGGAGAGGGACGCCGCGTCGGAAGGCAATGATAGTGAGATACAAATTCGGCACTAGACACGCGGTCGGCAGCACCGGCAGCAAACTTCTGAGGAGACCCGCTTCGTAGCCCCGCAGTGGGCAATTCGGATCACGGGCACCAACGGAGAATCCCCACTGCACGTACCTCCGAACCAGTCGGGTCATGCGCATCCGGAACCATGGGTCCTGTCGGAACCGGCGGACTCCGCCGACCGCACGGGAGCCATCAACGAGGAGCACCAGCACTCGCCGCAGGTCACTGCCATGGAATTGGCCGTCGCCATCAACCTGGAGGACAAAATCCGGCGTTCCCGCCAGAGCGCGACGGTAGGCCTCCATCAGACTAGGTCCGTGCCCGCTGTTCGTGGGATTGCTGATGAGTTCCAGATCTCCTCTGAGCTCCCGTCTTATGCCTTCGAGTGCCGAGATCGTTCCGTCGGTAGATGCGTCGTCTACTACGACGAACCGTAGCCTCGTGCTCTGAGCGAGCGCTTGGTCGATCTCGAGCAGGAACTCTGCGATGCCGCCCGCCTCGTTGTAGGCAGGAATGGCCACGGCGACCGAAGGATCGCTGGCGCGACGGTCACGGTCGGGGATGGTTGGCGCAGTCAATTAGAAGCTCTCGTTCGATCGCTCGTCTGAAGGCGGCCACGTCACTTGGGGACGGCGTCGAGAAATCCCGGGATGCGGCATGGTCCAGGTGAGAACATACGCCTTGCGCTGAAAAGGTCGTGGATCAGTGGCCTGTGACCGACCAGACCGCTCGGGCTTTGGAAACCAGCCAGCCGGGTGCTTGAGCTCCCTGCACCGGTTAAGCTGAACTAGGCCACATCGCCACAGCGCCACTGCCACTCGGCCACTTCCGCGTGCAGCCTCCAGCTCCCGCATGACCGCAGAGATCGAGTAGGCCGCGACCTGCGAGTATTATCGGCGCGTGGCAAGCGGCCTAGCGGTCAGCGTCGTCGTTCCCTCGCACGCGCGCCCGCTGCGGCTGCTGTGGCTGCTCAATGCGCTGGAGGAGCAGACTCTGACGGCGTCGATGTTCGAGGTGGTTGTCGTCCACGACTACTGCGCCACGACGGCCGCTCGCATCCTCGAAGCGCACCCGCTTACTGCTGCGGGACGGCTCCGCCACTTCGCGATAGCTCCGGGTAGCGGCAACCCGGCACGGCAGCGCAATCTCGGTTGGCGTGAGGCGCGCGCGCCACTGATTGCGTTCACCGACGACGATTGCCGACCCGAACCGTCCTGGCTTGCACGGCTCGTGGCGGTCGCCTCCGGGCGGGCGGACGCCTTCGTGCAGGGAGCAACCCGCCCCGACCCCTTCGAATGGGACATTTTTTACGCGCCCCACGTGCGTACGCTCTTTCTTGATCCGCCGACATTCGGCGCCGAGACGTGCAATGTGCTCTACGGGCGGGACCTGCTTGAGCGGATCGGTGGCTTTGACGAACGGGCCGTAGCGGGCGAGGACATGGACCTCGGATTCCGTGCCCGCGAGGCGGGCGCGCGACACGTGGGTGCACCGGACGCGATGGTCTTCCACGCCGTAAAGGCCGTCACTCTCCTCGGCTACATCCGGACCGGTCTCAAGTGGAGGTACCTACCACTCCAGGCGAAGTTGCATCCTGGCGTCCGGCGACGCATGCCGCTGCGTGTCTTTTGGTCTCCACAGCATGCGCTCGTAATGCTGGCCGCGCTTGGCCTGGTGGCGAGCAGCCACCGGCGGCCGGCGGCGCTGCTCGCCGCTCCTTGGCTCACGTCTCGGTACCGTCACGGGCGCAACCCACTCGGGCCCGTTCTTCACGTGCTGGAGACTCCTGGCCGCACCGTGCGCGAGATCGCCGAGGTCGCGACCTTCGTCTGGGGCAGTGCCCGGTACCGCACGTTTGTCCTGTGAGCCACTCGCTCCGGGTCGCGCTGCTGGCGAGCGCGGCTGCCCGTGACGCCGCGGCCCTCGCCGAAGGTCTGTCCATGGCTGGCCAGCTGCCGACTCTGATGGCGACCGACCCGGCAGGCGCATCCCCGGGTACGCACGTGGTTCGCCTTCGCAGGCTGGCGGACAAGGCGCTCCGCCTCCGGGGCCTCGGCGACGACGTGGCGCACCTGCCCCACGCACGTGTCGCCCTCGCGCGAGGACGCTTCGATCTGGCCCATGCGTTCGGCGCGGTGGACGCCTTGCCGGCCATCGCGTGGGCGCGCCGATCACGCCGGCCCGCGGTGCTTACGTTCGTCGAGCCGCTTGAGCGTGAGACGATCGCAAACCGGCGGCTGCGCCTGGCGACGCTCGAGCGGGCCGTGCACGGCGCCGACGTGGTGCTTGCCGCGAACGAGGAGGTGCGAAGCTCGCTACGGCGCCTCCTGGCGCTCGAGGCGTCGGTCATCGCCCCATCCGATGCTGCCCGCCACCTCTCGCTCTACCGCGAGCTCGGCGCCGACTACACCCGGCCGAGCGCTGCCTGGTGAGGCACGCCGTCGCCACCGGTGAGCGCCTGGCGCCAGGCGCGCGTGGCGGCGGCCCGCGGGCCGCTGCCGCGCGGAGTGTGGCTCGGTCCGAAAGGAATCGCGTACGGCTTCGACCAGCGTTCGAGTTGGAACCCGCTCGCCCGAAGCATGCGGCGGTGGCCGACCGCATTGGGGATGAACCACTGGAAGAGCTCGCTCAGCCCGTCGAGGCGCAGCGCTGGCCGGCGCGGTCCCAGGACCGTGAGCGTGAGGTCGATCTCCTCGGCCGATAAGAACACTCCGCCACAGACGGAGCGGATCCGCTCAAGTGCTCTCATCGGATCGCGCAGGTGGAGCATGAGGCTACCGCAGGTCACCACGTCGAATTCGCCCATCGCCTCGCGATCGAGGTCATACACGCTCATCGTCCGATGCTCGACCGATGAGCCAAGCGCTTCCTTAGCCACGCGGAAGCCGATGCCCTGCTCGTGTCCTGCGAGCTCCTCCATGTCCTGCGGGCCGCCGCGCGCCAGCAGCACCGGCGGCCAATCCCAGTGCTGGTGTGAGCCGATGTCGATCGCCACCACTTCGGCTGCTCCGCGGCGTTCAAGCTCGAAGGCCAGGAAACCATCCCATGTACCGACATCGAGACAGCGCTTGCCCCGAACGTCCGGCCAAGGCATGAGGTCGACGATCGGCCGAAGGTCGAACCAGCCGGGCGTCACGACTCCCGGCGACAACTCGATCGAGTGGTACCACATCGGCACCGCGGCCACGACGGCCTTGAGGTGCTCGTCGTTGCTCAGGGAGGCGGCCAATGCGCGGTGCAAGGTACACGACGTCGAGCGCCGAAAGGCGGCTGACGGCTCTACCCTGTCCAGCGATGCGAGACCGCGGGGACGAAGCGCGACCGGACGGCGCGGCCTCGATGGCCACCGGCGCGGCACTGCGCGAGTCCAGCATGCTTGGGTGGCGGCCCCGCTGGAGAGGCGCGCTCACGGGCGGCGCGCTCACCGTCTGGGAGCGGGCCCTCCTCCTGGCGCTCGCGTTCTGGATGCTGACGCCGCTCGTGGTCTTGTCCGCGGCCGGTGGCGGCGCCTTCAACGGTACCTACGGGATCCAGGTCGATGACCAGTTCCAGTACATGGCCTTCGTGCGCGAGGCGGGCGAGCACTGGCTGATCTCGAATCGGTTCGACGTCGCTTCCGATCCCCATCTGTTCCTCGATCCGATCTTCTTGGCGTCGGGCCTGCTCTGGAAGCTCGGCGCGAGCATCCAGCTTGCCTTCCTAGCTTGGCAGCCGGTCGCAGCGGCTGTCCTCTTCGTCGCATTCGCCGCATACGTGCGCCGGCTCCTGGGTCGAGGTCCCGCGGCCGGTATCGCTCTTCTGCTTGCCCTGTTCTTCTTCACGCCCGCCACGGCCCTCGTCGACTGGCTCGGCGGCGGGCCGCAGCTACGGTTCGGAACGCTGCTGATGGGGCTCGAGCTGTTCACGGGGGGCTATCCATGGAGCGGGGCCGCGGCCACGATCGCCATCGCGCTCATGCCAATCTTCTTGCTGGGGATCGAGCGCATACTCGACGGCTCGCGGCGTACGAGCGGCCACGGCAGGTTGTGGTACGTGCTCTGGACGGGCATCTCCGGATTGCTGGTCTCCTGGCTTCATCCCTGGCAGGGCATCATCCTCTTGGTCATCCTCTGCGGCCTGTGGGCCTGGTCCCGCTTTGATCGCCGTTACCTCATCCTCGCACTGCCCGGCGCGCTCACCGCCCTCCCGCTCGCCTACTACGAGCTGCTCTCGCGCACCGCCTCCGCGTGGGCGCAGTTCTCGCGGACGAATGACTTCCCGCACGTGGGCGTCTGGTTCGTGCTGGGGCTGGCACCGGCCGTGCTCGCCCTGCCGGCCATGCGCGGCCGCCACTTCGATGTGCAGGAGCGCCTGCTGCGGTTGTGGCCGCTGTCCACCCTGGCGGTTTATTTCGCGCTTCACTCGGGATGGATCTATCAGGCACTCGGCGGTCTCACGATCCCGCTCGCGATCCTCGCGGTGCGCAGCCTGCGCGCCGTCCGGTTCTCACGCCTCGCCGCCGGGGTCGCTATCGCGGTGGTCACCGTCCCTGGCATGGTGTTTCTCGCTCATACCCTCGCCGTGACACACGGGGACCACTTCTTCGCCCCCGCCGAGCGAGAAGCACTGGCCTACCTCGAGCGCGTCCCGCGGCCGGGCCCCGTGCTGGCCCGGCAGCGACTGGGCCGGGCCGTGCCTGGCTTCACTGGGCGCTCGACATGGGTGGGTCACTACCAGTGGACGCCGGACTACGACGCGCGAAGAGCCGATGCACAGGCTCTGTTCGGCGGCCGTATGCCGGCGAGCGAGGCCCAGCGGGTGGTGGCCGACAGCGGTGCAGTGTTCCTGCTCTCGGGCTGCGACACGCCTGCTGACCTGCGACCCGCCCTGGGACCACTCGTCACCGGCGTCCACCGGGTGGGGTGCGCCACCGTTTATGAGATTCGCCCGCGACGCTCCTGATGCTCGAGAGCGCGCGCAACTGGATCGCCGGGGAACTCGACCCTGGCGCGGTCGTTCTCGACATCGGTGGCTGGGCCGATCCGCTCGAACGCGCCAACTGGGTGATGGATCTCATGCCGTACGCAACTCGCGGCCTCTACGAGCGCAACGGCTGGATCGAGCCGCGGCCCGAGCAGCCCGACCGCTACGGCAGGGAGAACTGGATCGTACGCGACCTCTGCGACCGCGAGCCCTATCCGTTTGACGACAACTCGATTGACTTCGTCGTGTGTGCGCACACGCTCGAGGATGTACGTGACCCACTGTGGGTCTGCAGCGAGATGAACCGGATCGCGAAGGCCGGCTACATCGAGGTGCCGTCGAGGCTCGAGGAGCAGGCGTGGGGCGTAGCCGGCCCGTTCGTGGGCTGGCCTCATCATCGCTGGCTCATCGACCTTCACGGCGAGCGGCTCGAGTTTGCGCTCAAGCCGCACTCTCTGCACGCGCGCGCCGACCAGCAGTTCCCGCGCAGCTTCTGGGAGGGGCTCCCCGAGCAACGGCGCGTCGAGGCGCTTTGGTGGCACGACGGGTTTGAGTACTCGGAGCTGACGTTCGTCGACGAGGAATCGAGCCACCGACACGTGTGCGAGCCGGTGGTGCGCCAGCTAGGGACGCGCCCGCCGAGCGGCGGCTCTGTTCGCGACCGGCTCCGACTTCGCGGGCCGCTGAAGGGCCTTCGAAAGCCTCACAAGTAGTCGTGGTGCCGACCAATGGCTTTGAGGCTCTGGGACGGGCTCTCCACTACACGCACTACAACTTCGCGCGGTACCACCAGTCGCCCACAGTGGCCGACGATGACGGGAAGTGACCCCGACCGCCAGATAGCAGCAGCGGTTCTACACCGAGCGGTCCTCGCGGACCTTGACGGTCATGGCGTCGAAGTAGACGATCGGGTACACCGCATCCAGCGGCCGTGAGCGTCACGCCGCGATGTCCTCCAGCACGCTGTCGGTGACCCGGCTGATCGTCTCCCGGCCGACCTGCACGCCCTTAGAACTCTGTTCTCGACAGTGCTGCCATTGCGCACGTTTCCGCCGGCGGCGTTCTCCGGGCGCACAACCCAGGTGCTCGGCCAGCTCCGCCCCCAGCGCGACCTCAGTCACCCGCCCGACCAGTTGACTCAGCTACCCGCCGCACCATCCGCCGCCACCGCGACGGGATCCTGCCGCAATCCGACTCTGCCTCAACCAACGGGCGCCCCGAAAACCTCGACAGCCGCACCCGCCTAATCAGCCACCGCAGCGTCGGCTTCCAATCAGCCGACCCCCTCATCGCCCTCGTCTACCTATGCTCGAGCTATACCCAGATGTTGTGGATGCGCGTGAGAAGGAAGGCGGCGTACCTTCCCGGTTGATCTAGACCGATGCCGGTGTTGGCCGGCAGGAAGGCACGCCATGGAGGATGTTCGCAGGCTCCCGGTCGAGGGGGCAGATGTGGGTCGGGTCGGGCTCGACGATCTCGCGCGGGAGGGTGCGCGGCGGATGATCGCCGCGGCGCTGGAGGCCGAGGTCGATCAGTACGTTGGCTCGTTGAGCGACGAGCTCGACGGGGATGGTCGGCGGCTGGTGGTGCGCAACGGTCGCGGAAAGGAGCGGCGTGTGACGGTCGGGTCGGGCACGCTTGCGATGCGCGCGCCGCGCGTAAACGACAAGCGCGTCGATGGGGAGACCGGCGAGCGGCGGTGGTTCTCGAGCCGGATCTTGCCGCGCTACGCGCGTCGGTCGCCGCGCGTGACGGACGTGCTGCCGGTGCTCTACCTGCGCGGGCTGTCCTCGGGGGACTTCGCGCCAGCGCTGCGGGACCTGCTCGGCGAGGACGCCTCGGGGCTGTCGGCGTCGTCGATTTCGCGGCTGGCGGAGCGCTGGCGTGAGGAGCATCGGGCGTTCAAGCGCCGCCGTTTGGACTTCGTCCGCTACGCCTACCTGTTCGCCGACGGCGTGCACGTGTCGGTGCGCCTGGGGGAGGACAAGCGCCTGTGCCTGCTGGTGATCATCGGTGTCCGCGAGGACGGCCGCAAGGAGCTGCTGGCGGTCGAGGACGGCTACCGCGAGTCGACCGACTCGTGGGCGGAGCTGCTGCGTGAGCTGAAGGCGCGCGGGATGAGCGAGCCGAAGCTCGTCACCGGCGACGGCGCACTCGGCATGTGGGCCGCGCTCGCGGACGTGTTCCCGCACGCGCGCGAGCAGCGCTGCTGGGTGCACAAGACAGCGAACGTCCTCGACGCGCTGCCCAAGCGCGTGCAGCCGCAGGCCAAGCGGATGCTGCACGAGGCGGTCGAGGCCGCGACCCGCATCGACGCCAGCCGCGCGCTCGACGCGTTCGTCGCCGAGTTCGAGCCGAAGTGGCCGAAGGCCGCCGAGAAGCTCGTCAAGGACCGCGACCAGCTACTCGCGTTCTACGACTTCCCCGCCGAGCACTGGCGCCACCTGCGGACCACGAACCCGATCGAGAGCGCGTTCGCGACCGTGAAGCTCCGCACGCGGGTCACGAAGGGCACCGGTTCGAAGGACGCGGCGCTCGCGATGGCCTACAAGCTGCTCGACGCTGCCCAGGACCGCTGGCGGATGTTCAACGGCCACGAGCTCGTCACCGAGCTACTCGACGGAGCGACGTTCAAGGACAGAATCAAGGTCACCGACGACGAAACGACGACGGACGAGAAGGTCGCCGCCTGATGATCCTTCAACGCCTCATCCACAACTCTTGACAATTGCTCCCTATGCTCCACCGCAATCACGATCAAGCTGCCGCGCTGAAGGCACCACCAACGGGCGAAGCGCCCCGGGAGCACCAGAAGCTCACGTTACCGAGCAGGTCCTAAAAGTACGTGCCCTTCGCGAAGTAGTAGACGAGGAAGACCACGCCCGCGACGACGTGAGCACCGAAGCTCAGTCCGACTGCGGCTCGCCGAATCGTCATGCGCCGCACCCGCCCGAGTTCCCATACACGGATGAGCACAGCCAGGAAGAGCACGTAGTTGCACATCATCGCCTGCCACGCAAAATTTCCGTGGAACTCGCGCACCCCGGTCTCTGCGAGCGTGGCGAAGATAACCACCCCAACCGCGCTGAGCGCGAGTGCGTAGCGCACCAGCTCCGACTGGAGCAAAAGTCTGCGATAGGTGGCCAACGTGACGAGTGGAAAAAAGAGCGAAGCGAGCAACGAAAGCGGAACACTTTCTGAATAGTGGGACCAGACGTGGAATGGCTGGATCCGGACGTGCGAATTAGCATCACCGGCGAATCCCGCGGCGTGGTAAATGGCGGTCTCGGAGCTAGTCTGGAAGATGTATAGGTACTGGGCACCCACCAGCAGCGCCAGGAAGGCCATCGCCGCGAGGGCCTCCCAGAACGGGCGCCTGAGTCCGAAGCGCGCCAAAACGAACGGCGGGAACACGACTAGCACGCAGAGCACGAAGCTCGGCTTGGCGGCGATGTTCAGGGCGCCAACCACCGTCGCCGCCCACAGCCACTTGCGCTCGCCGTCGCGCAGAAAACAAAGCGTGAACCAGAACAGCGCAACAACGAAGGGCATGACGAAGATGGTGGTGGGGTTGTGCCACACGTTCGGAGGTAACTGTCCGAGGTAAACGGTGCTCGTGGGCAGGCTAAACGCGACCGATAAAAGCGCCACGGCCAAAACCAAGCCGAGCAAGGACCGCCGGCTTAAGGGCGTCGGTGCGTGGTGCGCCTCCAGCGCGATGCCCGCAGACATCAACACCTTCGCCGCGACCGCCGCGGCGAGCACTGCGCTCATCGCCACCTCGACGACGACACGGGTTGCCTGAAAGCCCGCCGTGGCCGCCGTGGTGAGGTAGAAGAGGAAGTCTCCCGGCAGCTCATGGGTCCTGATAACTGCCTGCACGACACTGGCGTGAAGAAGCTGGTCGCTGACCAGCTTCTGCTTGAACATAGCCGCAAAGATCGCCCCGCTAAATAGCAAGCTGACCAGCGCCAGAGCCGCGCACGCCCGAAGCTCCGCGCGCGTCAGCTGCCCGGCCAAGGCTGTCCGCAGGCCGGAGAGCATGCCTACAGAATAGGCGGTTGTGCCTTTAGCCCGAATGGTGCATGAAGCAGCAGCGGCCCCGATGGTCGGGGCCGCTGAACCGTCCGCCTGAGCAGGGATTCGTCGGGTTGTCGAGACCTGAAGGACCGCCTCGGGAGGATCACCTTGAAGGTGACGCACGCTGGGCGCCAAGTAACGCGGGTAGCCATGACCGCGGCGCGGTAGGACTTCGTGGCCGGCCTTCGTGTGACGGGAGACTCCCGCTCACGCCGGGCGCACAGTCAAGCCCGGCCAACGTGGAGGTTGCGGTAGGCCCACAGCGTTCCTTCCCCGAGATGCTCGTCGGTGACGCTCGGATGCACGCGGAAACCGGCTGCCGCCAGAAGCTCGGCGGCGGCGGCCCGACCGTCGGCGCTCGGCGCTCCCGCCGGGTGATACTCGAGAACGATCGCACAGGCGCCGATCGCCGTGGCGAACCGCTCATCGGAGAGCAGCGCCCACTCGCTACCCTGCACGTCCATCTTGACTAGGTCCACTCCCCGAAGGTGCGGATAGAGTTCCACCGTTCGCACTGTGGTCGTTCGGAGGCCTACCGGTTCGGGGACGATGCGTGAGAGAAAGTGGTCGCTCGTGAGTTCTGCGATGCCATCGCTGGTCGCGGCGGCGGCCTCAACGAGCGACCATTGAGTGGACGGGCCGTTCGCGGCTATGGCACGGCGCTGGAGCCCGGCATTCTGCGGATCGGGCTCGAGCGCGACCACCTCGGCGCCCGGGAAGCGCCCGAGGAAAAACGCGCCCGCTAACCCCGCGCAGGCCCCGAGATCGAGGATACGCGGCGGGCGTCCGAGCTGGCCGATCCGTCGAAGGACCTCGACGGGGGGCTCATATACCCGTCGCCTGAAGATCTCGTCGAGCATCCACAGTTCGACGTGAGGGTGGCGGACCACGACCGAGACGCCGGACTCCCGTAGCCGGTAGGACCGCGCGATTTTCCGACGCGTCAGCTCGTTCGCCAAGAACCGGACGGGCTGATCGACATAGACGCTCACCATAAACGGCGTCAGAAGACGGCGAACCGAGGGCCGCGACAGAAGCCGCATCATTACCAGACCGCCAGCGGTGTCACGACTGACGCAGCCTAATCGAAGCTCACAAGTTGATCATGGCAGCCCTGCTTAGAGCCCGGATCCACCGATCCGTTGGGGTTGGGGTGGTTGAAGTGGTCGATCTAGCTGGTTTGCGCGTGGCTGGGGGTGGGGGCTGGGGCGTGAGTGCCGCGTGCCGCGGTTCGGCGCTTCCGCGGAAGCGTTTTCGTGGTGGTCTCGCGCAGCGGTGATCGTGCCTGGTCGGGGCGGAGGTCTGCGGCTTGTTCTCGGAAGTGAGGGAGGAGCTCAGGCGGCGGGGAGCTCCCGGATCCGTGCCAGGGCTGCGATGTAGTCGCCCTGCCATGGCCAGCGAGCCGGGAGGTGAAGTGTCCATCCGCGGGCGTGGCGGGTGAGCCGGCCGGGAACGCGCAGCAGCCAGCGGCGCAGCGTGCGGGCGGCGCGGACGGGAGTGTCAGGTAATCCGGTCAGCTGCGTCCAGCGCAGCAGGTTGTGCGCGAGCGCACCGATCACGGTCCAGGCGCCGTTGGCGTTGAACTCGCCGGAGGGGAAGTGCACAAGCGCTTGGTCTTTGAGATCGGCGATCACCTGCTCAACGACGGCGTGGTCACGATGCTCTGCCTCCACGAGCGCCAGATCATCGGTGCGGTTGGTCACGAAACAGAAGTGGCGCCAGTCGGGCCATAGCTCGGCTTGGCTGCCGAGCAGGCGGGTGCGGCGCACGATCAGGCGCCTGGCGCCGTAGGTGGTCTCGGCGATCTGTGCCTCGCCATCGTTGGGGTAGTCGATGGCCTGCCAGGCGCCCTCGTCGATCGCGTCGACGATCTCCTTGATCTGCTTGATCGCTCGCACCCCGATCGAGTACTCCCAGCCCGCCTGCTCGAGCCGACAGAACACCTTGGTCGACCAGAACCCGGAGTCCGCCCTGAGCAGCTTCACGCCCGTCGCGCCGGCGCGGTCCACGCGGGCGATCAGCTCCTCGCAGAAGCGCAGCATCCCTTTCTGCGTGTTCGCCGATCCCTTGCGCAACCGAATGTGCAACACCTCCCTGCTGTCGGCCCGGGTGGCCAGGATCGGGTGATACCCCAGCACCTTTGTGTATCCGTAGGCGGCGCCCTGCTTGAGCCGGCCGCACACCTCACCGACGAAGCTGTCGACATCGATCACCAACCTGGCGCTGCCAGGTCCAGCGCCTGCGCGCCAGGCACGCGCGAGCGTGTCGCCGAGCAGCTTGTCGAGCTGACGGACATGCCCGAAGGTGAACGCCCGCAGGAACGTCCCGAGCGTGGACGGGGCCGGCACCCAACCACCGAGCAGCCGCCGCGTGCGCCCCGCTCGCAGCACATCACAATCATCGATGCTGTCAGCGCCGAGCAGCATCGCGAACATCAGCGCCATCACCTTGCGCCCCGCGTTCGCCGCACCCGGACCCTTCCGCAACTGCACCAGACCGCGGGCGAGATCCTCGATCCCGAGCCGCCCCGCAAGCGTCGCGACGAGCACGATCCCAGCGTCAGAAACCGCACGCTCGTCATCAAAAACAACATCCAAGCCGTCCAGTCCGACAGCCACGTCATCATGCACCACGAAGGTGACCTCCTGACCGCAGGCCGCGACCGCCATCATCGGTCGCTATTCACCTGCTCAGGAGGTCATTCTTGTAGCCGTTCAGTCCTCCTGGTCCTTGAGGGGATCGCCCTCAGATTCAGAGCAGGGCGGGGAGCGCGCCGCCGGTTTGGTTGGCGGTGAGCAGTTCGCGGAGGTAGGCGAAGAGCGATCTGTGTTGCAGGCGGCAGGTGATCGAGGCTGAGAGGGATCGTTCGGTGAACCGTTCCCCGTCCTCGGATTGGTTGCCGTGCGATAGTCGGCGGTGGATGACCGGGCCGCGGAGCGCCCGCTCAGCGGCGTTGTTGGTCGGGGTGACGCCGGGAGTGGTGATGAACGTCCACAGCGCGGGCCAGATCTTGAGCAGGTTGTTGGCGAAGGCGCGGTGAAGGCGGTGGCGCTTGGACTTCTCACCGGCGTGTTGGAGCAACTCGTGTAGCTCGGCCTGGATGGGTGTCATCTCGGCGGCGAGCCGGTCGCGGTCGAGATGCTCTGCGTAGCTGTGCCAGATCTCAAACAGCCGGCGGGTCAGCTCAAGGCCGGCCTGCCCGAACTGTTGCTGCTCAGCTAACCCTTCGCTGTGGAATCTGAAGTCACGCTGCAGATGTGACCAACACGCCTGGCGTTGCTCGGGGGTCAAGAGGCCATACGCCCACCAACGGTCCGAGGTCACAATCCCGTCAAACTCGAGGCCGAGCAACTCCGTGAGACGGTCGCTGTGACGGTCCTCAGCGATCCGGAAGATCGCCGCCCCGGGGGTTGCGGCGGTCCACATCCAGCGATTCTCCCCGCTGAGATACCAGCCGGTCTCATCGACGTTGATCGCCCCAGATGCCAGCACCTGGCGGCTGAGACGCTCGTGCGGGCCGCCAAGCACGCCTGAGGTGCGTTGGCAGACCTGGTCGATTGCGCCGACCGAGATCTGAACCCCGAACAGCTCGTCGAGCAGTTCGCTCATGTCCCGTCGCGAGATCCGGTTCCGTGCGGTCAGGGTCACGATCGCGGCCTGCAACCCCGGCGCGAACGCCGACTCGCCGACCGCTCCGAGCCTGGCGCGAGTTCGCTTGCGGCATCCCGGGCAACGCAGCCGGTGAGTGCGATGCTCGACATAGAACACCGCGGTCGATGGCAGCTCAGCAACCTGATGGCGACCCGGTCCGTGACGCGGAACCTTCTCCTCATCGGTGAACTCGTGTCCGCATCCCCCGCACTCCTCAGGGTAATAGTCAACGATCTCCTGCATCCGATCTTCAGGCAGCAGCTCGCGGCCGGCGCCACGGTGACCGGGCTGACCGCCGGCCTGACGCTTCTCCTTCTTCTTCAACAGCTCCTTCGCTTTCTCACGCGCCTCCGCGCGACGCTGCTGACGCGTCTTCGGCGCATCCGTCGATGGTGGCGAAGAACTGTTGCGCGAACTCGCCGACGTCTTCTGCTCCAACGCCCGCAGCCGCTCCTCCAACCGGATCTGGGTCTCCTTCAAACCGATCAGAAACTCGACGCACGCCTCACGCCCCGAGTCATAGATCGCCTCAGCCTCTGACCGCTCCATGTCGACAAGGTTCGTCGCCCACCCGCGCGAACCTTGTTATGGAAAGCCCGCAGGACTGAACGGCTAC
>JAABUQ010005837.1_pt1 | contig 19213 bp, 16 predicted proteins | sample 5560001 | NCBI WGS metagenome assembly JAABUQ01 (sample SAMN10711888, study PRJNA513371) | rock metagenome | isolation source: Antarctica rocks | place: Antarctica: Victoria Land, Finger Mt nord | collected 2015-12-18
CACGGGCTGGCGACGTGCGGCCTGATCGCCCGTCGTATCCGCCTGCCCGTGGTCGCCGCAGTCCGCAACCGGGGTGCAAGGGGCAGGCCGCCCCTTGTCGGGCGCAGCCCGATGTCGGCTATTGCCTGCCTGGATTTTGCCCCTTGACAAGCAATACCGGATCTCCCGTCGTCATCCGACCGAAAAACAGCGCGGATGACGACGGGAGCCAGGACAGGGAGCCACGACAAGGGCGTATCATGCCATTCTTGAGCTGTGCGACGAATTGGCCGGTGCTTCTCCAGCTACGGAGCGGAGCGTCTGCCCGTTACGGGTGATGGGAGTCATCACAGCCCATGGTCGACATCGGATCGGGCCACCGTCAAAACTGGACTTCCCCTCGCGCCCGGTACTGTGCGCTCCAACGGTCGACGGCAACCGCCGCAATGATCACTCCTCCCACAAACAACAACTGTGCGAATGCTCCGGCGCCGAGGAGGCCTAGGCCATTAGTAAGGATCTCGAGGAGGAGCGCTCCCAGGAGAGTCCCGATGATGGAGCCGCGCCCTCCCGACAAGCTAGCGCCGCCGATAACGACCGCCGCGAAGACCGGGAAAATCAGGGTCGATCCCGCCGTCGGAGCTGTCGAGCCGACGAGCGAGAAGTCGATGATCCCGGCGAGCGCAGCTAACGCTCCGGCGATGATGAAGGTATACGTCTTGATGCGCTTCACGGGAAGGTGGGCGGCACGCGCCGCCCGGACATTACCGCCGACGGCGGCAACCCAAAACCCGAGGACAGTCCGGTGGAGCACGACCCACATCACGATGCCCACGGCAATAAGCCAGAAGATCTGGGAGGGTATTCCGGCCACTTCGCCGGCGCCGATGGCGAGGTAGATGTTGAACCCGTTCCCCGATCCTCCTGGACTGATGGCTGTGTTATTGCTGATGTAGTAGGTGATTCCTTCAACCAAGTTGAGCATGCCCAAGGTGATGATGAACGAATTGACCCCGAGACCGGTGACGATGAGTCCGTTGACTAGGCCGCCGATGGAGCCAACCAGGAGGCCAATCACCATGCTGAGAAGGAAGGGCATGCCATGCGTCCAGAGCAACCCGCATGTCATGGCCGCCAAACCGTAGATCGCTCCGAGCGAGAGATCGATCTCACCCGCGACAACGACCAGGGTTTCGCCGAAGCCCACGACCGCCATTGTCGTCATGAACTCGAAGATGGACAGGATGTTGCCAGTGGTGAAGAACGCTCCTGTCATCAGTTGGAACGCAATAGCTGCGATGATCATGGCGGCAACGAGGCCCCCGATCCGGGCCATGACCTGCTTCCAGGCTGAGAAGGCTTCGGGCCATCGCCCGGGATGGCCGCTCAGCCCCTTGGCTCCGGCAACGCGATCGGGGTCCGGCCGCTGCTGCGACCCGTCTATGCCACCTACCGGGGGCTGTGATGTCTCCTTCATCTCCGCTCATCTCCTCGGTTAACGTCATCCACCCACTTGACAAGATCTTCCAAGGGCTCGTCATGGACCGACCGATTGGGAGCTGATAGCTGGCCATGCACGGCAACATGGACGACGTCCGCCAACTCGAAGACTTCGTCGAGCTCTGGCGAGAATCCAAGGATCGAGTTGCCCTCGGCAACGAATTGTCGCAGCGCGCGGGCTATTTGCTCTCGTGCGCTGATATCAACGCCGCGCGTAGGGTCCTCAAGGATCAGAAGCTTGGGCCGTGCGGCAAATGCTGACCCAATCGCGACCTTTTGCTGGGCGCCTCCGCTCAAGACGCCGACCGGCGCCCTGGCGTGAGCGGTCTTGATATTGAACTGCTGAATCAAGTCATCCGCGATTCGCCTCATTGCCCCTGTTTTCAGGACTCCGCCGCCAGAGCCCAAGACGTCCGGTTCCAGTCGGACCGCCAGATTCGCGAGGACGGAGAGGTTGGGAAAGAGGCTGGTCGCGCGATCACCGGGGACGTAGCATAGAGGTCGCCCCGAGGACCGGGGGAGCGCCACAATGGTTCCACGCGCGCGGCGGATTCCCGCCAGGGATTGGACGATTTCCCGCCCTCCGGCGCCCTCCTGCCCCGTGATGAAGACGGCCTCTCCGGCAGGCACCGTTAGATCGACATTCGAGAAGGCCGCACCCGCGGCGTCACTCCATCCACGCACGTCGAGGACGTCGGATGCGAGGGGGCTGCGATCACCAGCAGCCCCGCCGCTGTTGACACCTCGCTCAGGGGCGATCGTGTCTACCACCGCCGCGAGATTGCCAACGATCGTTCGCCCGATGTGCGATGTCGTCAGATCCGCACCCTGAAGTTCGCGCGCTACTAGTCCTTCGCGTACCACCAAGACGCGGTCGCAGTAGCGGACGAGGTCGCCTAGCCGGTGGGAGACGAGCAAGATCGTGGTCCTGGCCTCTTCCTTGAGCCGCGAAACCTCCCGGAACAGTCGTTCCGACTCGATGTCCGTCAGCGCTGAGTTCGGTTCATCCAACAAGATGACGGGGCTTTCGTGCAGTATGGCGCGGGCTATTTCCGTGAGTTGCTTAACGACGACCGAACATGTATCGAGCGGCCGATCGCCGACATCGAGGATGCCGAATTCAGCTGCAATGCTACGCACATGCGATGAGGGCGCCGGACGGAACAATCGGTTGGCGCTCGAGCGGATGAGAAGGTTTTCCAACACGGTGAGCGTCGGGAACAGTTGGAGTTCCTGATGGACGACGGAGACCAACCGCTGACGGTCAGCAGCTTCCAGCCGTTGGCCATTGAAGGAAATGGCCCCGGCGTCTTCTTTCACCTCACCGCTCAGAATATGCACCAGCGTGGACTTCCCGGCGCCATTGGGTCCTGCGATGCCGACGATCTCGCCTGGCCGGGCCTTTACGTCGATGCCACGCAGCACGATAGTGCCGCCGTAACGCTTCCTCAATCCGCTAATTTCAAGCACTGCAGTCCCTCCCCATCTCTAGGGCAGACGATGTCATGAGTTAGGCGAGACCTGGTCATGATTCGCGCGCAAGCCCGGTACCGCGAGGCACGACGGGAGCCACCCGCTACTGAGGCCATCCGGTGAACCTGGTGGTCCTTCGCTCGTGGCTCGACGGTGGGGGACAGGCCAGAGAAATTGGTGCATGCCACCTCCTGGCGTGTCTCCTCGATGAGCCACCGCCCGTGCGCATCCTCCTGGTTGCCGACAGGGACCGGACGGCCTGGGACGCACCCCGTCATCGTCATAGCGTTCGCGCTTGATGTGCCCGCCGTGGAGCGGGTGCGGAAGCGCGCTGCCACCGAAGGGGTGGAGGCCGCTCTGGACGGACGGCGGCACCGGAGTGTCCCAGGCAAGCCGGATGGAGCGCGGGAAGCCACGCGGCTGCCTCGGGCGCGCGGTACCGCCGTCGATTTGGCGGAAGCAAAACGTCTAGCTCACGCCACTATAGGGGATCTTGGCGTACAGCGCGAGCGCCTCGTTCACGTTGTCCGGTGTCCAGACGGAGGGCTTCACGAATTCGTACGCGTTAGGCGCTTTGCCTTTCAGCAAGAGCTGGGCACATCCAAGAACCCAGTTCTTGGCTTGCAGGTCGTAGCGCTGATCGACGGTGCCGATGACGTCGTGATCCTTGAGGAGCTGGACATACGCGGAATTGAGATTGTAGCCCAAGGTGAACACCTTGCCCTTGAGGCCGCGCCGCGCGATCAGCTGGCCGATCTGCACGGAGCCCCAGTCCGAGTCGAAGTAGAAGAAGACGTTCGGGTGACCGGTCATGAAGCTCGTCATGTCCGATATGACGGTTGGCGCATCGAAGCCCGTCGAGTAGGCATGGGACGGCGTTCCCACGACGGTGACGAGGGGATACGCTGCCTTGATGCCGTCGACGAAACCCTGCATACGCCCTTGCGCCCATGGAGCCGTGGCGTCGCCAGTGATCAAGGCGACCTGCTTCCCGTCGAGCGTGATCCTGTTCCTGTGCGCCCAGCCAATCGTGTACTGCGCCGCAATCCTGCCCATCTGGAGCGGGCTATTCATGACCTGATTATCGTTAGCCCCATAATAGGCGATGCGATGCGACATGGGGCTATCGGTATTCACGGTGTAGAAGGGCACACCGGAAGCCAGGGTCGAGTTGATGAGATTACTGAAGGCGCCAGGCGGCACGGGTGCGACGCCGAGACAGTCGAACTGGTTCGCTTTCAAGCCCGCGGTGATCTGCTCGATCTCGGTCGTCGTGTTCGCGTCCGGGCTCCCCATCATCTTGGTGTTGATCTTCACCCCGTATTGCCGTTGGATCTGGGTGGCCGCTTGATTCATGCCTGCCGTCAGCTGTGCCGGAGCCCCCGCGATGGTGAGATACGGGTAGGACATGGCAAAGTTGAGCGGCTGATGATTCTTAATCTTGTCCTCGATGCGGGACGCCAGGCGGAAGCTTTCCCGCTGGAAATGGATCGCCTGTCCGGTCGCACCCGGGCCCGCGATGGGACTGTCGCCGGAGCTCGCGTTGGAACTCCCGCTGCCGGCGCCAGCAATAGCTAGCGCGAGGGCCGTTGGGAGGACACCGCGAGCGCGCCAAAGGCCACCACTAACCTTGGTGCTTCCTCTCGTCGTATGGTAACGGTTCATGTCTGACGACCCAGCCATAGTGTTCTCCTTTGGTTCAGATGCTGTTGCCAGTGGCACGGCAGCGGGCACACGGTACCGTGCGCGCCGCGTCGAAGCCATGGATATCTCTGTCTGCGATCATGCCGTCCACGTTGCGCTCGACGAAGGTTCGCATATTTTCAATGACCCGGGAGGGATCCATGCCATCGAAAGGCCAGTACCAGGGCAAAACAAGCCCATCTTCTCCCGGAGATGACTTGCCCGGCGTTCAGAAAGCGCGTGTTCCGTCTCACAATCGTGCTCCTTACTTCTTGTGATCGGCTGTTGAGGGATTCTACTCTCGGCTATACGCTCATGCGAAGCCAGCCAGACGCTCTACGTTCCACTCATGGTAAGCCTTCTCGTTTGCACGCATAGGAGCGGCGCGATCACAGCACACTGCCCACTATGGACGCGCTGTGCCCTGGGCGCGCCCTGCCGGAGCGCCACGGATCGGCGCCTTCTTCCCAAGCGCCTGCGCGGCCTGGTCCATGAGTACCGCGACAATGAGCACAACGCCGATACCCACGTTCTGGGCGGAGGATGTGAATTCGAGCAGCGCAAAGCCGTTTTGCAGCACACCCAGCACGAACACGGCTATCAGCGTCCCGACCACGCTGCCGCGGCCACCGGCTAGGCTGGCACCGCCCAGGATCACGGCTGTAACAACGGACAGAAGGTAGGCTTCTCCGACCTGCGGGCCCGACGCAGCCAGCGCCGATGTGGTCAGAACGCCCGCGAAGCCGCCGGAGAGGCCCGACATGACATAGAGCCAGAAGGGTACGGCCTCCACTCGTATGCCAGCCAGGCGGGCCGCCTCGCGGTTACCACCGATGGCGTAGATGGCGCGCCCGAAGCGCGTGAAGCGCTCCAGAAAGAGCCCGGCCACGAAGATCAGGAGAAAGAGCAGCAACGGAACTGGCAAGCCGGCGAGCTTACCTGCCCCAAGAAAGCTGAAACCGACGTCCGAGACGTACCATGCCTGGTTGTGCGAGACGATATAGGCCAGCCCTGAGAAAATCGACAGAGTGCCGAGCGTTGTGATGAGCGGGTTGACCTTGAGCTTCAGGACGATAAAGCCATTCAGCGCACCTATAGCGCCACCGGTGAGCAGCGCGATCATGGAAGCCATCCAGACATTGACACCAGCCGAAACGAGCAAGCCGACGAGGACACTGGTGAAGGAGAGGACGCTCCCAACGGATACGTCGAAGCCGCCAGCGATGATCAGGTACGTCTGTGTGATGGCCATGATCCCGAGGACGGACGCCGCCGAGCCGATTGTCAGGAAGTTGGAGACGCTCAGGAAGTAAGGCGACAGGGTCGCTGAGAGGACCATCAAAATGAGCAGGATCAGCACCAGGCCCTGATCGTGCAGAAGGGCCCTCAGCCGTGGGCCGGCCGCCAACCTCCGGACGTCTGTTTGTCCCGGCGCGGCCACCTCTCGTTCCACCGTGTCCGCGACCGTCCCGGTGGGTGTCGCCTTCATATCCATCACGCGCCCCGATCCTCTTCTGACGCCAAAGCGGCTCTGACAATGTGTTCCTGGGATGCATCGCGCATCTCCGCGACAATCCGCCCATTTCGCACGACCAGCACCCGATCGCCGACGATCGACACCTCCTCCAGATCGGATGACACCACCAGCACCCCTGTGCCCCCGTCGGCCAGGCCCCGCAGGATCCGATAGATCTCCGCCTTGGTCGCGATGTCGACGCCGCGTGTCGGCTCATCCAGGATGAGAACCTTGCTCTCGGCCACCAGCCATCGCGCGAGGAGCACTTTCTGTTGATTGCCGCCGCTCAACGTATCGACGATGGTCTCGGTCGATGGCGCCGCCAGGCGTAGATTGCCCATCCACTGGCGCGCCAGGCGTCGCTCGTACCGCTTGCGGAGCACGCCGAAGCGCGACAGGCGCTTCAGGATACCCAGGGTCAAGTTCTCCCGGACCGACATCGACATCACGAGTCCCTGGCTGCGTCGCTCGGCGGGAACATAGCCGACGCCAGCGGCGATGGCTGACGTCGACCGGCCGCTGGGAAGATGACGACCAACGATAACCACGTCGCCACCGCTGCGTGGCGCCGCTCCAGCGAGCGCCGGCCCCAACTCGTCGCGGCCAGAGCCAGCGATCCCGTACACGGCCACGATCTCACCGGCGCGGACATCGAACGACACGTCCTCGATGCTGCCGGCGCTCAACCGATGCACCGAGAGGAGCGGTGTCGAGCCGACCTCGCCGATCGCGTGAGCGGGGATCTCGAGGCTCCGCGTACCCACCATGGCGGTCACCAACTTCTCACGGGAGAGCCCCGAGGCGTCGAACTCGTCGACCTTCGTGCCATCGCGCAGGACGGCAACGCGCTCCGCCAAATGGAAGACCTCGTCAAGCCGGTGTGAGACATAAATGACCGCTACTCCCTGCGCCGTGACAGCACGGATGAGGTTCAGGAGGCGCTCCGTCTCTGTCCCGCTCATGGGCGCCGTTGGCTCGTCCGCGATGAGGACGCGCGTGCCCGGGACGATGGATCGGGCGATCTGCACGAAGGCCTGCTCGACCACAGGTAGCGTCTCAGCCGGCTGGTCGACGTCGATGTGGATCAATCCAAACCGTTTCAGGCGTTCCCGCGCTTGTGCGCGCATCTCGCGACCACTGATGACAAGCCGCGACCCCGGTATATGGCCGAGGGCCACATTCTCGGCGACCGAGAGCTGCGGCACGAGCAGCAACTCCTGCGGAGCCATTTGGATGCCCGCCCGGTGCGCGTCGATCGGGCTCCGAAAATGCACCTGGCGCCCGTCGAGCCGGATGGTTCCACTGTCCGGCTCGACGACGCCAGCGGCGATGCGGGCGAGCGTCGACTTTCCAGCCCCGTTCTCTCCCACCAGGCCCAGCACGGTTCCCGGCTGTAGAGAGATGCTGACGTCGTCGAGGGCATGCACCGCGCCGAACCACTTACCGATGCGATCCAGCGCGAGCACGGGCGGCAGCCCGGAGCCTTGCAGGGGCACGCAAGACTGGATCGCGTCAATCATCTCGCATCTCGATGGCTCCTCTCCTACCGACGGTTAGCTGCAGGCATGGGGATAGTACGTAGCCATGTTTGCCTTCGTGACGGCGATCGTCGGCTGCCGGATGCTCGCCGGCAGCTGCTTGCCATTGATCACGTCCATGATCGCCGGCAGCACGTAGATACCCCATTTTTCGGGTTGGTAGGCTATAGTCCCGATGAAATCGGGGTCGCCGCAGATGAACCTCAGGCCAGCGGGCGAGCCGCCCTGCGCCCACGCCATGACCCTGCCGGTGTAGCCTGCGGCATGCGCGGCCTTGAGCATGCCGAAAGCGGACTGATCATCGATGGCCGGCGCCAGGATTAACGCATCCTTCGGGATCTTCGCCAGCGCTGCCGCGGTGGCTCGGTTGGCGACCACCGGATCACCGGCCACCTCCACCTCGGTGTAATGATCTTTCGGGAGGTGCGGCATCAACTTCTTGAGCGCCTTGTCGAAGCCTTGTTCGCGTCCTACCGCAGCCGGCACGGAGCGCAAGCCCCCGAAGATGACATACGGGGTCTTGCCCGGGTACTTGGCCAGGAAGCGAGATATGAGCTCTCTGCCCATCTTGTAGCCGGAGTCGACATCATCTTCGTCGAGGAACGTCGTGTTCGGTATCGGGACGTAGATCGAGAGGACCTTGACGTTGGCTTGCTTGAGGATGCGCACCGCACCGGGCTGAGTCGCCGGGACGATGAGCGCCAAGACCACGCCGTCCACCTTACGCTCGACGAACGTCTGCATATTCTCGATTACCTTCGAGGGGTCCGTGGCGTCGAACAGCGGACCCACGAACTGCACGCATCCCAGCTGTCCGGCCACTTGCCGGAAGCTCGCGATGTTTGTCAGTGCAAAGGGGTCTTGGTCGCCCCAAAACTCCAGACCAATCCTGTAGGTCTTATGCTTGCACAGGGCACGTGTCGGGTGACCCATGTGCAGATTTGCGGGAAGATCGGCTACATCCACCCAGCCGGATGCGGTTGCGCTTTGCTTGGCTGCGGCGGCCGTATCTCTCCCGACGCCGCCGACCGCGACCAGGGCCAGCAGCAAGGCAAAATAGACCCACCTTTTTCCAGAGGCTGCACGCCTGACTCTCGGGGAGCGAATGTTCTGTTCTGTCATACGGGATCTCCTCCTTGCTTGTAGCCGTTCGACAAGGAATTCTACTCTCGGTGGCTCCCAGCGCCGTCGCACTTAGCGGAGTTGCTCTTGAAAGGCGACCTGATCAAACCACGCGCTGTCTCGCACGATCAGCCCGTCGCGGAACTCCAGGACGTGAAGGATGCGCACATGCGCCACGCGATTGCGCCCCTCAAGTCCGAACGGTTTGCCAATAGCACGGTAGTCCACGACAGCCTCGTCGACAACATAATCGGGTGCATACAAGCGATGCACCGGCGTGATCCGCTCCGGTGGATTGTTCTCAAAGGTGGTGCTGTAGTGCGATCGCAATGCCTCCTTGCCCTGTATCGGATTGTTAGCACGGCCGACCGCGTAATGCTCCGCGTTCTCGGCATACGTTGCCAACACGCCTTCGGTGTCGCGGCGCAGAGCGGCCCCATAGTACGCGTCGAGGAGCCGATCGATCTCCTCTACTGTTAATTTCGTCCCTGTGGTCTGTGTCTGACTCACGATGTACCCCACTCTACCTTATCCTCAAAAGCAATGATGCTGATAGCCCCGTGTTCTCCCTTTTCAGCCGGTTAAATAAGCGCGTTTTTGGCTTTACACACAGGCTCGGTAACATCATTAGATGTCACATCTACTGCCTCAAGACCCACGCGGCAACTCCAAACGCTGTGTCGAGTGTACTAAGTTCAGCATAGAAAAGTCATAAAAATCGCGTAGATGATTCGTGAATGATTCATAGTGGCCCGCCGGGGGCAGGAACGAGCGCGTTCTCGGCCAACAGACCTTCCGCGCGCAACTCTTGCCACAAATCCGAAGGAATCTTCCACGAAAACATCTGTGCATTGTCCTCCAACTCGGCCACGGAACGAGCGCCAGCAAGCACGGTCACGACGGCCGGGTGTCCCATCGGAAACTGGATTGCTGCGGCCTTCAAAGGCACATTGTAGCGAGTGCAAACGGCCTGCAGCCGCCGCGCCCGCTCAATCCACTCGGGGTTCGCCGGCGCATAATTGAAGGGCGCCCCGTCGCGCGGATCCGCGAGGATACCGCTGTTGTAGACGCCACCGATGATGACGGCGATGCGTTTCTCAACACACAGCGGGAGTAACTCCTGCAACGCCACTTGATCCAGTAGGGTGTAGCGCCCGGCGACGAGAAAGCAGTCGAAGTCGCCCTCGCGGGCGAATCGGGCCAGCATCTCGGCCTGATTCATGCCAACGCCCACGGCGCCGATCATACCTTCGCCGCGGAGTTTGTCAAGTGCCCGGTATGCGCCGGACAGAGCCTCCCCATAATGCAGGTCGGGGTCGTGAATGTGCAGGATGTCGATACGATCGAGTCCCAAGCGCTGAAGGCTCTCGTGGACCGATCTCATCGCGCCATCGTAACTAAAATCACGGATCGTGTTCAAGGGCCGCACACCCTTGAACATAGACGGTTGCGGATTGGGCGAGATATCCGCTTGCACCAACCCGCCAACCTTCGTGGCAAGGACGATGTTCTCCCGCGGCAGCGGTGCGAGCACGCGGCCTACCAGGGTTTCCGCGCGGCCGAATCCGTATAGTGGGGCGGTATCGATGAGGCGCAAGCCCATATCGTAGGCACGTCGAATGACGTCCAGGGCATCCTCATCGGTTACCGGGTCGTACAGGCCGGCCAGAGGGACGGTGCCCAGGCCAAGGCGCGTCACGGTCAGTCGCGTCTTGCCGAGAGGGACATGATCTGCCGGTTGCATGGTGTTCGTCGAGTCACATAGACGTTGGTAGTGGTTGTGGTACGGCCATGGCGCTAAGCCCTTCCTCACGGGTCACAATAGCGCGGTAACCGAGCTCTCGCCGCGCCTTCTCATCGATGACCGTCACCTCTTCACCGAGAAGGGTGACGGCGGTGAACGTGAGAGGGGGCGCGCCCTCGAGCCTCAACCACCGCCAGACCACTTCTCCCGCCCATGCTCCCGAGCGGGCCGCCCAACCCGGGATGCTACGGTTACCGGGCTCCACACCCACCGTCCCCAGCAGCGCGCCGATGAATTCTCGATACTCTATGGGCGCCCCATCCGTGAGAAAGTAGATGCGACCACCCCCGGCGCGTTCCGCTGCTAGCATTAGCCCCTCGCACAGGTTGGTGACGTGACAGGTCGAGGTCAGGTAGCGCCCGTGGTTAATCCACAGGAACGCGCCTCGACGCGCGGATTCGACCAGCCGAGGGAGGTGGATCGTGTCTCCCTTCCCCCAGACAAGCCGGGGTCGTACCACCACTGTGGTCAGCTCGGGCGAGTTCGCCGCGAGCACCCGTTCCTCGGCCAGCCCTTTCGAGATGGGGTAGAGGCCGCGCGGATGCGCCGGCCGTGGCCTGGTTTCATCGACATTGACGATGGGACCGCCGCCCGCCAGCACGGCCTCCGTGCTGACGTGGACCAGGCGCGGCACCTGAGAAGCGCGTGCGGCGGCGATAACGTTCTCCGTGCCCGCCACGTTGGCCCGGTAGAAGTCGTCGTAGCTCCCCACATCGCCCTGGCGCGCCGCGGCGTGGAAGACCACATCGCACCCGGATATGCCAGAGCGCAGGGCCGTGACGTCGTCGAGATCGCCCCTGACCGCCTCCGCGCCCGCGCGTCCCACCATGTCGGCAGCCTGGTCAGACCGGGCCAGTGCGCGGGTCTCCGCCCCGCGTTCCCGCAGCACCCTGATGAGATTGCGCCCCACAAACCCTGATCCACCGGTGACGAACGCTCGCACGACTAACCGCCGTAATACCATTGCTGGATCTTCGGATCGTTGGACAACCCGCAGATTAGGCCGGGGACGCTGGGACAAAAACTCATGTTGTTGACGGCGACAACGGAGCTGGTGCGGACATGGAGCGGTAGGGCTATCAGCTTTGTGCCACGAGGGAGCAATGGGGAGTTAGACGTGCTTTGTCCCCGGAGATACTCCGCAGCGATCCTGATCGATTCGTAACCGATCGTATAGGGCTGCTGCATCACCAGGAAGTCGTCGACCTTCAACTTCAGGTCATGGACTTCCTCGGGGCTGGCGTCGAGCCCTCCTAACGTCACCTGACCGGCCTTCCCCAGATCACGGATCGCCGTCGCCGCCCCCTTTAGCATGGGTTCACCACTCCCAAAGATGCCGTTCAGATTGGGGTTGGCCGACATCACGGCGTTGGCCGTCGCGGCGCAACGCGTCGGATCAGTGGTGCAATACTGATTTTGGAGATCCGTAATGCCCGGATACTTGCTGATGGCATCCTTGAAGCCATTGATGCGCAGGCTATCGATGGGGTTGGACGCGGAGGCGGATAGCGCAATGACTTTGCCTCTGCCGTGGAGCGCCGCAGCCATGGCAAGGCCGGCGAGATAACCCGTCTGGCGTTGATCCGAGCCGAACTGGGTGACCCGCAGCGTCGGGTTGGCTGTGTCACTGTCATCGGTGAACACGGCGATCCCGGACCGTGTAATCTGGCCGAACAGGTCGGTCAAGGCATGAGCATCGGTCGGGTCTACAATTATAGCATCCGGCTTGCCCTGGATCACCGCGTTGATGACCGGGCGCTCGGAGACGGGATCGTAGGTCCGCGCGCCCTGTACGCTGACGTTGACGTGGAAGACTCGTCCGGCATCCTGCGCGCCCTTACCTTCCTTGAGAAAAAAGGCGTTTTCCGTGGAGCCTAGGATGACCGCGATGTGCAGTGTGCCGCCAGGACATACCTTTGCAACGTGTTGGCCCGAGGTCCAGGCGCAGACCTTCGCCAGGGCCCCGCTTGCGGACGACCGTGTCACCCCCGTTCGCCCAGTTGCCATGGACAGCGCGACGATCGTCAACGCCACGACTCCTCTCAACCTTGCTCGCCGCCCGAAATGTTGTCTCACTTTTCCCATGCTCCTTTGCGTTACTATCACCCTGGAGACACCCAGGGACGTGCCAAGATGCCTCTAGCCTCTAGTCCTCCCTCCCCCCCGCGCTGCGTCTCGATCGTCGCAGCGCGTCGAAGTAGACGGCCGCGATCAGGACCACCCCGATCACGATCCCCTGCCAGAATGGCTGCAGACCCAATTGGATAAACCCATTGTAGAGAACGCTCGGAAAGAAGACGGCGATAACGGTGCCGCCCAAGCCTCCCGATCCCCCGAACAGACTCGTGCCGCCGAGCACCACCGCAGCGATCGCCTGGAGGTTATCCGCCTGATGCCCCTCGATAGAGGTGGTGTCGAACCGTCCCACATCGACCAGGCCGGCGATGCCGGCAGACAGGCCGGACACCGTGTAGAGGATGAGTAGGTGCCGCTTTACATTGACACCGGCGCGACGGGACGCCTGTGCGTTCGCCCCGATGGCGTAGGTGTAGATTCCGAATCTAGTGCGGGCAAGCACCACCCAACCCACGCCAGCCAAGACGAACGCGAGGAGCACCGGTACCGGTATGAATCCGACGATCCGTTGCACTCCGACCGCGCGTTGAAAGTCCGGAGGGACATACGGCGTGTTCTCGCCGTTCGTGATGACGAGGGCGGCCCCGAGTGCGACACCGCTTATGCCCAAGGTAACGATGAACGCGGGCAGCCGCAGGTACGCAATGAGAAGCCCGTTGGCGAACCCGACGAGCGTTCCGACCATGATCCCGGATAGGATGCCCACGGGGATGGCGATGCCTTCGTCGGGATACTGGAAGTTCGACACCTGCGCGTGTGTCCCAGAGAGCGCCCCCATTACCAACGCGGCGGCGACGGACGACAAGACAAGGACGGAGCCAATCGACAGGTCGATCCCTCCGGCGATGAGGATGAGGGTCGTCGCCACCGCCATGATCAGGACTTCGGATGAATCCTGAGCGATGTTGGTGAGGTTTGCTAGATTGGTAAAGCGCAGATTGGGCACGCTGGCCGTGAATACGGCCATGGTGATGATTAGGATCAGCCCGATCCACAGGCCCGGGAAGCGGTCGAACAACGAACGCCGGGTTGCCCGCATATCGTCGGCGGTGACAGCAGCCGTATCCGACGCCAGAGAGTGTGTGGTGATCTTCAATTCACGGCCCCTGTCATAGCTCCGACGACATGATCCATCGACGTCTCCTCGACGCGCATCGTCGCGACGCGGCGCCCCTGCCGCAACACAATGAGCCTGTCGGCGACCTCAAACACGCGCGGCAGGTCGTGGCTGATCAGAACGATAGCGATCGAACCTTGGGCACGCAACCGGCGTATCAATTCCACCACCTTGCCGGACTGCGTCACACCTAACGCCGCCATGGGCTCGTCCAGTAAGAGGACGCGCTGCCCCCACGCCAGCGCGCGGGCGATAGCGACGGACTGGCGTTGTCCACCCGACAGCGAGTTGACGGGCAAATCGAGAGATCTTACCGTGCCGCTGAGGGATTGCAGCAGATCCCCGGCGCGCGAACGCATCGCCTTGCGGTCGACAAAGCCCAACTGGCCAAGCAATCCTTTCATCAATACTTCGCGGCCCAGGAACATGTTGGTGGTCGCGTCGAGCGTTGACGCCAGGGCCAAGTCCTGGTAGACCGTCTCGATCCCCAGGTCCCGCGCCTCGTGTGGAGAGTGGAAAGTGACCCTTTGCCCGTCGATCATAATGTCGCCATTATCGGGATGAAGGGCGCCAGAGAGGATCTTGACCAGGGTAGATTTGCCGGCCCCGTTATCGCCGATCAGGCCGACGCATTCCCCCGGGAGGATCTCGAAGTCGACTCCTGCGAGCGCGTACACGCCCGCGAAGTGCTTTTCCACGCCCCGCGCCTGGAGGATCGGCGCAGGTACTGCGTTACTCACCACTCAGGACACCTCGTGCTCAAGCTCGCCCAATCACTACCATCAATGGCTACGTAGCGGCCTCATCATGGCTGCTGGAGAAGGTGTGGAAGGCTGGCGTCCAACCCTAGACATGGTTCAGCGCACCCTGATGTGGCTTGACAGATTGAGTCCTCAGCAGGCTCAACACTGTCAAGTCCGTTGGCTCTCCCGCACAAAGGGTAAAGCTTTCGAGCGTCGTTTACCCTTACGGAAACCGGTCAGATGGGGCAACATATGACGAGCGCCTCAAAGCCCAAGAAGTCGTGCTCGTGTCACACTCACTTGGCCGTAATTCTCGGTCACCCTTTGTGCGGGAGAGCCAGTCCATTTGAACCATATCTTAGTAGCTAGTGTATCGAGCGCCTCATAGAAAAGTCATAAAGATCACGTCGATAACTTGTGTAGAGCTGTGGGCTGACACGTTGCCGCTGCATCAGGCCCGCGGCCCTGTAGGTATGAGAAGACGGGGTCCTACGAGGCCGACGGGTGTCGCAACCGATAGCCGGCGCTGTGCTCTGTGAGTAGGAAGTTCGGGTGCGCGGGGTCCACTTCGATCTTCTGACGCAGCGTGTGCATGTACATGCGCACGTACCCGACATCATCAATAAACTCGTTACCCCAGACATGAGCCAGAATCTCGCGGTGGCTGAGCAGCCGGCCAGGGTTTTCGGCGAAGAGCGCCAGCAGACGATACTCCGTCGGCGTGAGCGCCACGGGCTCACCATCCATGTACACCTGACGCCGATCAAGGTCGATGAGCAACGGGCCGTCGGCGTGACGGCGCGCTAGGCACCCTGCTTGGGGTTTAGCCGCGCGTCGCAGCAGCGCCTCGACACGCGCTAGCAACTCGGGGAAGCCGAACGGCTTGGTCACATAGTCGTCGGCGCCCAGCCCCAGCCCTCTGACCTTATCGGTTTCCTCGCCGCGCGCGGTGAGCATCAGGATAGGCACATCGGAGAACTCGCGGATGCGCTGGCAGATTTCCCACCCCGACCGATGCGGCAAGGCGATGTCCAGCAGCACCAGGTCCGGGCGCGCCTCGTGGAACCGGCGCAACGCCAGGTCTCCGTCGTTAGCGGACACCACATGGTAGCCGGCACGCTCGAGCCAAAGTTGGAGCAAGCCGACCATGCGATCCTCGTCTTCGGCGATCAGGATAGTTTGTCCATGCTCGCTGTAGCACATCTTCGTGCTCGCCCCTTCATTACCCCCGACATCTACACGTCGTACATGGTCCGGGAGCCCAACCAGCTTTGCGCAAACCCCTTGCATTCGATGCTTGTCAGCGTAACAACTCGCGGATGCCATGTCAAACGACGACGGGAAACCTTTATCCCACGACCTCCGCCGCGGGCGCGCCTCGATCCGTCTGTCGCGGTAGGCGCGTCGCGAATGTTGTCCCGCCCCGCCAGTCGGCCGGCAGGGGCACAGGGCCGTTGCGCGGGGGCGGGCTCTCGGCCGTGATGCGTCCCCCATGCGCCTCGACGATACGCTGGCAGATGTACAGCCCCAGGCCGCTGCCGGGCGCGCGCGCGGCCATGGCGCTCTCCAGCCGCTGGAAGCGTCCGAACAGGCGCGCCATATCGTGGCGCGCGATGCCGATGCCCTCGTCCGTGACGCCCACATAGATGTCGCTCTCATCGCCCCACGCGCTCACCAGGATGCGCCCGCCGTCGGGGCTGTACTTGACCGCGTTGACGATCAGGTTAGCCAGCACCTGGCGCATGCGGTCACGGTCCCAGAGGGCCGCGAGGTCCTCGCCAGGGAACGACGTGGAGATGTGGTGCCGCGGCGCCCCTGCCACGTGCTCGGCCACGACATCGCGCGCCAGCGCCCGCACGTCGAGGGGCTCGCGGCGCAGGCGCAGCGCGCCTGCGTCGAAGCTCGACACGTCCAGGACGTTGCCGACGATGTCGGTGAGGCGCTCGGTCGCCTCGTTGAGCTCGCCGACGAGATGGCGCCGCACCTCGTCGGTGAGGTCGAGGTGCAAGAGCGTCTCGGTGTAGCCCCGGATGAGGGCCACGGGTGTGCGCAACTCGTGCGAAACGGTCGCGATGTAGGTGCTCTTGAGTTGCTCGGCCTCCTTCTGATAGCTCACGTCGCGCACGATCGCTACCCCCATGGCCTCCCCATCGGCCAGGCCATGTACGGGAGCGTAACTGGCGGCCACCGTCACACGCCGGCCCTCGACGGTCTCAAGTATCGTTTCCAGGTAGGGCAGCGGCGCCTGCGCGGACAGGACGCGCGCGAAGGGGCAACCGCCCTCGCAGCGCGGCGCGTTGGCCGCGTCGCGGCAACCCAGCGCCTCGGCGCACGGGCGCCCGAGCGCGTACGCCGCGGGACGCCCCGTGAGGGCCTCGATCGTCGGGTTGAAGGACTGTACGTGGCAGTGCTGGTCGACGAGCACGATGCCGTCGTTCGCTCCATTCACGATGGCGGCCAGCTTGGCCCGCTCGCTCTCCAGCTCACGGTGGGCGCGGCGCGACAGGATGGCTAGGGCCACCTCGTGCGCCAGCGTGCTGAGCAGCCGCAGATCATGCTTGGCGAAGCCCTCCGAGACCCTGGGGCGTAGCCACACCATGCCGACCTCGCGCCCGCGCACCGCGAGCGGCAGGTAGATCGCCCCCGGATCGCGGACATCCCCGACCACATTGCCGGTCAGGTCGAGGCCGCGATTCAGCAAAGCGGCCGCGCTACTCGCACCCGTTACGAGCGCCATCCACGAGGCGTCAGCCCGGGCGCCCATCGACGCAGCGACCTCCCAGGTCATTCCGCAGGCGCCGCCATCGGTTGCCAGCAGCAGAGCGCCCGCCTCGGCCTGCACCAGCCGCATCAGTTCGTCGAGCACGGCCGCCTCGAGATCCGCGACCTCGTTGCCGAGCAGCTGGCTGATCTGGTAGAGCGCGAACATGTCGTCGGCCTGGCTCTGCGCCATGCGGTAGAGGCGGGCGTTCTCGCTCTCCAGGGCAGCGTGTCGCATCGCCATCCTCACATCTGGACGAAGCAGGGCGTCTCGGCCGGGGCGTCGACCCAGCGCTTCAGTTCGCTGTCCAGGGCGAGCACGCTCACGGACGCGCCGGCCATCTCCATCGACGTGACGTACTCGCCGACGTAGGCGCGGTAGATGGCGATGCCGCGGTCGGCCAGTTCCCTGGCCACGGTGCGGTAGAGGATATAGAGCTCCATGAGAGGGGTCGCGCCGAGGCTGTTGACGAGCACGGCCACCTCGTCGCCGGCCCCGACGGGCAGATCGGCGAGGATGTGCTCGACGAGGGCGGTGGCGACCGCGTCGGCGCCGGCAATCGGCCCGCGACGCAGGCCGGGCTCGCCATGCACGCCCAGCCCGATCTCCATCTCGTCCTCGGCCAGTTCGAAGGTCGCCTTGCCCGCCGCCGGGACGATGCACGCGGAGAGCGCCACGCCCATGGAGCGGCAGCGCTCGTTGGCCTTGCTCGCCGCGGCCTCGACCGCGTCGAGGTCGCCGCCTTCCGCGGCGGACGCGCCTGCGGCCTTGTAGACGAAGAACCCGCCGGCGATGCCGCGGCGATCCGCCTCCTCGCCTTTGGGCGCCGAGGCCACGTCGTCCGTCACCCGCACCGTGCGCACCGCGATGCCCTCGGCCGCGGCCAATTCGGCCGCAATGTCGAAGTTCAGTACATCGCCGGCGTAGTTGCCGTAGGCGTAGAGCACACCTCGCCCACCGTTGACGGCCTGGGTCACGGCCAGGATAGGATCGGGCGGCGGCGACGTGAAGACGTTGCCGACCGCCGCGCCGTCGGCCGCGCCGCGCCCGACGTAGCCCAGGAAGGCCGGCTCGTGGCCGGAGCCGCCGCCGACGAGCACCCCGACCTTGCCCGCCATCGGAGCGTCGCGCCTCACCACGCCACGCTCGCCGTCGACGCGGCGCACCAGGCGGGCGTGGGCGGCGCAGAAGCCCTCCAGCATCTCGTCGACCACGGCGTAGGGATCGTTGATCAACTTCTTCATGCTACCCTCCATCTCTCCCTGCCGGATGGGTCCCGTCCCCACCCAACTAGCCTTACCCAACTAGCCTTCTTCATACCCTCGCTCTCCGCGCGCTGTCAATAGAGCGTGGTGGATCTCTACGAGTTCTAGACGCCGCCTTTATGACTTTTTAACGCCCGGCTGTGTACGCTAGACCCATGTTCGACCGCTATTATGACTCATGGCTTTGAGGATACGGCCGTTGATGAAGCAAGAGATCGACTGTGTCCTCGTGACGGCGGTGAACGCCGACCGGTTTGGGCTCTTCAGGTCCCAAGTAAGGAGCCCGACTATAGCCGCAGTACTCGTCGGCCAGCGAGTGGAGGATAGCTGATGCGGCCCATCGCCAGCATCGAAGACGCCAGGCGGATCGCCAAGCGCCGCCTGCCGCGCCTGGCCTACGATTATATCGCCGGCGGCGCCGAGGATGAGGTCACGCTGCGCGCCAACCGGCGCGCCTTCGAGCAGGTGACGCTGCGGCCATCCTACCTCGTCGACGTCAGCGCGCGCGATCAAAGCACGACGATCTTCGGACACCGCATCGCGTCCCCGGTGATCATCGCGCCGACCGGGTTGTCG
>JAABUQ010005838.1_pt1 | contig 19213 bp, 14 predicted proteins | sample 5560001 | NCBI WGS metagenome assembly JAABUQ01 (sample SAMN10711888, study PRJNA513371) | rock metagenome | isolation source: Antarctica rocks | place: Antarctica: Victoria Land, Finger Mt nord | collected 2015-12-18
CCGCCGCTTTCGGGGTGATGGTCACAGTGATGGTGCCTGATGCCCCAGGCGCGAGCGTCAGCGGCGTGTAGGGCGCTGCCAGCTCCTGCGACGTCAGCCAGTAGTCGCCGCTGGTCGAGGTGACGGCTGTGTCGAACTGGTTGGCCAGAACCACCGCGCCGGTATTGGCGGTGGCGGTGGGGGCCCCATTAGGGCCGAAGGGACCCTTCTCGGTCGGCGCAGCGAACCAGAGTCCCGGCGCCAGCTGCGGCGCGAGGATCAAGTCCAGAGCCTGGTTGCCGATGGAGAACGCCTGTACATCCGGCGCACCGGTGTTGTAAGAGACGTCCATGTCGATCGGCACCGTGGAGCTGGCACCGACCGCCAGGATGCTGGAATGGGTTGGCACGAGGAAGGCAGGGACAGAGCTGGCCGGACCGGTCGTCGGTGTCGGCATCTGAACCACCGTCGGATTGAGGCTGGTTATCGGTAGGATGCCGAGGTCCTGCAGCCGGGGGTCGATGAAGAAGTCCTTGGTGCTATTACCGGTGTTGTTGATGGTGATGCTGGCCGTGGCCGCCCTGCCCTTGGGCAGCACCTTGCCAGCAGAGTTCGGTACGCCGGTGGCGGTGACCCGAGGTCCGCTGAAGGTGATCTGGGCGGTGAATGGCTCACGCAAGTTACCCGCGATCGGTCCGTTGAGGAGGAGAATCGCCGTCCAGCGGCCGGGGGCGGGATTGTCCTGGAAGAACTGCATGGTGGACGTAATGACTGTGTTGGGTCCAGTCGGGACGCCGGTGGTCTCGACGTTGATCGGCTGGCCCGAGGGAGTGACCAAGAGGCCTTGCAGGTTGTAGCCGGCGTCTTGGAGCTTCACCGCCAGATTCAGGACTGAACGGCCATGAGGAACATCGAACTGATAGGTGAAAACCTGGGAGCCGAAGATCGGTCGCCCGTTACCCCCTGTGAAGACTCCGGAGAACGAGCCGCCCTGACCGTTGGTGGGCACCACGGCACGGAGCGTGATCGGGACCGTGGAGGTAGTGCCCCCATGGCTCAGCACGACTGAGGCGGCCAGGTCTCCCGGCGAGGCCGGAAGGGCGACGTGCACTGTGAACGCCGCGGTCTGTCCGGGCTGGACCACCTGGCTGGCAGGCGTGACGGAGCCGCCGACCTCAAAACGCTGGGTCGAGAAGGAGAAGTTGACCGCGCCGCTGTAGGCATTGGCCGGGTTGACAGTCGAGATGATCGCCGTCCAGGTTCCAGGCACCGGATCGTGGACATCGACGTGGCCGAAACCGGCTGTCGCGCCTTGGGGCAGCGTGTAGGCGACGACCCGGCCGGCGGGATCAAAAACCGTCAAGCGGACGATTGAATTGGGTTTGGCCTGGTCGTTCCAGGCGATGTCGCCGTTCAGCCGCTGGACGTTGGCAGGCACCGAGAAGGTGTGCTGGACGTAGGAGACAGGCCGGCCCCGCTCATCGATGAAGGTAGGCGATGTTCCCACCGTCAGGTTCACCGAGCCGGTGTCCTGGGAGACGAGAGCCGGATTCAGCGTCCGAACTGCCGCTGAGACCGTCTGGACCTGGTTGCTCGTGTTGGTGACCTTCAGGTTGAAGTTACGGTCGGTACGCGCGTTGCCAGTCGAGATCAGGTGGGCTGGCGTAGCCATCACACCATTGCCCTGGCCCGCTGGTGAACCGTTGCTGTCGCGAACGGAAAGTGCTGTCTGGACGGCCCGGTAGGCATTGGCCCGACCGGCGCCCTGCTCGTAGGCAACGACGCCCAAGTCATCCGCCGAGCCGGTGATGATCTGCTTGATCAGCGCCGGAGTCGGGTTCGCGCCCCCGTGACTCTGGCGGTAGGCCTGAATGACCAGGGCCGCTTCACCCGAAACCAACGGCGCCGACTCGCTGGTGCCGCCAAAGGCCTGGACGGCTACCGGTTTTGTCGGCTGCCCATAGCGGAAGTCGCTGCAGCCCGTGTACTTCGAGAGATCAGCCGTGCAGACCGACCAGCCCAGGTCGCCCGGAGCGACCAGGTCCACAGTCTGGGGACCGAATTGGGTGAAGCCCGCGGAGTTGATGGTGGAGATCTGGTCGGAGACCCAACCACCCGCTGACAGCGAAGTGGCATAGCTGCTGGTCTGCTTGTAGAGCCGGAATTGCGTGCTGGCGCCCACTCCGATCACGCCCGGGGCGTCGGAAGGGGTGCCGATGGTATTGGTCAGTCCAGCGTCTCCGCTGGAAACCACAACGGTCACCCCCGCGGCGACGGCTGCGGTGTTCGCCAGCGCGATGGGATCGTTGGCCTTGTCGGGATAGACGTTGCCGCCGAACGACTCGTTGATGACGTTGACGTGGTCGACCGAAACGGCGTACTCGATTGCCTGCAGGAAGTACGAGTTGAACGCCTGAGTGTGCTCACCGAAGGTCTTGAGGCCCACCAGGTTTACGCCCGGCGCGACGCCCTTGATCTTGATGTTGCAGCCCGGGGGAAGTGGGTGAGCCGGATTGACGATCTGGCTCAGGTCGTAGGTCTGATTGCCCTGGGCAGCTATCGAGCCGGCGTCACCGAATGCCTCACGGGCATCGGTGGGGGCGTTGGTGCCCTCACCGCTGAAGTCCTGATAGTCGACGAAGATCGACCTGCCGTTGCGCTGGAATTCGGGATTCTTGATGTCCAGACCGTCGGCGATGAACGCAACTGTGACGCCCGCGCCGCTGGCCAGGTCATGGGCCGCAGGCTGGGTATCGCCAGGTTGGTTCTCGACGTGCATCAGCTGCAGCGCTTCCGGCTCCAGCAGCGGCACCGCCGGATTGGGCGGGCAGACAGTCTGAAGAGCGTTGGGCGTGGCCGCTGCGGATTGAGCGGCCGCCTTCTCCACCGGCAGCCGTTGGGGGATCGGCAGGTCAGGAACGACTGCCTGAACCTCCGGCCGGGCGCCGAGGCGGGCGCCCTCGGCCTTGGTGATCTTGGCGGCGACAGCGTTGACTATGTGCAGGCTCTTGACGTTCTGGGCATGGACCTGGCCCAATTCCGCCTTCAGACCTGCCTGGTCAGCCTCGGTGGTCTGGGCGCGGCGGCCGGCCGAAGCCGGGTGAGCTGACACCTCGGGGTGCTGGTTCTTCAGGATGATGATGGACGGCTGCTTCTCGCCGACTGCCAATTTGGCGGCTTCCTGGGCCGAGAGCTGGCCCTGATAGCGGGGTGCGCTGGCTGCGCTGCCCGAGCCAGGGGTGGCCGCAAAGGCTTGGTCTTGGGCTCCCAGCAACAACAGCGCTGTGCCCCCCGAGGCGAACAGCAAGCGGCGGATTGATCCCGGCATTAACCCTCTCCTCGCAACCTTTGCTTAGCCCACTGAAGAGCAGGCGTAAGAGGATGGTAGGGACGAGGCCGGCGTTCCGTCAAGTCGCTGGGGCAAGGTAAGAGCCGCGCCCGCGGGCGCCGGCTTCCGTGGTTCAGCCCTCAGTTAGGGGCACTGGGACGCGACTTTGTCGTGCAGACTGACGAGAATGCGCCTCGCGATCAGCATAGGCATCAGCCCCCGCCAGTCCCTCAACAGTTGGGCCTCGCTTGCCCACGAGCTGGAACAGGCAGGAGTGGGTCGCCTGTGGCTGATCGACTCCCAGCTGGCGATGAAGGACGTGTACGCCGGGCTGCTGCTGGCCGCGCAGGAGACCGAGCGGATGGAGCTGGGCACAGGCGTCACCAACCCGCTCACTCGCCACCCCACAGTGACCGCCTGCTCGATCGCCGCGGTGGCTGAGGTCTCCGGCGGGAGGGCTCTCCTCGGCATCGGCGCGGGCGACTCGGCCGTGTACGGCATAGGCCAGAGGCCGGCTCGAGTGGCCCAGGTCGAGGCGTCGCTGAGCTTCTTCCGCGGCGTGCTGGCCTCGGGCGCGGGTGAATGGGCGGGACATAGGTACACACTGCCCCACCTGAGCGCCCGAGTCCCACTCTGGCTGGCGGCCAGCCAGCATCGGATGTGCGCTCTGGCAGGACGCCTCGCGGACGGCGTGATCCTCATGGGACCAGCGGAGGTGAGCTACGTCACGAGACAGGTGGGCTGGGTGTTGGAAGGGCTCCGGGAGGCGGGCCGTCAGCGCAGCGAGATCGAGATCTCGCTCATCACCACCGTGTCGTCGAAGCCTGACCGGCAGGCTGCTCTGGCGGATGTACGCTCCTGGGCAAGCGCCCAAGCGCGCCTCATCGCCGACTTCGCCGAGCTTCCCGCTGGACTCGACGGCTTTCGCAACGAGATTCAGCAGGCCAAGGAGTCCTACGACTTCAGCCGGCACCTCTCCAGGCACGCCGGTCACCAGGGCGCGGTGAGCGATGGGCTGACCGCGGCGCTGGCAGTGGCCGGCAGTCCTGCCGAGTGCGCCTTCCGCCTGCGCGAGCTGCGGGCCACAGGCGTCGACGGTTTCATCTTCCCGCTCCTGGGGGGCGGCCGGCTGGAGCGGCTCAAGAGTTTGAGCGAGGAGGTACTGGCGCAGCTGTGAAGTCCTCACCTTTCGACTATCACCGGCCGGAGAGCCTGGCGGAGGCACTGAGCCTGTTTGCCGAGTGCGGTGAGGAGGCCCGAGCTCTGGCGGGCGGCCAGAGCCTGGTTCCGATGCTGGCTATGCGGCTGGCCCGGCCCGCTGTGCTGGTCGATCTGGCTCGCATCCCCGAGCTCCGCGGCGTCACGAGGACCGCCGGCGGCTGGCGGATCGGAACTATGACGCGGGAGGCGGAGCTTGAGCGGGTTGCCGGGCTGCCACCGATCATCGCAGCGGCGATCTCCCACATCGGTCACTTCCAGATTCGGACCCAGGGAACTGTGGGCGGATCCCTCGTGCACCTGGATCCGGCGGGCGAGTGGCCGGCGCTCTCAGTGCTGCTGGAGGCCACGCTGGAGCTCGCGTCCAGCCGCGGGTTCCGGCGCCTTTCCGCGCGCGAGTTCGCGCTGGCGCCGATGCTGGCGGCGCTAGAGCCGGACGAGCTTCTGGTGGCCGTCCAACTGCCTGACTGCGGCGGCCCCTTCGGCTTTGAGGAGGTCGAGCGGCGGCCGGGTGACTTCGCCCTCGTCGGTGCCGCCTGTCACGGCGCCCGGGTAGTCGCGTTCGGCACCGGCCGTGTCCCGCAAAGGCTGACCGGCTGCGAAGCGCATCTGGCGGCTGGCGGCGGCTCGGGGCTGGAGCTGCGCAAGCTGGCCGAGGACGAGATGGAAGCCCATGGCGACCTCCACGCCAGCGCTGCCTACCGCCGTCAGGTGGGCGCTCGCCTGGTCGAGCGCGTGGTCGGCTCTGCAGCGGCCGCATGAACGTAGAGATCAGCCTGGCCGTGAATGGGCGCGAGTGGGCAGGCGAGGTGGAGCCGCGACTGACCCTGGCCGATCTGCTCCGCGACCACTTGGCGCTGACCGGGACCCATCTGGGTTGCGAGCATGGTGTCTGCGGCGCCTGCACTGTACTGCTGGACGGCCAGGCGGCGCGCTCCTGCCTGACGCTCGCCGTGCAGGCCGACGGCCGCCAGGTCACAACCGTCGAAGGCCTCTCGGAGGATCTCCTACCCCGGGAGCTGTTCCAGTGCGGCTTCTGCCGGTCGGGCTTCGTCTGCAGCGCCGAGGCGGTGCTGCGCCGAGAACCGCTACCGCGGGCGGTCGAGCTGCCCGAGCTGCTGGCCGGCAACATCTGCAGGTGCACTGGCTATGAACCGATCCTGGAGGCGTTGAGTGCCCGGCTACCTGGCTGACCTCCCAGCGCCCGGCGCGCTTGAGCTCGCCTTCGTTCGCTCTCCATTTGCGCATGCGCTGATCGGCAAAGTCAGCGGCCCGGCGGTTACGGCGACTGAGCTGGGTGTCGGCGATCTCCGGCTCGGCGGCCCTGGCGTGGCGCCCTGGCCCTGGCCGGCGCTGGCCAGGGGCGAGGCTCGCTTCGTAGGTGAGGCGGTGGCAGTCGTTTGGGCGGAGACTCGGGCACAGGCCGAGGATTTGGCGGAGAGCGTTGAGGTCGAGTTCGAGCCATTGGAGCCCGAGGCACCACGCGGGCTGTTCGAGTGCACGATCGACGCGGGTGCCGTCGACGTGTGCTTTCAGGAGGCGGAGCACGTGCTCGAGCGGACTTTCAATTGCGCCCGTCAGACCCCACTGCCGCTGGAGACGCGTGGTGTGCTCGCGCATTTCGAGGCCGGCCGGCTAACGCTCTGGTCCTCGACTCAGATCCCGCACATTCTCCGCCGCGGCATAGCCCAGGCGCTGGAGCTGGAGGAGAGCGCCATCCGAGTGCTCGTGCCCGAAGTAGGCGGAGGTTTTGGCCTGAAGGCGCATGTGTTTCCGGAAGAGCTCGTCGCGGCGCAGCTGGCTAGGCGTCTCGGCCGTCCAGTCCGCTGGATCGAGGATCGGCGCGAGAACCTGCTGGCGAGCGTCCACGCCCACGACAACGAGGTGCTGATGCGGGCAGCGTTTGGTGGCGACGGCAGGGTGCTGGCCGTCGAAGCGGATCTGCGCTGCGATGTGGGTGCCTACTCCGTCTACCCGTTCTCCGCCTCGCTGGAACCTGCCACCGCTGCATCGGCGATCTTCGCCGCCTACGACCTGCGGGGCTTGCGCGTGAGCGCCCGAGCAGTGACCAGCCACCGCTGCCCGGTGGGCGCTTATCGCGGCGTCGGCACCAACACCGCCGTCTACGCCACTGAGCGGATGCTGGATCTGATTGCGGGGCACCTCGGCCTGGATCCGCTGGAGGTCCGCCGCCGCAACGCTCTTCGTCACTTGCCCTGCACCACGCTTGGGGGGCGGGAGCTGGACTCAGGCGACTACCTAGAGCTGCTGAGACGCGTGGAAAGCGCCTCCGGCTACGAGGCGCTCCGCCGCGAGCAGGCGGAGGCGCGCCGCCAGGGCAAGCTGTTCGGGATCGGCTTGGCGCTTTTCAATGAGCACAGCGGCACAGGGCAGAGCGAGTACCGCTCCCGCGGAATTGAAGAGGTTTCCGGACTCGATGCCTGCCGGGTCCGCGTGACTGCCGAAGGGCGCATAGTGATCCACACCAGCTCGGTGGAGATTGGCCAGAAGCACGCCGCCGCCTATCGCCGCCTGACCGAGCGGATGCTGGGCGTCGAGCCCGGCCGCGTCGACATCCAGGAGGGGGACACCGATGTCTGCCCACCCGGTACCGGGGCCTTCGTCAGCCGCGGTGCTGTCGGTGTGCTTGACGCAATCGCCGGGGCGCTTCGCCTGGCCGGCGAGCAAGACCTGGCGCCCGGCACCGACGTCACCTGCAGCATCGACCCCAAGCAGGTCTTTCCCTCTGGCGCGCATCTGGCGGTGGTTGAGGTGGATGCCGTCACCTTCGTCCCTTGTCTCAAGCGCTATCTGGCCGTGGAGGACTGCGGCACTGTAATCGATCAGCGCACAGTGTCCGAGCAGATCCGCGGTGGCGTGGCGATGGGGGCGGGCAAGGTGCTGCTGGAGGAGAGCGCCTATGGCGAGGACGGCCAGCCGCTAGCGGCAACTTTGCTCGACTACCTGGTGCCGGTGGCGGCAGATATTCCGCGGATCGAGATTGCGCACCTGGTCTCGCCCAGCCCGATCAGCGCCCAGGGCAGCAAGGGAGTCGGTGAGGCGGGCACCATCGGGGCATTTGGCGCAGTCGCCAACGCGGTGGCGGACGCTGTGGCTCCTCTGGGCGCCGAGCTGCTGGACCTGCCCTACGGGCCGCAGCGCATCTTCGCCGCCATCCAATTGGCCACAACTTCAAAAGAAAAGAAAGGGCGCCGTCCCGGGGGGTAGCACGAGGCGGCGCTCCTTCAGCGCGACCACGGTCGGGAACCGGCCAGGTCGCTATCACTAGAAACGGTTGGGGAGCACAAAAGGGTACACGCGGCTGTGAAGATCTTTTCCTGAGTGGCGGAATCAGGGCACAGTAAGAGGGTGGCCAAGCCGGAAATAGTGTTTCTTTGCAGGGAGTGTGGCGGCGAGAGCCTCCGCTGGGCTGGCCGCTGCCCCCACTGCGGCGAGTGGAACACCCTGGAGGAGTACAAGCCGGGGCCGCGCCGCTCCAGCCGGCGAACGAGCCTGAAAGCGGCGGGGTCACCGGCCCTGCCCATACCCGTGACCGAAGTCGACCTCGGCGCCTTCGAGCGCCGGCCGCTCGAGTGGGACGAGGTCAACCGCGTCCTCGGCGGGGGGGTGGTTCCAGGCAGCCTGCTGCTCTTGGGCGGCGAGCCTGGGATCGGCAAGTCGACTCTGCTGATGCACCTGGCGGCGCAGGTGGCGAAAACCGGAAGCACAGTGCTCTACAGTAGCGGCGAGGAGTCGACCCAGCAGGTGAGCCTGCGCGCTCGACGGTTGGGCGTCGCTTTCCCCGAGCTGCTGCTCCTGGCCGAGACAGACCTGGAGACTATCGTCGACGCCATAGCCCAGACGAAGCCCACGCTCGCTGTGGTCGATTCGATCCAGACGGTTCAGGACCCTGCCGTCGAGGGCGCGCCGGGCAGCGTGGTGCAGGTGCGCGAGGCCGCCGGCCGGCTCCTTCGGGTTGCGAAGGACACAGGGATCCCCATAGTTCTGGTCGGCCACGTGACCAAGGAGGGCGCCATCGCGGGCCCTCGGCTCCTGGAGCACATGGTGGATACCGTGCTCTATCTGGAGGGCGATCGCGGTAACGATTTTCGGATCCTGCGAGCGCAGAAGAACCGCTTCGGCTCCACGGATGAGATAGGCATCTTCGCCATGGGCGAGAGCGGTTTCCACGAGGTGCCGGACCCGAGCGCGCACCTGCTCAGTGACGTGGGCGTGGTGCCAGGCACAGCTGTAGTGGCAGCGATGGAGGGCAGCCGGCCGCTCCTTCTGGAGATCCAGAGCCTGGTCAGCTACACGCAGTTCCCCATGCCGCGAAGGGCGGCCACCGGCTTGGACGTAAACCGCGTTCATATGATCGTGGCAGTGCTGGAGAAGAGAGCCCGACTGGCACTGGCCAAGATGGATGTGCTGGTCAACGTGGCCGGGGGCGTTCGTGTTCAGGAGACGGCTGCCGACCTGGGCCTGGCCTTGGCAATCGCGGGCAGCCTGCGCGATCGCTCGCTGCCGGCGGACACCGTCTGCTTGGGTGAGGTGGGCCTGGCGGGCGAGGTGAGGCGGGTCAGCCGCCTGGAACGCCGTCTGCAGGAGGCCGCCCGGCGGGGCTTCCGGCACGCCATCGTGCCGCCTGGCGGCGCCGTGCCGGCCTGGGCGGTGGGCATGAAGGGCAGCGAGGTGAAGGACGTGGCGCAGGCCGTGGAGGTTGCCTTCGGTTCCGGGCTGGAAGCCGCCGGATGACGACTCCGGCGCACCGACCGGGAGAGGGTCGGGTGGGCGTCATAGTGGCGGCGGCAGGCTTCGGTGCCCGGCTGGGCCGCGGCAGCAAGGCGCTGCTCGAGCTGAACGGCCGGACCCTGCTGCGCCGCGCGCTGGAGCGCTGCTGCCAGCTCGCCGAGGTTGACGAACTCGTTCTCGTGGTGCCCCCGGCGCAGCTTGAGCTCGCACGTCGGGAAAGCGAGCGCGTCGGCTGTGCCAAGCCGGTGACGGTGGTGCCGGGGGGACAGACGCGCCAGCAATCTGTGAAGCTCGGGCTGGAAGCCCTGCGCGGATGCGAGTGGGTGCTGGTCCACGATGCGGCCCGTCCGCTCGCGTCGGCTGAGCTCTTCCGCCGCGTGCTGGACGCGACCCGCGCCAGCGGTGCGGCAGTGCCTGGGCTGACCCCCAGGGACGCTGTCAAGAGGCTCGTGGGAGATCATGCGGCGGAGACCCTGGACCGATCGCAGCTGCTCCTCGTCCAGACGCCTCAGGGCTTCGCCCGCGCCACTCTGGAGCGAGCCCACGCTCAGGCCGCGGCCTCCGGTCTCAGCGCCGACGACGACGCTGAGTTGGTGCGAGCCGTGGGCCAGGAGGTGGCGGTGGTTCTCGGTGAGGTGCCGAACGTGAAGTTGACCATCGAGGAGGATCTGGCAGTGCTCGGGGCGCTCCTGGCGGCTCGCGAGGCGCCGGCGCCCGCGTGAGGATCGGCTACGGCAGCGACGTCCACGCGCTCGTCGCGGGCCGCCGGCTGGTTCTGGGCGGCGTGGAGGTCGAGTTCGAGCTGGGGCTGGAGGGACACTCCGACGCCGACGTTCTGACTCACGCCATCATCGACGCGCTGCTGGGAGCGGCCGCTTTGGGGACCATCGGGGAACACTTCTCCGACGAGGATCCGCGCTGGCTTGGGGCCTCCTCCCTGGATCTGCTCGCCATAACCACCCAGCAGCTGGCAAGGGAAGGTTGGCGGGTGGAGAACGTGGACTCGACCATCACGGCACAGGGCCCGAAGCTGGCCCCGCATCTCAGCTCGATGGCGGTCACTCTCGCGGGGCACCTGCGCGTGGAGCCTTCGCGAGTGAGTGTGAAGGCCTCTTCGCCGGAGAGATTGGGTGCGCTCGGGCGGGGCGAGGGCATGGCGGCTCAGGCTGTCGTCTTGCTAGAAAGGCAGGCATGACGCTGCGTCTGCACAACTCGCTCACCGGCCGCAAGGAGGAGTTCCAGCCGCTGGAACCCGGCGTCGTGCGGATGTACACGTGCGGGCCCACCGTGTGGGGACCGGCGCACATCGGCAATATGCGCTCGTTCCTTCTCTACGACCTGATCCGGCGCCAGATGCGCTTGTCCGGTTGCGAGGTCCGCCACGTGATGAACCTGACTGACGTCGACGACCGGATCATCGAGCAGTCGGACGCAGCCGGGATGGCCATCTCGGAGTTCACGCCGCGCTGGGAGGAATCGGTCCTCAGCGACCTGAAGCGCCTGCGGGCGGAGCCGGCGGAATGGTATCCGCGAGCCACCCAGCACGTGCCTGAGATGATCGAGTTGATCTCGCGCCTGCTGGAGCTGGGCCACGCCTATGAGATGGAAGGCGACGTCTACTTCCGAATCGACAGCTTTCCCGCCTACGGGGCTCTCTCCAAGCTCGACCGCCGGGGCAAGACGGCGACGACGCGGGTGGCGACAGACAAGTATGAGAAGGAGTCGGCCAGCGACTTTGCGCTCTGGAAGGCCGCGACCGAGCGTGATCGCCGAGTGGGCGCTGCGTGGCAGGCGCCGTTCGGCCTGGGTCGCCCAGGCTGGCACATCGAGTGCTCGGCCATGGCGAGCAAGTATCTGGGCGAGACGCTCGACGTCCATGCGGGTGGGGTCGACCTGCTGTTCCCCCACCACGAGAACGAGATCGCGCAGTCGGAGGCCGCCAACCGCAAGCCCTTCAGCCGCTACTGGCTGCATGGCGAGCATCTGACCATTGCCACCGGGGACAAGATGTCCAAGTCGAGCGGCAACTTCCTGACGCTGAGTGATCTTCTGGCCGCCGGCCACGACCCGGTGGCCATCCGCTTCCAGCTCCTGGCGGGAGCGCACTACAGGCAGAGGACGCTTCTCTCGGACCAGGCGATCCGGGCTGCAGCAGAGCAGGTGCGCCGCCTGCGAGAGCTCGAACAGCGGTTGAGCCTGCTGATGCCTCGTCCTGGGGCTGACGATGCGGCCATCTACCAGACGGCGCTCGACGGCCTGGCGGCGTACGGCGCAGCCATCGACGACGACTTGAACCTGGCCCAGGGAGTGGGGCAGGTCTTCGAGGTCGTGCGGGAGGCGAACTCGGCGCTGGATGCGGGCCGCGTCGGCACCGCCGGGCGCGAGGCGCTGCTCCAGCTGCTGGCGGCGGCCGACGCCCACCTCGATGTGCTTCGGGGGGGCGAGGAGAGCCTGGCTGGGGAGCTCGAGCGGCTGATCGAGGAGCGGGAGGAGGCGCGGCGCCGACGTGACTTCGCCACCTCTGACCGCATCCGCGACGAGCTGCGGAGCCGGGGACTGGTGCTGGAGGACTCGCGCGAAGGCGTGCGCTGGAAGCGCGTCCAGGCCGGCGGCTGAAGAGCGCGGTTCACACGGTCACCCTCCGGCTTGAAGCCCGGCCAGTGACAACCTCAGGTTGCGCGTGCACCAGGCTGGTGGAGCCTTGACCACGTGAGCCCAGTCAGGAGCAATAGTCCTGTCGCGGCGAGGCCGCCCATGAGGCCTACGGCCGGGTAGTCGTAGACGCCAACCAGGACGCCGCCGCCCAGCGTGGTCGCGCCGGCGCAGAGCCAGACCAGCACGTCGGCGGTGCCCTCAAATCGGGTGCGGATGGCAGGTTCCAGGTTCTTTGCCAGCAGCGCCGAGCCGGTGACGAAGCAGAAGTTCCAGCCCAGTCCGATTAGGTAGAGCGCGAGCCCGATGCCAAGCGCCGACGTCTCCCAGGCGGAGAGAAGGGCACCGCCGAAGAGCATGAAGCCACCTGCCGAGCCGATGGTTGCGGCGCCGAAGCGGTCGACAAGCCCGCCAGTCAGCCAGGCAAGTGCATACATGCCCGCTATGTGGACGGTGATGATGGCGGAGATGGTGCCCAATCGATGACCGTGGTGCAGAGCGTGGATGGGAAAGAGGCTCATCAGCATGACCATCACCGCCTGGCCCACGACCAGGTAGAAAACCCCCAGGCGGACTGAAGGCTGCCCGGCCGCGGCAAGGAACTCGCTGAGCCGCAGCCGTCCGGCAGTCTCACTGCCGACGCCGCGGGGGTTGCGGAAGAGCAGGGCGATGCACAGCGCCCCCACTGCCAGCAGGAGCGCCGACTGGCCCCAGCCGAGCTCGATGGCGTCGAGCCCGCGCTGGGCCGCAACCTGCTGCAGCAGGGGAGTGAGCCCAGCGGCGACCGCAGCCCCCAGCACTGCCCCGAAGAGGATCACGCCGACGGCGCGACCTCGCCACTCGGCACTCACGAAGTCAGCCGCAGCGTAGCGACCCTGGAGCACCACTGCCTGAGCCATGCCGACGAGAGCGCTGCCGAGAAGGAAGCCAGGGAAGTTTTGCGTCAAGGCGAAGACGCAGCCGAGACCTGCGCCGACGGCGCCCACTGCGTAACCAGTGAACATGCCTGCCTTGCGACCGAAGCGCGCCATGCCCATGCCTGCTAGAAAGGCGGCCAGGGAGGCGACGACCAGGTTGATGGTGGTGGGGAGACCGGAGGCGGAGGCGGAGCCGGTCATGTGCGTAGCGACGATGCTGGAGAGGGAAACGCTGGTCGTCAGGGCACTGGTAGACGCAGCCTGCGCCAGGAACAGCGCGGCCAGGCTGCGCCTGATCGAGGGATCGCGCTCGCGGCCGCCCGGAGTGACGATGCCCGGAGCGTGCTGCATGTCAGTCGATCGTAGGGATTCGCCGCTGTGCCTCCGCGCTGACAACCATGACTGGGTCGCCAGTGGGCCGGTCACCTCTCGGCGCCGGCGACCTCGATTCCTGCCGGCGGCGGCCGGGAAGCCTTACAAGCCAGGGCACGTAGGCTGGCCTCATGGCCAAGGGGAAGCGATCGGGGCCTGACGGGCGACGTGGCGGTCCCTTTAGCGGCGGGCGAGGAAAGCCGGCAGCCGCCAGGTCGGAGCCGCGAACGGACTCGAGCTTGGGCAGCCCGGGCCTGGAGAGGCAGCCACCGTCGCGCGCAAAAGGACCGGCAGGGGGGCGCGATTTCGGTGCCGATCCTGGCGCCGAGCGGAGCGGCGGCGCTGGCCAGCAGGCGGGCGGGCGGCGGCCGAGAGGAGCTCGGGCGGAGCCGGGCACCAGCCGGCCGCCCAGGGTGAGCTTGGGTCGCGGTCGAGAGCGCAGCGGCGGGCCCTGGGCTGACGCGGACCCCCGCACGGCCCGGCGCGACTCTCGAGCGGACCTCTGGGTCGAGCCCCGAGATCGACGCTCCGGGGGCTGGTCGGAGCCAGCCCCAACCAGCGGGGCTCGCCGGCAAGCTAGCAGCCCCCGCCGACCTGGCGGGTCGCGACAGGTTCCGAGGACATCCGGCCGTTCCAACCCAGCACTGCGCGAGGACCTGGTCTACGGCCGGAACGCAGTGCTCGAGGCCGCCCGGGCCGGAAGGGTGGCGAGGGTCTACGTCTCAGATCGGGCAGTCAGCGACCCGAGGCTGGAGGAGCTGCGCGGATTGGGACCTGTGCGAGAGGTGCCTGTTGAGCGCCTGGAGGCGATGAGCCAGGGCGCCCATCAGGGGGTGGTGGCGGAGTTGAAGCCGCGCCGCTGGCTCGCCCTGCCCGAGCTGCTGGCGCGAAAGCCGCGGCTGCTGGTGGCGCTGGACAGCGTCGAGGACCCGCAGAACCTAGGCGCCATCCTGCGCAGCGCGGAGGCCGCCGGCTGCGAAGGCGTGATCCTGCCCGAACATCGGGCGGCGCCCTTGAGCGGCGCTGCCGTGAAGGCCAGCTCGGGGGCGAGTGAACATCTGGCGCTCTGTCGCGTGCCCGGGCTTCCCTCGGCCATAGCTGAGGTGAAGCGGGCCGGGCTCTGGTGCGTTGCTCTCGATCCTCGCGGCGATCAATCGCCCTGGGACTTCGACCTCCGTCAGCCGGTCTGCCTCGTCGTCGGTGGGGAGGGCGCAGGTGTGCACCGGCTGGTGCGAGTGCGCTGCGACGTGAGGTTGAAGCTGCCGATGCAGGGCCGGGTGGCGAGTCTCAACGCCAGCGCGGCGGCGGCGCAGCTGCTCTACGAGGTGGCGCGGCAGCGCCTCCCGCCAGCTCAGCCGTGAGCACAGCTCTGGGGCCGGCCTTCGGCCGATGAGGCGGACGCGGATCGTCTGCACGCTGGGGCCGGCCAGCTCGAGCGCGGCAGTGGTGCGCCAGATGGTGGCGGCCGGGATGGACGTCGCCCGCTTCAACTTCTCCCACGGCGATGCGGACAGTCACCGTCGCGCCGCTGCGACGGTCCGCGAAGCTGCGCTCCCACTCGGCCGCCACGTCGCCCTGCTGCAGGATCTGCAGGGACCCAAGATCCGGACCGGACGTCTCTCAGAGCCGTTTGTCCGCCTGAGCCGTGGCAGGCGGCTGACGCTCACTGCCGAGCCTGTGACCGGCAGCGTCCAACGCGTCTCGGTCAGTCACCCGGAGATACTGGCGGCGCTGCGGTCCCGTGACCGGGTGCTCCTGGCGGACGGCCAGATCGAGCTGCGCGTTGAAGCCAACGACGGGAGCGAGGCGCACTGCGCCATCATCCGCGGTGGCTTGCTCGGCGAGCGCAAGGGCATCAGCGTCCCTGGCCGGGGGCTCGAGCTGCCAGCCCTGACTGAGAAGGACTGCTCCGACCTCCGGGTCGGCGCCGAGATCGGGGTGGACTACATAGCCCTTTCCTTCGTCCGCTCCCCGGCCGATGTCATCGCCTGCCGGCAGGCGCTCGACGCCCTGGGGCTCAGGACGCCCATCATCGCCAAGCTCGAGCGGGCCGAGGCGCTGCGCAACCTGACAGCGATTCTCGACTGTGTGGAAGGGGTGATGGTGGCCCGCGGCGACCTCGGGGTGGAGCTGCCGCTCGGCGCGCTGCCGCCAGCCCAAAAGGACATCATCGAGCGCGCCAACCGTTCGGGGGCGCCTGTCATCACCGCCACCGAGATGCTGGAGTCGATGGTGACCAGCAACCGACCGACCCGGGCTGAAGCGTCCGACGTGGCAAACGCGATCTGGGATGGCACTGATGCAGTGATGCTCTCCCAGGAGACCTCGATTGGCGCCCACCCGGTGGAGGCCGTACGGGCGATGGCCAGGATCTGCCTGGCGGCGGAGGGCCATCCCTCCTACCAACGCACCCCGGCCGCCTGGCAGGTCACCTCGATCGGCGGCGCCATGTCCCAGGCCGCCGCCTCTATTGCAGTCGAGTTGAAGGCCCGGGCGATAGTCGCCTTCACGGAGTCTGGCACGACGGCTCGACGCGTGAGCAAGGCGCGGCCCAGCACCCCTATCGTCGGCGCCAGCCCCCACCCCGAAGTCCTGCGCCGCACGGCACTCTATGCCGGAGTGAGGCCCCTGCTAGTGCCCCAGGGCGAGGACACTGACGACATGATCGCCAAGGCGACCGACGCCGCCGTGGCGGCGGGGCTGGTGAAACGGGGCGACCGCCTGGTCTTCGTCGCCGGCGTCCCCGTCGGCCAGGCAGGGGTTACCAACCTGGTCAAGGTGGAAGTCGTCGGCTGACATCGCCGAGAGCGCCGGTGCCGTCGTCGTCATGCCTTAGGCTCAACCGTCGTGACTGAAGAACTGGAGAGAGCTGCCGCCGAACCTGAGGCGGAACCGCCTGCCGCCGAGCCCGAACTACGCCCGATCAAGCGGGCGCTGGTCGTGGCGGCGCATCCTGATGATCCGGAGTTCGGCTTCGGGGCGACGGTGGCCAAGCTCAGCGCCGAAGGGGTGGAGGTTGCCTACTGCGTGTGCACCGACGGCTCGCAGGGCGGCGAGGATCCGACAGTTCCCGATGAGAAGCTGAGCGAGCTGCGCTACTCGGAGCAGTGGGCAGCGGCCCGGGTGCTGGGGGTAAACGAGATCCGCTTCCTCGGCTTCCGAGACGGTCGCCTGGAGCCCAGCCTGGAGCTGCGCAAGGCGATTTCCCGGGAGATCCGCCGCTTCCGCCCCGACCTGGTGATGACTCACACGCCCAGCCGGGCGCTCACCGTGCCCATCGGCGCCTCACATCCCGATCACCTCGCGGTGGGCGAGGCCGCGCTCTCCGCCGTCTACCCCGACGCGCGCAACCCGCGCGCGTACCCAGAGCTGCTGGCGCAGGGTTTCGAGCCGCACAAGGTGGCGGAAGTCTGGCTGCCGAGCTTCGACACTCCCAACCATGTGATCGACGCCAGTGACTTCGCTGAGAAGAAGATCGAGGCGATCCTCTGCCATGCCAGCCAGTTCCAGAAGCCAGGCATGGAGCCCGATGCGCCAGGCAAGTGGGTGCGGGAGCGGATGAGCAAGATCGGCGAAAAGCACGGCTTCAAGTACGCGGAGGCGTTCACGAGGCTGGAGACGGCTTAGGACCGCCTGGCGCTGGTCAGAGTTCGTTCACTGTGATCTCGTCCGGGCGGGGTACCCGGGTGGTCGCAAAGCCCGCCTTGCCGAGTAGACGAGCGAAGGCGATCGCGTCTCGGATCGCGCAGCCTCGAGGATCGTTGTTGAAGTAGCAGAAGACGTCCTCCTGCGTCCGCCAGAGTCGACTCAACCTGTCAACCCAGGTGAGAAGGGCGCGCTCGCCATAGCAAGGCCGCGGAGTAGCTCGTCCCTCGTGGAAGCGGACGAAGCCCCAATCCGCAGTGCGCCACTCTGGCGTCCGCCGCCGCGGCGAGTCCGCCAGGCAGAGCGCGGCGCCGTGTCGCTCGAGGAGCGAGCGGACTTGAGGCTGGTACCAAGAGTCGTGCCGGAACTCGACAGCCACCCGCACGCCGGCCGGAAAGCAGGCCAGTGTTTCCGCCAACCGGCCCGGTTCGGCGGTCAGCTGAGGAGGCAGCTGGAGCAGGATGGGACCGAGCTTGTGCCCCAGGCGGCCGGCCCGCTCCAAGAAGAGTCTCACCGGTTCGGCGGGATCGTGGAGGCGCTTCAGGTGAGTGAGGTAGGAGCTCATCTTGGCAGCCACCACGAAGTCGGCAGGCGTCTCGTCCCGCCAGCGCTCGAACGACTGTGCGGTCGGCAGATGATAGAACGAGTTGTTCAGCTCCACCGTCTGGAAGCGGGCGGCGTAATGGTCGAGCCAGCGTCGCTGGGCGAGACCTGAGGGATAGAAGGCGTCGCGCCAGTGTCTGTACTGCCAGCCCGAGGTGCCTAGATAGACCATTAGTGGCCTGTACCGGCCGAATCTGTAGCATCCGACGTCCCAGACCGGCGGGCGCCCAGCGGGCGCTGATGCCTGCGTTGCGGGACCCGGCACCGCTCGTCACGCATCTGACATGCGTTCCTCACGCTGCCACCCGCGCCTTGAAACCGCCGGTCTGGGACGCCGGTCCTATTGCAGCCTCCGGCCTGCCAATGATCCAACCGTTACAGGCCACTAGGAAGTTGTACTCGCCTGGCGGCGTTGCCTTCGCGCCCGGGCCGCACCCTGAGCGCGGCGTAGGCGGATCCGGTTGTAGCGCTGAAGCATGATCGGGTGGACTGTGAAGCCCAGGATCGCCAGGAGAGCCAAAGCAAACAGAGTCGCTGACAGGCGCCCGGCACTGTAGAGATGAAAAGCGAGTGCCGTCAGCGCCGGGAGGGCGAGCCAGTGAATCGCCTCGAAGTACCTGGTTATGAAGTCCAGCTGCGGGAGTAGGACGTCGTTGTCCCGGAAGCCCATCCACTTGAGACCGGCCACGCGCATTACAAGGCGGCCGCCGGTCGGCACGTAGCACTGGAAGCGGCGTACGCCGAGACGCTGGTACAGGCGCTCCGATTCGAAACGCTTGGGCGCGAAAACCAGCTCGGCCAACCACGCCATCTCGTGTGTTACGCAGCGCTCCCCGGGACGGCTTACTTCGACAGAAAGGGGAGGCTTGTCTTCCCTTGCCTTTTTAACTCGGGAAGGTCGCTTCGACCGCCACATCGTCGACGAGGTGGTAGTTGTCTGCGGCCACGTCGCTGAAGATGAGCTGGACGAAGCTCAGCGGCCGGCCGGGGCTGCGCTTGCCCACCTTCGCGACCAGCCAGCCGCTGGCTTCCTGGCCTGGCTGGAGCGTCTCCGGGAACTGCTGGGAGCGGGCGTAGTCGATGTAGGAAAGGCGCTCATCTTCGCCCACGAGCACCTTGGCTCTGGGCCACCAATCGACCTCCGATTCGCCCCGGTTGTCGATCCTCACGTGAAGCCAGAGCTGGTCTGAGCCCGGCAACATCGCAACCTTGTCCAGCGTGATCACCACGCCGGCGTACACGGTGGAAGCCTGCACCGAGGTCATGGCGCGTTCAGGGGGCGCCTCAAATCCTGCCTGCACGGCGTTGGCGGGGCCGGTCACCACGAAGCCGGCGAGAGCTGTCAGAAAGGAGATGCCTATCACTCCGGCGGTCGCCAGCCTGGGCATGGCGGCGGGCACCAGGGCGGTCAGGCCGATCGCTAGCAGGCAGGCGATGGCGACGGCGGCGGGATAGAGGTAACGGCCGGGGAGCAGGCCACCGATGTTGGCGAAGCGAAGCGCACTGAGCGCGAAGAGCACCTGGGCGGCTGCGCCGACCGCCAGCACCGCGCCTGCGGCTTCGGGGAGCCTGTGGCGTATCACTCTGACGAGCAGGCCAAAGAGGCCGTACATGACCGCCACGCCGACCAGCAGCTCCAGCAAGCCGGCCTGGGCCAGGGTGTAGACGGGCTCGCCGGTCCAGTAGGTGAAGAAGGCGTGCTCCAGGTCCCGTTGCGCCTGCACCAGCGTCAACGCGCCAGGCTGGA
>JAABUQ010005839.1_pt1 | contig 19210 bp, 15 predicted proteins | sample 5560001 | NCBI WGS metagenome assembly JAABUQ01 (sample SAMN10711888, study PRJNA513371) | rock metagenome | isolation source: Antarctica rocks | place: Antarctica: Victoria Land, Finger Mt nord | collected 2015-12-18
AGTTTTCCTTGCGAGGGTTGACCAAAGCAGCGGGCGAGTGGTGTCTCGTCTGTCTAGCCTTCAACTTGAGGCGCTTAAATGTCCTCATGGCGACAGCTTAAACTTTTCTCCGACAGGCTGCTAGGGCGGCTATCAGTAGAACGGAGCCAATGCTGATGCCGTTAAATAGGCCATCTAATAGTCCTTGCAGCACGCGCTTCCTCTTCCTAAGACTAAGTTACCTGCTCCCTGTTCCGGCTAAGTAGCTTTGTACTTTCCACCCTTATTCGGATTAGACCAGTCACAAGCGTAGCCCTTGGTTTCTTTAACAAATTGATTCCAGGGAACTGGTGCCACTGCCTTTTCAGTCGAATAAACAATTTTGAATAAACCATCAGCCCCAACCTCACCAATCCGCACAAACTTGGCTAGGTGATGATTATTTTCCAAAGTCACCATACCTTCTGGGGCGTTATAAATCTGTCCCAAGGCAGCAGAGCGCACCTTCTCCAGATCATCAGCTGTCTTAGCCTTCTCAACGGCCTGCTTCCATAGGTAAACGGCAATGTAAGCTGCCTCCATCGGATCATTGGTAACCCGGTTTTGGCCGTACTTCGCCTTAAAGGCATCAACAAACTTCTTATTGGCAGGATTATTTACCGTTTCGAAGTAGTTCCAAGAGGCGTAGTGGCCTTTGAGATAGTCCGGTCCAATCGCCCTGACTTCTTCTTCAGCAATGCTCACAGACATTGAGGGGTACTTATCTGGCCCCAATCCTGCTCCTTGGAGCTGTTTAAAGAAAGCCACGTTGCTATCACCATTCAGGGTATTGAAAATTACACCACCATTCGGCAATGCCGCTTTAATTTTAGTAATAATGGGCGTAACTTCCGTGTTGCCTAGAGGTAAGTAATCTTCACCAACTGTCTTACCTCCTTTAGCGTCTAACTGCGCCTTAATAATTGTGTTAGCTGTACGAGGGAAAACATAGTCAGACCCAACCAAAAAGAACTGTTTCCCTTTATTTTGCAAAAGCCAATCAACAGCTGGCTCAATTTGCTGATTGGGAGCCGCACCAGTATAAAATATGTTTTTGGAACACTCTTGACCTTCGTACTGCACTGGATACCAGAGCAGATGATTTTTCTGCTCAAACACCGGCAGAACATTTTTGCGGCTAGCAGAAGTCCAACAGCCAAAAATGGTAACTACCTTATCCTGGTCAATTAGCTTGGTTGCTTTTTCCCTAAAGGTGTCCCAGTTAGATGCACCATCTTCAACAATGACTTCAATCTTTTTGCCTAGGACCCCGCCTGCATTGTTAATCTCCTCGATCGCCAGTTGTTCAGCGTCCACCACACTCTTTTCACTAATCGCCATCGTGCCGCTAAGGGAGTGCAAAATTCCTACTTTGATTGTGTTTCCTCCTCCACTGGGACTGGTATTAGCGACAGGAGAGGCAGGAGCAGTTGGACTCACTACCGTAGTAGTGGGGGAATTGTTGGCGCAAGCCTTCAGCAGAAGGCTTGTTCCCCATGCGGCACAGCCGTATACCAAAAATTTACGTCGGTTCAATCGTTTTGCCATATCGTGACGGTACTCTAAATCGCTTGAATAACGAGTGTTTCACTAGCTGCGAAACCAGAGTTGGATCTGGTAGAAAAATAATCCCTAACTGTTGCATCAGTCCGAGTGCATCCCCCTGTCCCCAGTATTCAACAATTTTTCCGTCTTCTACACGGTCAATGTGCATGACTGACAGATTAATTTGTTTCCCAGTTGGCGGCAGACCTTGAAATTCACCCCGATGAATGGCGGTGAAGGTGCCGCACGTCACGACTTTATCTGCTGCAACAATCACCTGATCAAATCGGTGTTCACCTTCTGCAAAAGCAGAGTAGAACGACATCCCAAATCGTTTGAAGCCTCCGCTATCCAGAGGTTCTGGAACACCCGCCAAGTAAGCTACAAAATTGGGGGCAAGTAGTGCCAATGCTGTTTCAATCTGGCGCTGATCAAATGCTTTATAGAACTGGAGGACGAGTGCCCGGTTTTGCTCCGTTGACATCACTTAGACCACCGCTGTTGTTGCCAAACCTGTTAGTGCTGGAGATATGGCAGCACTAAGCTGCAATCCTTATATTAGTGCCATTTTGCTCAAACCTACTACCTGCAATGCTCCCTAAACTTGACCGTCGTCGCCCATTCTGCCTCAAGCTGAGTTTAGCTATGGTGAGCATCTGCCTGAGCGCTGATATAGTGCGATCGCAAACCCCGCCGTCGTCAGACATACTCCCACCCCTTCGTCCCGAAACCCCTCCACTTCCAGCACCTCGGACCCCACTGCCGCCTCCAGAAGACCTACTCCCGTCCCCGTCTCCCCCCGCCTTTAAGACACCTCTGGGTACAGTTCCTGGCACCATCACGGTTAAAAAATTTCGATTCATTGGCAACACAGCATTTAGCTCGAAAACGTTAGCTCAGGCACTTGCCCGCTTCACCAACCGACCTATCACCTTTGCCGAACTCCTAAGTGCCCGTACTGTTGTCACCGAGTTCTACTTCAACCACGGGTACATCACCTCTGGTGCCCTGATCCCACCTAACCAAGCAATCCTGGGAGGCGTCGTGACAATCCAGGTAGTCGAAGGCAGATTAGAGCAAATTAAGGTAACTGGCACTAGGCGACTGAACCCTAACTATGTGCTAGAGCGTCTGAAGTTAGCCACATCAAAGCCCCTGAATCGGAACCGCTTGCTAGAGGCTTTGCAACTGCTGCAACTTAATCCCCTGATTAAAAATCTCTCTGCCGAACTTTCCGCTGGGTCGCGTCTAGGCACGAGTGTGCTAGAAGTCCAGGTGACGGAGGCGAAGACCTTCATTCCTCAACTCACGCTTGATAATGACCGACCCCCCAGTGTTGGCACTTTCCAACGCGGATTACAGCTTACCGAAGCCAACTTACTAGGGCTGGGGGATGGCTTGAGTGCAGGCTATACCAATACTGATGGCAGCAACAATGTGAATGGCAGCTATACCTTGCCCCTCAATCCCCGCAATGGTACTCTAAGCTTGAGCTACGGCACCACAGTCTCGCATGTGATCGAGCCGCCCTTCAACAAGGCGAATATCAAGGCTAATTATCGCTACTACGACGTGACGCTGCGCCAGCCAGTGTTCCAGACTCCAAGCCTTGAATTTGCCCTCGGTCTGACTGGTTCTCACCGGGAAAGTGATGTTACCTTCTTCGGCAGTCACTTCTCTGGACCGTTGATCTCACCAGGGGCTGATAACCGGGGGCGCACCCGAATATCAGCTCTAAGGTTTTTTCAGGAATGGACTTCAAGGAGTAGTCGAGAAGTCATTGCCGCCCGCTCTCAGTTTAATCTGGGAGTGAATGCTATAAATGCCACTATACATCGAACTGCTCCGGATAGCCGCTTTTTTGCCTGGCAGGGGCAGGGGCAGTGGGTGCGTCTGCTTGCCCCAGACACATTGCTGTTAATCCGTGGCAATATCCAACTGGCAACCACGACGCTCGTGCCTTTAGAGCAGTTTGGTTTAGGGGGTCAGGAAACCGTCCGGGGTTACCGTCAGGATTTCCTCTTAACTGATAATGCTGCATTGGCTTCAATCGAAGTTCGGTTACCGATTTATCGTGCCCCTAAGGAGCTAGCGGTTTTACAACTCGCCCCGTTTGTGGATGTTGGTACTGCCTGGAACAATTCAGCTACCAACCAGCAGAACTCCAATACTCCCAACACTTTGGCATCTATAGGGTTAGGGCTACGGTTACAATTGGGTAACAATCTCACAGCCCGGTTTGATTACGGCGTTCCTTTGGTTGATGTCTCTTCTAGGAAAAGAACATGGCAAGAAAAGGGGTTGTATTTTTCCGTACAGTACAATCCTTAATATGGGCTGTTCTTGGCAGAGGGGCTCCAGGGGTAGGGGGGCACTTATGAATGGTTTGCATGAGTTTACTTTAGCCAGAAATAGAGAGAAGTAATAGTAAAATCACTGAAAAAGTAGTGACTTTCATTCAAGGAGATGAAAAAATTAACAGGGACTGGTTTTGGATAAGTAAAACGCTGTGGTTTCTACATCAAAATACTGGCAACTCGTTAAGTTAGATTCGACTGGCTCGCGTCGGGTGGAAACAATGATCGCCGCTAAGACCTATTTCCAAAACAAATTTCCTGAATGGACTAAACAGGTTAACGTTCCTGATGCAACGCTTGTGCGCCAACTTTGGCAGCAAATGCGACAGGGTGAAGAAGATCATACCGATAATCGCTTTTTAGCTGAGAGTTGTTTACGCTGCTATATCTCGCACCAAATCGCTCAAGCGTGCCTAGACTTGGGAGCTAAGTTTGGCAGTCGCAACGGGTTCACTTATGAGGACTTATTGCCTTTTGTCTTGGATGATGAGGGGCGATACTGCACAAAAGTCGCTTCGCGATCGCTCCGATCAAATTCGGTTCACGTTCCCTATCGTTCTCTGGCGATGACCATCTTGCAAACGTTTGACCCGGCGAAGGGAACGCTCAACACATGGGTAACACGCTATGTTCGGCAACATCCAGAACTCAAGCGCTTTTTGTTACAGCATGGTGTTTATATAGTGAGCGATTGGGCGCTGCTGAACGATACAACGTCGAAGCGATTACAACAAATTTTAGCTGAGGTGTATCAATTAACACAATTAGAAAATCAGCAAGCTTGCGAACTTATGCAAAGCTTCCATGCGGTCTATCGTGAAGACCGTCTGCAACAGCGCATGGCGAGGACGAAACAACCCTGTCAGCCACCAACGACTGACCAGTTAGTTCGCATCGCTGATGACCTAAAAGCTCGAACCAGTCGCACGCTCAGCCCTGAAGCTATCTTGCGGCAGTTACAGGCGATCGCTACCAAACTGCGGCAATATCGGATTTCAGCGCAAGGAGGATTGGTTCTTGGCGTTTCCTTCGATCAACCTGAAATTCAACCGTTCGTAGACCGCGCACAGACATGTGAAGATGATGAAGAAATCGACTTTCTTAAATATTATCAAAATCAATTTATTGAATGTTTAGATGGGGCGATTTCCGAAGTGATTGGGGATGCTATTTATAAGCTTCAACGCCAGCGTTTATCGGTGGATCAGTTATTTATCACAGCCTTACATTTTTTTCATTGCCAAGGTCAGTCGATGACCCAAATAGCGCCGCAAATTGGATTTAAAAAACAGTATGAAGTGTCCCGGTTATTAAAACTTAATGATTTGCGGGCCGATATCCGTCAGCGGTTGCTCGTGCTCTTACGCTCGCGCATTGTTGAGCGCGCTAAGCTGTATGCTGACGCCGAACGCTTACAAAGCTTAGATCGGCAGGTGGAATTGATTCTGGATGAACAAATTATGGGTATCATCCAGGAAGCAGAATCCGAGGCAAAAAATCCGATTCGCAATCAACCCCTACGCGGTCTACTAGCACGTCGCCTCTGCCGTTATCTTGAGAGGAGGAAAACTAGATCATGATCGAACCTGATTTGACAGACCTGCTAGATTGGAAATCGCTCAATGCTACGCTAACCGAGCTATTACCAGAGCAATTACAACGGGCTGCGCGTCTGAGTCAATCGATTCGTTTTCCGGATCAACGCTGGCAAGTCTACCTGGCTGCGTTAGCTGCATTGGGATTTGAGCAATGGCTGTGGGATCGCGCCCCAGATTTGAGGGTACAAAGCGTTGGCGCTTCGATTTGGCAACCGTCCTATGCGAATTTGATCGCAGCGGTGTGTAATGTCCACGTCGGTGACTTCAAACTCTGCATCGGGACTTATAGTAGCCTAAACGACAACCAAGTCAGCTTTCCAAGTGCGGTTTTCGACATTCCTGATTTCGCGGCTCATTTCTATGTACTGCTCGAGGTTGAGGAGGAGCAACAGCAGGTTGCGGTATCTGGTTTCTTAAACTATGAGCAGTACTGTCGATATCAACAGATCGCGCAGATCCAAACAGAAGCAGATTGGACATACACGCTACCCCTAACCTGGTTTAATCCCAACCCCAACGCCCTACTGCTGAATCTCCGCTGCCTGGAATCAGATGCCATAGTTTTACCCACAACTGCGTCCGCGCAACAATTGAGCGACGAAGCAGTGCGGCAAAAATTGCTTTCGCTGCAATCCCAACTCCCGACTCAGCCGCTTTGGGAATTGCTGACTCTCGAAGAGGGCAAGACGCTGTTGAGGAACCCCGATCTGGTGAACTGGGTTTACGAATTAACTTTCCCACGGTTTCAACCCCTGATCAATGTCGGTTTGTGGTTACGCAATCAGATCGATCCGGTAGCTCAAGAATTGGGATGGATGCTAATGCCATCGCTGACATCTGAGCTGCGTTCGTGGGAAGAGGAATTTGATCAGATTCGAGCAGCATTGGAAGACAAAGGCGTCCATATTCCTCCAACAGCGCGAGGAGCTTACCGCGACTTGCGCCTGCGACAGGGAAGTTTGCGGCTCTACGCGGTGATGTGGGTGCTATCGTCAGAATTAGATTGTCAGGAATGGATGTTACTTATTGCCTTGAGTCCATCACAATCGCAGATGCCAATGCACCTCAAGCTGGAGGTCAGAGATGAAACAAAGCAACTATTTGAACAATCTCAGGATGACTCGAATCAGGGCATACTCTACGCTCAAGTTATTGGCAATTGGGGCGAACGACTTTGGGTGAAGGTGATTGTCGATTTTGATGCTGTTTTTGAACTTACGCCTTTTAGTTTTGAGCTTGAAAAAAACTCTTAAGAAGTAAGAAATAAATCCTGATAAATTTACTTAGAATATTTTAAATAAACTCAAAATACGGGCTTATTTTATGCGTGCTGATAACTAATAGCTATATGAAAAATACTTCCTATCTTTTTCGCCTTAAAGTTCAAAAAATTGAGCAAATATGTCTGTTTGAGTTGTCTTGGGGGCAAGGACAAAACCTGACGGTGCAAGTCAATTATCCAGCTGCCCTAACTCAGCTTTACGAAAAATGGCAACGGGCATACTTGAGCTTTTATCAGTCGGAACATATGCGCGGACGGACAGTTGGTGGTGGGATTGCGACTTTAACAGTGGACTGGCACGCGGAACTTGTCAAAGCGGAAACGAAGTTGATGTATGAGTTTCATCGCTGGTTACGCAGTGCCGAACTGTACGAAATTCGGGCTACTATTGCTCAGGCAAGTCAGGAACTTGTCAAGGCGAATCCCGAAACAACCGAGGCAGTGCAAGTCTTTCTCACCTGTAAGCCGATTGAGTTAGACCGTTTTCCTTGGGAATCTGGGGAATTTGGCACAGATGCCACTACTGGAACAATTCGGATTATTCGCGCTCCCTTGAATATTGCGACAGCAAGCGGTGGCGAGTATAAAAGAACACCGAAGGGGCGTGTGCGCATTCTAGCGATTTTGGGCGACGATACCGGGTTGAATTTTGAAGCAGATCGGGAGGCAGTGCGATCGCTGCTGGGCATTGCCGATGTACAGTTTGTTGGTTGGCAACCGGAGCAAACGCCAGAGCTAGCAATCGGGCAAATTACCGACGCGATCACTAAGGAGCCAGGCTGGGATGTGCTATTTTTTGCCGGACACAGCAACGAAACCCAGATGACGGGGGGTGAGTTGCGGATTGCTCCTGGTGTGTCGATTTCGATTAGCGAGATTAGACCGCAGTTAATGGCGGCGAAAAAGCGCGGACTTCAGGTTGCCATTTTCAACTCCTGTAGCGGGTTGAGTATCGCAGATGCTTTAATTGATATTGGTTTTAGTCAAGTTGTGGTGATGCGCGAACCGATCCACAACCGCGTCGCGCAGGAATTTTTGGTGCGATTTCTGCAAGGGTTGGCGAAACACCTGGATGTGTACGAGTCGATGATGGCAGCGCGTCAATTTCTGCGGATGGAAAAGAGCCACACCTACCCCTCTGCCTACCTGGTGCCTTCGCTGTTTTGCCATCCGGGAGCCGCCCTATTTCGCATTCGCCCGTTTCACTGGCGGCAGCGCTTGCGTCAGAGTTTACCGACTCGAATTGAGGCGATCGCACTATGTGCGAGTATTGCCCTCAGTTGCATTCCCCCCATTGCCGGACTACTGCTAGACGGGCGCACATTCGTCGAGTCGATTTACCGCGACTTAACTGCCCAAGTGCCGTCAGAGTCAGCCCCCCCAGTTGCGCTTGTGCAAATTGATACCGAATCGATCTATCGTAGTGGCATTTCTCAGCTGAATCCGATTAACCGTAGCTATTTAGCAAAGTTAATCGAACGCTTACAAAAATTAAATGCCTCCGTAGTTGGTTTAGATGTACTGCTTGATACACCCCAGCAAGAACCTCCATCTGGAGACAAAGATTTAGGAAAAGCCGTGCGACGAGCAGCAGATCAGAATATGTGGTTAATTTTTGCGGCGATTCTGGAATCGAATCGTGAGTTCGGTGTAAGTACAAATACGGCTATTGCCAGTAAAAATTGGACAATGCAAGGATATATCGATGTAGTTGACCCTCACTTGGTTGAAATCCCGCTCCCAGATCAAGATTGTCGCCAAGCTTGCCCAATCGCCTATTTAATGTCGCTTGTGCAGACATCTCGCTCCTCAGTCGCTGAACTACCAAAGCCCCATACTGGGCACCTCACCAACTTACGCACGCAACTGCTTGATGCGATCGAGCAGAAAGCCCCGAACATCCGTGATTTACCGGCTCCGTTCAACTGGCATCCGCCCTTTGGGTTACAACCTGTGGTAGATTTTTCCCTTCCCCCCGCTCACGTCTACCAGCGAATTCCCGCCTGGAAATTGCTCGAAGATGCGGATGTTAACAAATTTCCACTGCTTTGTGAGCAGGTTGTGCTGATTGCGGTGGGAAGCGACGATCGCCTGGGAATCGCACCTGGACAACCGGATCGCTTGTCTGTACCTGCGGCGATGAGCTATTGGACGCAGCAACCTTGGCTGACAGGGGGTGAATCGTTAGCGTACATGACTCACCATTTGCTCACGCGACACTTTGTTATCCCCATCCCGGACGCTTGGCTGATTGGAGTTGCAGTCATCCTCGGCAAAGTCACCATGTTGGTAATCAAACGCCAGCAGTATCCCTGGAGTCCAGCCCGTCGTCTGCAAATCATCGCTGGTTCGATTGGTGCCACCGTGATTTATGGCTTCGTTGGGCTACAGCTTTATATTTCGGCTTCAGTTTTGCTCCCCTGGCTTTTGCCATCGTTAGTATTTTTGGCTTACGTTCTACCCGCCACGCAGAAGAAACATGTTTAATCTCCAACGTCGTAAGTTTTTGTTTAGCTATGCAATTATCCCCTTAGTCATCAGTAACTACTGTATCGCCCCAGTCACTGAATCTCCCCATCTGGTCGCCCAGAATGCATTTAAAGCTTGGATCAGATCATTTTGGCAGCGGCGTCCCAGTCACCGTTTAGGCGCACGCAGCGGCATCTGCCCCATCGCACCTGGTTTAATTGAAACATACGTTGTCTGGCACGACCGCCCACTGTTTGTATGGCTTGGCGAAGGCACACAGATCCGCGTCCGCGATCGCGAAAGTCAAGCCGTGCTGTGGACGCAATCTCTCAAAACCACAGAGCGACAAATCGCCTACAGCGGTAAAGAACCCCTGCAACCGGGTAAGCTCTATCAATGGCAATTGTTGGGAATCGAGTCCTTAAGCTCCGATCGCAACCACTGGACAACATTTAAGGTGATGCCTACAAGCGATCGCGACAAAATTAAAGCAGATTTACAAACTTTAGAGCAAAAACTACGAGCGACTGGAGCTGACCAAGAAGAGATTGGGCTTAAAAAAGCGGACTACTTTCTGAATTATAAAATTAAACACGAAATCGACAAAAATGAAGAGCTGAATGCTTGGTCAGATGCTTTGCAAACCCTCTACGAGGTTGAGAATCCATCTCCCTCTTTTATTGAGCAACGGCAAGCGTATGTGGCGAATTTTTGCACTCAACCTACCGCGACAACTCGTGTAAATTAGTTTAATTTATGAGTATAAAACCAGCTGGTTTAGTGAGTGCTGGAGATGCAGTCAACTAATACAGTCAAATTAGCATAACAGGTACGTAGAGTGTTATGAGCACATTCAAAGTAGAAGTGGTCAGAATCCACAGCCTTAAGCATCACCCTAATGCGGATCGACTTGAGGTTGCCTCCATAGAGGGCATGGCGTACCAGGTAGTTACAGCTATTGGGCACTTGCAGCCTGGGGATAAAGCGTTTTACTTCCCGATTGACAGCGTTATACCTGAAGCGTTCCTAGATAAGTTCGGGATTCGTCCCTATTACTCGAAGAAACTGCGGGCAGCTTCACTGCGGGGCATCTTCTCCGAAGGTCTGCTCATTCCTGTGGATGAGGGCTTCAGTGGTGGTATTGGGGATGACTACACAGAGTTTTTCGGCGTAACTAAATACGAGTACCCCATACCTCAGAATATGAGTGGAGATATAGAAGCTCCGATTGGGCAGTACAAGTTCCCTAGCCCAGAAAATCTCAAGCGCTTTCGAGATCTATTCCATCAGGGTGAAGAGGTGGTGGTGACGGAGAAGATCCACGGGGTAAATTTTACCGTTCGGGTGGATGCTGACGGCCACCACGTAGGCAGCCACAACTATTTCTGGAAGAACAACCAGACAAACAGGAATCTAGTCTATATTCGCGCTTACAATGAACATCCGGCGCTGCATAAATTGCAACCAGTGATTCAAGTTTTTGGGGAAATATACGGTGTACAGGATATTAAATATGGCTTGGATCAAGGCAAACTAGGGATGGCTCTATTTGCGGTGAAGAAAAACGGCTACTTCCTGAACCATAGTAATTTTGTGGCATTTTGCGAGGAGTTTTCCTTACCGAGGGTGCCTGTGCTCTATGTTGGGCCTTACAGTTGGGAGGCGGTGTCCCAGTTCAACAATGCGGCGCAGCGTACTTAGCCCGCAGAAGTTTTCGGGGGGAGTACTCCCCCCGAAACATTCTGCCCAAGAGTGTCTGATGGAGGGGATTGTTGTGCAACCTCTGATTGAGCGGACTCATCCAGAAATTGGCCGAGTGGTGCTCAAGCTAATCAGCGATCGCTACCTACTACGTAAGGATGGTACTGAACTTCACTAGTAGCTTCTTAAGGTGAAGAAAAAGCCAGCACCCGCTTGCTCGCTTTGTTGTGGCAACGGATTCGGCGAAGAGACACATGAACTGCCATTGTGAGTCGCAGGCGTTCGTGGTCAAGACATGGAGAGCGACATCAGCAATATCCTGAAACAAATACTCATTCTATCTGTGGCCCAGTGTCCCGCTGGAAGTACAACGGTCGCATATCCCCAGCGCTAGCCATCGGAACCTCAATGTGGTACTCAGGGAAGGGAACTTCAACGCCTGCCTCAGGATAGAGCAGAGCAGCCGCATAGTCATAGTAATGATCAAAGTTAGCACCGCAGAGCAGCGCTGCGATCGCCTCTACTTGATCGACAATGTAAGCTTCTTTATCCTCCAAGATTGCCTGAACCATCTCTGGAACTTCTATGAGACGAAATCGTTCCTGCCGGTGCTCCTTTGAGATATATTGTGCAAATTTTTCAGGGCTAGATCCACCACCACCTGAGAAAACTGTTTCTCCGTTGGCATTAGATTCAATCAGAACAAGACTGTCCCCATCATACAGATTTAGGTGAAAACCATCGCAGCCAACTGCCACCATTAAGTCAGTCAGTCGTGGTCTCTCAGCTCCTGCCGCTGGTAAACATAGAAACTCCTGTGGGTCAACCTTCACTATTGTCCAACTAGGCGCACCAGGATAGAGGCCTGCTGCCTTGAGGCTGTCTAAAAGGAGTTGATTACTGAATCTCCAATGGGATTTATAGCAGGGCAAACACATCTAAAATTAACAAAACGAAATGGACAAAAAGCCTAGCTCATGTATCCAATGCAAAAATAAGGCTTTTCGTTAATCTGATTTTTTTATCCGTAGACGAAAGGTAAAAATTATCATGGCAGCGAGTCTCAATAAATAGCATCTAATGCCAAAAAAATCAGAGTTTATTGAGAATGAAGCATTTTTATTGACAAGGTGCGTTTGCCCTGACTGTTTCACTTCAAGGCAGACAACAAGTGTATAGACTATTCATGCACAGTTAACGGTGAGAAAGGAGGTTGTCGATGGCAGCCTCCTTTCTCACCGTCATAATGATTATCCTTCTTTAATAAAGCGGTGTCTCTTGTTTTCCCTGGAATAAATTATTCCTTGGAAGTCCATTAAAACCCAATTCCGTTAATTCCACTTCGCCAGAATGCTCCACTACTATCAATGGTCTCATTAACAATCCAAGCAGAGGCGCTATTAGTTGGATCAATAGTCACAGCAGAGTAATCGCCCCAACGTTGTACCGCCCCTCCGTTACCAGATAGGAATGTAGGGCTGGTAAACGTTGCCAACCCTGTGCCAAAATCACAGGGTGTCGCACTGCAACTAGAAGTTCGAATCTGAGCATTAATTCCCTGAGAAGGGTCAGTAGAACTCCAGGTAACAAACGGCTGATTAAAGGAGTTGACAGCGATAGAGGCATTAAAATCAGAAGAAGACCCGCTTGCATAGAAGAAGTTGCTCTGTTTAACGGTGAAGTCATCCGTATTGATTTCGTAGAATCTGGGCGTTGCAAACCCCGCGAAGCCAATCGTATGCACTTGCCAGAGGGAATTGCCCAGTTGAGTACTTGCATTCACAAACCGACTATCTGAAGTATCCAGAAGAATGCTTGTATTCGGTTGAGGGGCATTAGGAGGTGGATTATAGGAAGGCACACTAACTGAGCTAGGTCCAAATAGCTGGGCTTGAAAAGCATTGCTGGAGTTGATCAGTCGGTAAGCTGACAGACTACTACCTGAAGGTGGTGCTGCAAGAAAGAAAGTATTAGAATTTTGATCTAACACATTTGGGGGGGCTAGAGTCGCTTGCAAGCCTGTAAAGACTGGAACTGAAAATCCTAAGCCATTGTACAGGCGCGCCTTCGCTATAGAAAGCATATCAGCACCTAAAAACGACGAGGTACTGAAGATATTAGCAGTGATTAAGACGGAGTTTTGATCTAATCCAAGTTGAGGGAAATCAAAAAAATTCCCATTCTGGAAGAAATCGGCATTAATGTTATAGATAAAGTAGGGGCCTGTTGGATCTGAGGTTGTCGAGACAGCAATAAAAAAGCGTTGCACTGTAGGAGCTTCATTAAAAGCATCTGCTGTAACTACCCAACGATTAAATGTGCTATCGTAAATCACTCTGGGATCAAACAAACCCTGAGTATTATAGCGGTTCCTATTCGCGTGAGGTACGCCAAAACCTTTGATTCACAACTTTTGCAGCCTCTATGCATGTATCTCATCTGACCGGGAACCGCTATATATCCAAAGAAAGCTGATAGTGGTAAGCTTAAAAGCGAAGTACAATCTGACTTGTTAAAAACGCTGATCCGAGAGTTGGTAACTTCTACAAACTGGGTAAGCCCAACTGCACCGTGGGTGTCAGGTGGATAGTACCCTTCACTCTGGGAATTGGCGTTGCAACTTGCTGTAATACTGACATCAGAAGTAGGATCTGCTGGGTGAGTGGAAGGATCTGGCTTGGACTGATTAGGAGCTTGAACTTCTGCTTCCGTTTTAAGCTGGTTCAGGGTTTCTTGAGGTATGGTTGAACGTCGAATAATTTCAGTAGATTTTTGAGCCCTATAGGTAGCAGCATCATTTTTCATTTCCTGCGGGGTGCGTACTACACCTGCTTTAATGTCAATAATCTGTTGAGGATTTTCTTTGTCTGTGTCAGATGCATGATGTTCGTTAGCACCATTGGCCGGTACCTGCGCTTTGAGTGGAATTGTGGGGACAACAGAGACCGCTAGGGCAGTGAAGAGCAAGATGATCGTTTTGTTGATCGTTTTGATTTTCATAGAAGAAACCTGTATAAATTGTGAACGCTTCAGTTGAGCGAGTCTAAACTCTGTGACGTACTCCCAGCGCCGCACTACGTGACGGCGTGGGCTTCTCTTCTCTTACGAGTTGAGCGTTTTAGACTAAATTTAGAGAGTCATACTCATGATTCAAGTTTGAAACAACTACCAACTTTACAGCACGTACAGGTTATTTCCTACAGAGAGTTTATAAATAAAGATTAAGCAGGGCAAACGCACATTGTCAATAAAAATGCTTTATTCTCAATAAACTCTAATTTTTTTGCATTAGATGCTATTTATTGAGACTCGCTGCCATGATAATTTTTACCTTTCGTCTACGGATAAAAAAATCAGATTAACGAAAACCCTTATTTTTGCATTGGATACATGAGCTAGGCTTTTTGTCCATTTCGTTTTGTTAATTTTAAATGCGTTTGCCCTGGGTCTGGAAGAAGCCCCTGCTGTTGCGTGAGAGTCTGGTTTTCCGCTCTCAGGCTGATACTGTTGGCGAAGTCGAAAAAGGGCAGAAGTGGGACAATTTTACGTACCTAGTAATCGCCCCTAGCATCGCTTAAGCAGAGAGGAATAGTCAAAGTGCTTCAACAAAAGTCAATTAGCCCTGTTCCAGAAGAGACAGAGCGTATCGCTCGCGCTGCTTTTCCCAAAGGCAATATTTACATCACCATGCGTAACGAAATCGGAACTCTCTACAATGACCAAGATTTTGAAGCACTATTTCCCACGCATGGGCAACCAGCTTTTAGTCCTTGGCGATTGGCTCTGACCTGTGTGATGCAATTTATGGAAGACCTGTCAGATCGGCAAGCCGCAGATGCAGTTCGCAGTCTGATTGATTGGAAATATGCCCTTAGTCTGGAGTTGACCGACCCTGGCTTCGATTTTTCGGTGCTGTGCGAGTTTCGAGCGCGGCTAATTGCAGGTGGTGCAGAACAGTTGTTGCTCGATAACCTACTGGAGCAGTGCCAAAATCGTGGATGGCTAAAGGCACGGGGAAAGCAGCGGACCGATTCTACCCAAGTAACAACGCTGCCATTCGTACCTTAAATCGACTCGAATGCGTAGGTGAAACTTTGCGTGCCACGCTCAATGCTTTGGCTACTGTTGCCCCCGAGTGGCTGCAAGGATGGGTGCCGCCGGAATGGTTTGACCGTTATGGGCGTGCTGTGGACGAGTATCGTTTGCCTAAAGGCATTGCGGCTCGGAAGGAATATGCTGAAACCATTGGTAGAGATGGAATACAGCTATTAATATCTTTGTACGAAGATGAAACAACGCCCCAATGGCTGCGACAAATACCCGTTGTGGAGATTCTCCGGCAAACGTGGATGCATCAATATTATATAGATAATGGTCAGGTATGTTGGCGTGCTGCTGCTGACTTACCACCGGCGGGCAACCGTTTTGACTCACCTTACGACTCTGATGCCCGTTATGGCAACAAACGCAGTACAACGTGGACAGGTTACAAGGTACATATAACTGAAACCTGTGATGTTGACTATGTAGTGATTATTATCCAGAAAAAAACTGTGGTTCTATATAAAGTTTTATTTAAGAGGTAACTGCTTACCGCAATAGCGGGCATTGGTCAGTGAGGTGCAGCGGCAAGCAGCGCGATCGCTTATTATGAAGCAGCTTAAGAGCTTGAAATCATTGTGCCGCCTCCCGGTCGCCAAATTGATGCTCAAGCCCAGCAGCAAATCGATCGCTTCCAACGTCACTGACAACAATGTCTGCACGCATATGTCTGAGTATATTCCGTGTCGGTATGTCCAAAGCAGCGGGGATTCAGATAGCGTTGGTTCCTGGTGCAGCGATACTCATTCAAGCTCCTTTCCTCCTATTTCGTTCCTCGATCAATTCCTCATAGCCAAGAATGCCACTCGGTTCTTCTGCAAGGGAAGGGCGATCGCCCTTCCCTGACAACCGTATGCCGGACGGGCTGGCTGACTACCTGAGTGAGCAGCGTATTGAACGGGTCTTCATTGTCGGCATGACTATCGGGACATCGATGAAAACTAGACATAAGTTATGCATTTATAGCACTTGCTCTAGACACAGTTGCAGTAACTATGTGTGACATTTGTAGTCACATTCAAGAGGAATAACACGTTAACCAGTCTTTTTATTTTACCGGAATTATATTTTATGGCTACTCTGAAACAGTTATTGGTGGCTACGATCATAGCTGCACTTGTTGTGGGAACACAAAAGGCGGCAAAAGCAACTCTCTTGGTTAGTGACGCTGGTGATAATACCATCAAAGAGTATGACCAAACGACCGGAGCCTTGATCGGGAACTTCGTCCCTGCCGGTAGTGGTGGGCTGAGTAGACCTGAAGGTTTGGCCTTCGGCCCGGACGGCAACCTGTTCGTTGACAGCTTTGCTACTAATAGCGTCAAAGAGTACAGTGGGAGTACAGGGGCCTACCTGGGCGACTTTGTCCCCTCTGGGAGCAACGGGCTGTCTCAACCAGTAGCTTTGACTTTTGGCCCGGACGGTAATCTGTTTGTTGGCTCTAGCTCTTCAGCCAACCTCAGTGATAGTATTCTGGAGTACAACGGGCAGACAGGAGCATTAATCAGTGCCAGCCCGGAACTCGTGACAGCGCCTATGTTCGCTGGCTCCCCCCCCAGGGTAACAGGCTTAGCCTTCGGTCAGAACGGCTTGCTTTACGTCAGCAGCAGTGCTACTCGGGTCTATGAAACAGCACTTTTTTCTGGTCAGGTCTTGAAGTACGACCCTCAGACAAGAACCTCAAATATTCTAGCTAGTTACAACAATTCCCAAATTCTTAGTCCGCAAGACTTGGTCTTCGGCCCAGACGGTAACCTTTACGCTAGTAACACTATAGTTTTTAGCCGAGAAATTGGCACACCTGTGGTTGTTAAGGTCAACACAACTACAGGAGAAACTCCTACGGTTGTTCCCTATCAAGTTCCTCTGGATGGGTTGAATCCTCCGGCTAACTTCCTGTTAGATCCGGTGGGGTTGAGCTTTGCTCCGGACGGCAATCTGTTACTCAGCAGCCGGTTTTACTATGAGCCTTCTAACAGTATCAAGAAGTTTGATGTAAATACAGGTGCTTTTATTAGCGACTTTATTCCTGCTGGTAGTGGTGGGCTATCTAGTCCCCAGTACCTGACCCAAAGCCCTGACCTTAACTCAGTCGCTGTCCCTGAACCTACTTCTAACTTGTTAGAGCCATTAGTTGGTGCTGTTTTAGCTACAGGCTTGGTGCTGAAACACAAACAACGTGGCTGAACTCACGGCTGCAGTGGCAGCCATTGTGCTTTCGGGCGCAGGCGGCCTGACCAACGAAAAAATTACAGCTTGCAATTCTTTATTCTTAGTCTTATCAGATGTCTTACACCGTTCCTTTGCCCACTGTCAACCTCATGACGACATTTCGGCTCGGCCTGTATTACATGGGGCTGGGCATTATGTCTATCCTAACACTGGGGATACTCAACAGAGTCATGATTCAGGAGTTGGCGATTCCGGCTAGTACCACTGCGGTAATACTAGCAGTGCCGTTATTTCTTTCTCCTTCCCGAGTCTGGTTCGGACAAATGTCGGATGCCAAGCCGATCAGAGGCTACCACCGCACAGGCTATATCTGGCTGGGCTCAGCTATATATGCGATCGCTCCGTTCATAGCAGTACAATTAACCTGGCAACTGGGCAGCAGTTGGCACTTATCAGCATTTTCAACCCAAACATATGGCTGGATTGGACTTCTATCTCTAGTTTTTGCCATATACGGTTTGGCGATTAGTGCTAGCGCTACTGCCTTTACAGCTCTGTTGGTCGATGTTTCCGATCAGGACAACCGTTCCAAACTGGTCGGTATTGTCTGGTCAATGCTGATAGTAGGAATTATTTTGGGGTCGCTCTCGAGCAGTATCATGCTCAAACAAGTAACTCCAAGTACACCGATAGCGACATTAGAGGCATCAATCAACCGGCTTTTTATCATCTTCCCGGCGATTGTATTAGCTTTAGCATTGCTGGCGACGGTTGGTGTTGAGAAAAAGTATTCGCGCTATTCCTCCCGTTCAAAGATAGTCAATCAGTCAGATAGAATTACCCTTGGTGTAGCACTGCGAGTGCTGAGTGCCAGTCCCCAAACCGGGGTATTTTTTACCTTTTTATTGTTGATGACAATTAACTTGTTTGTGCAGGAGCCAATTCTGGAACCTTATGGAGCCAAAATATTTGGGATGTCGCTTGCTGAAACCTCTAAGCTGCCTTCATTTGGGGGAATAGGTAACCTGATTGGCTTAAACCTAACTGGCTTTTTAATTGTGCCTCGCTTGGGGAAGGAAAGAACTACTAGACTTGGCTGTATATTGGTCGCCATCTGCATTGGATTGATTGGTCTATCGGGATTTACCCACAATCAAGTGTTGCTAAGAGTAGCGTTATTATTGTTCGGTCTGGCTTCAGGTGTCGCAACAACGGGAGCAATCAGCTTGATGCTAGAGCTAACGGCAGCTGAAACCGCAGGCACGTTTGTTGGTGCTTGGGGGCTGGCTCACACCATGGCACGGGGAATAGCCGTGGCGAGTGGAGGTATTCTTTTAGATCTGGGTCGAAGTCTTTTTCATGCCCCTGTTTTAGCTTATGGACTAGTGTTTGGGCTGCAAGCACTAGGAATGCTACTGGCAATTTGGTTTCTGGGTCGAGTGGATGTGGCAAAATTCCGCACTCAGGCACAACAGGCAGTTGCATCTGTTTTACCTAATTAGTTTTCATATTGAAACAATGATGCCAGTCGCGCTGGAGCAGACAGTCTTGCGCTCGATCATAGAGGGCGACGTTCGTACCTGTTCATTTGTGAACATTTTTTTATCTTGACAACGGAAGATTAACAATCTGGTCTTGATATTCACCATCAAACGAAAACAACCCAATCAGAATTAACTCGGCAAGATTCTGGCCTATTGTTAGATTTGGATTAAGAATAAGAACCCCAGGAACGTGACCACCCTGAGATAGGTGTTCGGCTAAATGTACGGGCATTGATGTGCGGTTATTTGTGACCAATAAAAAATTGTGTTTCTCGCACCAATTCAGTATTTCGGGGTCTAGCAGCCTGTCGGAGAAAAGTTTAAGCTGTCGCCATGAGGACATTTAAGCGCCTCAAGTTGAAGGCTAGACAGACGAGACACCACTCGCCCGCTGCTTTGGTCAACCCTCGCAAGGAAAACTGC
>JAABUQ010005840.1_pt1 | contig 19209 bp, 17 predicted proteins | sample 5560001 | NCBI WGS metagenome assembly JAABUQ01 (sample SAMN10711888, study PRJNA513371) | rock metagenome | isolation source: Antarctica rocks | place: Antarctica: Victoria Land, Finger Mt nord | collected 2015-12-18
TGGTTGACGTCATAAACAACGACCTGGCCGCTTGGGCCGCCCCCTGGCCCTCGCCATCCTTATAGGGCCTCGGATTTTCGGAATTCAGTACTTAGCCGCTCGCGAAAAATGTCACCCGGACATGAATCGCTGACTCACGAGTAATGTCACCCTGGGTTCGTCGAAGAGCGAGCCGAGGGAGAACAAGAGTGAGGTCTTCGATGAGCTTCCGTGGCAAACGCGAGTTGTTGGTGCAGGTGGCGCCCCGCTATAGCAGTGCCAGGCACGGGCAACGTTCGGTCATCCTGGACGAGTTCGTGGCGGTCACCGGCTATGACCGGAAGTACGCCATCGGCTTGCTGCTCGGTCCGATCTGTCCACCGCAGCCGATCCGGCGGCCGCGGGCGGCACACTATGGGCGGGAGGTGCAGGAGGCGCTGAGTGTGGTGTGGTCGGCCGCCAATGGCATCTGCGCGAAGCGGCTGGTGCCGTTCTTACCCGAGCTCATCCCGACCCTCGAGCGCCACGGCCACCTCGTTGTCACCGATACCATCCGAGCCCAGTTGCTGGCACTCAGTCCTGCGACGGTGGACCGTTTGCTACGCCCGCTGCGTCAGCCCCACGGGCTGAGCACGACAAAACCAGGACGGCTGCTGAAGCACCAGATCCCGGTACGCACGTTCGCCGAGTGGACTGACGTCAAGCCAGGCTTCGAGGGTGACCTCGTCGCCCACTGTGGCGGAACGACCGACGGGGCCTTCTTGTACACGTTCACCCTGACCGACATCGCCACGACGTGGACGGAGTGTCTGGCGTTGCTGCATCGCACTCAGCATGGAGTGGTGCACGCGCTCGAGCGTGCGCGGGGGTTATTCCCCTTCCCGATACTCGGGATCGATACGGATAACGGCAGTGAGTTCATCAACGAAGAATTGCTGGCGTATTGTGACGCTGGGCAGATCACCTTCACCCGCGGACGGGTCGGCAACAAAAATGACCAAGCCTGGGTCGAACAGAAAAATGGCTCGGTCGTTCGGCAGTTGGTCGGGTACGACCGGTTCGAAGGTCAGCGCGCCTATCGTCAGTTGGCCGAGCTGTATCGGGCGGTGCGGCTGTACGTGAACTTTTTCCAGCCGTCGATGAAGTTGGTCACCAAGACGCGGACGGGCAGTCGCGTACGGCGCACGTACGGACCAGCTCAGACGCCGTTTCAGCGGGTGCTGGCCAGTGGCGTGCTCGACGTCACCAATCAGCGGCGGCTGAAGGCTGTGTATCGAGCCCTGGATCCAGTGCGGCTCCTCCACCAGCTCGAAACCTTGCAGGAAGCACTCTGGCGGCATGCGCTCTTCCGCAGCCGTATTGGGCCGCCAGGCAACGCGCCGCTGGCGGTGCCATTTGATCTCAGAGCGACTGGCCTCGGTAGCGACGGGATGGCCCCTGACGCGGGTGTCGGCCTGCCAACCGGCACGCGTCAACGGCGGAAGTATCGTCGGAGCGAGAAGTTCAAAGGTCCGCGTACCTACCGTACCCGCAAAGACCCGCTCGAAGCCGTGTGGGACGAGGTCTGCCAGTGGTTGATGGTCCAACCGGAGCGAACTGGCCGATCGGTGTTCGACGAGCTGCAGCAGCGTTACCCCGGCCAGTTCGGCGATACGCAGATACGCACGCTGCAGCGTCACATCCAGGTCTGGCGAGTTCGCACGGTGCTGACCTTCGCTGACGACAGCTGGCTCGACGAAGTGGTGGAGACTGGGCAAAGCCTGCCACCGCCGCTGCGGGTCAGCGTCGACCTGGTCGATGACGCGGAGCAGTCCGCGTGAACCCACCTGAGGGTTCAAGCGCCATGCGTTACCCGTCGGGTTACCGTCGACGAGTCCCACCGCAGTCTCACGAGCCTGCCCAGTATGTGGTGACACGCCGCGGAGTAGTCGGTCCATCTTTTGTGAGAAGGCGGCCTGCAAGCAACGCGCCTATCGGCTGCGTCACCAGCCGCAAGCCACGGTGGATCCGGCTGTCCTCCGCAAGCAACTCCAGCGCCAGCGTCTGCTGGTCGCCCATACGGTATACGAGTGTCCGAGATGCAGCGAGCGCTCGCTCGGTGAGCGACGCTGCTCCGAATGCAATCTGTACGGACGCTCCGTGGGCCTTGGAGGCACCTGTCCGGATTGCGACACCGTCATCCTGCTCGCCGACCTGATCGAGACGGAGGTAATGACCACCTCCTGATTCAATTAGGTGGGCCGTCGCCAGGGGTGATGGACATGACGCCCTGTTCGCACAGGCTTGGATAACCCCCTGCGGGGGTTCCCCACATGACCACACCGGACACTACTACGACGACGGGCCTTCCGGAGTTGAGACCAGAGTGCTATAACCGGTGAGGCAACGACCCTCTCCAGAGTGCCATCTATCCGTGAGTCAACTTGTCGGCAGGTCTAATCTTCGCTCAACAGTATGTGCGCGACGAGACGTGCCGTCACGGACTGGCGTCGATCATCAATGTTCAGCATCGACACCCATTCGCCACTCACTGGGGCGAAGGCACCACGTCGTCCTCGGACACCCAACAGTTCCCCGTCGGCGGGCGGAGTGCGTCGATTGGCCAGGTCAACGCACACTACGGACCTGCGCCTGGTGTGAAGCTGTACACGCATCTGTCCGACCAATACGGTCCGTATCACACGACCACGATCAGCGCCACGGCGTCCGAGGCGCCCTATCTAGTTGACCGTTTGCTGTACCACGAGACCGACCTCGAGATCGCCGAGCACTATTCAGACACTGGCGCATTCAGTGATCAAATCTTCGGGATCTGTCAGTTGCTCCGCTTTCGTTACGCGCCCCGTATCCGCGACCCCGCCGACAAACGCCTGCACCGTTTCAGAAGGCCTCCACCTATCCCGCACTCGAGCCGCTCATCGGCGAGCCCGTCAACGTGCGCCAGATCGACGAACTGCTGCGCCTGGCCACGTCGATCCGCCAGGGAACGGTGACCGCCTCCCTGGTCCTGCGCAAGCTGGCCTCGTACCCACGGCGGAACGGGTTGGCCTCGGGCTTACGCGAGATCGGCCGCATCGACCGGACACTGTTCCCGCTCGACTGGCTGCAGAGCCCTGAGTTGCGCCGCCGCGTCTCCGTTGGCTTGAACGAGGGCGCGGCCAAGAACGCGCTAAGCCGCGCGGTTTGCTTCCATCGCCGTGGAATGATCCAAGATCGCACTTTCGATGACCAGCGTCTCCGAGCCGGTGGCCTGAACCTCGTCGTCGCCGCGGTCGTGCTCTGGAATACCGTCTACCTCGAACGGGCCGTGACAACACTCCGAGCGAGCGGGACGGTTGTCCCAGACGAGTTGCTCCAGCATCTCTCGCCATTGGCCTCGGAACACCTCGTCCTGACCGGCGAGTATGCTGGGGATCCGATCGGACGCGCCGACCTGGTCAGCAGCGGGAGCTCACACCAGTACGCTGACGTGCCTTACGGGGCCAGCCACCGCCTACCGTACAGAATTCCCGAAATGATGTCCTGACCCGACTGCCTGGCGAGCGGTTACTGCGCGCTTAGGACCCGCCACGTAATAAATGGTGCATTTCAGAGCAACCCAGGGCGGGGGAGCAGGGAGTAGTTCCAGTCACCGTGAAAGACGTCTCGGCGGATGTAGATGGCGGAGAGCTCGGCGTCAGAAACAATGCGTCCCGCAGGGTACTGATTGGTGTCCAGTTCGCTTTTGACCCTGAGCCCGGTGGTAGTTGTCGTGGCTCCAATCAGGTTCACCACCACCTCGTGGCTGACGAGTGGCTTGCCCCGCCAGTTCTGGGTGATGGCCGAGAACAGTCGATGCTCGATCTTGTTCCACTTGCTGGTCCCAGGCGGAAAGTGACACACCGCGATTTCCAGTCCCGTTTCATCGGCGAGTTTCTGTAACTCGAGCTTCCACAGGCGGAGGCGATAGCCATTGCTGCCACCAGCATCGGCGGTGATCAGCAGGCGGGTCGCCTTCGGGTACACCGGGTAGCCCATGCTCCACCACCAGCGACGGATGCTCTCCACGGCAAACGCGGCCGTGTCATGGTCAACCCCGACACTGACCCAGGCCTCGTTGTGGGCGACGTCGTAGACCCCATACGGATTGACTCGGCCCAGTTCGCGAATGATGAAGTCATGCGTCAGCACCTGCTCCGGCTCGCCTTTGGGCCGCAACTCGCGCCCGCCGTTCTTGAAGGGACCGATCAGCTCTTTCTTTTTGGTGTCCACGGAGATGGTTGGCTCACCGTCCCAGAGTTGTTGCTGGACCGCACCGTTGAGGTGCTCGAACTGAGCGTTGCGGTCTGGATGTTCGCTGCCTTCCAACGTTTTCTGATTGGCCTGCAGGCTGTAGCCGAGATCGTGCAGCAGTTCCGCCACCATCCGATGGCTGGTCTGGTGCCCCTGCCCTGTGAGCTCTGCGGCCAGCTTGCGCACACTCTTGCACGTCCAGCGCAGCGGCGACTCCGGATCGCCTCGACTGGTCGGCTCCACCAGCCGCTCCAGATCATCGCGCAAGGTAGGGTCGATCACCACCATCGCCTTGCGACCCCCACCTGGCCGACGCACGCGACCCTTGCCGGCTTGCAACTCTGGCTGCAGGACTTCGCGAATCCCGCGCTGAATCATCGTCCGCGACACCCCCGTCGCACGTGCCACCGCCACCTGGCCACCACGTCCAATCGCCAGAGACTCGGCCGCTACCAGCAATCTCCGTACCCGCTCGTCCGCCACGCCCGCGAGCACTTCGTAGCGCTGCCGTATGGCAGCCTCATCCACCACTCCACAAGTATATCACATTGCATCAGTTATTGCGTGCCGAGTCCTTAGGGAGTGTAAAAATACTACTTCCGGGTTTTGACCCCTTCCGGTCAAGTGGGCGGGTGGCGTAGAGTGCGAGCATCATGCGGACGGTGAAGGCAACGAGGCATGCCAGCTGATGCGATCCACGAATGCGGGTGCGGCCCGTGCAGGCGGGGTGAGGCTCACCAGAGCCGTGAATACCACCGGCAGATGAATCTGCTGCTGAGTCGGTTGGATGAGCAGCAGCGGCGCTGGTATCTGGCAGTGGAATCCGAGCGGATCGGGCATGGAGCTGACCGAATGTTGTTCGAAGTCACTGGGGTCGACGAAAAGACCATTCGTCGGGGGCGCGTGGAGTTGGCTGCTTCTCTGGTGGACCGCCCGGTTGACCGGGTGCGGCTACCGGGTGGCGGCCGGCCGCAGACGAAAAAAAAGACCTGAGCATCGTCGCCGCGGTCAAGGAGCTGGTCGAACCCGAAACAGCAGGTGACCCGATGACGGGTCAGATGTGGGTGCGCAGCAGCTTGCGCAGCGTGCGTGATCGGCTGGCGGCGGTCGGCCACCCGGTGAGCCCGCCGACGGTCGGACGACTGCTCAAAGACCTGGGCTGCTCGCTGCGGGTCAACGCGAAGAAGATCGAAGCCTCGTCGAACCATCCCGATCGTGACCACCAGTTCGCCTATATCGCCGTCCAACGCGCTGCGTTCACCGTTGCGCAGCTGCCGATCCTGAGCGTCGACAGCAAGAAGAAAGAGCTCGTCGGTGACTTCAAGAACGCTGGCCAGGCCTGGGTTCGGGAGCCGACCGCGGTCAATGTGCACGACTTTCCAGGCGATGCGCTCGGGCGGGCCGTGCCGTACGGGGTGTACGACCTGACCCATAACCGCGGACTCATCTACCTCGGCACCTCCGGCGACACGCCCGCCTTCGCCGCCGACGCCATTGCTGCCTGGTGGCAAACGGACGGGCGAACTACCTGGCCCAACAGCCGCGAGTTGCTGCTGCTGGCCGATGGAGGTGGCAGCAACAGCTGCCGTACGCGGGCCTGGAAGGATCGCGTGCAGGTGCAGTTGTGTGATCGCTTCGGCCTGACGGTGACTGTCTGCCACTATCCGACAGGCTGCTCGAAGTGGAATCCCATCGAGCGCAGATTATTTAGCCACATCAGTAACAACTGGGCCGGCGTGCCACTTCGCACGTGGGAGACGCTGCTGGGCTTTATCCGCGGCACAACCACGGCCCCAGGCCTGACCGTGCAGGCCATCTTCCAGGACCGTGATTACCCCATCGGTCAGAAAGTCACCGATGCTGAGATGGCCGCTCTGCGCATCGAACCCCACCCTATCTGCCCGCAGTGGAATTACACGATACGACCGCGCACTCCAGCCTCAACCGCGCCGTGACTCCGGGAACTTGTTTATTGACGCCCCCTAGGTGGCTGAGCGAAGTCCGAGCGAACGCATCCGAGATGGACTGGTCCTTGCTACGTCGAGAACTTGACTACCTCGTTGCGTCGCTTCGAGGCTCAACAGAAGCCGACTCACCACTCACCTGAGGCTCGTGGTCCTTCCCCTCAGTGCATCTGCCCGACTGCGCCAGAAGTCGATGGTCGAAGTGCTATTCGCAACGTCTCGGGGAACAACAGCTAGATGGAGCTGTGAGGAGTTGGAGGGCGGCGTCGCGAGTTGCACGAGGGCCTACGCAACGGCCCGAACAAGGCCGGTGACGCGATCGGCTTCCCCAGGTGTTCGCGACAGAAAGCGCACCAGTTGGCCGGGGGGCTTGGAGCGTCGGTACGTAGCCGTTCAAATACAGTCGGTCCAAACACGCAATGGACAGAGCGACGTGATCGTCCATAGTGGAGCCGAGGCTGGCGGCGACCATGGGGGATCCTCTCGCAAGGTGGTGTGTACACCCTCATCGTGCCACCCCTGCTATTCCCGCGGGTCGGTCCGCAGCACGATCCCGACATCCAGCGTCTGGCCGCACTGCTTGAGCGTGAAGTCGAAGCGTGCGTGACGAGCTGCGCCCACGTGCTGCCCGACCGGGACATTCTCGACGCGGAAGCTGCCGTCAGGTCCGGCGCGGATATTCGAGTTGACAAGAGCGTCTGGCCGATGGGGATCGAGCCCACTCAGGCTGATCCAATCGTGGGCACCTGGGGCGTGGCTTCCGTAATCGGCGACTACACGGCCAATGATGGCGCCAGTGCAGGGCTCGGTGGCGGACCGAGCGGTGAGTTCGCGATCCGTGGTGCTCCAGCGCGCCACATCGGTCCCGTCTGCCAGGACGAATTGAGCCGACCATCGGCTGGCTGCCGGCCGTAGCATCTGCACGATTTGGTAGCCGCGCGTGGTCGGCTGGTTGGGGACTACCGTGACGGCGAGCGTTTCGCCACTGACAGCGGCACCAGTCACCCGATAGCCCAGGGACCAGATGGCTACCTCGTGGCCGTCCAGCAGGGCCGGGTCGGCCTCTGCGCCACACAGCTCTGGTCCAATATGGCCAGCGGTCCTCAGCCCGCTAAGGTCGATGGCGTGGGAGACGCCGCTGCCGGTTGGCGTAGTGAACAACATGAAGTGCCGTTCATAGTAGGCGCGCATGAGCCAAGGCACCGATCCGTCCGTGTCCCGGTAGCGGTTGTCGCGCCAGACGGTCTGCGCCATTTGCCCCTCTGTCGGCCGCGTCCAGTTGAGATCCTGCGCGCATGTGTGGACTGCACTGGGCGGTACGACTGTGGCTGCTGCCGCCCTCAGTAGCGATGACCCCTCTGTCTCCCGCCACATCGCGAGCACAATCGCGAGAGCACCGATGGCCACCATGGCTAAGACGATGCGTTTCATCACATCTCAGGTTAAGCTCGCGGAAGGCGGTTAGTCCATGGGCCTTAGTAAGGCAACCGTGTGATCAGGGTTTGAGTTGGCCCCCCAGCACCTGGACGCCTGATTTCGTCAGCTCGGTTCCGACTCGGTAGAGGCGTACGTCGGTCACGCCGGCTGGACGTGGAGCGAGCGACAAGGGCTTGGCATTTCGAATCGGTGCCAGGTGGTCGCGCATGAATTGGTCTGGATCGGCGACGCCGGCTTGTTGCTCGGGGACGATGTCACTGCCGAGGGTGTTGGTCCGCCGAGGCAGCCAGAGGGCGTACGGCGCGCCGCTGAAGGTGGGCGGGGTGGCCTCGGTGGCGGAACCGTAAAACAGTCCCAGAACCAGCGAGTTGGGCCCGAACCGTCGAGCAGTAAGCGCGGTGCTGCCCCCGGCCAGGGAGTTGTTGAAGTTCATCATCGTAAAGAGTCCGCTGAATGTGCTGGTGTCGATGCCGCCCCAGGTTGGAGAGAAATTGCCACTATCCAGGGCCAGCGTGCCGCTCGAGCCTGGCACGACAAGCGTGGTCGGTGCGCCACCCGGGCTGCCCTCGGAGTAGTGCGTCTCTGAGACCAGCTCACCACCGTGTACCTCGTACATGGCGTCGCTGCCCGCACCGGCACCGTTGAAGATGTGCAGGCGAGCATTCGAGACTCTGTAGTCCACACTCGGGTTTGCCCCGCCCTGATCGACGTGGGTGTTGGCGCCGTTCTGGTCGTCGAACAGGTCAACCGTGGTCGCACTCAGGTTGTTGACGTCCCAGCCACGATCGTTGCGCTGGGACGCGGAACGCTCGGCGTGGACCAGCCCGCCAGGCTGATCGGCATTGTCGATGACGATGCCAGACGCGATACGACGATAGGCATTGCCATCCCAGCCCTGCAAGCTGAGGTCGCGGACCACAGCGTGTGATGGACCCGCCAGGTGCAGGATGGGATCGGCGCCGACCGAATGGAGCTGCGTCGCACCAAAGCCATCGCCGGTGAGGGTCACGTTGGGACCAACCTCCAGCGTCCGGGAGATGTCGTAGGTGCCTTGCGGGACGTGCACGATTACCTTGCGTGCGCCGGCCTTCGCCAGCGCGGCGGCGATATTGCCACCGGTTGCCTCGATCACCGGGCTCGGGCTCTGACGCGGAGTTGGCGGAAGTGCCGGCGGACCTGGATCGTTGATGGTCTGCCCAAGCTTGTCGCCCGCGGGCTCGTGGATGCGCCCGGCCACCGGCCACGGAATCGCGTACTGCCACGGACTTGTATTGGCGAACGTGTTTGCGAGCGCCCACAGGTCTCCGCTGCAGTCGGTGTTGCAGTAGCCCTCTGAGACGCCAATCATGCCCTCGGACTTGCCGCCCCGAAACGTGTCGTCGAGTATTCCGATTGGGCCAATGTTCTGCAGCGAGATGGGATTCACCGGGAAGTCCAGAAGCGTCTCGCCCTGGCTGGTCCACCCAGCCGCTACCCTGCCAATCGGCCCGCCGATGATGTGGATCTGAGAGCCGCGAGCGTAGTTCCAGCGCGAGCTCGAGAATGCCTGCACGTTGCCGAGGGCCATGTCGTTGGTGTTGTTGAGAAACACCGAGCGATTGACGCCCCAATCACCGCCGGCTCCGCCAGGGCGACCTGGCACATAGTTTGTCACACCGAACTGCACGTTCTGAAACAGGCTGTCCCACACCCAGTGGTCGAGCACGTTGGCGTTGACCAGAAAGATGCCGGCCTCCATTGGGCCAATAAACTTGTTGCGAATGTACTCCCACTCGGAGACACCGCTGCTTTCGGCGCCGTTGTAGAAGGCGATGCCACCGCCTGACCACAGGTTCTGGAAAACTTCGTCCTCGTGGCGATTGCCGGTCGGGAAATAGTTGCGCTGATTTGAGGTTCCGTCGAAGTAGACGATGTCGGCCCCGCCACCACCATCCCAGGTCAAGCGCCCGAAACGGGCATGGCCAACCCCGTTCACTTCGATCATGCGCTGCCACATCCCGGCGGGACCAGCCCATACGATCCGTGTGTCGGACGGGTCGTGTCCAAGCAGCGTGACGTTCTGTACACCATCGCTGCCGCCAGCGCCCTGTCCAAAATGGAGCGTGGAGGTGATTCGACACGTGCCGGCTTTGATATACAGAACATCAGGACCCGTTCGGCCCAGTGTATTCAGCGCGCTCTGAAGCATCGCCGTATCATCTATTCCACTGCACTGGACCTGGTGCCAGGACGCGAAAGGGCCGACGAACTCCTCGTACACGTTCGCGGACGCGAAGGCGTCCGAAGTGACTGGAGCAAGCCCGCCAATCAGCAGCAGCACCAGACAGGCAAGGAGTCCTAGAGTTGTTTTCTTCATACGTTCTCCCAACTGAAGCACACGTTCGCGGCACGTTGACTCCAGCATCCGGGCTCGCGAATGCGACTCAGAACTGTTATAAGCTGCGCCTGGACTGAAAAAGGCCGATGCGCGAGGACCTACTTCACGATTCGTCGTTGGAAAGTCATAAGTGTGAAACTGGGCCTGGACTGCCCACGCCGGGCGATAATCACGCTGCTGGCATGACGACGAGCACTACTGAACTCACCCAGGCGAGGCACGCTGCCCCGCCGCCTGATTTTGACGAAACATCACGTGCGATTAGCATTACGGCTGAAGAGCGCTGGCTTGGAATCAAGACCAAGGCCTACTTCGACCGTACCTTGAAGCGAACGACGCCGTGGTTGATCAAGAACGCGCAGATCCGCATTCTCCTGCCGACCGCCGCGCCGGGTCCGCGCGAGGCCGACTCCCTGGCCGCGCCACCTCCGCCGCTGGCACCCTCACGCGTGATCTCGACCGAGGCGCTCGAAAAAGAGACCATTTCGCCCCTGCTGGGGTCGGTCATGTTCACGTTCAAGCGCATCGAGGACAAACTGGCGGACTTCAGCGGACGCAGCTATGACTTGTTCCGCAATATCTGGGGCATCAACAATTCGTATCACCAGTGGAGCTACGAGGAAAACCAGCACAGTGATGCGCTGGCCTTGATCCTGGAGCGGACGGGGCATCTCAGCCAGGAGGTGCTCCAGGAGGACTACTACGCCAACCTGGCCCGGACGTGGGAGCCGCCGTTTGCAACGGCGCGGCAGATGGTGCTGTACGCCGCGTTCCAGGAGCAGCTCACCAGCCTCAATTACCGTGCGCTGGCCAAGCGAGCGTTAGAGGAAGGCGCGCCCACGGCGGCTGACATCATGACCCTGATCGCCCAGGACGAGGCCTACCACGGTGGCGGCTATCGCGCCTTCAGTCGCATCTACGCCGCGAGCGACCTGGAAGGCACGATTGCCGACGCCGTCCACGTAGGCACGAACTTCCGCATGCCGGCGCAGCACCTCATGCGAGACCAGAAGCGGAACTCTGTGGAGATCGTGCGCGTGGGCGCGTTCAGCAAGGAGCTGGTCTCGGAGGAGACCATCTACCGTGTCCTCAAGGGCCTGGGCTTCGTGCCCGAGGCGGAGGCTCGCCAGGCCGCCGACCAGTACTGGAAGTAAGCCAGCCGGCACTGGCTGGACAGGCTGGGCGGCTGCTCGCCATCCTTGTAAGGGTTCAGTGAGAACATCGCCCGAGTGACCGCTGCCAACCTGGCTCTTGCCTGTGCCGGGCTTTGAGGCCGGCGAGGCGGCGGGCTCGCACGCGGCGGAACTTTCCTTCCTACGCGGGTGAAGCTGCTCGGTAAGCTGATAGTCTGTGCGGCCATGGCCCCGCATGGCGATCTCACGTTTATTCCGGCAACGGTGCTACGCGACCTGATCCGCTCGCGGCAGGTCTCGCCAGTCGAGATCCTGGAGTCGGTGCTGGCTCGAGCCGAGGAAGTGCAGACGCGGCTCTACCCGTTTGTAACCATCGACGCCGAAGCTGCCCGAGCCGCTGCGCTGGCTGCCGAAGAGGCAGTGATGCGCCAGCAGCCGCTGGGGCCGCTGCATGGCATCCCGATTTCAATCAAAGACCTCGACCCAACCAGGGGTCTGCGCACAACGTACGGGTCGAAGTTTTCAGAACACAACGTGCCAGCCATCGACAGCATCGTGGTGGAACGCGTCCGCGCGGCCGGCGGGATCATCTTCGCCAAAACGAACACCCCCAACTACGGCCACAAGGACTCGTGCGACAACCTGCTGATGCCGGCCACGCGCAATCCGTGGAAGACGGATCGAACCTCGGGCGCGTCGAGTGGTGGGGCGGCGGTGGCAGTCGCGGTTGGCGCTGGACCACTGGCGCACGGCAGCGATGGCGCGGGCTCGATCCGCATACCGGCAGCGTTGTGCGGAGTCTTCGGGCTGAAGCCCTCGTTTGGGCGGGTGCCGTACTGGCCCAACCCCGACATCTGGGCCGCTCGTTCGCACTCGGGTCCGATTACCCGCACCGTTGCTGACGCCGGGCTGCTGCTGGGGGTAATGGCCGGACCCGATCCGCGCGATCCGATGTCGCTGGATGCAACCGACGTTGATTTCCTCGCCGCCTGTCAACCTGGCGATCTCAGTGGCTTGAAGGTGGCGTGGAGCGTGGATTTCGGCTACGCCAGCGTGGATCCGGCGGTGCGCGAGGTGGCCGAAGCATCCGCTCGGCGGTTCGCGGAGCTCGGGTGCACGGTCGAAGACGTCAACCCGGATTGGGACGATCCCGCGCCCTGGGCCGAGACGCTGTGGCACATGAACATGGCCGCGCGGTTTTCCGACCAGCTTGACGAACGTCCGGAGTGGATCGAGCCGAGCCTGCGGACCATGATCGAAGCCGGTCGCCGACTTTCGGGGTTGGAGGTTGGACGTGCGCAGCTCGCCCGTACGGCCTTCTACGGGCAGGCGCAGCAGTTTATGGCGCGTTACGATCTGCTGCTCACGCCGCAAATGCCATGCGTCGCCTGGCCAGCCGAACGCTCTTCAGCTGAAGAAGAGTCCATCTTCGGGCACCTGCCGTTTACGTTTCCATTCAACGGCACCGGCTGGCCCGCGGCGTCGGTACCCTGTGGCTTCAACGGCGAAGGATTGCCGATTGGCCTGCAGATCGTGGCGCCCTGGCGTCAAGATGGGTTGTGCCTGCGCGCGGCCGCGGCATTCGAAGCCATTCAGCCGTGGCAGGCGCGTCGACCGGTCTAGACTGAAAATTCACCTGGAGGTACGCATGGAAGTAGGAGACACAGTTGTCGTCAAGGACACCGGTCGGCGGGCGCTGATCACGGCTGTCCTGTCTCAGGGGCGCTACCGGGTCGAGTACCTGCCTGATCCCGCCGAAGATCCAATCGATCGCGATTCGGCCGTATCGGCGGACGAAGGTGGAGTCTACGGACCCGACGATCTGGCGCCCCTGGAGTAAACCAAATCGGTTTGCTTTACTCTCGGGCCGCCCCTCTAGGAGCTCGCAGCCCACGACTATGAAGTTAAAGCCCGCTACGCAAGCCGAGCCTTGACTGAGTCAGGTAGCGGGTTGTCTACCTGGGGTGAGCGGAGTTGGGCGAGCATGCCGCCGTCGACGTACAGCACCTGCCCGGTGATGTAGCTGGCGTCTTCCGAGGCCAGGAAGGCGACTGACCCGGCGATGTCGTCGGGGTAGCCGACTCGGCCAAGCGGGACCGTCTGGCCGCGCCGCAGCCGGGCTTCTTCACCGGCGGGCTCGTACTCCTCGGTGTGGATCGCGCCCGGACCGACCACGTTGACGCGGATGCCGAACGGCGCGAGGTCGATGGCCATGGTTCGCGACATGGCCTCCATGCCGCCCTTAGTGGCGTCATATGCCGCCATGTTGCGGTGGGCTCTGGCCGCCGCGAACGAGCTAATGTTGATGATCGAGCCAGGTTTGCCCTGATCGACCAGGATGTTGGCCGCGCGATGGCAGTGCAGATACACGCTCTTGAGGTTCGACTGGATCACCGTGTCCCAGTGCGACTCGTCCATATCCAGGATGTGCGCCTGGGGCGAGGCCCAGGCAGCGTTGTTGACCAGAACCGAAACCGTACCCCACGTGTCTAGAACTTTCTGAAACATGGCCTCCACGCTGGCTTTGACGCCGGCGTCACCGGGGATCGCCAGGACCGCTCCACCCGCCGCCTCGATTGCACGTGCGGCCTCGAGCAAAGCCTCGCCGCCGCGGGCGGTCATCACCACTTTCGCCCCGTCGGTCGCCAGGCGCTGGGCGATGCCTCGGCCAATGCCACGACTTGCGCCGGTGACGATCGCCACCTGACCGTCGAACCTCATCGTGGGCAGGGTACAGGACGGTAACCTCAACAGCACACGCCATGCGCATTACTCAGGTTGAGACGCTTCCGATCGATCGCTACCTGTTCGTCCAGGTGCATACGGACGCCGGCATTACCGGTCTAGGCGAGGCCGGCACCTGGGGCTATCTGGAGGCCGCCGAGCAAGTCGTCGCCAAGTGGGCCCACTACCTCGTCGGTGAAGATCCACTCCGGATCGAGCACCACTGGCAGTACCTGTACCGCTCGACGCACTTCCGGGGCTCGGCCATCATGGGCGCGTTGAGCGCTATAGACATCGCCCTGTGGGACATCGCCGGCAAACATTTCGGTGTGCCCGTCTACCAGCTGCTGGGCGGCAAGACGCGCCACAAAGCGCGGGTGTACTACCACGTCCTGGCCGAAACGGTCGAGACGCTCGTAGAAGGGTGCATCCAGGCGCGGGCGCGCGGCTTCACCGCCGTCGGACACCTGTCGCCGTTCGCCGACGAACCCCGCAGCCAGCCCTACTTCAAGACCCACGTCGCCAAAATCGGCGAGGCCATCGACGCCGTTCGCCAGTTCCGGGAGGCCGTCGGTGACGAGGTGGACCTGTGCATCGAGATCCACCGCCGGCTCACGCCGGCGGAGGCCATCGTCCTGGCGCGCGGGATCGAGCCGTACCACCCGCTTTTCTACGAGGACCCCATCCTGCCCGACAACTTCGATGCTATGGGTCTGGTGGCGGAGAACATCCACATTCCTATCGCCACTGGCGAGCGGCTGCACACGATCCAGGAGTTCGAGATGCTGCTTCGCCGAGGTGCGGTCCAGTTCGTGCGCCCGGACGTGTGCTTGTGCGGGGGTATCACCGGCGCCAAAAAGGTGGCGGCCCTGGCCGAGGCCAGCTACGTCGGGGTTGTTCCGCACAACCCGCTCAGTCCGGTCAGCACGGCTGCGTGCGTCCAACTTGCCGCCTGCATCCCGAACTTTACCATTCAGGAGTACCCCACCGGTGAGGACCAACCGCCCAAGAGCGAGATCGTCAAGACGGCGCTGGTTTACGACGGTCACGGCTCATTGCTGGTGCCTGAGGTACCCGGCATCGGCGTAGAGCTGGCACCCGACGCGGCCAGATTGCACCCGTACCAGATGCGCTGGCTTGGCACGCGGCTCTACGACGACGGCTCGGTCATGGACCAGTAAGCTCTGGAAACGTCGGCTGCCGCCGGGTTACAGGCCCAGCACCGTCAAGCCAGCTTTCGCGCCGCCAAGAAGAAAACCAGCATCGCTGCCGGCAGTGTTGAATTGAAACCCTTGGGAGGCTCGCTGTTTGGATTCCTCGGGCGTCGCACAGGCGATGCCCGGGGCCTTGCCGGTGTTGCGGCAGGCGGTGACGACCTTCTCCAGGGCGCGCGCGTGCCGCTCATCCTGGCCTGCTTTGCGCGGATCGATGCCCATCGACAGAGCCAGATCGGCAGGCCCGGCCCAGCAGCCGTCCACCCCCGGCGTGGCCATGATGGCCTCGGCCTGCTCGACGGCGCCGATACTCTCGATCTGGACTGCCACGAACACCTGGTCGTCGATGCAATCGAAATAGTCGTCGCCGTAGACGCGTGCTCGCCCGACACCCCACGACCGCGTGCCGCGGGGTGGCAGACGGCAGGCATCCGCCGCCAGCCTGGCCAATTCGGGCGTATCGACCATCGGCACAACAATGCCCATCACGCCCTGGTCGAGGAGTTTGCCGATCAGGAAGTAGTCATTCCTGGCCACTCGGGCCATGGGGACGGCGCTGCCACCGGTGATCGCCACCAATGCCGCGATGGCGCCGTCGTGACCCCAGGAACCATGCTGGGTCTCGAGCAGCAGCCAATCGATGCCGCTGCGCGCCAACAACTCGGCCGCCAGAGGCGACCCGAGCCCAAGCGAGTATCCGTACGCTGGCTGCCCCTGCAGCATCTTCTGCTTGGCGGTGTTGACCTGCACGTCGTTCTAGACCTCCATGGCACATGTTTGGAAAGCGGTTGCACCCCGATTGTGCCATCCGTGCCGACCGCTGGGCGTCGGGCACGATAGTAGGACGATGAACGGTTGCGTTGTCGAATTGTCGGAGCTTGCCGCGGAGGTTGAACGGGTACGCTCCGCCGGGGGTCTGGTGGTGCTCACCAACGGTATGTTCGATTTACTCCACGTTGGGCATTTGCGCTACCTCCGCCAGGCGCGGAGCGAAGGACACTTGCTCATCGTAGGCGTCAATGCGGACGCCAGTGTGCGGGCGCTGAAGCCTGGCCGACCGCTAATTCCAGAGGCCGAGCGTGCCGAGCTGGTGGCAGCGCTGCGGCCCGTCGACTACGCGGTCATCTTCGCTGAGCCGACCGCCGACGACCTGTTGCGAGCGATCCGACCTGACGTCTACGTCAAGGGCGGCGACTATACGCAAGCAAGCCTGCCGGAGGCGGCGACCGCTCGCGAGGTAGGTGCGCGCGTGGTCTTCGTGCCGCTGGTGGCGGATCGCTCGAGCTCGGCGCTTGTGCGCGCCCTCCGCACCTTATAACGACCGTCATAGGGACGATCGCGGCAGCGACTCTTTGCCCGGTTTCAGTTCATGCAGCGTTCATCAGGGCCCCGCATGCTTGGTTGTGGGTCGGATCCGGACCACATCACCACAAAGAGGGAGCAAGAATGTTAAAGCGCATTCTCTACGGCAGCGGGGCAGTGAGTGTCCTGACCGCAAGTTATCTCCTGGGCAGCGTGACGCTTGGCGGCGCGTTTGCACAGACCGCAACGCCGACGACAACCCCATCGGCGCAGGCCACACCGGGTGCCAACGGGCAGTCCGAAAGGAACGAGCCAGCTGGAGTCACCGAACAGGCCGAGACCGCGGCCCTGGCTGCTCAGGCCAAGATCACGGCGGATCAGGCCAATGCGGCGGCTTTGGCTGGATTCGCTGGCGGCACCGTCAATCGGACGGAGCTCGATTCCCAGAGCGGGACCGTTGTCTACGACGTCCAGCTGACCGACAGCGCGGGCACGCGGCACGAGGTTCAGGTGGATGCTGCCAGCGGCAAGGTGCTGCAGACACACACGGAAGCTCCTGAAGCCCCTGAGACCCCAGGCGCGCCGGAGACTGCCGAGACCGGAAACTGACCAGACCGGAACGACGGCCTTCAAGAGCCGGGGTGGGGATTCGTCCCCACTTCGCGCTCAGGCGCCTCGGCTGTTACAGCCATTTACGCGGCCGGCTTCACGCTGACGCAAGCAGCCGCCCCGACGCTCGTGGTTGGTGCATCAACTCTTCAATCCCGCGGGCAGCGACGGGTCGCCGTTGCGTTGAGTATGGTAGGCCGCGTGGAGGTACAGGTCGAAGGTTGGGTGCGGGCGGTCTGGGAGGCGGCGTCAGACGCGTTCGCACTCTCAGACGCGCGTGGAATCGTGCTAGCCGCCAACCCGGCGTACTGCGCCCTCTACGGCATCGGACCCAAGGGCGCGGTGGGGCAGAGCTTCGCCGCCATCCTCCTGGAGCACGAGCGGACAGCCGCGGAGCTGCGGTACCGCGAGATATTTCAAGGACCACCTGACCCAGCCCCGTTCGAGGCGGTCGTGCGTCGACCAGACGGCACTGAGCGCACTGTGGAGTCCCGCGTCAGTTTCGTCGAGGATGCTGGCCAGCGTGTCGCCATGTTGAGCATCGTCCGCGACGTTACCGAAGAGGTCGTGGCCCGCCGGACCGCGGTACGGGCAGAAGAGGAGCGGCGGGCATTTCTGTCGAGCCTCTCGCACGACATCAAGAGTCCCCTGTCCGTGATCAAGGGTCATGCCCAGGTGCTTCGACGCCATGTTGTTCGGCACGGCGATGCGCCGCCAGTCGACAGACTCGTCGCCGGTCTCAGCCAGATCGAAACGAGCGCACTTCAGGTCGCGGAGCTGGTTGACGAGCTGGTCGAGGTGTCCCGACTGTCGACCGGCGACGCTCCGCCATTGCACGTTGTCTCGACAGACCTGCTTGCGCTGGTTCGCGACGTCATCACCAAGCACGAGCGGCTCGCCGACAATCATCGACTCGTGCTGCGAACGAACGCCGAGACCGTATCAGGTGAGTGGGACCCAACCCGACTGGAGCGCGTGCTCGATAATCTGCTCTCGAACGCGATCAAGTACAGCCCCGAGGGGGGCACGGTCACGGTCAGCGTCGGGCTCGGAGGCGGGCCGCGCCCGGTCGGTGGCGCGGGTCGTGCTTACACCGCCGACGTGGATCAGCCGGACTTGCGCATCGGCGCCCTGCTGGGCGTTGAGGATCAAGGCATCGGGATCGCCTCTGAGGACCTGCCGCACGTGTTCGAACGATTTCGTCGGGGTGGCAACGCCGCTCAGCACCGGATTCCCGGATCGGGTGTTGGCCTGGCCAGCGTGCGGGAGATCGTGCAACAGCACGGGGGCACCGTGAGCATCGAAAGCAGTGAGGGCCAGGGCACCATGGTGTCCGTCTGGCTCCCGTTGGTGCAGCCGCCGCCCAGTGTGGCGGAAGGCGCCGCATGATCGGGACCTGAGGTGGCCACAATCCTGGTCGTGGACGACGAACGGCCAGTCAGGGAGTTCCTGGCAGCGGCACTCGAGCAGAGCGGCCACCGCGTGCTGCAGGCCTCCCACGGCCGGCACGCTCTGAACATGCTTACCGACACCAAACCGATCCGGCTAGATCTGGTGATCTCGGATGTCATGATGCCCGTGCTCGGTGGGGTAGAGCTTTGCTGCTCCATGAAAGCCACCCCCGCGACCTCGGCGATTCCGGTCATCCTCATGAGCGCCGCCGCCCGACACGTGACCATCGACACCTGCGCCGACGCCTACATTGCCAAGCCGTTCGACCTCGACGCGATGGACGCTGTGGTCAGACGCATGTTGTCTGTCAGGACGAAGATCGCCAGCTGATCAGCCAGGATCAGTCGCGATCAGTCGCGGCTGCTACCGGCGAAGCCGAACAGTCGCAGCAGGGCCAGGAAGAGGTTGAAGATGTCGAGGTAGACGGCCACGGCCAGCAGAATGGCCTGACCCTCGGTTGCGCCGCGACTCTTCGCCACTCGATTCAGGTCGAAGACCAGAAAGCCAGTGAAGAGCACCGCCGCGACGGCCGAAATGCCGATATACAGCAGTGGCAGCTGCACGAATATGCCAACCACCGACGCCACGACCACGCCGATCAAGCCGATGAACAGAATGCTGCCCAGGCCAGTCAGGTCGCGTTTGGTGGTATAGCCGTACGCGCCAGCGGCCAGGGTTACCGCCGCGGTTGTGGCGGCAGCGTTGAGCACAACGCCGCCCAGGCCCCTGGCGACATAGGCCTCCAG
>JAABUQ010005841.1_pt1 | contig 19208 bp, 13 predicted proteins | sample 5560001 | NCBI WGS metagenome assembly JAABUQ01 (sample SAMN10711888, study PRJNA513371) | rock metagenome | isolation source: Antarctica rocks | place: Antarctica: Victoria Land, Finger Mt nord | collected 2015-12-18
AAATTCGCGGCAGCACGATCAGAGTTTGGAGATCTCGATGTGCTTCCGACTCCACAGTTTCTGTACGGACTGGCGGAGCGCGAAGAAGTGACGGTCGAGTTAGAGCCGGGGAAGACACTGATCATCCGCCTTTTGACAGTAGGCGAACCCAGAGCGGATGGGATGAGGACCGTGTTTTTCGAACTGAATGGACAGCCGCGCCAGGTGGAAGTCCGCGATAAGTCGATCAAAGCCGCTATTAGCGCTCGCCGAAAAGCAGACCCGGGTCAAGCTGGGCAGGTGGGCGCGCCCATCCCCGGCGCTATCACGACGGTATATGTTCAGCAGGGAGAACAGGTCGAGAAGGGTGCAAGATTGCTGATTCTCGAAGCGATGAAGATGCAGACTACTGTCTACACGCCCCAGGCAGGAACCGTGACCGAAGTAGCGGTTAAAGCGCGGGACAGCGTGGAAGCGCGCGATCTCCTGCTGACTATTGAGTGAGTGCCCGGGATATCGTTAAACTGGAAAGGCCTGCAAAAGTGGGGGCGTAGCTCAGTCGGATAGAGCATCAGCCTTCTAAGCTGAGGGTCACAGGTTCGATCCCTGTCGCCCCTACCACTGATAGCAGCGCCTCTAAGGCGCTATGAGGAAGCAGAGCAAATTCCACGACACGATCGCGGCGTAGAGCGCATTTCCGAAGTACAGGATCCAATTACGCCGGCTGAAGCGCCAAACCAAGGTGAACAGGAGAGTCTTGCGGGCGAGCACCGCGAGGACCGGCCCTGTAAACGGCATTAGACCGCGGATCACTGGATTGAGTTCGTAACCACCACGTGAAAAAACCGCCAGAGTAGTCGTCAGGTCGGCCAGCTGCAGAAGAGCAAAGCAAACCAGTGCGCGATTACGGCTCGGTTGGATCGGAAGAACAACGGCACTCATGCGGATCAGGATCACACTCGAATGCCTGCTCGCGCAATGCCGGTACGTACTAAGCGCTGAAAACTGCATCAGGATAAGTGCAGATCCTGCTAGAAGTGCACCTTCGCCGCAAACTCGAAGTCGCGTGGATTGCCCGCACTCGTAATGGAACCAAATGCCGGTGAACCGAATGTTCCGTTCGGATCGTTCAACGGTGGTGTGTTCGTTACGTTGAAAGCCTCCGCCCGGACCTCAACGCTGTATCGCTCCGTAATCGGAAACGTTTTGCCGAGCATCAGATCAGCATCCTGAAGCCCAGTCCCGCGCACGGGATTTCGAGAGCTGGTTCCGATTGTGAACTGAGGAGCGTTGGTGAAGGCGGTCGTGTTGAACCAGCGGCTCGCGTTTCGCTTCGGCATTGCGTTCGGATCACTGATCCTGTTCGGGCGCTGCAAGGCGAACCCAAGACTGGCGTTGTTATTGGTCGCTTGCGCGACTGCTACCGCATCACCTGCCTGCACTCTTACCAGACCAGCGATTTGCCAACCCGAGATTTTCCACAGGCGCGGAATGTCATAAACCCAGCCGCCAGAGAACACGCGCGGAATGTCGCCACTGGAAACGTCCTTTTCCAAGTGCCGGTTGAACGCATCGGCGGCGCCCGTGGTATTCAGAACCGGTCCGGTGAAAATCGTTTGCGAGAAATAACTGGATGCATCGTCGATCAATTTCGAGAACGTGTAAGCAAACGTGAACGTCAGGCCTTGCGCAAGGCGCTTTTCGAGCTTGGCTTGGACGGCATGATAAGTGGAGTTTCCGACATTATCTCGGAATAGAGCCACATTCGTGAAACGCGGAAAGGCTCGCAACAGTTGCTGTTCCGCAATAAGCGGCGTATCGAGAGACGATGAAGCGGGGAGTTGCCCGTAATAGGGATTAGGAACCCGCTTCAGCAAAGCTGCTCCGAGAGCAAGATCCGCGGTTGGCAGCTGATTCAGATTGGCTTCGGGCAATCCCAGGCGGGTATTCTTCGATCCCAGATAACCGAGCTCGAAATTTAGATTTGGGCTGAGAGTCTTCTGCAACGTGAAGTTCCATTGCTGCGAATAGCCGGACCCGTTATCCCTCTGGCTTCCGAAGACTCCCTGCCCGAGGCCGGAGTTTGGATTCGGAGGGGTCACTTGTATGCTGGGTCCGGCAGCCAGAGTAAACGCCGCGTTGATATTGTCTTGCGACTGCTGCCCGATGGTTTGCACAAACGGGAACTGCGGGAGAGTAAACGGGGTCGTGATACCGGTCTGCTCGAACCAAACCCTGCCATAGCCTGAGCGCACGACCGTCGTATCGTTCATGCGATACGCGAGACCGACGCGCGGTCCGAAATCACAACACTCTAGATTACGGGCGGTGCGTGGAAACTCTAGAACTTGCGTATTCAAGTTGAAGACTGCGCCCTGGTTGTTGACCTCATGCGAGGGGAAATTCAATGTGTAGCGAGTTCCGAGATTCAGCGTGAGTCTATTCGAAACCTTCCAGTCATCCGAAGCAAAGAACTCGGCGATGTTCGCGCGTTCCTGTAAAGTCTGCTTTTGAATATCGATGGTGAACGCGCTCACCTGGCCCAGAAGCAGCGATGCGACAGCATTCCCGCTATTCGCAACACCGGGCTTATTGGTGCCGGTCGTGTTGAACGTGTAAGCGCCAGCGGGATTGGCAGGTTGGAGCACGTCGAGCGCTTCGCGCCTGATGTCAGCGCCGAATGCGAGCGTGTGCTTTCCCTTCACGAGCGACAGCGTGTCCATGTATTCTGCTACGGAAGTGGTGAATCGGGAGTTGGCGCCCGCCGGCGGCCCAACCTGTTGATAGCCGCTTACGCTGAACGTAGGAAGAGCGGAGGAAAACGAATTGGTTGGAATACCAGGCACGCTCAGCCCGTTGTTTAGCGGGCCCACGCCATTGGACTCTCGCCGCGTGTATCCGAAACGCGCTTCGTTGAGCAAGCTGGGCGAGAGTGTCCAGGAGTGTTCCGCTACTCCTTGATACCCGCGGGTTGCCGTTTCGCTGATCACTCCTGACGGAATCGCTCCGCTACCATCCGGCAAAGGCGTCACAGGTGTGTCATCATCACGCAGGTACGAGAATCGGCCGAAGACGCGCTGCGCGGTTCCGAAATAGTGGTCGAGCCGAGTGTCGAACTGATCCTGGTTATCTGGTTCGACCGCAGTGCGGATGTAATTATTTGCCGCTCCGCGCGGATTTGGCACGGGGTAGCGCGCGAAGACCTGCGCCACCAGCGGGTCGATGCGGTCACTCGGGATTCTGTTGTTGGCAAACGGCAATCTGGCCAGCGTGGAAGGGTCATAAATGGGCGTTGAGAAAATGCCCGCTCTTTGCGCCGGTGTCGGCACGGTGCTGATTCTTGGAATGCCAGTGCGAAGCCGCGTACCCTGCCAATCCACAAAGAAAAACGTTCGATTCTTCTGTACGGGGCCTCCCAAGACGAGCCCATACTGATTACGCCGGAACTCTGGTTTTGAACCTGCGGGAGCAAAGTAGTTTGTGCCGTTCAGATCCTCGTTCCTGAGAAATTCAAACACAGTTCCATGCAGATTGTTGGTTCCTGATTTCGTGTTTACGATGACAGAGCCGCCGTTAGATCGCCCATACTCAGGCGAGTAGGCGTTGATGTTCACCCTAAACTCCTCAATGGCGTCGATGATGGGATAGAAAACCACTTGACCGGGCTCGGGCTGCAAAGCACTGATACCGTCATAGATGTATTCATTCGTGCGAGGTCGGCTTCCGTTGATGCGCGGCAGCAGCGAGCCGCCTCCAGGGAGCGCGACCCCGGGCGACAGGGCAATTAGCGGAATGAAATTACGGCCATCGAGCGGCAGCGTAATAACCTTCTTCCCGTCGACCGAGAAATTTACCGAACCCGAAGCAGTTTGCAGCAAGGGCGCTTGAGCGTTCACCTCAACTGACTGCGTAGCTCCGCCGATTTCCAGTTGTACATCGAGTGCAACCCGATCTCCAATGCGCAGTGTGATTCCAGATTGTTTGTAAGTCCGGAATCCGGCCTGAGTAGCAGTCAGGACGTATTGCCCTACAGGCAAGCCAATCAGGTGGTATTCGCCTCGATCATCTGATTTGCTCTGAAACACCGCCCTGGTCGCCTGGCCTTCTGCTTGAACTTCGACATTTGGCACTGGCGATCTAGAGGGATCCTGCACGATTCCGAAAAGCTCTGCCGTGCCGCCTTGGGAAAAACAGGAAGGCGCCGCAAGGCTCAACAATAAGAAAGATAAGAACCAGCAACGAATCTGGAACGTTGTGAAACGCGCTCGTAAGGGTGTCATGTATGCAAGACTATTGTTCAGCGTAATAGACATGACTACGAGAAGCCGCCTTGCAGCCATTCTTCTGATATTCGGCAGTACCGTTTGCGCGCAAACAGAGGTCAAAGATGCCACAACGGCGCGGCTCGCTATTACAGGCGACCTGCCGAATCCGTCTACTCTCACGCGCGAGGACTTAGCAACTTACCCTCATTGAACTGTGAGTGTGGAAGAACGGGATGGAACGCAAGCGAGTTACGAAGGTGTACCGCTATTCGAGATACTCAAGAAAGCCGGGGCGCCATCGGGTGGGCAGCTCAAGGGAAAGGCGCTGGCGAGTTATGTGCTTGCGGGTGGGCGCGATGGCTATCAAGTTACATTTTCACTCGCCGAACTCGATCCTGCGATCGGCAACAGCGATGTGCTTGTCACAGACAAGCGCGACGGAAAACCGCTCGCGGCCACAGTGGGGCCGCTTCGCCTGATTTCCGCGTCGGATAAGAAGCCCGCGCGATCGGTACGCATGCTTGATTCGCTGCAGGTTGTTATGTTGCGAACAGATGGAAACGTGCAACACTGATCACTCATGCGGACTCGTAGCTTCCTTCACGAGATTCGGAAGACAAGCGGCTTTTCGGCTGCGGAACTCGCCAAACGCGCCGGAGTGAGCCGGCAGACGATTTACGCGATGGAAGATGGCAGTTTTGTTCCGAACACAGCGATTGCTTTGCGTCTGGCCCGCATTCTGGGCGTGACCGTCGAGCAACTTTTCGCTCTTCATGATGAAAATGCAGCTGAGACAATCGAAGCCGAACTCCTGCCGGGCAAATCGGGCATTGTAGAAGACGGTCAATTCGTGAGGCTTTGTCGAGTGAATGGACGGATGACCGCTGTCCCGGTGCCGCTTTTCCCAGCTTACCTGCCGGCTGCCGACGGCGTGATCCGAGGCCGTTCGGCTCGTTGTGCTTCGGTGCAGTCTGCTGCGGGCCCATCTCTTAAGGGCGGTCAGTTTTTGTTGGCTGGTTGCGATCCGGCGCTTTCCTTGCTGTCAGAAGTGCTCAATCATTCGCGCTATGAAATTGTTGCCGTGCCGTGCGCCAGCCGCCGTGCTCTCGAATGGCTGCGAAAGGGTCGTGTGCATGCGGCTGGTTCTCATCTCTTTGATTCGGCCAGCGGTGCTTACAACGTTCCTGCCATTAAACGCGTTTTTCCGCAAGGCGGCGTTCGCATCGTAACGTTCGCGATGTGGGAACAAGGAATTGTACTTGGCCGCGGTAATCCGAAGAGCATTCGGAGTGTTGCTGATGTGGCCAGCAAGCGAGTGACTCTGATCAATCGCGAGAAGGGATCCGGCAGTAGAGACCTGCTCGACAAACATTTGCGAAAGGCCGGTATTAGGACAGAGCGCGTCACCGGATACGAGAGTCTCGCCGATGGACATCTATCGGCGGCGGACGCTGTGGCGAGCGGAGTAGCAGATTGCTGCGTTGCCACCCGATCCGCCGCGCGCTGCTTTGGATTGGACTTTATACCGCTGGCAATCGAGCGTTTTGATCTCTCTTTCCCCGAAACATCTCTCGCTATACCAGCAGCAAGGGCGCTCCTGGACGAGATGAATGGCTCCAGATTGAAGCGACGACTAGAGGCGATGGCTGGTTACGACACGGCGCACACCGGTGAAGTTGTTGCGTAAGTACTCGAAAGTATTGACGGGCGCTCCTGCCCAACGGATAGCTACTCGGGAAAGGCTCCCTAGTTATTACTTCGCTGCCGTGACACAATCGCGGTTGACAGTGAAGTAGAATCTGGAGGCACAAACTTGAAGCGCAGAGCTTTTCTGGAACTAGCCGCATCCGCGTCGCTGACAGCGCCCGCCGCAAAGTTCGGCAGCGCCAGAGCGGCAAGCGGCAAACGCATCGCGTTTGGAGGAATCTCGATCGAGTGCAGCACCTATAGCCGCATTCGCGCTACCCAAGAAGACTTCACGATTTTGCGCGGTCAGGACTTGGCCCAGAGCGTCAGATTCGCCTTCCTCACTAAGTATCCACATCCATTTCATCCGACTCTCGTCGCTACGGCAGTTCCCGGTGGTCCCGTGGATGGAGCAACCTATCATCAGATCAAAACAGAGTTTCTCAAGCGCGTCACGGAGCTTTTACCGCTCGATGGCTTATATCTCGCTATGCATGGCGCGATGTTTGTGGATGGACTCGAAGACGCTGAAGGCGACTGGTATTCGGCTGTTCGCGAGGTTGTCGGCAAAAAGTGCCTGCTCAGTGCGAGTTATGATCTGCATGGCAATTTGAGTAAGCGGATTATCGACAATCTAGACATGTTGTCGGCTTTTCGCACTGCGCCGCACATCGATCGCGAGGAGACAATGCGCCGGGCCTGCGACATGCGTGTTCATTGCCTGGATACCAGCATTCAGCCGACGCTGGTTTGGGCGCCGATTCCTGTCTTAATGCCGGGTGAACGCACCAGTACAGAGTCGGAACCCGCTAAGAGGCTATGGAGCCAGTTGCCGGCCATAAACGCGCTGCCCGGCGTCCTCGACGTTTCGCTCCTAGTCGGATACGTCTGGGCGGACGAGCCTCGTTCGACGGCGAGCGCGGTTCTCACCGGAACAGCGCTGCCGGTGCTGAAGAAAGAAGCGTTGGCATTAGCGCAACAATATTGGGGACGCGCGAAGAGATTTTCAGTTCGGTACCGCGACCGGAACGATCAAAGAATGCGTCACCCGGGCACAAAAGGAAAGCACGCATCCCGTCATCCTCGCCGATTCTGGAGATAATCCGACCGGCGGTGGGACGGGCGATCGGGCCGAAGTATTGGAAGAACTGCTTCGCCAGCACTTCGAGAACGCGGTCCTTGCCGGGATAGCTGACAGACCTGCGACGGAAGCTTGTTACAGGAGCGGCGTTGGAACCAGCCTCCCTCTCAAGATCGGCGGAACTCTCGATCCAAAGGGAAGCGTGCCTGTCGCGGTAATGGCCAAAGTCGTTTTTCTGTTTGCGACTGATCAGCCGCTTGAAAGGCAAGCGGTCGTCGATGTGGGGGGAATTAAGGTGGTTCTGACTGCGCGGCGACGCCCGTTTCACGATATTTCCGATTTCACGTCTCTCGGCCTCGATCCGAAAAGCTTTAAATTGATCGTGGTGAAGTCCGGTTATTTATCGCCGGAACTTGCACCTATTGCCAATCCGAGTTTAATGGCCCTCTCAGACGGAGCGATCAATCAGGATATCGAGCACCTTCCGAAAAATCGATTACGCAAGCCAAGTTACCCGTTTGTTCCCGACCTGAAGTACCAGCCGTTCACGGAGATCTCGGCCCGCTCACCGCACGCGAGTTCAAGTTGAAAGCAGCGCCCTTCATGCAGAAAATCTTTTCCTACAAAGATCGGCTAAGCCGTCACGGTGATGTTCGATCTGGAAGAAGCAAGAACTGCCTGCCCCTCGTTGGAGCTTCGGCCTTCGTGCTGTTTTGCACATTCGCCTGGGCACAATCAGAGGCACCCAGCGCGGCCCGCGAGTTCCTCCGCTACGATCTCCCTTCTGAATCCTCACAGTATTCCCAAAATCCCGGCACGCCCTGGCCGGCGGTAGACGAACTCGGCCGGGCTGTGCCAACGGCAGCTGAAGTGGGAGCGCCGCGGCCGAACCGCTTTGCTGGAATTTTTTATTTTCTCTGGCTTGGACAACATGACGTCACGGATAAACAGCCCTTCGTAGTTACTGACATCCTGAAGCGCTATCCCGATGCGCTGAAGACTCCGGGGTCGCCGCCGTGGGGTCCCGAGGGAAGTCCTCACTTCTGGGGCGAACCGCTCTTCGGCTTTTACCAGGTTTCAGATCCGTGGGTGCTTCGCCGGCATGCCCACCTGCTCGCAGATGCAGGAATCGATACGCTCATCTTCGATACGACCAACGCCAACTCGTATCATCAGGTCTATCTCAAGCTTTGTGAGATTTTTCAACAGGTGCGGGCAGAAGGCGGTCGCACACCGCAGATCGCATTCATGGTAAACACCGATGCAGGAGAACGGGCTGAGGAGATATATGAGGACCTCTACAAGCCGGGCCTGTATCAGAATCTCTGGTTTCGGTGGAGAGGCAAGCCTCTAATGATCTGCGATCCGGAGAAGGCGACGCCTGAACTTCGCTCGTTCTTCACACTCCGGCGAGCGCATTGGCCGTTTACGCAGATGAACACACCCTACGCGTGGCACTGGGAGGCGGCATATCCTCAGCCTTACGGATTTACCGACGACCCGCGCGTACCTGAACAGGTGAATGTCTCAGTTGCGCAGAACCTCCGGCAGAGCGACGGAAAGGTCACGAATATGAGTGATGGCAACGCTCGCGGCCGTAGCTTTCACAATGGCTCGGAGGATACTTCGCCCGCCGCGATTAATTTCGGTTACAACTTTGAGGAACAATGGGGGCGCGCCTTTCACTTGGACCCGCCGTTTGTAATGGTGACTGGCTGGAATGAATGGATCGCCGGACGGTTCGCGCGCCCCGGTCACGACGTGGTGTTTGTGGATCAGTTCAGCGAAGAGTTCAGCCGCGATATCGAGATGATGCGCGGCGGCCACGGCGACGATTACTATTACCAACTTGCTTCGAATGTGCGCCGCTTCAAAGGCGCTCCCGCCGTGCGCAGAGCTTCATCAGCGAAACCAATGCGCATGGATACCGGCTTCTTTCAATGGCGCGATGTCGGACCCGAATACTGGGACCACGTTGGCGAGACGATTCCTCGCGATTACGACGGCGTCGCCAGGCTGCACTACACAAACCATACCGGCCGGAACGATCTGGAGTTGATGAAAGTTGCCCGGGATGACCAAAATGTCTATTTCTATGCTCGTACTCGCGGGCCCATTACCTCAGCGAAAAACAATAACTGGATGATGCTGCTCATCGACATCGATGCGGACCCCAAAACGGGATGGAAGGGCTATGACTTCATCGTCAATCGTAGCGTTGCCAATGAGACGACAACGGTATTGGAGAAAAACGGCGGCGCGTGGAGCTGGACCAAAGTGGTTGATATTCGTATGCGTGTAAACGGGAATGAGTTGCAGCTTGCAATCCCGCGATCTGCCCTCGGCCTCGTAAATGGCAAGGCTGATGTGTCCCTCGATTTCAAATGGGCAGACAACCTCCAGAAACCCGGTGACATTATAGACTTCTACTTGAGCGGTGACGTAGCGCCAGAGGGTCGCTTCAATTACCGGTACACGACCCGTTGAATTTTAACCGGGCTGCTGCGGATACGGTCTCACCTAGCGCTCTGCGGTTTTAGTCCATTAGCGCCGTGGTTGCCTGCATCTCTTGTGCGCCGGTCGAAGTGAGGCTGACTGACTGCTCCAAATGCTCTGGAGACTTGAAAGGCTTCTGAATGTCTGATTGAGAGTAAGACCAGTTTGTTCCAAAGCTTCCAGACAGGTTGCGTCTAACGCGTGCGGAGCGCCCTTTCGAAGAATAGCCCTCACTCGTTCGGGTGGCATCGCGTCACGGTAAGGTCTACGTGCTGAGAGCGCATCGAATATGTCCGCAACCGCTAGAATTCTGGCTTCCATAGACAACTGGGGCGCAGAGAGGCCTCGGAAATACCCGTTTCCGTCTAGCCTCTCATGATGAGAGGCAGCTATTTCACTTATCTCCTCGAATCCGTGGATCGATTGCAGAATTTTCCAGGTGTATTCAGGATGCAAGCGTATTGCCTGCCACTCAGCGTCGTTGAGTTTCCCCGCCTTTTGCAGGATCGTATTCGGAACGGCCATCTTGCCCAGATCATGCAGGAGGGCGGCGTGTCTGACGAGAAGAATTCGGGAGATATCCAAACCCAGCTTGTTCGCTATCGCCACCGCTGTGTTCGCTACGCCAATCGAATGATTGTAAGTGAAGGAAGACTTAGCATCGACGATAACTGCGAAAGCTTGGCTTATTGCTTCGAGGGTAGTTTCGCCCTCCGCTAACGTCTTTTGGTACGGCTCCGACCCCAATGCCACGTGGTGCAAGTCCGCAGAATCGAGATCACGCCACAACTCACGACGCTTTGCGACTGAGCGCGCAGCTCTTACTATTTCAGGGTCGAACCAACTCCGGCTCTTCTGTGTAATGGCGCGGATTGCGGCGTCGGGCCCCGAGGTTGTAAAGGACACGTCCAGCATTTGCGCCAACAGAATGATGCGGGACGCAAGGGGAATCTGCTCGCCTTTCAGGCCTTGCGGATTGCCCTGGCCATCCCAGCGCTCATCCACTGCGCCTATCGCGACGGCAGTTGCTTCGGGTAGACCCATGAGGCGCGCCAGAGAGCCGCCGCGCTCGCAGCTACTTGCCACAACCGCTCTCGCTTCCGCTTTGTTGTGGGAGCCAAGCCTCAGAATCGCAGCAGTGCAATCAATCAGTCGATCCTTGAGCGAAATGTCAGACAAAGAGAAATGCAGGTTCTCGCTCAAGCGAGCCCACTGTTTACCCTCGAGATCAACCGAGTTCTCGCGTTCAGAAAGAGAATTGTAAATCTGGAAAGGGCTGCCGCTCGAACCAGCATCTTTTAAGAGCAAAGCGTAGTAAAGTTCGCCTTGTGCGCTTTCCGGCAACTTCAGCTCGGCGGCAATCCGCATGCCGAGAATGCATGTGCGAACGGAGTGCCAGGCTGTTGATCCCGAACCAAGATCCAGAGCTTGAGAGAGCGCCGAAACAACCTCAGCGATACGAAGAGATGCAGAGAGCATGATGTCTAAACTCGCAGCAGAAATTGTTCGCGATTCTTTAACATTTGCGTCAACTGTCCATATCGGGCAGAACGATCCCAATGGCCCGCTGGCCATGAATATTAATGAAGAGCTGCAGGTTGCCGGCAGCACCAAAATCAAGGTCAAACTCTCCGGCGGAATTAGCCGCGGTCTTCTTCAGTAAACGCTCGCCACTCAGCAGAATCACGTCAATTCCACCGGTCGCTTGCTCAGAATCCCGCGAATTCAGGACCTGGCCCATTAGAGAAATACGATTCCGAACGGGATCGGATTCAAGGCGCAGATCGATCGTGAAGGGTTCTGCCTCGTGCAAAAGCAGTCGGCTGGAGGGCATCGCCGCGCGCACCATCGCCAACTGCGGCTGCGTGAAACTGTCAAATACCAGGCGGGCAAACTGCGCAACTTTGGGGAGCCATCGTTCGGGCTCAGGCGGAACGTAGGTAGATTTGATCGCTCGCACCACATCCTCGGGCGGGAGATAACTCGCTTCTTCTGCAAGAGTGGCTCGGATAAGACCCCAGGCCTCCGCTGTTTTCCGGCATTCAACGCACGCCTGATCGAGATGGCTCTGCATCAGCGCCGTTTGCGAAGTAGACAAACCCCGGGCAAAATCAGACCAATCACCGGCGAAAAATGATCCATGTTCCCTCCTGAGCCGCCCAACAATCTCGATGCAATCTAGCTCCATCGCTTAGTAAGGACCGTCTGCGAGCAAGAAAATACAAGAATTTGGCGGACGAGGAATGAAATCTAGTCGAGTGCTCTGCCGATCAATTTGAAGGGCGCCCAATAGTATGGGTGAGGGTAGCGCTCGCGTAGTGCGAGCATGGCTGCGCGCAGCGCATCGGCCTTCCGGGGATGGCGCTTCAGACCGCTGTAGAATTCCCTCATCATTTCCGAAGTGCTCCGATCATCTACTTCCCACAAAGACAGGAGCAACGATCGAGCCCCTGCATAAAGCAAACCGCGAGTTAATCCAAGCAGTTCATCACCTTCGGCCACGACGTTCAAGCCCGTCACACAACCACTCAGGGTAAGTAAATCTACTGGGAGATTCATGTGATAAAGATCGTAAAGAGTCAGGTAGGAATCAGCTAGTTTGATCGACGAGAACATGGGGCTATCTTGCCGGAAGTAGCCGTGGCTCGCGATGTGTATGAGCTGGCTTCGCGGTCCGTAGTCCCGGAGTGCCTGTTCGCTCGCTTCTGATCCGAAGAGAAGTCGAGGTTCCGCGACAACAGAGGCAACAGCCTGAACTTCCTCTTTGATAAAAGGTGTTCTGGCATCATCAACTCCCAGGATCAACGATGGCCCGGCATCAACTGCCAGCTTCTGATCGCCGTGAGCAAAGATGCTTGCGCTCGGCCCGTAAGAAATGCTGAATCTGTCGATCAGGTAATCCCGGCCATCAAACAGCGCGTGAAATGGTAGTGAGTGAAGCGGGCCAAAAGGGACAATGACCAAGTCTCGAACTTGAAGCCAATTCTCGATGGGACTGATCAAATCGCGGTAGAGTTCCTGCAGGTGAAACTGAGCAGCCTTGAGAAGCGTTTTGTGAAAGCGCGTGAGGTATGCCTCATTCAGGCGAAATTTCGAGAGTTGAAACTGAAGTAATCGCAATTTCTGGGCGACGGCTGAAGAGGCGGCAAGCGGGACTATTTTTAGAACACCGCGGGTGACTAGCGCTACATAGATCCGCTCGCCCACCGCGAAATATTCGAGAAGTGCTGCTTCCGACGGAAGAGCGCGGCGTATCTCTTCGAGTGTCGCTGTTTTCGAGTTCCTGAGCGCGGCACCGATAACTGCCGAATCAGGAGCCTCAAGCAAAAGCCGCATCAGCTGCTGCTCGCGCGCTTTTGCTTGAACTTTCAGCGGCTCGATCTGATCGGGCGAAACGGGATCTGGTGAAAGCTGCTCGCGATCAATGCGGTGATAAAACCAGTTCAATTCTTTCCGCAAGTCGCGCACGCGCCGGTCGGCTTCGCTCTCTTCGGATCCATCCGCCGCTGGTTGCGCACCCGCGAAGATCAGATCCCGAAGAGTCCGGGATTTTGAAGCCTCAACATACGAAAGAGCCTCTTCCAAAGCGCTCGTTCGCAACAGCGAATCGGCTCCTTCCGGCGACCCGGCGGCATCCCGGTCCAAACAGATCTGCACCAGCCGGTTATACACTTCGAACCGGCTGCGCATCAATCCAAGCTTTAGCTCCTCGCGCTGCAGACTACTTCGGAGCGTTTCGAGTGCCGATCGTGACTCCTGATATGAGTTGTACGCCTCCGTGATCTCTCCACGCGCTTCATAAATTTCTCCCCGCAACAACTGGGCCTGGTAGAAGAGGATCGGCGAATCTAGCTCTTCTAAAACTCGCAATGCATTCTCGCAATGCTGCGCTGCGGTATCAAGTTCACTTGTGCGGAGTCCTATGCGCGCCAAGAGCAATAGACACAGAACCTGTTTGCTGGGCATACGCGCTTGCTGAAAGAACTCTGCAGCTGATAAGGAGAGTTCGCGTGCCCTTGGAAAGTCGCGCTGCTCGAAGAAGACCAGTGCGCGATACACATCAGTGATATTCGGCCAGACTTGATTGTTCTCGCCACGCGCGATCTCCTTTGCTCTTGCAAACAGGTCGAGTGCACGATCCCAATCACATTGAAGACTAACGGCAATCGCGAGATTTGTAAGCGCGCGGGCTGACTCGAATCCCATACCCAGGCGCTCAAAATGTTCGAAACTGTTTTGGGCCATCTCGGCCGCTTCCGCTACAAGACTCAATTCGAGGTAAATCTCGGATTTGTCGAGATCGCACAACCCGAGATGGTAGATATCACCGTTCTGACGGAAAGCTTCACGCGTAGATCTCAGCAAACCAAGTGCTTTGGTGTAGTCGCCCTGCAGATAATAAAGCAACGCGACATTGTAGTCGGCTTGCGCGACTAAAAGAGGCATCTCGTGCTGCTCGAAAAATTCGCGAACACGCCGGTAAGTTTCGAGGGCCGCGCTGAAATCATCGAGCGCAATGAGGCAAACCGCCATGTTGTGGAGGGCTACTCCGATTCCCTCCATGTCCCGGTGCGGGAGTAACTCCCGGTAGGCTCGTTCGTAAGCAGCCAAGGCCTCGGCGTATCGATTTTGACGATGGTAAATATTGGCGACGTTGATGTCCAACCTGGCGACCCGCCAGCTTTCGCCAAGGCTACTAAAAATCTCTCGCGCCCGGTCGGCAGAAGCAAACGCTTCCTCATACTCGCCTAGCAGAGCAAGCGACTGAATGGAACTACTGAGGGTGCGAGCCACCTCATTCATTTTGCCGGCCTCTTCAAACAGGACGACAGCTTGATTGAATAGCTCGACCGCGGATTTGCAATCACCCATGAACCACAACGCGTTAGCCTTCGCCCGTGAGCCGAGAGCAAGTTCTTCGCTGGCATCCAACTCACGAGCGACAGCCAGCGCAGCTTCAGCAAGACTCAACGCTTTCCGGACATCGATTCTCACCGCAGTACGGACCGCTTCCGCAAGTTGCGTGACAACTTCCCGGCTGACAAGTTGGGGAGACTGCTCTAGAGCACTCTTTCGACTCGCCTCATCAGGTAGCTGACCTAACTCCGAGTAGATCTCCTGAGTCTTTTCATCCATCCGTTATAGGCGAAAACCCTTCTTCTCGAGAGATGACCGAAGCTTCTCGAGACAGCGCATGCGGGTAGCTCCGATGGAGCCTTTGGCAAATCCGAGCGCCTGTGCCGCTTCGTCATAACAAAGCGGTGGGTCCGAAAAAAAGAGAAGATCAATGAGCCGGCTGCATTCCGGTGAAGCTCCGGCGATCGCTTCTCGAAGGATCTGTTCGCGCTCGATCTCGCCGAGAAGTCCCTCCGGCAGATTCTCCGTTTCTGTGAGACTTTCGTCGTCGATCTCCGCATCCACGAATAAACGTCTTTCATTTTTCCAACGGATGCACTTTCGCACTGTCAGTCTGATTAGCCACGCAGCTAAGGCACGCGGCTCGCGCAATTGAGGCAGCTCTTGAAGCAGCGTGAGAGCGACAGCTTGGAATATTTCAGCGGCGTCATCGCGAGAGAAATGTTGCTTAATCGGGATAGAGAAGATGAGGCTTTTGTATTTGTCTATGAGTTCCGACCATGCTGCTTGACTGCCGGATAGACATTCCTTAACCAGCAGCTCATCTTCCCTAAATCGTCTGAGCGCGTACGAAGGGTGGGCGCCTGAGCTCATGGAATTGGAGACGAATCGGCTATTCGTGGATAAAAAGCTGTTCCGCGTTCCAAAGAGTGTGGTCGCTGAGGATAGCGGGACGAAAGTTCCTAATCCTGTCTTTTGCTCCCACGAGAATATCCGGACTTATTAAACAAATCACGGGCACATTCTCCCACATCAGTTCTTGCACACGATTGAAGATATGTTTTCGTTCCTCAAAATTGGTTGAAATTAATTGCTCGCGCATCAGCCGATCTATTTCGAGTTGCCAAGGCGGGGGACTCGCCGCGTGCAAATTCCAGACGTGAGCGTTGCCGCTGGAAGTTAAAACGTTGATCTCCGAGTTGGGGTCTGCATCGCCATCCGCAAGCGCAAGGATAGCCGCCTCGTATTTAAAACTCGCGAAAAGTCGGTCGAGAAATGTCGCGAATTCCAACGGTTCAAGCGTAACTCCAATCCCGAGAGCTTTCATATCCTGCTGAATCAGTACCGCGATTTGGCCAGGAGAAGGCTTCGTTCCATTAAATGCAAGTGAGAACGTCACAGGTGTTCCGTTTGCACTCATCAGCAAGCCGTCCTTGCTCCAGGAAAAGCCTGCGCTTCGCAAGAAGCGGCGAGCTCTTTCGCGAGACTGAGTAGGCGGAGGAATTTTGTTGTTCACCCAAAGCTTATTGCCGGGCGTGACTTGAACGGACAGAGGGCGGGCCCGATCGCGATAGACCAAGCGCACAATGCTCTCACGGTCCACCGCGCTCGCAATCGCCTGCCGGAAAGCGGTTTGGCTGAACCACTGCTGCTTTTGCGATAGTGCCGGCCAATTGCCTGCAGGGGGTGCGTTCTGGTTGAAAGACAAGAAGTCGTACTCAAGTCCCGGGCCGAGATCGTAGAGATGGAAGTGATGCCTCTGTTGATCTCTGGATAAAGCCGCAAAATCTGCCGCATCCAGGCGGTTGATCAGGTCGGTTTCACCGGCTTCGAACCGCATTGCTTCCGCCTCGGCATTAGTAACAAAAACAGACTCGATTCGGTCCAGATAGGGAAGAGTCTGCCCATTCGGGTCTTTCTTCCAGTAATAAGGATTGCGCTCTAGCGCGATGCGCTGACCGGGAACGTATTCTTTAAGGCGGAAAGGGCCCAGGCCTGCGATCTGCTCGGGAGGCGTATTCAAAGGCCAGACTTCTGAAAGCCTGCTTTGTTTATCGTGCTGTTGCAGCAAATGACGTGGAAGGATGGCGATGCTGTCAAACAAACGTTCAGCCGCCGCGTAGGGGCGCGCGAGTGTAAACACAACTGTGTACTGGTCGAGCTTGCGGACTGAGATGGGCGTTCCCGCGATCACGAGCAATTCCCGTTGCGGAGCATGCAGCCTTTCATCGAGGTAGCAATTAAAAGTGAACACTACATCGTCGGCATCGAATGGGTGCCCATCGGAGAAGCGCAAACCATGCCGTAGGCGCAAGCTGTAAGCGAGGCGATCCGGAGAAACAGTCCACGACATTGCGAGCGCCGGCTCTGTTCGTTGGGTGTAGCGGTTGATGTGGATGAGATCCGCCGTGAGCAAACCGATGATCGCGCGGGAACTCTCGTCATGAGCGAACAGGGGATTGAGAGTCTTAGGCTCAGAGCGCTGAGAAAAGACTAGCTTTCCACCGGAACGGCCGATTTCGCATTGAACACGGAGGAAATCATCGCTACTTTTGTTATCAAGAGCGGCCTGCGGCACAGAGGTGGATCCGAACGGCACTCCGGCGAAGACAGTCAAGACCGAAAAGCCGGCGAGGCAGCGACTAAAATTTCGAGAAATACTGCTTTTCGAAAGCATCGTTTTTTGTTCGAGCCAAAAACTCAATCTTTCCAAGCTTAATGGAGAAGCAAATCTATTTAGATACGAGGAATATAGGCAACCGGATGAGTGGATCTGAATTAACTGTCTGACCGCGTTCTCGTCCTTGTCAGGGTCTTGGTCGCATATTCCGAGAGGAAATGCTGATACGCGAGGAACACAGCAATGAGTGCGGCGGCCGGCGCGAACAACCACCAGCACGATTCGAGGACGAAATACTGTTGCAGCCCAGCTAGCATGTTGCCCCAACTTGGAGTAGGCTCACTCACGCCGAGTCCGAAATAGGACAGACTCACTTCCGCCAGAACATATTGAGGTATGTACAAGGCGGTCTGCGCTGCGATCACGCCGGATGCTTGGGGCAGGATGTGTTTTCGCATAAGATAAAAATCAGAAGCGCCGAACCCCCTCGCGGCCAGTACATACTCACTTTCTTTCGCGCTCAACACCACTCCTCGAATCAAACGCGCAGGTCTGGCCCAACCGAGAATGCCCACGACAGTGACCAGCAAGAGGAAGACCTCCGTTCCATCGATTTGCACCGGCAGAAAAGCCCGGACGAAGAGAAGCAGATAAAGCCAGGGAATTGTCAGGAACACCTCGGTAGTTCGCATGATGAGATCGTCGACTCGACCTCCGTAATAACCTGCCAGAGTTCCGAGAATTGACCCGAGGGAGACCGAAAAGACGGTAGCCAGGAGACCTGCGAACAGGGACGTTTGTCCGCCATAGAGCAATCGGGAGAATTCATCACGGCCGAACGCATCGGTTCCCAGTAAGAAAAAACGCGCTTGCCCGTCGACACCGAACAGATGCCTGCGCGAGGCGAAGAGCCCGAAGAGTTTGTAGGGAGCGCCGGAAACGAAAAACCGGATAGGAAACGCAGCAGTTCGATCTTCCTGGTAATCGGTAAAACTTCCGGCGCGCAGAGTCAACAAGTAGACAAATGGCCGTAAATGGAACTGCCGTTGCGCATCTACAAAATGAACGTGAGTCGGCGGGGCAAATGCCAGTGTACGGTTTTGTGTGTCAAACCCGTAAGGAGCAAAGAAGCCCGCTAGCAAGATCATGCAGTGCGCAAAAAGCAGCGCTGCCAGAGCAAGCGCAGACTTCCGAAAGGAACCCACGCTTACTCCGCGCGAATCCGGGGATCGCTTGCGTATAGGAGCAGATCCGCGAGAAGATTTCCCGCGACCAGGAACCCCGTAACCAGCATCCCTGCATCGACCACCAGAAAGAAGTCCCGTTGCAAAATTGCTTCTATCATGAGACGGCCGAGGCCCGGCCAGCTGAAAACTGCCTCGATTACTAAAGAGGAGCTCATAAGTAAACCGAGTGAGAGGCCGAACAAGGAAATGAGCGGATTGGCTGCTGCCGGAAGTGCATGCCACAAGAGCACTCGCCGGAACGGAATTCCATGTCCGCGAGCGGCTGTGACAAATGGCGACTCAAGACTATCTCTGACGGCGGCGCGCACATGTAAGAGCAGTAAAGGCAGCAATCCGGCAGCTAAACAGATACAGGGCAGGAACAGATGCCGGGTGATGTCGGCGAGAAGCACCATCCGAGATCCGGATTCAGCAATACCGGCTGACATCAGCCCGCCTGCAGGAAGATATCCAGTGCGGACAGCCAATAACAGCGCTACGAGCGAGAGCACGAGTTCGGGAGTCGCAAGAAGGATCGATACGGCTGTGCTGGTAAGCTTATCAATCCAGGTTGCAGGATGAACGGCAGCCCACAAACCAAGCGGCATCGCTATCAGCCACGCAATGAAAGTTGCGGCCCCAGCCAGAAGGAGAGTGTTTTTGGCGCGAGACCAGAGAATCGGGCCAGCGGGACTGTTATATGCCAGCGAGAATCCCCAGTCGCCGCGAACGACTGATTTGATCCAATACAGATAGCGAGCGGGAAGCGACCGGTTGAGACCATGTTCGGAGCGCATGGCTTCCACGGTAGCGGGCGAGATCTCGGGCCTGAGCCTGAGCGCTTCATAAAAGTCGCCCGGGGCAAGGTTAACGACAGCGAATGAAACTAGGGAAGCAATAGCCAGGACGAGAAGACTGTGTAAAACGCGCCGCAGTAAAAAGCGCATGTTAGAGGGAAGCAGCAGGATTCGCGCCTGCAGGTTCGAGCACTCGAGGTA
>JAABUQ010005842.1_pt1 | contig 19204 bp, 19 predicted proteins | sample 5560001 | NCBI WGS metagenome assembly JAABUQ01 (sample SAMN10711888, study PRJNA513371) | rock metagenome | isolation source: Antarctica rocks | place: Antarctica: Victoria Land, Finger Mt nord | collected 2015-12-18
TGCCGTTACACGCGGTGTGCTCCTTGACCATGTGAGCGGCGAACTTCTTGATCTCCGGGTCGGTCGCCTTCTGCTCGGCGAGCCGGCTCATGCTGATCTCGGCGAGGCCCGAGCAGTAGGCCTTCATCGCGAAGTATTCGTCGGGCAGGGGGACGCTGGTGGCCGTCTGGGCCTGGGCGGAGCCGGCGAGCGCGGTGGCGAGCACGGCGAAGCTGAGGGTGCGAAGCATCGAGAGTCTCTCCGTCAATGATCCGGGAGGAAATGTTCCGGGCCGACCGGCGGCCGACCGGGGCACGCCGGGCAGAATCGCAAACCTCGCGCCACCAAGAGCGAAAAGATATTCGCTCGTGGATCGGTCCGCCGCCCGGATCTCCCTCGCGTGAGACCTCGGCACGATGGATGGTGGATCGGACCCATCGACCGGCACCCGAGCGGGCGTGACCGCGAAATCTCGGGGCCGATCCCGGGTGCCCGCCCGGTTTCAGCGGCGGTTCGCGTGGATCGGGCGCGAGTCGGCGTTCTCCCGTCGCGTAAGGAGCGGCATGCCGACTTCCTCGAAGGCGTCGAGGAACTCGGCGTTGAGCCGGCGGCCCACCTCGTGGCCATAGCGGGCCAGGAGGTAGTCGTCCATCGGCCCCAGGATCCCCCGTTCCGTCGCGCCTTCGGGAAGGTTGAGCTCCAGGAGGAAACCCACGACCGTGTGGATCTCGGCGATCATCAGGGCTCGGGCCTCGTCCGTCCGCTCGCCGCCGTGGTAGCGACGCATGATGGACCAGCACCGGGCGGCCGAACTTTCGAGCGCGTCTCCGATGGACAAGCGACAATCCTCCAAGACGACACGATGGACGAACACCTCGTCACCCCAGGCGGCAAGGCGTCGTTGCCCCGCCGGATCTTGCCCGCCGCCGCCCGGTCCCCCTGTTCCGAGCAGCGTGCCGCGACGGCGGCGGGAAAAAATCCTTGGCGGTTTCATCATGTCCCATTGCTGACACTAATTTCAGCTAGTAAGCGTACCGAAGCGAGGAAATTCCGGCCTTTTTGGAAAATCTCTCGGATCGAAGCCGATCGCTGGCGAGCGTACCGACCGGGGAGATCCCGATCATTTAGGATTTTTCCACAACTTAGGGACGACCGGATGGCTATGATGGCCTCGGGTGCCGCGACTTCCCGGCACCAACTTCCGCCCGATTCGCGGGCATCCCCCCCCGAGACTTCATCGCCCTTTCGACATCGGTTGGCCGGAGAGGGCCATGCCTTTGCCATCGGTGGTCCTCTCCCAGGGACGACGAGGCAAGCCGCTTGATGTCAACCGCGATCCCGGCGTCGGCGAAACAGAATAATCGGCTCCTGGCCCGGCTCACCGAGGCCGATCGAGGCCGGATCACCCCCCTGCTCAGGCCCGAAACCCTCGCGTTCGATCGGGTCCTCTACGAGGCCCGGGGGCCGATCGATCACGCCTACTTCCCCACCGGGGGGGTCTTATCCGCCCTGACGATCATGGAGGACGGCGGCGCCATCGAGGTGGCGACCGTCGGCAACGAAGGGGTCGTCGGCCCGGCCCTGGCCGGGGGGGGCAAGACCTCGCCCCACCGGATGATCGTGCAGATCGGCGGCGATGCCCTGCGGATCGACTCCAGGGACTTCGAGCGGGAGATCTCCCGGAGCGCGAGCCTCCGCGAGATCCTCTTCGAATATCAGTCAGCCTTCGTGTCCCAGGTCTCGCAATCGGTCACCTGCAACGGCTTGCATCGCCTGAAGCAGCGCTGCTGCCGCTGGCTCCTGATGAGCCGCGACCGGGTCGGCTCCGACGAGTTGCTCCTCACCCACGAATACATGGCCATCATGCTCGGCGCCCGCAGGGCCAGCGTGACCGAGATCCTCCGGCCCCTCCAGGACGCCGGCCTGATCGCCTCCCGCCGGGGACGGATCACCATCCTCGACGGCGCCGGCCTGGAGGCGCGCACCTGCGAGTGCTACCGGGCCGTCCGCGACGTCTACGACCGGCTCCTCGGCCCGCCGGGGTGAAACCAGGGGTCGAGCCGGCCCGGCCGTCCGGTCGGAGGATCGCCGCGAAACGATGAGGTTCACGCGGCGACCGGAAGTCGCGCCCCCCTCTTCGAGCGAGCCCGGCCAGCCGACGATCCCCGGGCCGCTCGACCAAACGAAGCCATTCTCGCCGGTCGATCAGGCGGCGGGCGGCTTGCGGGGGGGCTTCTCGCGGGTGCCCCGCCAGTCGCTGAGCAGGGCCTTGAGCTCCTCGACGGTCACGCCGCCGTGGTCCTCGCCCGAGTTCCACCGGGTCATGAGCGCGGCCTGGCGGGTCCGGAGGACGCCTTTGGGGAGGAACTTGCCGTGAAACTTCTTGAGGACCTTGAGCCTGGGATCGACCGGGGTCGGCTTGGCCTCGGGGGCGTCGGGCGCGGCGGGTGCTTCGGTAGCCATCGGATCGACCTTGCTTCCAGTGGGTTCGAGGCGGGCTCGACGCTCGAACGGGTGCGTCCCACGCTTCGGATCGAGGATTCTAACCCAAAGCGGCCGAACTTGGGAAGATGGGCCGCCGACCGTGCCAGGATAAATCGGATCGTCAAGAGGGGAAACAAAACATGTCGGGTGGAGGATCCGAAGCTCAGGGTTTCCCCTCGGCCGCCCGGACCTCCGACCGCAAGCCGCGATAGCGCCAGACCTTGGGCGCGGGCAGGCCGACGATCGGCTCGGCGATCGGCTCGGGCAGGTCGCGAGGCCCGACGGGGCCATCGAGCCGGCCTTCCCAGGCGTGGGCTTCGAGGCTGGCCCGGATCCGGTCGGCCAGGCGGATCGATCGGAGGGCGTCGGCGCCCGACACCCGGGGGCGAGAGCCGGAGCGGACGGCGTGGACGAAGTCTTCCAGCTCCAGGGCGAGCGGCTCGCGCCCCTCGGCCTGGACCTTGTCGACCCGGAGGATCTTGCCGAACAGGTGCTCCTTGACGGCGGCGGCCTCCGACAGGTCCACCCCTTCGAGGTCGATCTCCCCCCGTCGGAGCCGGTCGGACGGCCGGACCACCGTCCCCTGCTTGGTGGCGAAGTCGAGCGTGACGTACCCTTCCGGCCCCCAGAGCCGCATCTTCCGGACGGCCTGGAAGCTGGCCCGGCTGGCGGTGAGGTGGGCGACCGTCCCGTCCTCGAACTCGACCCGGGCGTCCGCCACGTCCTCGTGGCCGCCGAAGACCCCCACCCCCACCGCCGAGACCGACCGGACCGGCGCCTGGACCATCGAGAGCACCAGGTCGATGTCGTGGATCATCAGGTCGAAGACGACGCCGATGTCGGTCGAGCGGAACGTATACGTCCCCAACCGCTCCGCCGCGATGAACTTGGGGCGGAACGCCAGCCCATCCAAGACCGACAAGGCCGGGTTGAACCGCTCGATGTGGCCGACCTGGAGCAAGGTCGCATTCGCATCCGCCAGCGCGACCAGCTCGGTAGCCTCGGCGAGCGTCGGGGCCAATGGCTTCTCGACCATCGCCGGGATCCCGCGTCCGAGGAACGCGCCGGCGACCTCGCGATGGGCCACGGTCGGGACCGCGACGGAGACGGCGTCGACCCGGTCGAAGAGGTCGCGGTAGTCGAGGTACCCGGTCGTCCCGCAGGCCCCGGCCACGGCCTGGACCTGCTCGGGCCGGCTGTCGACCACCCCGACCAATTCGACCTCGGGCATGGCGGCCAGGACCCGGGCGTGATGCCGGCCCAGGTGTCCCACCCCGATCACCCCGACCCTGAGCCGCTTCATGACGACTTCCTCCACCGCTCGCGGGCCCGGCCGTGCTTGCCTTCCTGCTGCTCCCGGACGAAGTCGAGCAGCCGGGCCACCTCGGGCGGCAGGTGCCCGTGCCCCTCCAGGATCGCCGTCGCCTGGTTCACGTTCATCTTGGCCCGGTAGATCAGGCGATGGGCCTCGTGCAGGGCGTCGATCGCCTCCGCCGACACCCCGTTCCGCTTCAGGCCCACCACGTTGATGCAGCGCACCTTCGAAGGGTTCCCATCCACCAGCATGAATCGGGGCACATCATGAATGATCCGCGACTGGCCCCCGACGAAGCTATAAGCCCCGATCGTGGCATAATGATGGACCGCCACCCCGCCGCTGATGCTGGCGTGCGACTCGACGTGGACGTGGCCGCCGAGCATCGTGCCGTTGGCGATGGTGATCCGGTCGGCCAGCTTGCAGTCGTGGGCGACGTGGGCGGTGGCCATGAGGAAATTGTGGCTGCCCAGCCGGGTGATCCCGTCTTCCTTCTCGGTCGCCCGGTTGATCGTCACCCCTTCGCGGATCACGTTGTGGTGGCCGATCTCGACCCGGGTCGGCGCCCCGTGGTAGGAGACGTCCTGGGGCTCGCCGCCGATCACGGTGAAGGGGCTGATGACGTTGTGCTCGCCCATCTCGACGACGCCGAGCAGGCAGACGTGGGCGATCAGGCGGGTCCCCCGGCCGATCTTCACGTCGGGCCCGACCACGCAGTAAGGCCCGATCTCGACCCCTTCGGCGATCTCGGCGCCGGGGTCGACGTCGGCGGTCTCGGCGATCGCAGGTGCCATGTCGATCCTCGAATCCCTGAGATTTTGGCCCGGCGTCGATCCATGACGCCCGGGGTCCGGTCGGGCGATCCTTCGGGCCGCCCGGCCCGCTTCCCATCGATCCTTCCCCCCGACCGACCCGGCCGGGGGTCGCGAAACCGGCCCCTCCACTTCCTCCTTGGATCGACCCGCCGGCCGAGCCGCCATGAAGAATTGGCGATCAACCCGGGCGAACGGCGGCGACCACCACGAACCGGAGCTTCCCCTCGGCCACCACCCGGTCGGCCACCCGGGCCACCGCCTTGACCTGGGTCGCCCGGCCGCCGGAGCGGACGCCGTCGACCTCGATGACCAGTTGGTCGCCCGGGACGACCGGCCTCCGCAATTTGACCCCGTCGATCGAGGCGAGCAGGGCCTCGCGGCCCGGCGCCGCCCCCCGGGCGATCAGGACCCCGGCGGCTTGGGCCATCGCCTCCACGATCAGGACGCCCGGCATGATCGGCCGGCCCGGCCAGTGCCCCTGGAAGAACGGCTCGTTGTACGTGACGTTCTTCAGGGCCACCACCCGGCGGCCCGGCTCCAGGGCGATCACCCGGTCGACCAGGAGGAACGGGTAGCGGTGCGGCAAGGCCCGGAGGATCTCGCAAATCTCCAGGGTCGAGCCGTCCTCGGCCGGGGCGGCGGCCTTCGGCAACCCCTCGGGCCCGCGGCCGAAGACCCGGAGGAGCTTGCGGGCGAGCTCGGCGTTGAGGGCGTGGCCCGAGCGATGGGCGACGACGTGGCCGGCGAGGTCGACGCCCATCAGCGAGAGGTCGCCGAGGAGGTCGAGGATCTTGTGGCGGACGCACTCGTCGCGGTAGCGGAGCTCGTTGCCGATCACGCCGTCGGGGCCGAAGATCAGCAGGTCGCCCTCGGTCGTCCGCGAGCCGATCCCGGATTCGCGGAGCATCTGGGCCTCGGCCTCGAGCAGGAACGTCCGGCTGGCGGACAGTTCGGACCGGAAGCTCTCGGGCGTCACGTCCACGAAGAGGGATTGGCGTCCGATCGGCGTCCGGGGGCCGTAGTCGAGGTTGTAGGAGAGGACCAGGCGGTCGGGGTCGCCGGGGTGGGCGGTGAGGATCGAGCCGCCTTCGCGGACGGTGACGGGGCGGTCGATGACCAGGACGTCGCGGCTCGCGGCCTGCTCGACGGCGCCGGCTTCGACCAGGGCGTCGGTGAAGTCGCGGCTGGAGCCGTCGCAGCCGGGGGTCTCGGGGCCGTCGATCTCGACCGTGCAGTTGTCCAGGCGGAGCCCGGCGAGCGCGGCCAGGACGTGCTCGACCATCTCGACGATGGCCGGGCCGCGGCGGATGGTCGTCCGCCGCTGGCGGGGGATGACGTGCTCGATCCGGGCCGGGACGGCGGGCCGATCGGGCAGGTCGGACCGGACGAAGACCACGCCGGAGTTGGCCTCGGCGGGGTGGAAGTGGAGCTGGACGTCCTTGCCGCCGAGGAAGCTGACCCCCCGGACCCGGACCCCCCTGGCGATGGTTCGCTGCGGACGACTGGCGGTGATCATGCCCTTTGCCGGCTCCGGCCTCGAAAGTGGGGAGGTGACGCGAGGGTCGGGCCCGGGGCCGGTCGGTCGGGCGATCGACCGCCGGCCTGCGGGCTCGTGCCCGCTCGATCAGTTTCCGCCGGGATTGGGGGCGGCCGGGCGGCGACCGGCGGGGGCGGGGCTCTGGGCCGGGCTGGCGGCGGCGGGGGTCGGCTTGGGGGCGACGCCGCCCATCGTCTTGTAGCGCTGGTTGAGGTAGTAGGTCACGTCGCGGGTGAGGTCGACCTTGGGGTCGGCGAAGAGGATCGTCCGCGACATCGCGGCCATGACCGAGTTGGGCTCGGAGCCGGCGGCGGCCTGATCGGTGTACTTGACGATGAAGGTGTACCCGCGCTGCTCGGCGACGCCCTTGGCCATCGCCTGGATGTCGTTGTAGATGGTGGCCATCGTCTCGGCCTCCTTCTGCTGGAACTCGCGCTCGGCGTTCTCGCGGCCGGCTTCGAGCTGGGCCTTGAGCTGGGTGAACCGCTCCTCGCACTTCTTGGCGTCGGGGCCGTTGGGGGCCATCCGGCTGAGCTTCTCCTGCTCGGCCTTGGCCTCGTTGGCCACCTTCATCAGGTCGTTGTGGCGGGCGAGGGCCTCGGAGCGGAGGGTCTCGGTGGCGACCTTGAACTTGTCGTAGTTCTTGAGCACGCCGTCCATGTCGATCGAGCCGATCGAGACGGGGCTCGGGGCGGCCGGGGCCGGGGCCGGGGCCGCCGTGTTGGCGGCGACCTTGCGGACCGCGCCATCCTGCTGGCCGAAGGAGCGGCCGACCAGGCCGGCGACGCCGACCAGGCAAAGTCCCATCGCCACGGTCCCGCGAGTCGATCGGTGCATCGATATCCCCTTCCCTGTGCGGACCGCCCGGGGGCCGTCCGGTATCCCGTCCACCTCGACCCCTCGCCTCCGGCGAAGGGTCGTCAGCCCGGCCGATCCGTCGGCGAGGCCGGTCGCGACCGCCCGGCATCTCGCCCCACGGGACTTCGGCGTCCCGGGATCCGAGGCCGTCGGTCGTCGTCAGGCGGGCATCATGCTCGGGATCCGGGAATCGGTCAAGTCGAACCCGCCTCGTGCCGGAGGTCGACCCGTCCTGCCCTCGTCCCGCGCTTTTCGGCGGGAATCCGAGCCGGAGCGAAAGCGGCGGTCGCTCGACTCGGGAGGAGTCGGGCAACCGCCGCGGGATAGGTGGGATCGATGTGCAATCGGTCGCTCAGTCGTTCACGGCTTCAATTCCCATCGTGAGTGAGCGTGAAATCATGGAAGCGGATCTTCTTGGGCATCTCGCCGGTCGAGGCGAACAGGCTGACCAGGAGCTCGCCGAAGTGGTCGGTCCGGACCGAGTAGAAGTTATGCTTCCCCTCGCGGCGGGATTCGATCAGGCCGGAGACCCGGAGCAGGGCCAGGTGGTGGCTGACCGCCGGCTGGCTCTGGCCGAGCCGGGTGCAGAGGTCGGTGACGTGCAGCTCGCTATTCTGGGCGAGATAGAGGAGGATCCGCAGGCGGGTCTCGTCGCTGAGCAGCTTGAAGACCTGCGCGAGGTCGCGGACGGCTTGCTCGGAGACCGGGGGCATCACCGCCAGGGCCCCGGAATCGCCCGCTTTCTTGGTCGTTTTGCGTGCCATCGTCTTTCCTGTTCCGAGGAATGTTGTGGTACGGCGGGGTCCGACCCTCGACCGAGGGCCGAACGTTCCAGTTCCCGACATCGATCGCCGGGCCGCCCCGGGCAATCGAGGGCAGTTCGAGTCGCCACCCCTCGTCCTGGACGGGAGCAAGGGGTGGAGACGGGAACGAAGGCGTGCGGCGGGGATTGCCCGGAGATGGGGCCTCGGGGGCCGGATCTCGCCCTTCGGATGGATTATAGAAGCACCTGGCATGCCATCCAGATAAGTTGGCCCGATTTCCGCCCACTCGGCCGATTATCGGACCGATTCGTCGAGCAGGCCATGGCGGACCAGGCCGCGCCGGAGGGCTTCGATCCCCCGCTCGTCGGGCGGGCAGAGGGGGAGCCGGAGCTCGCCGTTGCCGCGACCGAGGAGCTTGAGGGCTTGCTTGAGCGGGATCGGGTTGGTGGCGACGCCGAGGAGGTCGCGACAGAGCGGGAAGAGCCGGGCGTGGCGGGCCTGGGCCCCGGCGAGGTCGCCCGACCGGAAGGCTTCGATCAAGGCCATCACGTCCTTGGGGACGAGGTTGGCCGCCACCGAGACGACGCCCGAGGCGCCCACGGCCATCATCGGCAGGGTGAGCGAGTCGTCGCCCGAGAGGATCGTCAAGTCGGTCCGGACGATCAGGTCGCTGACCTGGTCGAGCGAGCCGCTGGCCTCCTTGACGGCGACGATCGGGTCCAGGTACGACAGCCGCTCGATCGTCTCGACCTCGACGTTCCGGCCGGTCCGCGAGGGGATGTTGTAGAGCACCTGGGGCAGGTCGCACGCCTCGGCGATCTTGGCGAAGTGGGCGTAGAGGCCCTCCTGGGTCGGCCGGTTGTAGTAGGGGGCGACGAGCAAGGCCCCGTCGGCGCCCGCCTTGGCGGCGAACTTGGTGAGCCGGATCGCCTCGGTCGTGGCGTTGGAGCCGGTGCCCGGCACGACCTTGGCCCGGCCCGCCGCCCGCTCGACGACGGTGGCGATGATCCGCTCGTGCTCGTCGTGCGAGAGCGTGGGCGACTCGCCGGTGGTGCCCACCGGGCTGAGGCAAGGCGTCCCCTGCTCGACCTGCCAATCGACCAGGCCGCGGAGCGCCTCGTAATCGACCTCGCCATCGCGGAACGGGGTCACCAGGGCGACCGTGCATCCCGCGAACATCCGACCCTTCGCAGCCATTCTTCACCCCGGGAGATCGATGCCGCCGCGCCAAATTTTGCGTGTTCAAGTGATTCTACGAACGGCCCCCGCGCGGGAAAAGGGCGGCCATGCCGATTTTCATGCCGAGGGGGATGCGGCGAAGGCGGCGGCGATGGCCCGCTTCATCTCGGCGACCGCCGGGCCGAGGCCGGTGAAGACGGACCGGGAGATGATGCTGTGTCCGATATTCAGCTCGGCCATGCCGGCGATCCGGGCGACGGCGGCCACGTTCCGGTAGTTCAGGCCGTGCCCGGCGTGCAGGGCCATGCCGCCTCCGCGGACGAGCCGGCCGGCCTCGACCAAGGCCGCGAGCTCCCGGGCCGTTTCGGCACCCTCGGCCGCGTCGGCATACCGCCCGGTGTGCAATTCGACGGCGGCCACGCCGAGGTCGGCCGAGGCCCGGACCTGGTCGGGGTGGGGGTCGATGAACAGGCTCACGGCGATGCCCGAGTCCCGGCAGCGGCGGACCGCGTCGGCGACCCGGGCGTTCTGGCCGATCACGTCCAGGCCCCCTTCGGTCGTCAGCTCGGCCCGGCGCTCGGGGACGAAGGTGAGCTGGCGCGGCCGGGCCTCGAGGGCGAGGGCGACGATCGACGGCTCGACGGCCAGCTCCAGGTTGAGGCGGGACTGTACGGTCTCCAGCAAAAGCCGGAGGTCGCGGTCCTGGATGTGGCGGCGGTCCTCGCGGAGGTGGATGGTGATCCCGTCGGCGCCGGCGAGCTCGGCCTCGGCGGCGGCCCAGACCGGGTCGGGCTCGCGACCGCCTCGGGCCTGGCGGATCGTGGCGACGTGGTCGATGTTCACTCCCAGGCGGGGGATCATGGCCGGAGGCCCTCCCGGGTCGGGTCGGTCGGTACGGATTCGAACAGGTTCACCTCAACGCCCCTTGACCGGCTTGAGGGGCGACTTGGCCAGGATGAAGGTCTTCTCGCCGCCGACGGTGAACGCCACGCGCCCCTTGCGGTTGGGCCCGGCGCCGTCGACGGCGACGATCCGGCCAATCCCGTATTGGGGGTGCATCACCGACGTCCCCGGCTGGAACGCGACCAGGGCGTCGGCCGAGGGGCCGGGCAAGGCGGCGAGCTTGGGGCCGGCGAGGTCGGCGGCCGTCATCAGGCGGAACTCGCCCGGCTTGGGGGACGGCCGCGACCCTTCGTCGCGCCTCCAGGGGGTCGGGCCGGCCTGGGGCATCCCGCCCCCGGTGAGGTCGCGGATCGTCATCGCCTCCTCGGGCAACTCGATCAGGAAGCAGGAGGGGATGGTCGCCTGCCGCTGGCCTCGGAACTCGCGGATCCGGCAATGGCTGAGGTACAACTCGCGCTCGGCCCGGGTGATCCCGACGAAGAGGAGCCGGCGTTCTTCCTCGAGCTCGTCGTCGTTCTCGTTGGCCCGGGAGTGCGGGAGCAACCCTTGCTCCAGGCCGACGATGAAGGCGACGGGGAATTCCAACCCCTTCGCGGCGTGGAGGGTCATCAGGGTGACGGCCCCCTCGTCGTCCTTCCAGCGGTCGACGGCCGAGGCCAGGCTGATCTCCTCGAGGAAGTCGACCACGCTGGCGCCGGGGTGCTCGCGGTCGAACTCGCGGGCGGCGGAGATCAGCTCGTCGAGGTTGGCCAGGCGGTCCTCGCCGGTCGGGCCTTCGCCTTGGAGGGCGACCCGATAGCCGGTCAGGGTCAGGAGCTTGCGGATGACCTCCTCGGCCGAGTGGTCGCGGAGGGCGACCAGCTCGTCCACCAAGAGGCCGAAGTCTCTCAGGGACCGCGCGGCGCGGTCCTTCAAGCCCGGGACGGCCGCCGCCTGCCGGGCCATCGCCAGCCGGGGGATGCCCAGGGCTTCGGCCCGCTCGGCCAGCTTCTCCAGGGTCGTCTTGCCGATCCCCCGAGGGGGGACGTTGACCACCCGGCCGAAGGCGACGTCGTTCTTGGGGTTGGCCATCAGGTTGAGGTAGGACAGGACGTCCTTGATCTCCTGCCGCTCGTAGAACGACACCCCGCCGACGATCTGGTAGGGGACCTTGGCCATCCGGAAGGCTTGTTCCAACCCTCGGGTCAAGGCCGTGACCCGGGTGAAGACGGCGACGTCGCGGTACGTCCGGTCGCCGTCGCGGACGAGGGAGACGATCTTGGAGGCGACCCCCTGGGCCTCCTCGGTCTCGGTCCCGTAGACGGCGAGCTCGACGGGCTGGCCGTCGGGGTTCTCGGTCAGCAGGGACTTCGCCTTGCGCTTGCGGTTGTGGCGGATCAGGCCGTCGGCGGCCCGGAGGATATTCTTGGTGCTCCGGTAGTTCTGCTCGAGCTTGACGACCTTGCAGCCGGGGAAGTCGTGCTCGAATTCGAGGATGTTGTTCAGGTTGGCCCCGCGCCAGCCGTAGATCGATTGGTCCGGGTCGCCGGTCACGCAGAGGTTGGGGCGGTCGACGCAGAGGGCCCGGACGATGGCGTATTGGGCGAGGTTGGTGTCCTGGTACTCGTCGACGAGGACGTAGCGGAAGCGGGCGTCGAGGTCGGCCCGGACGTCGGGGTGCCCTTTGAGGATCGTCACGAGGTGGACCAGGAGGTCGTCGAAGTCGACGGCGGAGGCGGCCTTGAGCCGTTCCTGGTAACGGGCGTAGACCTTCGCCGTGACGGCCTGGACGTGGTCGCCGGCGCGCTTGGCGAGGTCTTCGGGGGTGGTGAGGTCGTTCTTGGCCCGGCTGATCGCCTGGTCGACCCGCTCGGGCGTGACCGAGGCGTCTTCCAGGTCGAGCCGCTCCATCGCGTCCTTGACGGCCCGGAGGCGGTCGGACTGGTCGAAGATGGTGAAGCCTCGGTCGATCCCGACCAGCGGGGCATAGCTGCGGAGCAGCCGGGCGCAGAGGCCGTGGAAGGTGCCGACCCAGACGCCGGAGCGGGGCGCGAGCTTCTCGATCCGCTCTTTCATCTCCCCGGCGGCCTTGTTGGTGAAGGTCAGGGCGAGGACGTTGGAGCCGCCGATCCCCCGGCCCAGCATGTAGGCGACCCGCCGGGTGATGACCCGGGTCTTGCCCGACCCCGCGCCGGCCAGGACCAGGAGCGGGCCGTCGACGTGGGTCACGGCCTGGCGCTGGGCGGGGGTGAGGTCGGAGAGCAGGTCCATCGAGGGGGGCTCCATGCCGGGGAGGGTCGATCGGATTCGATCCCGCCGAGGCAGTCTACCCGATCGACGGCCGATCGGCGAAGGGCGACCCGGCCGGCTTGGTCGCGGGCGGGCGTTGCCGTAAAATCGAGGCGGCCTCGCGCCGAGACCCCGACCGCCCAGGACCCGGAACCTCATGGACATCAAAGGGATCGGCACCTCGATCATCGAGTGCCCCCGGATCGGCAAGATGGTCGAGCACCACGGCGAGCTGTTCCTCCGGCGGGTCTATACCGAGCGGGAGATCCGATTCTGCCAGTCGCGCAAGCATGCGATCGAGTATTTCTCCGGGCGATGGGCCGCCAAGGAGGCGATCCTCAAGGCGCTGGGGACCAACTGGACGCGGGGGGTGGCCTGGACCGACATCGAGGTCCGCGACGCCCCGGGGGGGCAATATCGGGTCCTGGTCGGCGGGGGCGCCAAGGGCGCGACGATCCGGGCGGGGATCGGCGACATCCTGGTCTCGATCTCGCAGTGCCGGACCTACGCCACGGCCAGCGCCCTGACCGTCTCGGCCCGGAGCCGAGGCCCGGTCGAGCCCGGTCCGCCCTCGGAGTGCTGACCAGCGGCCTCGACCCGTCAGTTCAGGAGTTCGGCCCGGAACGACTTGAGCCAGTCCAGCAGCGGCTTGGGCGTCCCGTTGGGGCGGATCAGGCCGGCGTGGGGGTAGAGGTGGGGGGCGGAGTCGTCGAGCTGCCGCCACGTGACCGAGCGGACGAACGGCTTGGCCACCGCCAGGGCGATCCAGCGCGAGGCGAGCGCGGCCTGATTGGCGTCGGTCGGCGGGCTGGGCCACTGGTCGCGCTCGACCTGGACGTGGCCGTCGGCCTTGGGGTCGGCCGCCGACCCGCTGGGCATGGCGAAGCTCAGGTAGAGCGGGTGGTTGAGCAGGGCGTAGAGGTCGAGCAGGCGGGAGAAGTCGAGCAGGTCGCGGATGTGGCTGCCGGGGGCCGAGTAGCCCGGCGCGATCTCCAGGGCGATCCCGGCCATCCCCAGCTCGGCGCGGGCCAGGTAGTCGGCCAGGTGGAGCGGGCCGAGTTGGAACGGCGACGACGCCATCCATTCGGCCCAAGGGCGGTCGAGCCCGACGAGGAATTGGGCCGAGGGGTCGGCCTGGCGGGCGACCTGGATCAGCCGGGCGGTCAGGCGGACCTGGTCCTCCTCGGACATCCCGAGGATGTCGGTCGTCCCCGGCCGATTGACCAGGTGCCAGAGCGGGACCTTGCCCTTGTAGCGGGCGACGGCCGCCCGGACGATGTCGACGGCCATCCCCAGGATCGAGTCGAAATCGCCCGACCAGAGCCAGACCCAGTCGGGCAAGGCCCCGGCCCGGAGGTCGATCAGGGGGCCGGCCTGGATCGCCAGCTTGTGCTTGGCGGCCCAGGCGAACTGGGCGTCGACCTCTTCCCAGCGGTTTTTCCCCTCGGTGGGGGCCAAGGTCTTCCAGGAACATTGGACCTGGGCGGCGTTGAAGGCCGGGGCGACCGCGGGCGACCAGGGGGCCGTGGCGAAGTCGCCGTCGAGGGCCACGGCGAGCTGGGTCGGCAGCTTGCCCGAGGCCAGGCGATTCTGGAGGACCTGCGCGACGTAGGTCTCGATCAGGGACTGGCAAGCCTCCGACGAGAGCCGCAAGCTCCGCTGCGCCGAGGCGGTCGAGGTCGCCGGATCGTCGCGCGCGGTGGTCGCCTTGAAGAAGGCGGTCAGGGCTTTGGAGATGACGGCCTCGAGCTCGGCGGGGACGCGGAGGCCCATCTGCTTCCAGTCGGCGAGCTGGTTGCGGACGTCGTTGAGCTTCCCCCGGGCGAGCTCGACGGCCAGGTGGTACGGCTCGGGCCGTTCGCCGAGCGTGGCGGTCCCGACGAAGGGGCTACCGAACCCCTCGATCGGCCAGGGGGTGAAGAGGCGACCGCTCTCGGTCGTGCTCCGCTGGCAGAGCAGCAGGTCCTTGCGGATCTCGACGCTGAGCCGGCTCGGGGTCCGGTCGAGCCCGGTCACATAAGCCTTGCGGAGCTGGGCGAGCCGGGGTTCCGCCAGCGGGGGGGGGATCCGGAACTTGAGCAAACCCATGGGACGACGCCCCGTCATTCTAGGGAAGAGCCGAACAGGTTGATGATCGCCGCCGCGTCACGGGGAGGACGGGGCGGAGGTCGGGCCGCTCCAGGCTTCGGGATTGACCAGGTTGGGGGGCCGCTGGCCGCGAAGGAAGGCCACCACGTTCGCCGCGACCAGGCCCGACATCCGGGCCCGGGCCTCGGTCGTCGCCGACCCCAGGTGCGGCAGGAGCAAGGCGTTCTGGCGATCGACCAGGCCGGCCGCCATCTCCGGCTCGCGCTCGTAGACGTCCAGCCCCGCCCCGGCGATCCGGCCCGCCTTGAGGGTTTCCACCAACGCCGCCTCGTCGACGACCGGCCCCCGAGACGTGTTGATCAGGTAGGCGGTGGGCCTCATCAGGGCGAGTGCCCGAGCATCGATCAGGTGGGTGGTCTCGGCCGTGAGCGGGACGTGGAGGCTGACGAAGTCGCTCGCGCGAAGCAGGGTTTCGAGGTCGACCCGCCTGGCCCCGAGGGCTTCCATCTCGGTCGACTCCCGGCGCCCTTGATAGAGGAGGGGCATCCGGAACCCTTTGGCCCGTTCGGCCACGGCTCGGGCGATCCGGCCGGGGCCGACGAGGCCGAGGGTCTTGCCGCTCACCTCGCCGCCGAGCATGTAGAGCGGGCCCCAGCCGGGGAAGGCCTCGGCCCGCATCACCCGGTCCCCCTCGGCCACCCGCCGGGCCACGCCGAGGATCAGGGCCCAGGCGATGTCGGCCGTCGCCTCGGTGAGCACGCCCGGGGTGTTGGTGACGAGGATCTTCCGGCGGGTCGCCTCGGCGACGTCGATGTTGTTGTAGCCGACGGCCATGTTGGCGAACAACTTGCAGCCGGCGGCCCGGTCCATGACCGGGCCGTCGATCCGGTCGTTGAGCAGGCAGACCACGGCGTCGAAGCCGGCGATCTGGCCGAGGAGATCGGCCGCGGGCAGGGGCTCGTCGTCGGGGTTGGCGACGACCTCCTCGGCCACCTCGGCGATCAGGCTCGGGCCGGGCTCGGGGATGGGTCGGGTGATCAGGACTCGGCCCGGCACGTTCTCGCCCTTCGGTTCCGGGCGCTAGGGGCCCGTTCATCGGATCTGAAGACAAGCATAACCGGCCCTTAAACCTCGTGCCAGAGACGATCTCGGAATGAGGCGTGGACGCCTCGGCATGGCTTATGCCCCGTCCCACCGGGCCGAGACAAACGGTGCCCAGGTTCCGCCCCCGGAAGCCGAACGCGAAGGGATCCTCATGAAGTTGAGTCACAAAGCCTTGATCGGCCTGGCGGCGACGACCGGCCTGGCCCTCGCCGGCCGGGCCCTGCTCCGGGCCCGCCGCCGGATCGAGCTCAAAGGCCGCGTCGTTCTCGTCACCGGCGCCAGCACCGGGCTGGGCCTGCTGGTCGCCCGCCAGGCCGCCAAGGCCGGGGCCAGGCTCGTCCTGGCCGCGCGAGGCGAGGCCGACCTCCGCGCCGCCGAGGCCGAGCTGAAGAACCTGGGCACCGAGGTTTTGGCCGTGCCGACCGACGTCTCCGACGAGGGGCAGGTCCGCAACCTGGTCGCGAGGGCGATCGAGCGGTTCGGCAAGGTCGACATCCTGGTCAACAACGCCGGGATCATGCGGGTCGGCCCGATCGAAACCATGACCGTTGAGGACTTCCGGGAGCTGATGGCCGTCAACTTCTGGGGCGAGCTCCTGCCGATCCTCGCCGTCCTGCCGCACATGAAGTCGCAAGGGGGCGGCCGGATCGCCAACGTCGTGTCGGTCGGCGGCAAGGTCTCGGTCCCGCACATGCTCCCCTACTCCGCGAGCAAGTTCGCCCTCACCGGCCTGACCGAAGGGCTCCGGGCCGAGTTGATCCAGGACAACATCCTCGTGACCGGGATCTACCCCGGGACGATCCGGACCGGTGGCCACGTCAACGCCGACTTCAAGGGGGATCGGGACGCCGAGTACTCCTGGTTCGCCCTGTCCGACACGATCCCCGGGATCTCCGCCTCGGCCGACCATGCGGCCCAACAACTCTGGCGGGGGGTCCTCGATGGCGAGCCCGAGGTCATCGTCGGCTGGAACGCCCGGGTCGCCTCGATCGTCCACGGGATGTTCCCCGAGTGGACCGCCGAGGCGATGGCGCTCGTCAACCGGGCCTTGCCTCGGTCGACCCAAGCCCACGGGCCGGCCGTCAAGGGGCAAGCCCTCACCGGCCGGGTCGCCGACGCCGTGAACCAGGCGATCCCCAGCGGAACCCGGCCCGAACCGGCTTGATGGCCGCGATCCATTCGAAACGACGAAGGGGGTGGACCAACGTCCTCCCCCTTCTCGATTTCGGACCAGCGATGGCGGGCAACCCGGCTCAGACCTGGAACGAGCTGCCGCAGCCGCAGGACTTGACGACGTTGGGGTTGTTGAACACGAACCCCCGCTTCTCGAGACCGTCGTAGAAGTCGACCACGGTCCCGTCGAGGTACGGGTCGAACTTCTTGTCGACGGCGAGCTTGACGCCGAAGAAGTCGGACACGCGGTCGCGCTCGCCGACGACGGTGTCGAAGTTCAGGCTGTAGGCGAAGCCGCTGCAACCGCCGCCCTGGACGCCGACCCGCAAGACCGTGTCCTGGGGCAAGCTCTGGTCTTCGATGATCTTCTTGACTTCCTTGGCCGCCGACTCACTCAGGGACACAGCCATTGAACGTCTCCTCGCGGGAGTGGATAGGTTCCGGGACGCAATCGCTCGATCGTCGCACCATCTTATCATAGGGGCCCGTCAAACCCCAAGGGGCCAAGGTCCCCAAAAAGAAAGCCCGCGGACCTCGACGGCTGGCGTCGAGGCTCGCAGGCCGGGATCCGACTTGGATCGCTCCAGGAGGAACGATTCGCTCAGCGAGGGGCCGGGGCGACGCGGACCGGGGGGATCGGGATGTTGGGGACCGGGGCGACCTCTTCGGGGCGACGGCCGCTGTTGATCAGGTTCCGGACCGAATTCGGGGCCTCGGGGAGCATGGTCTTTTGGATCTGACTCTGGATCAGGCGGCCGGCCGACTGGAGTTCCTGGGGCGAGAGCTGGCCGTCGTTGTTGGCGTCGAGCATCGCGAAGGCGGCGTTGGCCGGGTCGGTCAGGGCCTTGTTGAACTCTTCCTTGCTGAGCTGGCCATTGCCGTCGTTGTCGGCGGCGGCGAACGTCGCCTGCTGGGCGGCCTTGACGGCCCCGGCGATGGCGGCGTTGACCTCGACGGGGCTCATCTGCCCATCGCGGTTGGTGTCGGCGGCGGCGAACAGGCCGGTGACGGCCGTCTGGACCGCCTGGCGGACCTCGGTGGCCTGGAGGTTGCCGTCGTTGTTGGCGTCGACCAGGCCCATGAAGATGGCGGCCGGGTTCGGCGTGGCGCCGTTGGCGGGCGGCTTGACCGTCCGAGCCCGCTCGATCAGGAAGCGGACCATCGGCTTCTGGGCCAGGATGTCGTCGCGGGACGCCTTGGCCTCTTCCTTGGAGACCACGCCGTCGCCGTTGGCGTCGGCGCGGAAGAACAGGCCGCCGACGGCGATGTTGCCGGCGTCGACCGCTTCCTTCTGCGAGATCTGGCCGTCGTTGTTCTCGTCAATCACCTTGAAGGCGAGCCGGCCCGTGTCCTGGAGGTCGGCCAGGCTATCGATCGGACCCGGCAGGTCCTTCGTCTGGGCCGAAGCGGTCCCGCCCATCACCACGAGGCCAAAACTCAGGGTCGACAAACCCTTCATCCACCGGTGCATCGACATCGCTCATCCCCTCAGTCTGAATCCATCTCGAAGTCAAGGATCGACGAGACATGACCTTCCGACGATCCGTCAGGCCCGCCCGGCGATTTCGGTGGGACAAAGAGCAACCGAAATGCCGGACGGCTTCACAATCGCGACAAAACGCGCGGGACGACCTCCCATATTACCCAAATTTCCCGAAACTTCGGAAAATCGCCCGAAATGGCCGGTCCGCTTCGAAAGAATTCCTGGCGTCGGGCCGGATTCCGACCGGTTGCGCAATTCCTTGCCGCGCGGGTCGTGCAAAGCGCGACAATTCGGCTTGCAGGGCCGAGGCCGGCTCCCGTCAACGGAACATCTGGCCCCGTCCGACGGCCGGGAAGGCGTCGCGGAAGTGTTCGATCGACGCGGGGCGAGGGCCACCCGGCCAGACGACGGCGACCACGTCGAACCGGCTCGGCGTCTCGAGCAGGTCGTGCTTCTTGAGGAAGTGGAGCGCCGCCAGGGTGAGCCGTCGCTGCTTCTCGGGGGTGACGGCCTCGGCCGGGTCGCCTTGCTTCCGCGACTTGACCTCGACGAAGACCAGGGTCGGGCCTTCGCGGCAGATCAGGTCCACCTCCCCTTGGCGGGTGGCGTAACCCCGGGTCAGGACGCGGATCCCTTGTCGCCGGAGGTGACGCGCCGCTTCTCGCTCGCCCCGGTCGCCCAGCCAACGGTTCCAGAACGCCCGGAGGGGGGGATTCATCCTTCGAGGATCTCCGGGTCGGGCCTGGAACGGGGCGATCAATGCACGCCCAGGCTCTTCTCGATGTCGCGCGAGGTGTCGTCGAGCCCCCCGGCGAGCCGCTTGCCGCCGAAGATCCCGCCCTTGTCGGCGGCGGCCGACTCATCCTTGCTGTCGGGCGCGATGGGCGAGCCCGACCAGGCCATCGGGTCGTCCGACTTCTTGTCCCGGACCGTCTCCTTGTGGCTCGGGGCACAGCCCCCCAGGACCAGGGCGAGGCCCACGATCATCCGACCGCGACAAGCGACAAAACGCGGCATGGCTCGGCACCTCCTCGCGAGAGCGACGGCGGGCCGCTTCGATCAAGCGTGGCTCCGCTCGTCCGGATCAAAGGACTCCAAGGTCGGGTGCCGGCTCGCGGGGGCGGCGTCAGTGCCGATCATCCCAGATTCGGCCCGGACCGTCCACGCCGATCGGGCCCGAGTCGATCCTCCGACCGGGATGGCTCGTGGATAAACCCTTTCGGGTGGCAGGGGTCCGCGGTACTCCGCAACCCC
>JAABUQ010005843.1_pt1 | contig 19200 bp, 17 predicted proteins | sample 5560001 | NCBI WGS metagenome assembly JAABUQ01 (sample SAMN10711888, study PRJNA513371) | rock metagenome | isolation source: Antarctica rocks | place: Antarctica: Victoria Land, Finger Mt nord | collected 2015-12-18
CTTCCCCAACAGATCCGACATCTGCATCCCCGAAAGCGTCTCGAATAATGCAGGAATCTGCGCCGCGATTTTTGTCATATCGCCCGTGATCTTGCTCATTCCGGCGCCATCTCCGTCGCCTGTCGAAATGATGGTGATCTTATCTACGTTCGCCAGTGGAGCCGTCAAGGCGCGCACCACCTCCGGCAATCCAGTAATCAGTTTGTCGACGACCGCCGCCTGGTTCCACTCCTGGTAAGCCTCTGCCTTGACGTTCATCGCCTTGGCTTCCGCTTCGCCCTTCCTCTGAATGATGTCAGCGTCAGCCTCGCCTTGCAGCCGCGTCGCCGCGGAGGCGCCGGCCGATTCAATCATCATCTTGTTGCGCGACGCTTCCGCAAGCATCTCAATCCGCTTGCGCTCTATCTCGGCACCCTTCAGCACCGTGGCAATCAACTCTTTCTCGTGCCGCAGGATCTCGGCCTCCTGTACCTTCACCTCCTGCTCTTTTTCCACTTGCCGGATCTTCACGGCCTCTGCCATTACCTGCTGCTGCATCATGTTCGCCTGAATGTCATAGGCCTTATCCGCCTGGGCCTGCTGGCGCTTCACCGTTTCCACGTACTGCGCTCGCCGGATTTCGAGATCGCGCTGCGCTTCGGCCTGCGCAGCCAGCGACAGCGCCTCTGCCAGAACGCGCTCCTGGTCCGCCTGCGACTTCGCCACCGCTGCCGCGCGCATCGCCTCGGCGCGCTTGATGGCGGTGTCGCGCTCCGCGTCCGCCGTGGCGACATCGGCATCGCGGCGAATGCGCGCGATATCCGGCCGGCCCATATTCGTGATGTACTCGTTCTTGTCCCGAACTTCCTTGATCGTGAACGAGATCACCTCCAGGCCCATCTTGCTCAAATCGTCGGCGCACGTGGCGCGCATCCGGTCGCCCACCATCTCCGGCTCTTTTACAATCTGTTCCACCGAAAGTTGCCCGATGATGCCGCGCAAATGCCCCTCCAACACCAACCGGATCAGCCCCTCCCGCGCCTGATCGGTCTTCGTCAGAAACTGTTCCGCCGCCGTCTGAATCGACTCCGGATCGCTCTTCACCTTGATCTGCGCCACCGCTTCCACCGTGACCGCCACGCCTTGCTTCGTGTAGAGATCCTGCTGCGGCGCCACATCGAAGGACATCAACTGCAGCGAAAGTTGGCGAAACGTCTCAATCATCGGGAAGATCAGCGTTCCTCTTCCTTTCACAATCCGCGTGCCGCGCAAGCCATACACAATCAGCGCCTCGTGCGGACCCGCTTTCCGGAACAACGTTGCCATCACCATCATCAGCGCCAGAAGCGTAAGCACCAGCACTGCCGATATAAAAAAGATTTCATTCCGCATCTTCGGTCTCCTTTGCCGATGCATTCGGACGCGCAGCCGCCTGCGTTCGCTGGGTCATCGCTTCCCACGTGCGTACATACGCCAGTCCTTTTTCGTAGCGCGTGACGATCACTTCTTCCCCGCGCCCAATCTGCGTGCCATCTTCGCTGCGCGCCGCGGCCGGTTTGCGCGCACCGTCGCGCACATAAACCAACTCACCCACTCCGTCCGGCCGGATCGTGCTCGTCACGCGTCCCAGCACCCCGGTCATTTCGAAATCAGCCGGATGGAGCGGCTTCTCGCGCGATTGCAGGAATCGCAGAAAGGCGGCCAACAGTCCCGCTCCCGTCAGCCCCACTGCCATGGAGAGTGAGAGGTTCACCCAAAATCCCAACCCGGAGTGCCGCGTCAGCAAATAGCCGACCCCGCCGAACCACGCCAGAAACACTGCCGCGCAACTCGGGTTGATCAGGCTCGCGAACCAGCTTCCCGCCCCACTTTTCCCGCCGTGCGCGTGACCATGCCCTTGCGTTGAATGCCCTGTGTGGGACTGTCCGCCGTGCCCGAAATGGAAGGCGCCCAGCAGCAACGCAGCCACTGTCCAGAAACAACCTACGGCAAAACACAGCCCATAAAAGTCAGGCCAGTTCATGGTGCATTTCCTCCTTCGGTCTTAATACCTCCCACAACCGGTCTACCAGTTCAGGCGTGTCCATCACGGCGGCCAGCAGCAAAACGCATTTGCGCGTATCCTGGTGGCGCGCGATCTTGATCAGCGCCCCCGCCAGCGCACCGTCGCGCCGGAACTTCTCCGCCCCTTGAATCAGCCACAAATCCAGCTTGTCCTCCTGCCCGCGCAGGTCCGTCAGCAACTCGGTCTGAAAACCTTCCGGATCGTCCACCAGGTAGCCCGGATGCACCCGGAAAAACTTCGCCAGCAATAAACGCGTGGTGTTGGTCAGGTGCTTTCGACGCCCGCTCTCCAATTGCGACAAATACGGCTGGCTAACGGACCGTTTCAAATCTTCGCGAATCGCCGTGACCACTTCTTTCTGCGTCATCTCCCGGTTGAATCCGCGAAGTTCCCCTTCCACGGTGCGTAAATATCGGATCTTCTCCGCAACTGTCATATTGCAATCTGCTAACAAGATATCACAAATTGCAATACTATGGCCAGCCCGTTCGTACTATCCCTTTAGTCATGAAGCGAACTTAACTGGATTACAGGGGTGTTTCGCTGTACAACAGACGTATGCCGCACGGGAGTACGTCTTGTCGCGTCAGAGGGGCTAGTGTCCTCCGTATGGAGCTGGAGCGGCTCTATGCCCAGCGCTCGGCTGTTAATGCCGCCATTGAAGAGCTAGAGCTCAAACAGACGTCCAGAAATTCAGCCGATTCTGGCCGTCCACCGAACAACAACTTGGAGTCGCGTGCAAAGCCTTGTAACCTAACAAATTGCCGGAGCGCCTAGAGAGTTTGGAGCGCCCACGGGGTCCGGCAGCAATGCCGGTATGCTTGTTGAGCCAGCGCTAATAGAGAGAGTCCGCGGAGGCGATGCCTCGGCCTTTAATCAGCTCGTGCTGGCTTACAGGAAACGAATCCTGGGTACGATCTCCCGATTGATTGGACATCCGGAAGACGTCGAGGATGTAGCGCAGGAGGTGTTCGTCAGGCTTTATTATTCGCTCGACCAGCTCCGGGCGCCCGAAGTGTTTGAGCCGTGGCTGTACCGGTTGACGGTGAACGCTTCCTACGATTATCTGCGGCGCGCCAAACGCCGGGGCGAGTCGCGCATGGCCGACTTAAGTGAGCAGCAGGTTCTAATGGCCGACGCCGTGGCGGGCGGTAGGCAGGACAATGAGGATCGCAAGAAAAGCCAGACCCGCGAGTTTGTGCAGGCCTTGTTCCGGCACGTGTCCGAGGAGGACCAGTTGCTCTTAACGCTCAAAGAAGTGGAAGGGCTCTCGTTGAAAGAGCTCGAGCAAGTCTACGGAGTGAACGAGAACGCCCTAAAGGTCCGCCTCTTTCGGGCACGGCAGCGGGTCTTGAAGGCTTACAAGACTGCATCGGCGGAGGACACACTATAATGACCAGCGATGATTCCCAGTTAGATGAACTCTTCGAACGTTACCGGGATTCCTGTCCGGAGATCGAACCGGACAACAACTTCATGCCCCGCTTGTGGCGGAAGATCGAATCACGTCACAATTTTTGGTTTGTGTTCCAGCGCCAGGCGCGCACCGCAACTACTGTTTGTGCGGCGCTGTGTCTGGTTCTGCTGGCCCTAAACTTCTCCTCGCCAGCGCAAAACCATCGTGCCACCGCTACCTACACAGACGCCTTGCTGGCGGAGCATAGCGCCGAAAAAACCTACTACGCCGAAGCCATTTCGCCCGCGCCCGCGATCGAAGAGTCGGCAGCGAAAACTCGACACTAACGTATGAAGCGCAATCAGTGGACGGCAGTTGCATTGGCAATCGTCCTATTCAGTTGTGGAGCCGCAGTGGGCGCTTTGGGAGATCGCTACTATACGTCCACAGCGGTCAGCGCCAAAGCGGGCGCCGAAGATTTCCGGCAGCGCTACCTCTCCGAGACGCGCCAGCGAGTCAAATTGACTCCGGCTCAGGTTACTCAGCTCGAGCAGATCCTGGACGAAACCAAGGCCAAGTTTAGGGCGGTTCGCGACTCCTATCATCCGGCCATGCTCAAGATTCGCGAGGAGCAAATCGCCCGCGTCAAAGCCATCCTTACCGCTGAGCAGATTCCCGCTTACGAACAACTCGTCGCCGAACGCGAGCGGCATGCCAAGGAACAGGAAGCACGCGAGCGCCGGCAAGAACGGGACCGCGCCGCCGCGCGCCAGAGTCAGCCGGCACCTTAGCCGTCTCGCGACTTAGGCCAGCATGACCCCAGTGCTAGAATCGAGCAGTTTTGTTGCGCCAGACTTGTCAGATCCTGTCAGTCTTGTTCACCGTCGGCTGTGCGTTGGTTGCGCAGGGCCGCCTCACACCCGGTCTTCAGCCATTTACCGCGCTGAACGATCCTGTTATCGCCCTGGTCCATGTCCGTGTGATCGACGGCACGGGAGCGCCAGCCCGCGCGAACCAGGCTGTCGTTATCGATCACGGCCACATTATCGCCGTGGGCGACACTGACTCCACGAAAATCCCGCGGAACGCACGCTCGCTCGATCTCCAGGGTCACACTGTTTACCCAGGCCTGGTCGGCATGCACGAGCATCTCTTTTATCCCACCGGCGGCGGCATCCCCATCTACGGCGAACAGGCTTTCAGCGCGCCACGCTTGTATCTGGCCGCGGGCATCACCACCATGCGCACCGGCGGCTCGCTCGAACCCTACACCGACATCAACATCAAGCGGCTGATCGACAAGGGCGCCATGCCGGGTCCCCACATGGACGCGACCGGCCCGTATATCGAAGGGCCCGGTAGCTTCTCCATTCAGATGCCCGCGATCGCTTCGCCCGACCAGGCTCGCCGCGTGGTCGACTATTGGGTTCAGGAAGGCGCCACGTCCTTCAAGGCCTACATGAACATCTCGCACGATGCACTCGGCGCTGCGATTCAGGCCGCGCATCAACACGGCCTCAAGATCACCGGCCATCTCTGCTCAGTTGGTTTTACCGAAGCCGCCGAACTGGGCATCGATGATCTCGAGCACGGATTGCTAGTCGACACCGAGTTCACGCCCGGCAAGCAGCGCGATGTTTGTCCCGACGGCCTCAAAAGCACGGCTTCGATCGAGAGCCTGGATCTGAAGAGCGCTCCAGCTCAGCACATGATCCACGCGCTTGTTGATCACAAAGTGGCGATTACTTCCACGCTGGTCGTATTTGAAGCGATGATTCCAGGACGTCCGCCGCTCCAGGAGCGCATGCTCGATGCCATGTCGCCTTTCGCTGCCGAAAGCTATCTTGGCGCGAAAGAGCGCGCCGCCGGCAATCCACACGCGCGTACATCCGCCTGGCTCAAGAAAGAGATGGATTTCGAGCGCGAGTTCGTTGCCGCGGGCGGGCTGCTTATCGCCGGTTGCGATCCCACCGGCAACGGCGGCGCCTTGCCCGGATTCGGCGATCAACGCAATCTCGAGCTATTGGTGGAAGCCGGATTCAAGCCCGAGGAGGCCATCCGCATTTACACATCGAATGGCGCGCTCTACCTCGGACAATCGGAACGCATCGGCACTATCGCGCCCGGCAAAGAGGCGGATCTGGTGGTCGTACAAGGAGACCCCTCAACCCGCATCGCCGACGTCGAAAACGTAAAGTATGTATTCAAGAATGGCACCGCCTTCGATCCGGCCAAACTGATCGATTCGGTTCGCCGGACCGTAGGAATTCATTAACCTCATGTCACGCTCACTTCCAGTCCTTTCCACGTTGCTGCTTTCCCTCGCCGCGTCGTCCGGCCGAAGCGCACCCGCTAGCGACATGCGCATCGATCAGGTACTGACGCAGCTCCAGCAGGTCCATTCCTTCTCGCGTCCCACCATTTCGCCCGATGGGAGATGGGCTGCCTGGAGCCAGTCGGCTACCGGAGACGCCGCTGAAAGCCAGCTTTTTCTTCTTGAGTGGAAGCAGCCCGGAGCCAAACCCCGCCGCCTCACCGCGGGAGACGGCAAGCGCTCGTTCCGCGAGTCTGCCGTCGTCTGGTCGCCTGATAGCAGTCAGATCGCCTTCCTTTCAAATGCCGGCTCTTCTCAACAGCAGGTGTTCGTAGCCGCAGTGGCGGGCGGCAAACCTCGCCGCCTCACGAATCTGAATGGCTACCTCACCGATCCCGAGTGGGCGCCCGATGGGAAGCGCATTGCATTCCTCTATGCCGAAAACGGCGGCGGTGGTGGACCATTGGAAGCCGTACCCGCGCAAACCGGCGCCATTGAAAGTGAAATTCACAACCAGCGCCTCACCATCGTCAATGCAACGGGTAATGGCGACCCACATCAACTCTCGACCGCGGAACTGAACGTCTACGAATACAACTGGTCGCCCGACGGCAGCCGCTTCGCCGCCATTGCCGCTCCAGGTCCCGCGGACAACAACTGGTGGATCGCTCAGCTCTACACCTTCGATGCCTCTTCCGGCCAGGGGCAAGTTGTTTATCGCCCCCCTGTGGACCGTCAACTCGCCATACCGCGTTGGTCGCCAGATGGCAAGCAGATTGCCTTCCTCGGCGGTCTGATGAGCGATCAGGGCTTCAACGGCGGCGACATCTTCGTTACTAGCAGTGGAGGCGGCGAGCCGCGCGACCTCACTCCGGATCGAAAGACCACTCCCACTTGGCTCGCCTGGCGCAACAACGGCGAGATTGTCCTCACCGAAGACGTCGACGGTGGAAGCGCGATCTCTCTCCTCCGCCTCGCCAGCGGTGAAACTGAAACGCTCTGGAAAGGCACGCAACAGTTGCATGACGGCGGCAATTATCCCGACTTCGCGCTCGCCGGTGACGGCCGAACCAGCGCCCTTATCCGTACTTCGTGGACACAGGCGCCCGAAATCTGGGCTGGCCCCATCGGCGATTGGCAGCAGCTAACACATGAAAACAGCGCTCAACATCCGCGCTGGGGTAACGCCGAGAGCCTCGTCTGGAGCAACGACGGAACGCCCGTCCAAGGCTGGCTCTTGTACCCGGTCAACTACGATCCCGCTCAACGATACCCAATGATCGTCGAAATCCATGGCGGCCCGTCGGGCATGCGAGCGAACTATTGGCCTACCGCTCACTTCGACATGTCCGCCATGGCCGCGTTGGGCTACTTCGTCTTTTTTCCCAACCCGCGCGGCAGCTACGGCGGAGGGGAAGCGTTTACGCGCGGTAACGAGAAGGATCTCGGAGGCGGCGACCTGCGCGACGTCCTCAGCGGACTGGATGCAGTTTTAAAGAAGGTGCCGGTGGATGCCAATCGCATCGGCGTTACTGGCTGGAGCTATGGCGGATTCATGACCATGTGGACCGTCACTCAGACCAGTCGCTTCCACGCTGCGGTCGCCGGGGCCGGTATCGCTAATTGGCTCAGCTACTATGGCGAAAACTCCATCGATAAATGGATGATTCCCTTTTTCGGCGCATCCGTATACGACGACCCCGCGAGCTATGCCAAAAGCTCGCCCATCACTTTCATCAAGCAGGTGAAGACGCCCACTTTGGTGATTGTCGGCGAGCGCGACGGCGAATGTCCCGCGCCACAATCGTTCGAATTCTGGCACGCTCTCAAAACTCTCAATGTGCCCACGCAACTGGTCGTCTATCCCGGCGAAGGCCACGCGTTTCATAACCCCAAGGACGACCTTGATCGTCTCCGCCGCACCCTGGCCTGGTTCGACCGCTACCTCGGCGCTTCCGCGGCAACCGGCCAAGCCTCGCTCCGCAAGTTACAATGAGGAGAAAACCCGCGTGAATCATCCGCTTTCAGGCCGGCGCCTCCATCCTCGCTAAAGCTCCCAAGAAATGCTTGAACTCTTCCGGGACACCTACAAATACCGCGAACTTATCTGGGCGCTTGCTCTCAAGGAATTGAAGATCCGCTACAAGCGCTCGTTTTTAGGCTTTCTCTGGGCTCTTCTGAATCCGCTGTTGTTGATGCTGATAATGACCGCCGTGTTTTCCACCATCATGCGATCGCAGATTCAACACTACCCGGTGTTTCTGCTCAGCATGCTATTTCCGTTCACTTTCTTCTCGCAATCGCTGTCCTATGCCGCGGAGTCCATTGTAGGCAACGCCGACCTCATAAAGAAGGTTCGGATCGCGAAGCTAGTTTTCCCCGTCGCGGCGCTGGTCTCGAATCTCATCAATCTGGTGCTCTCGTTAATCCCGCTCGCGTTAATCGTCCTGGTAACGGGTGCTCCGTTCCATTGGACCTGGATTTACCTGCCCGTTCCATTGCTTACGCTCGCGCTCTTCACGCTGGGCGCCAGCTTCTTCTTTGCCGCGGCGAATGTCTTCTACCGGGACGTCTCGCACATCTTACAGATCGTGCTGCAACTCTGGCTCTATGCGACGCCCATTCTGTACGACATCAATATCTTCCCGCAGCATCTGCACTGGTTGTTCAAACTCAATCCGCTCATTTTTGTATTGAACGGATTCCGCCTCAGTGTCTGGGCGGGCATGCTGCCCCAGCCGCAATCCATCCTCGCCTCGTTGGTTTGCGCATTCCTCTCGCTGTTCATCGGCTTTGCCATCTTTCGCCGCTATCAGGACACTTTCGTTTTCTACGTGTAAGCCGAATGACCCGGAACCAGGTAGCTATCAAGGTCGAACACGTAACCCAGCGGTTTCGTCTTATTCAAGAACGTCCTGACACGCTCCGCGAATTGTTCTCGAAGTTCTTTCGTCACCAATCGCATTACCACGAGTTCGATGCAGTCAAAGACGTCTCTTTCGAGGTGCGGGCGGGTGAGATGGTCGGCATCATCGGCCGCAATGGCTCCGGTAAAAGCACGTTATTAAAAATGGTCGCGGGCGTTTACAAGCCCACCACCGGCCTCATCACCGTAAACGGCACCATCGCGCCCCTTATCGAACTCGGCGCGGGCTTTCACCACGAGCTCACCGGCCGCGAAAACGTCATCCTGAACGGATTGCTGCTGGGCTACTCCCGGCGGGAGATGCTGGGCCGCGAACAAAGCATTCTCGACTTCGCCGACATAGGCGACTTCATCGATTCCCCCGTAAAGCAATACTCCTCCGGAATGTACATGCGGCTGGCTTTTGCGGTCGCTACCGAAGTGAACCCGGCCATTCTCGTGGTCGACGAGATCCTGGCGGTCGGAGACACGGCTTTCCAGAAGAAGTGTTTTGAACGCCTCGAGCGCTTCCGCTCCGCCGGCAAAACCATCTTGTTGGTCACCCACAGCTTGTCGCAAGTCACCGATCACTGTGATCGCGCAATCCTTCTCGAACAAGGGCGCGTCCTTGTCGAAGGCAGCCCGGGCGAGGTCGTCAACACGTACACCGCCGCTTCCATAGAATCACAACCAGTGTTGATCGAAACAGCGCACCCCTAATTAGTGACCTGTCCCAGCGAAAACGTGAGCATGAATCCCGCCCCCAAACTGAGCCGCGCGCGTGACAAGCGGTTTCCACATGCTAACGAAATCAGCGCGACAAGCACCAGGCTGAAGGCCAGTCCTGCGGAAGACTCGGCCCCGAACCTTTGGCTCTTCTGAAGACCTTCCGGGGTTGATCGCCCAAGGGCGGACCATCTCGGAGACGCTCGAAATCGCTCACTTCTTTCGGGACGTAATGTTCGCCTTACTCAGCGCGCAGAGAAACCATCGGGTCCACTCGCGTCGCTCGCATCGCCGGTAAATAGCACGCCAGCAGAGCCACTGCCGCCAACACCACCGGCATCCCAACAAACGTCAGCGGATCGGTCGCTCCCACGCCATACAGAAACCTCGACATCAAACGCGTCAATCCCAGCGCAGCCGCTATCCCGATCAGAATTCCTATTCCGGCCAGCTGCGCACCCTGCCACAGCACCATTCCGAACACTTCCCGCCTTTGCGCCCCCAGCGCCATCCGAATCCCGATTTCGCGCGTTCGTTGCGCCACACCATGCGAAATCACTCCGTACATCCCAATGCACGCCAGGATCACCGCCATCCCCGCGAACGATCCCAGCAAAAGCATCGAAAATCGCGGCTGCGCCATCGAATCGTTTACCAGATTCGTCAGCGTCACTACCCGCGCCATCGGCAAGCTTGGGTCCACCAATCCAATCGCAGCGCGCACGCTCCCGGTCATAGAAGTCGGGTCCGCCTTCGTCCGAATCGCCACCTGCATCGTCTGCATCGAAGGCCAGATTTTAATCTCGTTCTGCGTATACGGAACGTACATCTCCGGGCTCGCGTCCTCCCGCATGGAAACGTGTTTGATATCCGCGACGATCCCGACAATCGTCCTCGCCGGCCAACGCGGATTCAAAACTCCCACTTGCTTACCCAGCGGATCCTGGCCCGGCCAATATTTCTTTGCCATCGCGCTGTTGACGATGGTCACCGGTCGGGCTGCCAGGTTGTCGCTGTCCAGAAAATCGCGCCCTCGCAATAGCGGCGTCCCCACCGCCCGGAAATATCCAGGCGATGCAAACGAATAATCGGAGTATGCCTTCTCGTGTTCATCCGTCGCCGGATGCTCTGGTACACGAATTACACTGCTATCCGGGGTACCGCCCATCGGAATCGCCGATACCAAACCTGCCGACGTGACTCCCGGCAGGTTTTGAAGTCCAGGTAGAATCTTGCGATACAGCCCGGCCATGCGGTCCGGATCCGGGTAGTTCGCCGACGGCAGCGACAGTTGAAACGTCAACACATGCTCTGGACTGAAGCCGCCGTTCGCTCCTAAGAGGTGATAAAACGTCCGCACTAGCAAGCCCGCGGCGACCACCAGAATCAACGCCGACGCCACTTCGCAAACCAGCAAACCGCTCCGCACCCTCGCGCCGGCCAGAGTGCCTCCTGCCCGCTGCCCGCCTTCTCGTAGCGCGGACCCTAAACTCTCTCGCGCCACGCTCACCGCCGGAGCCAGCCCGAATAAGATTCCGGTGAGGAAACTGATTCCCAATGCGAAGGCTACTACGGGAAAATCTAAACTCACTTCGTGGAGCCGTGGTATGTTCGCCGGTCCGAATACCTTTACGAAGTGAATGCCTTCCACCGCCAGCAGAACTCCTAATAGCCCGCCGGTCATCGCCAGCAGAACGCTTTCTGTCAACAACTGCCGCACTAATCGCAAGTTCCCGGCCCCAATCGCCGCCCGCACCACAAACTCTCGTCTCCGTCCAATCGCCCTGGTCAGCAGCAAACTTGCCACGTTTGAACACGCAATCAGCAGCACCACTCCCACTGCGCCTAAAATCAGCAGCAGTGGTCGCCGCGTATCGCCCGCCACCTGCTGCGACAGCGGAATCGCCCGGCACTTGAACCAACCCTTGCTTGCCGGAAACTGCCTGTCCATCCGTCGCGCAAACACTTCCAGCTCCGCCTGCGCCTGTTGAATCGATGCACCCGATCTTAACTTCGCAATCACCGCCAAATCCGACGGTCCCCGCGCGCCCGGAGGAATCGCCAGCGGTACCCATAGTTGGGGGTCCCGTGGAAAATCTAAGCTGGTAACGTGCATCTCCTCCGCGCGCGGAAACGCAAATCCTTCCGGCATCACACCAATCACCGTATACGAGTACCCGTTCAACTCCATCGCCCGGCCCACGATGTCTTTCTCGCCGCCGAACCGCTCCCGCCACAACTCATCGCTCAAGATCACCTCGTACTCGTGCCCGGGCTGATCTTCCGCTGCTGTGAACGTGCGGCCCACCGCCGGCCTTGTCCCCAGTGCTGGGAAAAACCCTGCCGATGCGCGAACCCCCTCCAGTCGAACCGGTTCTCCTGCTCCGGTCAGGTTGAATGAATCGCCCTGGAACGCCCCCATTTCCTCGAATGTTTTGCTCTGATGTGAAAACAAGCTGAATTCCAGCTTGCTCCATGGAAATCGATCGCTGCCAAAACCCGCCGCAATCGGCGCAATGTGCCATGGCATCAAGATTCGCGCCGCATCGGGGTAGGAAAGCGGCTTCAACAAAATCGCATTCACTACGCTGAAAACTGCCGTGCTCGCCCCAATGCCAAGCGCCAGCGTCACTACCGCAATCAGCGTAAACCCGGCGCTGCTCGTCTGCATCCGTAGGGCATACTTCAGATCTCGCAGTAACGTGTCCATGTGCTCCAGTATCGGCGATTCTATTGACACGCCCGCTCACAACCGCTCATGCGCGTGTGGTCGCAGCGGCGCCTCGCCCTCGCCCCGAAAGGCCTGGCTCCGCGGTCCAAACGTGCTCGATCCTGGGAATTATCGTCGATCGCACCAGATTCCGGCGGGCCGCTCTACTCACCTCTGTCTCACAATCAAGCTGGTGAGGTATCCTGACTGGCTGTCACCGCCCCGGCCTGATTTCGAGAACTTCTTTCGCGTCCACGTGATCGAACTCCATGGGGAAGCTCTTTCCCACGTAGTAAGCGTCCCACTGATCTTTGTAGTGGCTGGAGGCCACGGCCCCCGATTCGCCTACCGGCAAGTTCTGCACCGACTGATCCAGATTGCCAAGATCGACCACCATTCGTTCCGACGGCCCCAACGTGCTAGTGGTCTGCTTCACGGTTGTGCCGGAGCCGCTCATCTCCACCGGTCCGATATCGAAAAATCGATCCACGAGCGGCAGTTGCTTGCCGACGGCATGCTGCAAGTTCCACTGGAGCATGCGTCCCCAGCGCCACTTCGAAACCGGCGATCCCTGCCTTCGTCGACCTTCCTCCAAAGCCGCCGAGAAATTCTGGAGCACCCACCCATCCCAATCGTTGCCCGCCACCCATCCCTTGGGGCGTTGCCGTAGCAATCCTTCGATCACAAAGGGCCGCGGAGCGATATCCGGAAGGGCCGTCCGCGCGACGCTGCCTCCGTGGTCTCCGGTCTCATGCTTGACGCTCTGGGCCACGGCCGGTGGCTCGGATCGAAGCTTCGCCTGAAGGGCGGTGCTCATCGGCGGCGCAACGAGCGACGCCACCAGCGCGCTCCCCATCTCGCGATCGAACAACCTCGTCATGAGCGGCGCCGCCTCGTCTCTGTCCATCTGCCCGTTCCACCGGCGTAGAACGGCAACACCTTCGCTTACCAGATCAGCGTGGCTGCCGCGTTTATCGAACGCCGCTATCACCTCCCGCGCCAGGAAGCGATCATAGGCCGAGTACACGTCTTTCTGCACCGCAAGCATATCGCTCACGGTCAGCTTCTTCCGCGCGTTCAGCAGAGATCGAACTTGCTCCAGCCGGTAGGGATCGGCGAAGCTGCCCGTCACCTGATAAGCGAAGTCCGGCGGAAACGGGTTCTGATTCGACGTCGCAATCATCCCCGACGGCAGATTATACATGCTGGGCAACTGCTCAAACGGAATGTATCCATCCCACTCAAACTGTCCGGAAGAGCCGTCCAGCGGCACGTCGCCGCTGAAATCGCGCCGCACCGGCAGCCGCCCGGTGGCCTGAAACCCGATGTTCCCCGCCCGGTCCGCGTAGACGAAGTTCTGCGCCGGTCCCCAAAAGCCGCTCAGCGCCGCGCGAAACTGCTCCCAATTCTGCGCCCGGTCGAGATCGAAGAACGGGAAGCCGAAACCCTCCGCCGCGCTCCAGCGCATGCTGAAGCCCTTTCCGTTGCCGTGAAAAATCACCGGGCCATGCCGCGTCACCCAGGTGTTCATCTCCACGGTTTTGCCGCCACGAACCCCGATGAATTGCCGGTCCAACTGCGCCTGCTCCACTTTGCCTCCAAAAGCATAGCGGCCGTTGCGCTCATCGATCTGCTCCGCATACAGATCCATCACGTCGGCCTCCAGGTTCGTCACGCCCCACGCAATCTGCCCGTTGTGCCCTGTAATCACGCCCGGCACGCCGGGCAGCGCCGCACCGGACACATTCAATCCCGGCGCTTTTAGATGGACCAAATGCCAGGTGCCCGGAATACCGTAGGACAAGTGCGGATCGTTGGCGGCCATCGGTTTCCCGTCCGCCGTATGCGCGCCCGAAACGGCCCAGGCATTGGACCCGGGGCTCTCACGCCGTCCTTCCGCGGCTGGAAAGAGCGTTCTGACCTTCGCCGGATCCGCCACGCTCATGAGCGCGCCTTTATCGAAGTCGAATCTCGATGAATCAGCCAAGTCGCGAAACATCACCAGCCCCATGAGTAGCGAATCCGTTGGGCTCCAAGGCCTGGGATCATACTCGTGACCGGGCAGCGAGAACTCCAGCGAGTAGTCGCCTCGGTGCGTATCGATAAAGTAGTTCACGCCGCGCGCGTATTCGGCGAAAACCGCGCGGTCGGAAGGTCTCAAATGTTGCAATTCGTTTTCCGCAATGGCCCGCAAGCGCATGGCGCGGGAACGCTCATCGAGAGACAGCGCACCCGGTCCGAAAACCTCCGCCAGTTCGCCCGCGCCAAACCGCCGCATGCCATCCATCTGCCACAATCGATCTTGGGCGGTTGCGTAACCCTGCAAAAAAATTGCGTCCTGCCACGATGATGCTTCAATATGCGGAACTCCGCGCGCGTCCCGCTTGATCACGGCGGATCCCGCAATCGGCGCCACCATCTCCCCCGACGTTTTCGGCAGCGGGCGCATGGCATACCAGTACACGGCAGCCGCGATGAGCGCAATCAGAATCGCTATGCTCACATTGATGACGCGCACGAAACGGGATAGCACCCCCCGATTTTACTTTGCTGTCTCTCTTTCCTCCGGTTCGCGCGCCCGCTTCCGCTAAGCCGAAATGGGACTTCGTCTCGTCGTCTTGCTCTTCATCCTCGCCGCTAACGGCTTCTTTGCCGCGGCCGAGGTGTCGCTGGTCTCGGTACGCCAATCGCGCCTTCGCGAGCTTGCCGAACAAGGGCAAGCCGGTGCGCAAAGCGCTCTTAGCCTGCTCGCCAATCCCGGTCGGCTGCTGTCCGTAACACAAGTGGGCGTTACGCTCGCCAGTCTTGGCCTCGGCTGGGCCGGAGAAGATACGCTCTACCGTCTTGTGAGCGGCGCTCTCGCGGGGTTCCATTTCCACGTCTCAGCCGTGCTGCTCCACGGCGTCGCCTTTACCCTCGCATTTCTGGTGATCAGCTACGCGCACGTCATCCTTGGCGAAGTGGTGCCGAAAAACCTGGCACTCGAGAAGGCCGACCGCGTGGCCGTTTCAGCCGCGCCGGTGCTGCTGTTCTTTTATCGCGTCTCGCAACCCTTCGTCGTTGTGATTGAGCGCACTTCCGCGCTGATTCTGCGCACTCTGGGCCTAGGAATCGGCCACGCCCGCGGCGGCCACACGCCCGAAGAGTTAAAATTTATCGTCCAATCCAGCCGCCACGAAGGTCATCTTCAGGAGTTTGAGCAGGACGCCATTCAACGCCTTATCGAGCTCTCCGACTATTCAGCGCGCGAGATCATGACGCCGCGCCACAGCATTGTTTCGCTCCCGGTCGATGCAGAACTCGAATACGTGCTCGGCGTCATGGCCGAACACAAGTTCACCCGCGTTCCCGTCTATGAAGATCACCCCGAACAGATCATCGGCATTGTCCATTACAAGGACCTGATTCGAGTTTGGGACGAGCGCCGCTTCGCCCATGGTTCCCCGAGTGCCCGACGCCGCGACTCGCGCCCCTTCCGCTTGCGCCGCTTCGTTCGCAAGCCGCTGGTGGTACCTGAAACCAAGCCTCTCAATCAACTCATCGAGGAGTTCCGCACCCACCACACGCATATGGCCCTGGTGGTGGATGAGTTCGGAACCGTTACGGGCTTGCTTACGCTCGAAGACGTGCTCGAACAAGTTTTCGGCGACATTGGAGACGAGCACGATGCCGTTCGTCCAACGCCTTCGTACCAGGACAAGGTACTGCAGCTCGAAGGCACCACGACCATCCGAGACCTTCAGAACCGGTACAACGTGGTTCTGCCCAGCGAGGCCGGCTTCGAAACGCTTGCCGGCTTCCTGCTCTTCCAAATCGGTCACATCCCGAAGCTGAAAGAGTCCATCGATTACGGCGGCCGCCGCTTCACCATCACCCACATGGACCGTAACCGCATCGCAACTGTACTCCTCGAAAAGCTCGATCCCCAAGAGCAGCCGGATCCGGTAAACGAAGGCTGATTCGATCGCTGGGCAGCGGCTCGGCCTCCGGGGCACGTTAGGCGGCTTGTTGCGCGGGTTGTGGAGCTTGCGGCGCTGGATGGCGGTCTCCAGAAGATGTCATGCGAGGCATGTTTGGGGCTGGGAGGCGCTCCAGGTGTTCTTCGATTTGGGCAGTTGAAAAAACGAACCCATTTGCAGCCGGTTCGAAGGGTACGCCGCTCTGTTTGGCGGCCAGATATTGCTTCGCGGCAATTTCCAAGGCTTCGCGTTCGTCCTGCTTTTCCTTTTCTCCGCGCTCCTTTTGTAACTGGCGGAGTTCGTTCATCTCTTTTTCGCGACGGCGGGCGAGCCGCGATTCCCGGAGCTGGAGATTGCGGAGCTGCTTTTCGTATTTCAAGTAGGTTTGGAACTCGATCATGCTGGCGCGCAACGATGGGTCGTGATCGTTGAAGGCTTCGGCGAATTCGATGTGGCCTTGCGCGAAGAGGGCAGTCTCGAGACACGGGATGCGCTTGAGGCGCCAGGCGCTGTCAGCGATGGATTGGACGAGATCGCACTCGCGCGCGCCGCTGGGGCGGAGGTCGTCGGCATAGGCGCGGAGGTGGCGCTCATAGGCGGGCGCGTCGTCGGTGGAAAGTAGGACGGTGCGGCCGGTGAGGGCGGTTTTCACAGCGTTCAGCGATGCGGTGGCCTTGCCTTCAGGACTGCTGGGGCCGCTAGACAGTTGCGCGTTCGCGCGGTTAGCGGCGAGTTGGGCGGCTGATAAGGGGGCGGGTGTAAAGAGCTTGGGTTCTTCCGCGGGGGAATCGTCCAGCGATTCGTGGTTCCAGCAGAGCGATTCGGATAGGACTGGACGTGGGCGGGTGTGGCGGACTGGTTGGTCGCTCGGTGTGAAGCGCGGGGCTGGTGCTTCGGGGGCCGCAGCGGGCACGATAGTCTCAGCGGTCAGGTGCTTTTCAGCTTTCAAGGCGGCCTTTTTGGCTTTACGCTCGATAGCGCGGCGAATGGATCGGGCGGTCATATTTTGGTCTCCTCCAAAAGAAATGCTCGCGAGAGGATGAACCTCAGCGCGAGCCTGTTCAAATCAAATCAAATCGCGCACAACGGGCACCAAACGCCCTGTGCGCTCAGAACGTAGCACACGAAAGGCGCGAAACGTACTATGTACGTTTTAGAATCGCTGTAAGTTGCTGTAGGCGCGCCAAATATAGTTCAAGGTCGATTTGTCACCGACTTTTCGCGAGGGGCTTTTTGTGGTCTCCGGGGATCGGCGGGTGTCCAAAACTTTTTCGGACAACGGGACTGGCCAGTGTCCGGGAATGGACGCAAGCCAGCGAAAGCGGACACCTCCATGCCTGAGGATTCCCTTTCGCCCTCTCGGAGGTTGCAGCTTTCACAGGCCACTTCGCAGGCGGAGAATTAGGTCCTGCAATTGCATCTGGGTTGCCTAAATTCCACTAGCGGCGGGCCGACCATGAATAACCTGCTGCAGGACCTGCGATTTGCCGTTCGCCAGATGCGCCGAGCTCCCGGCTTTGCCAGTACGGCTGTCCTGATCCTGGCGCTGGGGATTACGGCCAATGTCATCGTTTTCGGCGTGCTCGAGGCATTGATCCTGCGGCCCTTGGATGTGCCTCATCCAGACCGCGTGATGACGCTCGCGCCCACCAGTCAGGCCTATCCGGCTTTCGGCTATCCGGAAGTGCGCGATGTCCGCGATGACAACACGGTGTTTTCTGCCGTAGCGGCTTTTACCCCGGCGAATCTGGCCTGGAAGCCGGTGGCGTCACCCGGCCTGTCTGGGGATACTATGTAAGCGGCCAATACTTCGAGGCCGTCGGCATCAAACCCTTCCTCGGCCGGCTGTTGCGGCGCGCCGATGACGACCATCCCGGCGCCTCGGAAGCCGCCGTTCTTTCCTGGCCCGCCTGGAAGAGCGCTTTTAGCGCCGATCCCCACATCGTGGGAAAGACCGTCCTCATTGGCAAGCATCCGTACACTATCGTCGGCGTCGCCCCGGAAGGCTTCTACGGTACTGAACGAGTCATGCAGCCTGACTTCTTCGTTCCCCTGGCGAATGAAGCATCGCTGGACGGGGTCGACTGGCTTGAGGACCGGCGCAATAAGAGTGTCTTTTCGATTGTGCGCATCAAGGAGGGCGTCAGCCTGCCCCAGGTGCAGGCTGAATTGAACACGATTGCTGCCCGCATGAAGCGGCAGTATCCGGTGGAAGAAGAGAGGCTGGGATTCAAGCTCGCTCGTCCTGGCCTAGGTGGCGGTTTTCGGCGGGCCGGCGCGCGGTTTTTTAGGTGGGGTGATGGGGCTGGCCGGTATTGTGCTGCTGGCCGCCTGCGCCAACATCGGTAGCCTGTTCGCAGCGAGCACGGCAGATCGCACGCGCGAGATTGCCATCCGCTTGGCGATTGGGTCGAGCCGCTGGCGCATCTTCCGCCCAGTGCTGATCGAGGCCTTTTTGATCTCGATCCTCGGCGGCGCATGCGCCTGCGATTTATCGTGGATGGCGCTCACCGGGCTGGCGAGCTGGCATCCACCCACCCAATTCCCCATTAAGTTCCACGTACTGCCGCAGCCCTCGTTGATCGTGATCGCTTTGCTGATCTCGGTGCTCGCCGGCGTTCTGTTCGGCGTAATTCCACTACGGCAGATCTTCAAGACGGATCCGGAACGAGGCCATCAAGAGCGGCAGCAGCCAATCCTACGCAGGACGCCGCTGGGCGCTCCGCGATTGTCCTGCTGGCGGCACAGGTCGCGTTCTGCTGCGTCACCGTCACCGCTGCCTTTGTCTCGCTGCGCGGCCTGGGTAAAGCAATGACCATGGACCTGGGTTTCAACCTCAAGAATGCTGTGCGTACGGAATTCAATCTGAGCCAGGCTGGCTATTCGAGCGTTGCCGCCGATCGTTTCCAGCGCCAGTTGCTCCAAAGGGTGTCGCGGCTGCCGGGAGTGGAAGCAGCAGGCTACGCGAGTACCACGCCGCTCTCCGGCTACCAATGGACTTCTGCTGTTTTTCCCAACAAGCTACCGACTTCCGACCTTCAAAAGAAGCCTTCGATACCTATCACTACGAAATCTCGCCTGGATATTTGACCGCCTCTGGAACACCACTGCTCGCGGGACGCGATATCAGTTTTAGCGACACCGCC
>JAABUQ010005844.1_pt1 | contig 19200 bp, 16 predicted proteins | sample 5560001 | NCBI WGS metagenome assembly JAABUQ01 (sample SAMN10711888, study PRJNA513371) | rock metagenome | isolation source: Antarctica rocks | place: Antarctica: Victoria Land, Finger Mt nord | collected 2015-12-18
TTCTTCCCCCCCCCCGTAGCCGTAGAGCCACTGCTAAGCCCACTCGCACTCCTCTCCAGCGCATCCACCCGCCTCGGAACCCCGCTCCACGCATCCCCCCTCGGGCCCTGGGACGCTTGCATACTCGCCCTGCGCGTAGCCGGATGCGGGTGCGTTTCGCGACCTAGTCGCGACAGGCCTCCAGAGGCGTCGATGCTGCGGACGTCGGGGCGTACGCTCTCGAGGGTGGCGAGGGTGCGGCGTTCGGCTTCGATTTCTCGGAGGACGTACTCGCGGATGCTGACGCGGAGGTCTGCGGCCGTGCGGGCGAACCAGCGACGTTTTTCGTGCAGGAGGTTGGAGGTTACGCGTTGGGTTTTTTGGGTGAGGTATTGTTCGTGTAGACGAGCTTCATCGAGGGCGTTGATAGCTTCGTCGACTTTTTCTTTGCGGACAGAAGCAGAGGCTTTAAGCCGGTCTGTCGCGGCTAATTTACTGCGCGTGGCTTGTTGAGCGGATAAGAGGTCGCGGAGGAGGATGTGTCGATTTGTGAGGGTTTCTTTGACTATGAAAGCGTCGGAGGAGTGGTAGTTGAGGGGGTCGCCGAGGGTTGTGGCTTCGGCTGTGCCTTGGGCTGCGTGATAGTCGCCTGTTGTTTGAACATTTTTACCGAGTTTGCGGTAGGCAATCATGAGGCCTGGGTGGGTCTCTTGGACGTGCATGGAGCCAAACTTGACTCCTAAGTCGGATTCTGCGAGACCAAGTCCTAAATTTGTTAGTATCAAAATACAGTATGGGATCCTGTTCGAGGTTTACCTCTTCGCGCTTTGACCACTCGATCGACCTTTTGCCCAGTCTCCATTGTACCGAGATAAAATGCCTTGACGATTGGCCGGGCATCTTGCAACTCTGGAGTATCATCTGGTGGCGGTGCAAATTGTTTGATGACTTTCCTCCTTACACCAGTAGCGGGCTGCTTCATCCTCATCATCGGGCTATACCCAGCATCACTCTCAACGAATAGAACCATTTCATCATCTCTCATCAGAACATCGTTAGAACATACGTAATTCAACCATCTTTGCATTGCTGCTTTTGTTCGATTTTCATCTTCGTCCGTGCCTGCACCAGCTGATGTTAACGCTGGCGGTACCGCAGGAACGAAAGCTTCTGGATTGGAGGAGATGAGATGATCTGCTAGTTTAACAAATTCGGAATGTGAACGCTTGATATCTCTGACTTGGGTGGTGCGAAACTTGGGTAGATTCGTCTTGGGTATTGTCAGCTTCTGTAGACCAAGCCAATCAAACACGAACGTACATGTACATCGAAATGTATAGCAGGATCCCTCTTTCCAGTCCTTTCGAGGGTGGTAATCTTCGCTTGTAATCTATACTGCGGGGGCTGTCTCTGTCCTTGACGACCACCTTGATGATACCTGTTTGGCCCCGAACCTCTCTGATGCTGTTGTGCATGAAGAGCTTGTTGGTATCTCTCCTGCGCCCTTTGCTGCTGTATTTGTTTGGCGCGAAGTTCTTCCTCCGTCAATGGTGGGCCTTGGAACCGGACGTCTGGCGAAGTTGTACTAGCCGTTCGAACAGACATCCTTCCCGCTCCTTTTGGCTCTGGATGGTCTTCTGGAAGGGGAGGGCTTGGCGGTTCCTGATCAATTGGGTCATTGTATTCTTGTTGTTGTGTTTCGGGATTCGGTGGTGAATGTTTTGCCAGAGGTGACGACGGTTCACTGTTTGCCTCTGACTGTGCAAAGGTGCCCCGATCTGGAGCTGGAGACGAATTCCACGGTGATGTACCAGCAGGGTGATCCGGATCGTTAGGCAAGGAAGAGTAGTCCATCGTCAAGGCTCTCCTCAACTTGATCAAGATGTTGGAGTGAAGAAAGGCGGACAAGCAGCACTGAAGCTTGATTTCGGACCTGATGATGTTTTCGTATTGTCTGGTAGAAGGTCAGTCGGGCTTTCCGGTATCATAGGAACTAGAGCAGCAACACTTGAGGTAGCAGAGCCTGCTGCCGTCTTTGAATGGCTTCAAGCAGAGAGAGATGTTCTGTTGGAAGCTGAAGTTCCCACTTGCGGATTCGAGTATTTGATACTTAATTTTGCCTCAGTTACTTAGACTCTATAGTTCCCCTTCGGGGATAGTTGATATTGATTATGTACGCAATCTTTATAAAGTTTAAGCCTAAAAATATATAATTTTCTTAAATATAATTTAATCTTTTCCTTATTTTTATATTTATATTTTTATTTTAATATTTCAATATTAAATATGTATTTTTTTTATTGAAAAATATTAAAATAAATATTAAAAAATTAATTATTAAAATTAAATTATATTTAAAAAAATTATATATTTTTAAGTTCAAACTCTATAAAGATTGTATACGTACTGTACCTTAGTTAGCATCGATTATCCCTAAAGGGAAACTATAGAGTCTAAGTAACTAAGGCAAGGCGATTGGTACGTTATAGGATTTGTGAATCTTAATATCGTCTCCGCTCCTTACCTACCTCTTATATCTTTATCAGAGCCATCCAAATGTCTTCCAATCGTCTTTACTGGTCGCATGTCGTTCATCGTACCAACTATCGCCCTCATGTGCAAGCATAGCATCTTGGAGCTGGTCGCTAACTCGGCCAATTTACATGCATGTGAGGCTCACTGTAAGCCTATACTACCTAATAAGGGGGGTAGAGCAAGAGTTTAATACCCTCGCAGCTATCGTTTTGGCCCGGTGGCCGAACGGTAGCGATCCTTACACTCACACCCATTCTACGTTGGGGATGAGAAGACATAAATATTTGCAGACCTCGTGGGATGCTCGCCGCATTCCAAATTCTCCTTTTACCAATAATCAACATAATATGATACATTGCACAAGAAAAACAAAACCAGTACCGAACTTTGTAACTATGATACGCATATACCAATTAAGTCGTGAATGATCCGACGTTGTCCGCCCTTGTCTCCCCAAAGCGCCTTCTGTCACCCGTCTCAATCACACTTTCCTCCTCTCCAATTTGACGTTGACCTTCTCCTCGATTCGCCATCACAGTCCTTGTAAAAGGTCCAGCACTGTCCTTTCCATCACCTTGCAATGCCACCTCGCCGCCAAAGACGCCAAAAAAACAAAACCCTCGCTCTCCTAAAAAATACTTTCCCTTTCAAGCCGACTGCCCACCTGCAAATGGAGTCAGGTGATATACGTCCGCTCTCATACCCCCTGCCACCTTTCAGTCTACTACATGGAAACACGAGGGTTCGAATTTCTCAGGGTTGGGCCACAGGCGGAGATCGTATGTTCGCTTGCGGATGTGATAGGTGTGCGAGATTCTCGTTTCGAAGATTTCAGCGTGCTCAAGCGATTCAATGAGGTTCATATCCTTCTAATCGCGTGTGTAGGAAGTGCCTACAATGTAGGCGCGCATCGTTTCGTAGAAAGGGGCTTTGGGTGCTGTACAAACTCTCTATAGGCCTTCCGTGTCAATTTGCAATGCTTGCTGATTGCGGTGGAGGTCTGATGTACCGATCGATTCTCTCTCTGTTTCTTGATACTAAGGGGTAGATGAAATTTGACTTTTTTGGCAATTACCATCATCCTCCCTCTCAGCAAGGCCAGATTCCCCGCCGCGTACACATCGGCCGCGGCGGCGTCTTCGGTAAATTCTCGCATTACCTCTGATGCATCACTCAAATCATTATACTTGAGCAGCACATCATCAAGCTCTTGTCGAGCAATGAGCGTGTCGCTCCAATCATCCACTGCAGCTTTGACGGGGCTGCGCACGACTGCATCGCGAATAATGAAGGTGATGTCAGGGAGGCCGGAGAAGAGACTACCAGATGTGCAGTCGAATATCCACATGCCTGGGAGGAGCTGGGACTGGTTGTCCATGAAGGCTTGGCTCATCAGGTCTGTACCGGCGATTTGGCCAATCGAGTCGATTATCAAGGAGTACAGTTCGGCTTCTGCGACGTTGCCGATAGTATCAGTGCACTTAGTAAGGTGTGGTGACCTGTTCCTCGCAAAGTTTTGACGGTTATCTGGAAACGCTCTGCGTATAGATCAAAGACATTCTTCCCGCGGCGTTGCTCTTGTGGCGCCAATGTCATGAAGATATTTCGTGCTGTTGCGAAATTTGCAGTCAGCTTTACCGTTCCGAGTTTGGACAAGAAGTACGCTGGTAGGATTCACCACTTCCGCAGCACCTCTTCGGAATCTGATCTTCAAACGACAGTACAGAATACGCACTGATCCAGTGAAGGAGATCGTCACTCGAGGAGGTTGCAGGCTGTATTGCGAAGAACGTCTCGATCACTGACGGCATTGTGACGAATGAAGTTTTATTTTTCACCATTATAAGACCGAACGTTCCATTCTTAGTAGAGTCTCTATTGATTTTCTAGTAAGCAGTAAAGGAAGTCGAGGATGCCATCCCATTCACAAACTTTCCTTCTTCTAGAGTCTTGTCAAAGCCGTGGGTAACATTGAGCGCTTGACCAACGTAAGGGCTCCAACAAGTGCATAGTCCCGCTTCTGTCCGTCCCTCGTAATCAGTGAAAGGACGTATTGGAGCTCAGTGACAATCCGAGTCGAGCCGAATGACAGAGTCAAGGCAATTAGAGTTGAAAGAAGAAGGTGTATAGAAATTCGTTATAGCAGGGTGCAGCCAGCGGGTGCACGGACATGACGGCAATCTTTTGATCTAGAAAATGGAAATCAAGAACGAAAGTCCATCTCCTCGACAAAGAGAATATACATGTAGTCGAGTTTGTGCTGACTGTATTCATCGCTACTGATGGACGTCTAGCTGGTGCATGCGAGCATTTGGCAAATCGATCTCGCGGCTATATAAGCCTTAGCAACGATAGAGCTGAACATCCAATCCGACCGAAGTTTTGCGATGTTTTAGTTCGTAGGCGTCGGGTGAAAGGAAAGCAGTGTCCTCTCGCAAAATCCGCTTGAATCGTTCAATGGTCGCAACATAGGTCCTCTTCTACTACCCTCAGCCATTACCGATATTCGACGGGCATTCGTACCCAGCGTCCTTTCTCTGTTTGTTACGAGCAAATTTCAGCGCTATTCACTAATTGTGGAATCATTAAGAGATTTGAACCCACTGTCTTTACTTGAAACTTGAACTTTCTCACGAGCGAATAGTGAGCCATCCTTTGTCCTTTTAAAGTGACAATCAATCCTTTTCGACTCTCCTTCCATCTTTCTTCTCTCATACGCCCTGATACTGATCTTTGGGCAGAATTGGCATGTCCCTGCGGCTCCCGGCCCACCTTGCGTTGTCGAAGATGAATTGCAAGCGCAAGAAGTCGAGGTTTGCATCATTCCGCAATGTAAGCAAAGTTCTTGCATAGACGAGACCCAGCTGCCGAATTGAAGAGCCTTAGTACTGGTGACAGTAACGGTAGAGAGAAGTTTCCCATGATGCCAATTACAGATACGCTGAAGAGACTCCTGGTGTAGAACTTGTATTTCGTTAGCCGGACGAAGGACTCGAGTTCTGCTTGGTCCTCCTAAGAAAGCACTGGGATGATGCTTTGTTTTGCACAGTGCGCAATTCAGTATTGAAAGACTCTGTGGAAGTACTGGTCTTGGTTTCTGGAAGGGCCATTTTCGTTGTAGCATTAGGTTGGTAGGAAGACGATTGATTTCATCTTGTTCTAGACGGGTCGACAGAAGCCATACTCCGCAATGAGTAAGGGGTGTCTGATCAGTCTTGAATATATTGCGAAAATGGCGGTTTGTGAGGCTCAAGGAGTGGACAGTAACAGGATCAACATTATCGAGTATGTTCGACAACAACTCGAATGGGAACGTCTCGAGCAATATTCCTCTTGGAAGGGGCCCACTCTGTGGAAGAGACTGACGGTCTATTATCCCCTCGATTTTGGAGCTGGCCGCGCGAGATTCGGCTGGAGAAGGCTTCACCATTGCTGAAATGTTGAAGCTTTTCGCCTTGTACTTGTTGGCGCTGAAGAGGTACTTGTTTCCAATGATGCAATTAAATACCCCAGAAATGTAAAAGGTAGTGTAAGTGTTCTTTTATCAGCTGCTTCAACGTTAAGTTTACGAAATGATGGGAATGTTTTGGACAGCCTTGTTCTGCGAGCGTGAGCTATTGAGTCAAGGGCTGGAGGCAGCAGGCTCGAAATTTGCGGATTTAAGGCAACGGAGAAAGCGATCGCCCTTGCAAAATTACAGTCCGAGGGATGACGGTGAAAATAATACCTGAAGGTCTTCGGGTAGAAGCCCTACTATTTATGAGTGCTCTAGGTAGAGTGTCTTATATCTAAGGCCTTCCCTTTTCGGAATATTGGATATCTTGGAAAATGAAGAGTGAAGTGCTACTAGGGTGTGTTGTCTGCTGTCTCAAACTTTCAATACACCATAATTTGACGCGTCAAATAACCGTAAAGCGTAATTAACACGCGCCACTCCTTTCGAATCCAGTCTTGGGATGGTGAGCGACTTCCGATTGCAGATGTGCACACAGTCATAGAATCTCCTTTGTATACAATCGAAAGTTGCCATGCATAGCCGCCGAGAAATCCAGGTCCAAGTACCATGGCATCTACCTTTACTTCCACTGGAACTCACAATACCCCCAATTTCAAGGCTCCTACCACACAAAACACCGCTCCTGTATTCGAACATCGCTGCTTGTACACCCATGATCTTCGTCGAAAGCAGAAACGATGGCAAGATGGCATTCTTCGCTTCCATACATTCAACAAGCGTATCATGATATATGACGTACCACGAAACTTTGTTGGTGACAAATATTGGCGTGATGAGGGTCTGGTACAAGATGGGGATGAATTTGAAATGGATAGGGGTGTACTTGTACAAGTGGGAGAGGTTACCGGAAGTATGGAGCAAGATCTGTCGGACCTGTTAGACAAGAGGAAGATGATAGCCATTATACCTTCATCCGAGCCTGACTCGCCTCAAGCACCTATATTGAATACTGCAAGGCCTACAATTGCACAGATATCTCAATTGAAGCCAAAGTCATTGAATGCGGTACTGGGTACACCAAAAGGAAGAATTGGTAGAGCAGCATTGCCTACAAAATCGCCCTTTGAGCAACGAAGACCGGGCGAGAATGACGAACGGAGTGGGGATAGACCATGCAAACGGTTGCGAGTGGAAAGGCCCGCAGAGAACATCGACTTCCAGCGAATGAAGCCTCTATCTAGAGCTGCTATGCCCGCAGAAGAGCCTCGAGAAATAATACAAGGCGGTCCTACTAAGCACTCTACGGTTGCCCACCGTACGTCATCTACTTCAGTAGAGAATTCGGAGCTCTCACGCGGCCCTCATGCCCTGAGAGATGAAGAAAATGGACGGACACTTGATGGGCATTTATCGGAGGCTAGTGGTCGGGCTATAAGAGTTAAGAAGGTCGCAAACGCTCAAAGCAAGTGTACTAAGCCAACTGAATTTCTTGAAATAGAGTCTCAACCAAGACCGTCTACGAAGGCCAAGAACTCGCAGCCATCACCGGCAACCGCGTCTCGTCCTGTTCGTGGCAATGTTCGAATGGCGATAGATCTAGATGCAGGAAAGAGATTGACCCTGGCATCTGATGAGGCTAGTTGTCAGAGCAGATTACAGATGGGGCCTCGAAGGCCGCGGAAGAAACTCATGTACCGGGATCTCCTTCCCCAAGATAACATCGTACCAAAATCAACATCCCAGGACAACATACACGAGAGCCAGACATCCTCCCCGCACAGTCTGTTTACAAATTTTGTAGAAAATGAGAGGAACTCTTTGTCCAACTTGCACCAAGAAGAACACGACGGCTTGGAAGCGCGGCTTAGGAAGCAGCATGATAGGCAAAGTTCTGTGAAGCAAAACGAGCCACACCCCATCGGTAGTAGGCGGAATGGCTCTGGAAAACCGAATATGAAGAGGCCGAATGTCACTGAACATAGACCTCGAAGGAATCATGCGGAAGCGCCCCAGCACTCTCCACTGCACGACTACATTGTTCCCACATCAGTATCCGCCGTTCACCACACGAATCTTGCTCTACCAAAAATGGATGCAATTATCCTGTCGAAGTCTCGGCCGCCCGAGCCGCACAGCCTAGCAGATCGTATCATTCCTGTTCTCGGACGGCCACCAGAAAAGCCGCCTTCTTCTCCATTCGTGAGAACTCCCACAGACAAAGTACCCCCACTGGGGTCCCTACGGCCTCCCTCACCCAGAGCACAAGTAGCCTCACCTCCATACTTTCAAACACAACATCCATCTCAATTCTCAGTAGCCCAGACTACAGAGTCGCCACTCCATGATGTGTCATCGCCAACGCAATCACCACTGCTCCCAATTGGCGAATCTTCCAAAGATACATCAACTTATCTAATAGATTCGTGGCCTTCCTCCCCCAAAGCTACGACTCCCTCGAACTCCACGACACCGCCACCAAATCAAGGAAAGTCCAAAGAAGACATAGATTCCCTTCTTCTTGCAGAAACCGCAAGAGAATCAATCGAATCGTTAAAGCCTGACACCGTCAATACGCCAGTCCCTGCTGTTCGTCCTCCTCCATATACGACCACGTGGAGAAGAACCTTGCCATCTTTCAAGCCCCCAAATGCCCGTTCCCCCCTTAAGAAAGCACTCTCGGATACCATATCGTTAGCCACACGAGGGCCTATGGTACAATTAGTAGCACCAAGAATGATAAGGAATGAGCAAGCGCAAACCGCCAGTCCATGGAGTAAGGAAGCTTGGGATCTTTTTGGTCGTGGACGTGATGGCGTTGCATGCTCATACGTTGAGTTCATGGAACAGGAGGCTTTGAGCGCCTCCTGATTGTGAAACGTTGTCACCGTATACAATCACAAACCCTCTAGATTCTGCAAACAGCCTTTCCATCCAACCAGTGGTCCCTCTATTCCCAAATCACTACCCATCAAAACTCCCTCTCTCAAACTCCCCCAATTTTCCACAGTTTCTCCCCGTTTCAACTGCTTTGCCCTCTCGCCGCCCCACGATGGCCACAGAGCGTCATACGTCTCTAGCGAAACCTCCACGTAAACAGACGGCTTCCCAGTCACCTCACTCCAGATCTCCAAAGCCTACTTACATGGTATTCCGTCGCTCTGCACGAACGCCGTTTTGGCCGGGAGTGAGATTTCTGGCTTAGCAAGGACAGCAGCGACGAACGCCCCAACATTGACGTTTACATCTCCCGCGACAGGCAAGATCGAATCACCGGAACAGGGTTGGAACCAGACATGTTTTCCTGCCGTGTCCATTCACGAGTGATCAGCTTTCATTGGGGCTCAATCTTTAGACGCAAGCGACACGTGGAAGCACTCACCAACTTCGGCACCTTACATAGCGGGAAGTTCACAAAGTTATTCTCATACCAGCCCACCCACAGGAAGGTCGTCTTCTTCGCCAGATCCGGTAATTTCTCACGAATGTGCCTATCGACAATGTGCTTGGAGTCGAGATGCGGTACCTTGAACTTACCGCCCGTTGGCTTTTCTACACCAGGGAGACTGCTCCAGATGTAGTGTTTCAAAGTTGACGTCTTGGCGGCGGCATTGGCGACACGGATGCCTTGTTCAGCTTCGAGGTCACAGGAAGCGACGGCTGATTGATAAAACATGTGTTCCCAGAAGTTTGTGATGGCAAAGGCAGCGGTCGCGCCCTTTTAGGTTCCGTGAATGTCAGTTTCAGAGGCTTCTCTGACAAAATGGGGCAAGAAGAAAAGATGGATAGGTTGGATATTTGTGCCATACAGCCGGGGCGAATTAGGGCAGGAGGTTGAGACGCAGCAATCGGGGAGTCGGGCATTACGAGGGGGAAAACTCACATCGAAAGCCTTCAAGCAGCCAGCCAGCCAGACAGCCGTTCTCGCAATCCAATCTATTCTCCCCATCCCTCCCCGTCCCCGACTCCACCCCCCAATCTCCCCCAACAAACCCGCTCCCCCAATCCACTCTCCCAACCCCCATCCCATCGGCTATACCCAACAAAATCACCAACTCCAACTCAAGAACAAAACAATGACTTAATGATCCCTCTGTGGAACGCGAATGAGTGCCGGATTTGATTGGGAGGGGTGTGATGAATGTGATGGGGGATAGGCGGATGGAGGTGGAGCCGGGGGTTTTGGGGAGTTGGGAGAGGAGTTGGGAGGGATGGGTCGGGGTTAAAGGAGGGGGGAGGTTTGAAGGGGAGGGGCAGGAATGGATGGGGCGATTGGATGGGGGGATGGAGGGGGGTATGGAGGGAGGATTGGAGGAGGGGATCGACGGGGGGAGGGGGCTAGGGGGGGTTTTTCAATGGTGTTGTACTTGGATGCGGGAACGGATGGGATGGTCATTGTTCTTGTGTGGCTGCTTGTGCAATCTTCAATCCGGGGGGTTTTCTGCAATTTCGATCGATCCCTGCGTCCAATACCTGCGACTCCCCCCACGTGAAAAGCGACAGCATCTGTATTGCAAATAGAAAGCTTGTGTTAATGGATGAATGAGAACATTTATCTACCTACCGTAATGTGATTAACGGACCATGGCGCGGTACATACGATTTGACAACGCTTCGAGAAGCTGCTAGAGCTATTACAATTTTAATCCGCCGGCTTGGAGAAGATGTAGGAGATGTGACGTGGAGGTTTGGTGTGGGAGCAAAGTCGAACCTCGTCATCCTGATGTAGATATTAAGGAAATAATTTTGGATCGTCCAAACCCAAGGTAGGGGGAAATGGGAAAGAAAATAAGAGGCAATTTTCACATTCAGTCCTTCATCCGCTGAACTCATCGTCGTTGCGAAGCAAACATGTCTTAATTGCCCTGGGCAATATTCGTCGCCGAGCTCGAGTGATGGGAATGCACGCTCTGCGAGCTGTGATGCCGGCCATTCTTCGAAAGCGAGCCCACGTCATGTCGACCTGTCCACGATACGTCAGCATCTCCAAAGACTCCATCGAACATAATTCCAGAGGAGTGAACATACCATCACAGCAAGCCCTCACATTCTCCAAATCCCCCTTACTCTCCCTTTGCTTGATTACCCTTCTCAGATCCTCCGCGCTATCCCCTCCACCCTGCACAACACTTCTTCCTCCATCCAGCACGCCAGGTTCCGCGACGCTGTTCTCACGCATGCTGGATCGACTGCGCATTGAGCCGCGAATTGAAGGCTTTTGGCTCCAGTATCCACTGATACGCGATCCAATAGACGCGTGAGGCGTGCTGTTGGCAGTACTTGTTTCCGCCTGCTGAGACTCACGCTGCTCGACAGCTTTGCTGCCGCGACTGCGGGACAAAGAGCGTGAGATACGTCGTCGAATCGAACCAGTGGGTTTGCCTTCATCTTCGGATTCAGGGAGGTGTTGAAGGTGGGTTTGTGACCCACTGGCTATGGCAGCAGGAGCATGAGACGAGAGTGATGATCGAAGATTGCGGTTTTGTGACGCTTTGCTTTTGAAACTTGCAATGGACACACGGGAACGAGCGGAGCGGCGGTTGTAGCCTGGATTGAATTCTTCGACGTCGGCGTCTGTAATGTCGCCCGCATTATTTGTGGTGCTGCCGTCTGGACCTGTGCGGAGGAGTAGGTAGGATAATGCGTTGAACCACGTCGCGTGGCGTTGGCTGGTTTGGGCGGTGAACTTCACAGAGCGGCCGGGTGTTACTATGATAAGGGATTTGCGGTGTAGCCCTGGTGGCATTGGATTATCATCGGTAACGACTCGAACAGCTTCGATGGCCACACTCTTGCTTTTCAGTTCGGCACGATTAGCGGTGGCAGGATCTCGGTCACTCCAATATAGAGTCCGAGTATAAGGATGTACCCAGAAGAAACGACGATGTCGAGTATTTGACATTTCACCACGACCAGCTTTACGCGTGTATTTCCACATCATTTCACCAATCATGGTCTGAGTGATGGCTTGAATCATGCGAGGATCTGTTCCCGGGGAAATGCCTTGCGGCATGGGCATACCGTCCGTGCGAATGTTGAAACGTTCGTCTAGTTCCGAGGCGAAGGATGAAACGGACGAACGACGAGATACTTGAGATCGGGTTGTTGAGTATCGGCCAGCTCGAGGTGTAGTACCCCCTTTGGACGACGGACTTGGGTAGCCTTGTTGAGATGGTGTTTGAGGTCGACTACCCGCTCGAGATCTCGCCGATCCAGGATAGGCGGATGCTGGTGCGATGGGTGGTCCCATTACAGCAGGTACTTTCTCAGCAGCAGCAGCAATAGCTTCCTGATGATCAGGTGGTAATGGGGGATATTGAGATGTTCTTGAGCGTACGCTTGTTGTGCTTGCAGGTCGTTTGAATGTCTTTCCAAGAGAATCTCGATACGTCACCATTTCTGGTGCCTTTCCTTTGCCTGCTGGATCTGGACTCTCTTGGAAGCCTCGATTAAGCGAAGGTGGTGAGACTGCTCCTATTCTTGAAAGCGGTGCCATCGCCGCGGTAGCTGGCGTCTTTGAGCTGTCCGAAGGCGGTGATGGTATGTCCTTTTTCCTCATTATACTATCAATTTGCTCAGATGAGAGCATTGTCTGAGAGCCTTGATCGGCCTTGTATACCGATGCAACTTCGTTTCTGCTGCTCAAAATCCTCGGATCCTGTACATTCCTAGCGACTGTATTTGCGGGGACTTCTTGAAGAGGCTTCTTGCTTTCTGTGTTTGCAGACCGCGTGACAGGTGTAAAGTCTTGACTTGTCTCGTCCTTAGCGATTTGAGGAGCAGGAGCTGCAGTCGATGTTGACCTCCTCCAACCAAATACAGATCCTAAAATGCCTCCTGAACCTGCGTCGATGGATCTACGAGAAGAAGGATCAGCTGATGCAGGGGTGGCCTCTTTCTCGGTTTTTGCAGATTTTTGCGTTGGGCTTGTCTCAACACTCTGGATTGGTGACAAAGCAAGGGGCGGGGAGAAAGGTAGGGGAAGCTGTCCACCATTCGCGTCTGATGCCAATCTTCGTACAGCGTCATCACCAGTAGCTGATTCTGGAACACCCTTCACCTCCGATGCAGTCGATCTCGTAGAAAGGGGTGTTGTGTCGGTAGTCTGAGTGAGACCCGGAATGACACCAGAGAACATCTGAAATGGTTGGTCCCACACAGGTCGAGGAGGTGTGGAAGTTGAAGTTGAAGTAGATGCAAGTCGAGAACCAGGTTGACTGTCCAATGCCTTGTTTTGCGGTGTTGATGGAGACTCACCAAAGATTCGACTAGCAATAGCCACTGCAGAGCTTGCAGGAAGTGTGGCAGAAGATGTTGTACCCGGGGTTGCTTCACCCACGCCAGCTTGAGTACCAGATTGAACGCCAGTCTTAGGCTCCCAGGGTTCCGTCATCATTCCAGAATCAACGGTTGGTATCCTAGGTACAGGTGGAATTTCACTGGCCACAGTACTGGGCTTCAATCCTGGAGTCGATGGTTGCGAGCTAGGGCTTCTTCTCATGCTTGAAGATGATCTCTTGTCGCTAATAGTTCGTCTCAAAGACTGCGTGGATCTAGGTGAGCTGATGCTTCCCTTACTTGGGGTACCATCTGCCTCATCTCGACTCATATTCTCCAACTCAGCAGCCAAGCTTTGGTCCGGTTCACCGCCAGCATTGACAAAACTGGCCGGAGAGTTTTTTGCCGTGGATGCAGCACTACCCAAGGCTTCACTACCAACGCGGGATTTCCGGTTGTTGCGGTTCAACTTCAAGCGGAATTTCTGCGGTTGTCCCTGCACTGGTGTGTGAATTCCAGCATCGTCATCCGAAGTTGAAGCAGTACTTTGTATAGATCTGCGATTGCCTTGCTTGGTTGATATCTGAGACAATCCTTTCTTCCCACGGACAGTCCCAACACGAGTAACACCTGATTCTGTCTCCGTCTCTTCACTGCTATCACCGGCTATACTCTCAGCACCTGTCTGGAAAGCGTCATTATCGGTGGTGTCACGCTCGTTCGCAGTCTCAAAAGCATCTTCAGTTTCATTCGCAGTTTGATAGGCATCACTCGTATCTGATCGCGTAGCAGCAGCTCTCTTCTCCTGTCCCAATGAGCGTGCTCCGAGATCTCGGTTCGGAGTATTGCCATTGTGATCTTCCCAATCAGGGTCATGTTCAGGATCATCGACCAAAACATCAGTCCTACTATTTCGGGTAGCGCCGAGCAGAGGTCGACCTGCTTTCCGCATGTCTTGTTGTGATTTGGATTTCAGCCTCTTTTCGTTTGGCTCAGCTCTGCGCAACTCCAATTCATCTCTAGCTTCTTGCAGCATTCGCTTCAGATCCTGCTTCTCCGACTTTTCACGATGGACGTTGCCCTTTAGATTTTGAATCATCCTATGAGCATGGTGAAGGGAGCTCTTGAGTGTTTCGGATTCAAGCATAGAGTGCCTTTGACCGCCTTTTGTTGGTGAAGGGGGAGGAGAATGTTCTCTTTCGGAGGGAACAAGAGAATCTTCTTCGGACAAGTCGCGTGAATCTGTTGTTGTTTCGACTTCTCCGGCCCTAAGGTGACTCGCAATGCCCCTTGCTAATTCCTGATTCTGGGATGTGAGCTCATCAATTTTCCGCTGCAGAGCGCCCTTTTCGGTCTCGCCCAAGCTCGCATTCTTCCTTAAGCTTGCCAACTCCTGCTCATGAGTCTTGCGTACTGCAGCGTAGTCTTCAGTTACTTTGCCATGATTTTGCCTAAGATCCTCCAATTCTCGCTGAGCAGAGGAGTGTTCCGTCGTTTTCGTGGCCAAACCCTGCTGCAATCTGTTCTCTCTACTGGCGGCTTCCCGAGCGGCTGCCTGAGCTTCCTGCAGCTGGGTCTCCAAATTCCAATTCTCGTCCTTGTAACGCTGCTCACTATCATCCAATTGCCGAAGTCGTTGTGTGAATCCTTCTGCTTCGAGTTCTAATTTAGACTTGTCTGCGTTTGTGGTTTTCAATGACTCGTCTCGTTCCGCCAGGACAGCCTGAAGATGTCTGACCTGACCTAGAAGAGATGTGGTGATTTCGGCGGCGAATTCTATATGATCTGAGTTAGACGCTTGGTTTCGCTGCTTTCTTGGCACGTTGACTTTCGATGGGGAATCGGTAGCTTGACTGGAGAATTTGGTTGGGCTTGTAGGGTTCTACATCGAATTAGCATAGTCAGCAGTGATCATGACTGGAGCTTACCCTTCCATCCAATGCGAACGGGGCGTTAGAAACCTCTCCTGGTGTGTCTGATCGAGGACCTAAAAAGGCCTTGGCGCTTTGTCTTCCTACCTCGTTGTATTCCCTCTCGATCTCCACCAATTTTTGCCTCAGCTCTGGTCCAATCTTGCTGTCCTCCCCTTGCGCCGCGACTTCCCTCAATCGATTTGATAGACTCTGGCGTTGCTGAACAAGCGTGGTTCCAAGCTTTGACGTTTCTTGTAGTCTTCGATCTGTCTCCGCCAGGTGTGCTTCCAGCGCTTTCTTCGCTTGTGCTGGAGATGAAGAAGGGTGGTTCAGAGCGAACAGCTGGATGTCGAAAGCTGAGAATCGATGTTGCTGAGGGTGTGGTGGTGGAGTCTCGATCGCAAACGGGTCATCTTTTCCATTGATCCCATTGGTATCTTCCGCACTCATTGATGGAGCCTGATGTTCGCCCAAGGATGCCGACATCCTGGCTTCTTCCTAGCGGCACTTTCGGACAGCGGTAAAAGAAAGCAGGGCCTATCTAGTACACTGTATGTCGCATCCTCTTGTGCAGTCTGTCAAATGACGCACTTTTGCTCGATTCGTCGGATATACAAACAATGAGTTGCGCTCCGCATCAACTGGAATGCGTAATGGAAGTTGGGGCGGAAGTCGCGTTGGGAAGGACTAGATGATCCTTCTCACACGCTGGAATTGAGTCGAATTGTTGGCGCAAACAGTTGAATGAGGAGCTTCGCAAGTCCGGAGGACGGAGGAAGTGAGAATGGTTGAATGTATTGAACAGCGCGAGATGATGCCCAAAGCTTGTTTGCTGTGTTGTTGACGCTTAATCGTAGGGCACCAGAGTCATGCCGCTTTAGCGAGTTGACCCTACGTGAGCAGGTACTAAATAGGGTATCTGTACTCTGTAGGTAGTCATTAAACACCCCCCCAACATACGGAGCAAAGGGGCACTCTCTATCGCAATCCCAGTCTACACGGTCAAATCTAGGAGACAGCGGTGCGCCGCCCGTTCTCGCTCTTCAAATCTCGCTCTTCGGTCAGCTTAGAATTACGTCTACTACCTGAATCGTCTACTAAATTTATTCTTGATCGCCCTCGCTGTCTAAAAGTGTTCATCAGCTTTCGCAGCAGCATAACTGGAAATCTTAGCCGACCGTTTGCAAGTGCGAGGAAAGTCTCGAGCTTGAGGGGCAGACTTCTCCATGTTTGCAAAAGATTTGGGCCCTTGACTTGTGTTGGATTATATAATTGAATAAGTAATTCTAGGGTGTGTGGTCACATTTTTAGATCTTATTCTCAACAACTTGGAAAGCATTCATGCTCAGGACTCACTAAATCATGTTACGCAATCTATCTCGGTCTTGTGTTTGGCAGTCTCTCTTCGCTCCATATATTGTACATGGGATATTGACAATATGTCGTCTACGTTGCTAAATGCATCTTTACATGGCATCGTGCTACTCAGTCTGGTTTCCCGATTGGCTGGTTGATTTCTAGGCTCGACCAGTTTCGATGTTTCAAGGACATGTATCGATTCATTTGCATTGGGGAGAAAGCAGCGGATTACGCAATGGGACCTCGCTCGCTCCACCAAATTTCTCACAATGCAAGATCCACCAAGTTGAAGACCGGGTGCAGGTGTTCGTGAAGTCTATCCAACAACATGTGGCAAATGAGTGGGACATTCATTATTGATTAAACTGACCTTCTCCTAAACTAAACCCTGAGTCAAGGGAGACCTCGAGAGTCCCGGCTCAGAGAATCTCGTTTTCCGCACTGGGTCCGTAAATCGTTTTGCAAATCGCTTAAGTGGAGGTTGCAACAAAGGTAAGCTAGGCGCGAAAGTGTTCATCGAAGGGAACGTGCCGACTCCATATGCAAAACATGTCGAGTCAAAATATAACCCTGTGTCGGTCAATTGGTGAGCTTCTACCGTTTTGTGCAAGAGAATTAGAGAAGGGTTGAAGGACTTCCCGACAGCCAAGAGAGCGAGGGTGTCGGCATTGATGACAGCGCTGAGCGGAGTCTTCAGTGCGACGTTAACGCATTGTGCATATCCATACCCCTAGTCACCGACTGATAAGGAAATAGCTCAGCAACGACGCAGAACCATGAAAAAGGATAGGTGGGTCTTACGTGCCCCTTGGCTAACGATATGCAGTAACTCATGAAGAATTGTGCCACTGAGGATATTGAAAGAATCCAAGGCCTTTCCCAATTGGGTCAGTGTTCTTTGATTACCGATCGTATCCCCGCCGTTTAATCTGCCAAAAGCGATGGAGCAGGAAACCATCGCGTCAGGGTAAAGGACATATGCTAGACTTTCGCTTGTCGCGCAAGCTATTCCCGATAATTCGCCCCGAGACGTAGTCAAGACGACCTTGGGGTTAAAAGGATCTCGTTTGTGAAGACTTTGCCCTCTGACAAGATCTTGCTTCAGAAAGTCGTCCCCGCAGTAAATCGTGGTTCCAAGAGCGCTTGATCTATATGCGTTGACGGCATTGTAAGAACCTGGAGCATGGCATGGGTAAACATGAGGCCGATCTCAAGGAGTGGTCTGCTTTTGCTCGGACAACAAATGTCCTCCAAAGCCATCGCCTCTGAGGAGCTAGGGAAAAATGACCTATCGCTTTAGCACCAGCATATGCTCCATTTCACCGCAAAGCTTTCAAGAGGCTGCGGACTCGATTGGTATTTCCGTTCGCCACGCTAGCTGCGTTTAAAGACATCGCAGCGGCTTCTGTAAGTGCGTTCTTTACGTCGATGGTGCGCGAACCACAGCTTTGATTGTCGATTACGACCGTTGCGACCACCGAAGGGAGATAAGCAATGTGGAGAAGGAAGATTGCAGGAAACAACCGCTTGATGGAGCACGATTATGGGAGGTGCACTATGGACAGTGATACAGAAGGAAAGCTCAGCCAGAAGGCACATCAAAGATGTTTGAAGATTGGAGACTTTGAACCGGGTCAACACAGCATATGTCTTGATGAACCACAAATCGTATGTTTGTACAGAGCCCCATTGCCGGAGTACCTATGACGATTTTGATGTGATCGTTGCCTGCATTACTGCTCAGTCCGAGTCGCCACAGAGTCATTGGATACTTCGTGAAAGAGCTTCACGGCTTAGTATGCCTACAGATTTATACTACCCCAGGGTCAAGGGATCTCGATCACTTCACGCAGTCGTAGAGCGGCGGTCGCTCTAGACCCAGAAAGGACTGAGGCTGTCGTACACAAAATAGAACGATTTGCCTGATCCCAGCTGCAGATCTCCAGATCCCAGGAAAAGGGTCGCAATTTCACTTGCAAATAGTCCACCCAGTCATAGAGCGTCAGTGGCTATTCTTCTATGCATAATCTACGCCATTTCAGGGTCATTTGCATAAAATTTGACGTATCAAAGTCTTCATGAAGGAGTTCCAAGACTTTCCAGAAGACAATTCTGCTTCCTTACATAATCAAATGGTCCCGCTCCTGCCATATGGCCGGCTTAAATCCGCAGTATTCAAACCATTCTGATCTCGAGGGCTTACGTTGAACGTACAACACAGTCCATCAACCGGCAAGGATGGAAGAACCAACCCTACAAGAACAGACTTCCCCAGAGCAGCTCTTCTTTAAAAAACGAGGAGCGAAAAAATCCGCAATCCGCAAACGCCCCGCCACTCCTCCACCAGAAGCCTCAGACTCAGACAGCTCAGGCTATACGTCAACAGAAGATGAAGGCCGGCGCATAAAACGACGCAAAAAGTCCGCCATCGTCACCGCCAGCTCGAACAACACCTCAAAATCTGTACCGACACAAGACTTGACGACGACCACTTTCGCCGCCGACCGCACCGCCCAAATCCTCGACACAAACGACGCAACCAAGCAATCAAACTGGTACGACGAGAAATCCCTCCTCGGTTCCACTCGCAAACCCCCCAAACAACCCCCCTCCAAGACCCTCACCACCCAACCCACCGACAACGGCAACTACAAAGGCCTCACCGCGCACACCACCTTCATC